>Ga0116175_1002852_pt1 | contig 10114 bp, 8 predicted proteins | sample AD_UKC125_MetaG_FD_89802 | JGI IMG/M metagenome (GOLD analysis project Ga0116175, IMG submission 89802) | Active sludge microbial communities of municipal wastewater-treating anaerobic digesters from USA - AD_UKC125_MetaG | ecosystem: Engineered > Bioreactor > Anaerobic > Digestate | place: USA... | reverse complement strand
CATATACCATACCTAATGTGGCTACTACAGCTTCTTTTGCAACTATACCTGCAAACAATCCTACAGAAGCTTGCCAAGTTCCAAATCCAGCGGGTTTAAATATAGGCGCTATAAAAGTGCCTATTTGTCCTAATATACTATTTTTGCTATAAGGTTCAACTCCAAGAGGTAGAACTGCTAGAATCCAAAGTATTGTCACTACAGCAAATATAGTAGTTCCAGCTCTTTTTAGAAATCCTGATACATTGTCCCACATATTTCTTAATACATTTCTAAAAGAAGGCAATCTATAAGGGGGAAGTTCCATGATAAAATAGGATTTTTCACCTTTAAATAGAGTTTTGCTAAAAATTTTGCCCATCAACAATGCCACAAGAATTCCCAAAAAATAAAGCAAAAACAAAACTAGTCCACCTTTGTCAGGGAAAAAGGCAGCAATAAATACTAAATAAACGGGAATTCTAGCACCACAAGACATAAAAGGATTTATGAGAGTGGCAATCATCCTATCTTTTTTACTGTCTAAAGTCCTTGTAGCCATGATCCCAGGTACATTGCAGCCAAAACCTACTATCATGGAAATAAAAGTTTTACCTTGAAGGCCCAGTGCTCTCATGATATTGTCCATTACATAAGCAGCTCTAGCCATATATCCACTATCTTCCAATATACCCATAAGCATATATAATACCACTATCAATGGTATGAATTCTAAAACGGCTCCAACTCCGCCTATAATTCCTTCTGAAACAAAAGAAACAAGCCACTTAGGAGAATTGGTTTTAACAAGGGAGTTTTTTATGATTTCGCCCAAAGCACCCATGGCCTCAGACATAAGTCCTCCAAGCAAATCTTCTCCCACAGCAAAAGTTAATTGAAATACTAATAGCATAATCAATGCGAAAATAGGAATACCTAGCCATTTATTTGTAACTATTTTATCTATCTTATCCGTTTTGGTTTCTACATCTTCTTTAGGCCTTTTCACAGCTTTTTTAACTACATTGTTGACAAATTCATATCTTTTATCTACAATTTTCAACTCATAATCATCTATATTATCTTTTATTCTGTCAATAGTATCTTTAAATTCAGTAGAGGAATTTAAAGATTCATCATTACTTAATAGTTCATATATATATTTATCTCCTTCTAAAAGTTTTATAGCAATCCATTGGGAAGGATATTCAAAATTTTTGTTATTTAAAAGTCTTTCTAAATTTTTTATTTCTCTGTCAATATCTTCTCCATAGCTTATTTTAACATTAGGTTTTATATCTTTATCAATCAATTCAATGGACATTTTAATCAATTCATCAATACCTTTTCTTTTAGATGCAATGGTTGGAACAATAGGCACACCTAGCTCTTTTGAAAGAGCTTCAATATCGAAATTGATATTTCTTTCTTGTGCTTCATCTATCATATTTAATGCCACAACTACTTTAGCTTTCATTTCCAATAGTTGAGTAGTTAAATACAAATTTCTTTCAATATTTGTTGCATCCACTACATTTATGACCACATCTGGATTTCCTTTAAGAATAAAATCCCTTGCAACTATTTCATCTTCTGAAAAAGCTCCAAGGCTATAAGTTCCAGGTAAATCTACTACATTGTATGTTTTCCCGTTAAATTTAAATTTTCCTTCTTTTTTTTCCACAGTAACACCGGGCCAATTGCCTACATGCTGATTTGAGCCTGTAAGAGCATTAAAGACCGTGGTTTTACCACTATTTGGATTACCTACCAAAGCTAAAGTATTCACAAAAGTCCCTCCTTAAATCAAATAGCAATCATTATTTTTTCCGCCAATCCACGACCTACAGCAATTTTATTTCCAAATAAGGAAACTATTACAGGTCCAGTATCATTTTTTACAACTTTAACTTCAGTTCCTGTATTTAAGCCCATTTCATATAGGCGTTTAGTGGCACAATTTCCTGCAACAATTTCTTTTATTACGCCTCTGTCGCCAGGTTTTAAATGAGTTAAAGCTTTAGTTTTCATGTCCATTCCTCCCCTATGTTGCAAGATATATTAGAAATATTCAAATATATCGAAACTGATAATCATTATCAATATCATGATAGTATATTATGACACAAAAAGCAATAGCTTTGGTGAAAAACTTTTTATACATTTAGAACAAGGTAAATAGATACTAGTTTGTAATTGGTTTGTAACTGCTTTGTAACCAAGTATTACTAATATGATGATATTATATATTCAAGAGGACAGGGAAAAATATTTAAGGAGTGGTGAATATGAATAAAAAAATTACAACATTATTTTTAACAGGTGTATTGGCTGTTTCTTCTTTGAGCATTGTCTATGCAGCACCAAAGAAAGCAGGTCAAGGAAAGGGGCTTGTTCTTTCTAAAGGACAATATGTTATAGAACAAAAACAAGCGGATGTAAATGGAGATAAAATAAAAGACACTGTATTTTTAATAGGAGAAAAAGATAAAAAAGAAGACATATACAATAAAAATATAATGGTTAAAGTAGTAGATGGAAAGAAAAATCAAGTAAAGGATATAAAATTTAAAGATTTTGGTGGATATGAAGGTGAATTGTTTTTAGGAGATTTTACAGGAGATAAGGTTTCAGATATAATGGTTACTGCATCAACAGGAGGTAGTGGTGGAATAGTAAATACTAGAATAGCAACTATAAAAGACAACAAGGTTAAAGAAATATTTAAAGAAGAAGATAATCAAGGTTTGAATTTTACTGGGAAATTTGTTGATGGATTTAAAGCAGAACTTAAAGATCCTAAAAACAACAAGGAAATAATTTTAGATGTAAGTGCTTTTAAAGATATGTATGTAGAAGGAAAAATATATGATAAAGATGGAAAACTTCTAGAAAAAGTTGAACCATGGACAGATCCATTTTCTATGATTGATGCTGTAGATATGGATGGAGATGGAGTATATGAGTTGAAGGGATATCAAAAAATATCTGGTTCATGTCATGCAAATACTATATCAAGAATAAACACAATTTGGAAATATGAAAATGAAAAGTGGAATATAAAAGAAGCTGATTATTCAACTTTCTTAAAATAAGAATAAACCCCTTTACGAAAAATTGTCTATCTAAATGATAGACAATTTTTTATTTGTTATAAAATTTTTTTATAACAAATATTATTAGTATTATTGTCAATATAGCAAAGAATACAGGCATCCATGTAAGAATAACATTTTTTATAGCAAATTTCATAGATAAAATCCCCCTTTTGAACAAATTTATCTATTTCCATTATATCCTAACAACTAGATGAATTTAAAGTTATCTTTACAAAAATAAGAACAAGTGTTATTATAAATATAACCCACCAGTAGGGGGTGGGGTACATTGGAGGTGAAATTAGATTGGGGAAAATAGTTCTTCGTATAGATGGAATGAGCTGTGCTGCTTGTTCTCAAAGGGTAGAAAGGGCTTTAAAGAAAGTGGAAGGTGTTGTGAATGCCAGTGTAAATTTGACTACCAACAAGGCAACAGTTTTTACTGCATCTGATGATTTAAGAGCAGAAGAACTCATAAAAGCTGTAGAAAAAGCGGGATATCATGCAGAAGTGGAAGTAAATAGAAATCCTTACAAGGAAAAAGAAATAAGAGAAAAAGAGATAAAAACTTTAAAGACTCTTTTTATTTTTTCAGCTATTTTAAGTATTCCACTATTTTCAGCTATGTTTTTTCATATGGCAGGAGTTCATACTATACTTTCCAATGGTTATTTTCAATTGGTTTTAGCTACAATAGTGCAGTTCACAGCTGGCCTTAAATTTTACAAAGGAGCTTTCAACTCTATAAGAGGTGGAGGAGCCAATATGGATGTGCTTGTTGCTATGGGTACTAGTGCGGCCTATTTCTATAGTGTATATAATTTGCTTTCAGGAGTAGAAGAATATTATTTTGAATCTTCCGCTATGATCATTACATTGATACTTCTAGGGAAAACTTTTGAGGCAGTGGCTAAAGGGAAAACCTCTGAAGCCATAAAGAAATTGATGAAATTGCAACCAAAAGTAGCAAGAGTACTAAAGGATGGCGTAGAAGTTGATATTCCTATAGAAGATGTAGAAGTTGGAGATATTGTTGTAGTAAGACCTGGTGAAAAAATTCCTGTAGATGGAATAATAGTTGAAGGAAGTTCTTCTATAGATGAATCAATGCTTACAGGAGAAAGTATTCCAGTAGATAAAGGTGTAGGAGATGAAGTTATAGGTGCTACTATAAATAAATATGGTACATTTAAATTTGAAGCTAAAAAAGTAGGAAATGATACAGCTCTTGCTCAAATAATAAAACTAGTAGAAGATGCTCAAGGCTCTAAAGCTCCAGTCCAAAGACTTGCAGACAGGATTTCAAGTATATTTGTACCAACGGTACTTTTTATAGCATTGGGAACATTTCTCATATGGTATTTTGTCAGAGGAGATTTTAGTCATGCTCTCATAAGTGCCGTGGCGGTATTAGTTATAGCGTGTCCATGTGCATTGGGATTAGCTACACCTACAGCTATTATGGTGGGGACAGGAAAGGGAGCAGAAAAGGGAATTCTCATAAAAGGTGGGGAATATCTAGAAAGAACTCAAGAATTAGATACTATAGTTTTCGATAAAACTGGTACTTTGACTAAAGGAGAACCAGAAGTTACAGATATAATCTCTTTTGGTGAAAATAAAGAAGACATTCTTAAATTGGCAGCTATTTCTGAGAAAAATTCTGAGCACCCTTTAGGTCAAGCAATAGTTAATAGAGCTAAAGAAAAAAATTTGATATTAAAAGAAGCAGAGAAATTTCTTGCTATACCAGGAAAGGGAATTCATGCAATCATAGAAGGAAAAGATATATATTTAGGAAACAAAAAACTTATGGAGGAAAACTCTATAAATATAGCTATTCAAGAAAATGAACTTCTAAGACTAGAAGATGAAGGCAAAACTGCAATGCTATTAGCTGTAGATGGAAAGATAGAGGGAATCATAGCTGTGGCAGATAAATTAAAGGATAATTCAAAAAAGGCAATTAGTGAGCTAAAGGATATGGGACTGTCTATATATATGATTACTGGAGACAATGAAAGAACAGCAAGAGCTATAGCAAGTGAAGTTGGAATTGAAAATGTATTTGCAGAAGTTCTCCCTGAAAACAAGGCAGAGGTAGTAGAAAGTATAAAAAGTACAGGAAAGAAAGTTGGAATGGTTGGAGATGGCATAAATGATGCACCAGCTCTTGTGGCAGCTGACATAGGATTTGCCATAGGAACAGGAACTGATGTGGCTATAGAAGCTGCTGATATAACTCTTATGAGTGGAGATTTAATGGGCATAGTTACAGCTATAAAATTAAGTAAAAGAACTATGAGAACTATAAAGCAAAATTTGTTTTGGGCTTTCTTTTACAATTCTATAGGTATTCCTTTTGCGGCTCTAGGATTTTTAAATCCTATGATAGCAGGAGCTGCTATGGCCTTTAGCTCTGTATCTGTAGTTAGCAACTCTTTAAGACTTAAAAATTTCAAAGAATAAAATGAAAGGAAGGATTGATAGTATGAAAAAAACTATAATGATTGAAGGAATGTCATGCAATCACTGTACAAAAGCAGTAGAAAATGCATTGAAAGGATTAAATGAAGTTTCAAAAGTAGAAGTAAGCTTAGAAGAGAAAAAAGCTGTGGTTGAAGGTGAAAAATTGATTGATGATAAATTAAGAGAGGCAATAGAAGAAGAAGGTTACAAAGTGGTAGAAATAAAATAGAAGTGGTGATTTTTTATGATGAATGAAGAAAAGAAAAAGGCCATGATACTTTTAAAAACTGCTAGAGGACAGATAGATGGCATAATTAAAATGATAGAAGATGATAGATACTGTGTAGATATTTCTACACAAATACTGTCTGTCATAGGTATACTTCAAAAGGCTAATTTAAATATATTAGATCAACACCTTAAACACTGTGTGAGAACTGCTATACTTGAAGGCGAAACTCAAGGAGACGAAAAAATTGACGAGATAATTAATATAATAGATAAATATATAAAATAAGAGCAAAATAAATAGGAAGGGTATTTATAAATACTTTTCCTATTTTTTCATATAGGTATTGATTTTTGGTCAAAAAGAATTTATAATATTATTGAAGGTCAAAGAAAGTCAAAGTTTAATTTAAGTTAAAGTTGGAGTTTAACTTAAAGTTAATATAAAGTATTACTAAGTATCACTCCAGTATAAAGGAGGATGTGAAAATGGAGTATAAAGATTATTATGAAATATTGGGTGTTGATAAAAATGCAACTCAGGATGAGATCAAAAGTGCATATAGAAAACTTGCAAAGAAATATCATCCAGATTTAAATAGTGGAAATGAAAGTGCACAGGAAAAGTTTAAGGAAATAAATGAAGCTTATGAAGTTCTTGGGGATGAGGAAAAGAGAAAAAAATATGATGCTTTTGGGAATAGTTACAATTTTAGAAATGGACAAAATTTTGATCCTTCCCAATTTGGCTTTGATGATTTTGGGAAAGGATTTACCTATACCTATACTACCAGTGGAGATTTTGGAGGATTTAGTGACTTCTTCAATATGTTTTTTGGTGGAGGAGATTTTGAGAATCAATCATTTAAAGGTAATGGCTTTGATATAGGAGATCTCTTTGGCAGAGGAAGAAAAAGGGAAACTTATGAAAAGCCATCTAGAAAGATTGAAAGTGAAATAAATATTACATTGGATGAAGCTTACAATGGAACTACAAAAGAAGTGTCAATTAGAACAGGGAATGAAATAAAAAGGGTATCTGTGAAAATTCCAAAAGGAATTCTTCCTGGGAAAAAAATAAAAATCAAGGGAAGTAGTATAGGAATTGCAGGAGATTTATATATAAAGGTAAATATACTAGATAATCCTAAATATAAACTAGAGGGACTAAATTTATTTACAAAGGTAAAATTGCTTCCTTGGGAAGCAGTCTTTGGAACTGAGGTTTTGGTTGAGACACCTTCAGGTAAAATAAAAGTAAAAGTGCCTAAAGGCATAGAAGGTGGCCAAAAGATAAGAGTACCTAGAAAAGGATATAGAGATATGAAAGGAAATGAAGGGGATTTGTATATAGAAATAGTTATAGTCAATCCTCCTCATTTGAGTAGAGAAGAGAAAAAACTTTATGAAAAATTAAAGGATATTTCAAAATACAATCCTAGAGAATAGGGGGGAAAAATATGAATATTGAAAAGTTTACTCAAAAAAGTCAAGAAGCTATACAAAGATCTCAAGAATTAGCTATAAAATATGAAAATCCACAAGTAGATGATTTACATTTGTTTTTAGCTCTCATGGAGGATGATGAAGGACTTATTCCAAAACTCATAAACTTGATGGGAGAAAAGAGTGAATTAGTTAGAAATGATGTGGAAAGGGAAGTAGAAAGGCTTCCTAAACAATTGGGAGGAGGTTCTCTTTACAATAGCAGAACATATACAAAGATACTTTTAAAAGCTGAAGATGAAGCTAAAAAAATGAATGATGAATATATAGGAGTTGAACATTTATTTATAGCATTGTTAAAAGAAAGGGGAATATCTTCTGAAAGAATACTACAAAAACATAATATAAATCTTGAAAGATTTATGGATGTTTTAAGAAAGGTGAGAGGAAATCAAAATATAAATTCTGACAATCCAGAAGGCACCTACAATGTACTAAAAAAATATGGACGAGATTTAGTGGATGAGGCAAGAAGTGGAAAGCTTGATCCAGTTATAGGAAGAGATGAGGAGATACGAAATGTCATAAGAATTCTTTCTAGAAGAACTAAAAACAATCCAGTTCTTATAGGAGAACCAGGAGTTGGTAAAACAGCTATAGTAGAAGGTCTTGCTCAGAGAATAGTTAATGGAGATGTTCCAGAAGGACTAAAGGATAAGACAATATTTTCACTAGATATGGGAGCATTGATAGCCGGAGCAAAGTTTAGAGGTGAATTTGAAGAAAGACTTAAAGCAGTTTTAAAGGAAATAGAGAAATCCGATGGACGTATAATCATGTTTATAGATGAAATTCACAATATAGTAGGAGCAGGAAAGGCAGAAGGAGCTATGGATGCTTCAAATCTATTGAAGCCAATGCTTGCAAGAGGAGAGCTTCACTGTATAGGAGCTACTACATTGGATGAGTATAGACAGTATATTGAGAAAGATCCAGCACTAGAGAGAAGATTTCAAAAAGTATTAGTTAGCGAACCAGATGTAGAAGATACTATTGCTATACTCAGGGGATTAAAGGAAAAATATGAAATTCATCATGGTATTCGTATTTCAGATAGTGCTGTTATAGCTTGTGCTACTCTTTCAGATAGATATATAAGCGATAGATTTTTGCCAGATAAAGCTATAGATTTAATGGATGAAGCTTCTGCTATGATGAGGACAGAAATAGATAGTATGCCTGTAGAACTAGATGAAATAAGGCGAAAAATCATGCAACTTGAAATTGAAAGGGAAGCTCTAAAGAAAGAAACTGATGAAGCATCTGCAAAAAGACTTGAAAAGTTAGAAAAAGAATTGTCAGAATTAAGAGAAAGATATGAGCTAAAAAAGGCTAAATGGGAAGAGGAAAAGAAGAATATAAGAAGAGTAAAAGAAATAAAAGAAGAGATAGATTTTACTAAACATGAAATAGAAGAAGCAGAAAGAAGATATGATTTGGAAAAATTGTCACAGCTTAAATATGGAAAGCTTCCAGAACTCATGAAAAAACTAGAAGAAGCAAAGGCTCTAAATGAAGGCCAAGACAGAATGCTCAAGGAAGAAGTCACAGAAGAAGAAATAGCTGAAGTAGTATCAAAATGGACAGGTATACCAGTGACTAAGCTTGTAGAAAGTGAAAGGGAAAAACTTCTTCATTTAGATGAAATACTTCACAAGAGAGTTATAGGTCAAGATGAAGCGGTTCAAAGTGTAGTGAATGCAGTCATCAGAGCAAGGGCTGGACTTAAATCTCTAAATAGACCTGTTGGTTCTTTTATATTTCTAGGACCTACAGGAGTTGGGAAAACTGAATTGGCTAAAACTTTGACAGAAGCCTTATTTGATGATGAAAGAAATATGATACGAATAGATATGTCTGAATATATGGAGAAATTTTCAGTATCTAGACTTATTGGAGCACCACCAGGATATGTAGGATATGATGAAGGAGGACAACTTACAGAAGCTGTAAGAAGAAAGCCTTATTCTGTAATATTATTTGATGAAATAGAAAAGGCTCATCCAGATGTATTTAATATTTTACTTCAAGTACTAGATGATGGAAGACTTACAGATAACCAGGGAAGAACTGTAGATTTTAAAAACACAGTTATTATTATGACATCTAACTTAGGATCTTCTTATCTACTAGATGGTGTAGAAGAAGATGGCACTATAAGCGAAGCTGCAAGAGAAAGAGTCATGGAAGAAATGAGAAGAACTTTTAAGCCAGAATTTTTGAATCGTATAGATGAAATAGTCATGTTTAAACCACTTAAGAAAGAAGAGGTATTCCGCATTATAGATTTACAAATTGAGGATATCAAATCCAAACTTGAAGATAGGGAAATATCTATAGTTCTTACAGATAAAGCTAAAGAATTTGTTTTAGATAGAGCTTACTCAATTCAATATGGAGCAAGACCAGTAAAGAGATTTCTTCAAAGAGAGATAGAAACTCAACTTGGAAAGCTACTCATAAGTGGAAAAGTTAAAGACAAAGACAATGTAGTGATAGATGTAGAAAATGGAAGTTTAAGTTTCAAAGTGGAATAAAGACAAAATAAAAGTCCCTAGTTTTTAAAACTAGGGACTTTTATTTACAATTTTCCTGATTGCAATATAGATATGAGGAGCCAAAATCCTGCTACTGCAGCTCCCAAATATCCAGTTATGCCTATGATAGATATACCATGAATTTTGGGCCCTATATTGGCATTTAAAACTATTGAAGAGCTAACAACTAGTCCTACTACTACCATACCAAATATCAATCTATTGACCATTTTGTTTAACTCATTTATGCTTTCTTCTGTTTTTTTAAATTCCAATTGGAGCTTTATTTTTCCATTT
>Ga0116175_1002849_pt1 | contig 10129 bp, 9 predicted proteins | sample AD_UKC125_MetaG_FD_89802 | JGI IMG/M metagenome (GOLD analysis project Ga0116175, IMG submission 89802) | Active sludge microbial communities of municipal wastewater-treating anaerobic digesters from USA - AD_UKC125_MetaG | ecosystem: Engineered > Bioreactor > Anaerobic > Digestate | place: USA... | reverse complement strand
GTTCGCCGGCGCCGCGCAACCTCGACATTCCGCCGCACAAGATTGACGGCACCAAGCTCGTCATTGGCATCGGCCAAGACGGTAAGGAGGCGTAATCATGGCTGGTACTCCTAGCAATCACCCCTCGATGTTCAAGAACCCGGTGCTGAACTGGGTTAATGACCGTTTCCCGCTGACCGCGCTGATCAAGACCTCGGCCAGCGAATACTACGCACCGAAGAACTTCAACTTCTGGTACTACTTCGGCTCGCTGGCGCTGCTGGTGCTGGTGCTGCAGATCGTCACCGGTATCTTCCTGACCATGAACTACAAGCCGGATGCGGCTTACGCGTTCGGGTCGGTCGAGTACATCATGCGCGACGTCGACTACGGTTGGCTCGTTCGCTACATGCACTCCACCGGCGCCTCGGCGTTCTTTGTGGTGGTCTACCTGCACATGTGCCGCGGCCTGATGTATGGCAGCTACCGCAAGCCGCGCGAGCTGACCTGGATCTTCGGCATGCTGATCTACCTGGCGCTGATGGCCGAAGCCTTCTTCGGTTATCTGCTGCCGTGGGGCCAGATGTCGTTCTGGGGCGCCCAGGTGATCGTCAACATCTTCTCGGCGATTCCGTTCATCGGGCCGGATCTCGCGGTCTGGATCCGCGGCGACTACGCCATTGGCGACGCCACGCTGAACCGCTTCTTCGCGTTCCATGTGATCGCGCTGCCGTTGGTGCTGCTGGGTCTGGTCGTGGCGCACTTGATCGCATTGCACGAAACCGGCTCCAACAATCCCGACGGCGTTGAAATCAACGAAGGCCCGAAGGGCAATCGCTGGTCGAAAGACGCACCGGCCGATGGCATTCCGTTCCATCCGTACTACACCGTCAAGGACATCCTCGGCGTAGTCGTCTTCCTGATGATCTTCACCGCCGTGGTGTTCTTCATGCCGGAAATGGGCGGCTACTTCCTCGAATACAACAACTTCATCCCGGCCGATCCGCTGAAGACCCCGCCGCACATCGCGCCGGTCTGGTACTTCACGCCGTATTACTCGATCCTGCGTGCGGTACCGCCGCTGTTCGGCTCGCAGTTCCCGGGCGTGATCGCGATGGGCCTGTCGGTGATGATCTTCTTTGCGCTGCCGTGGCTTGATCGTGGCGCCGTGAAGTCCATCCGCTACCGTGGCACGCTCTACAAGAGCTACTTCGCGATGTTCCTGGTCTGCTTCGTGCTGCTCGGGTACCTTGGCGTCAACTCTACCGACGTCTGGGGACAGTTCGGCGACTGGTCGAGCATGCTCGATACCAAGGATCGCGCGACCTGGGTGGCTCGTGTCTGCACCGTCGGCTACTTTGCCTTCTTCTTCCTGATGCCCTGGTACACCAAGGCCGACAAGACCAAGCCGGTACCGGCTCGCGTCACTTCGCACTAGAGGCAGGGAGAAAACAACAATGAAACTGAGAACATTTCTCGCTGCGCTCGCGCTGGTCGTCGCTCCGACCGTGGCACTCGCCTCGGGGGGGCCCGAGATCAAATATGTTGGCGTGACCGCTGACCGCACCGACATCGCCTCGCTGCAGCGCGGTGCCCGGCTGTTCGTCAATTACTGTGTCAACTGCCACAGCGCGCAATACATGCGCTACAACCGCCTGAAAGACCTCAATCTCACCGAGGATCAGATCAAGCAAAACCTGATGTTCACCACCGACAAGATTGGTGACACCATGAAAGCCGCGATCAAGCCGAACGACGCCAAAGAGTGGTTTGGCGCGGTGCCGCCGGACCTGTCGGTGATGGCGCGCAGCTACACGACAGAAAAACTCGCCGGCTATCTGCGCAGCTTCTACGCCGACGACAATCGCGAAACGGGCTGGAACAATCTGGTGTCACCCAACATCGGCATGCCGCATGTGCTGAACGAGCTGTCCGGCCCGCAGAAGCTGGTTGAGACGGTGTTCACCGCCGACGGCAAGGAGATCAAGACTGATCACGACGCCGAAGCCCGCGCCAAAGCCGCGTTTGTCGCTGCCAACACGATGGCTGCCTTCGAGCATCATTCCGAGAAGAAGGATGGCAAGACGGTCAATCACTACGTGGTGAAGACCATCGCCAGCGCCGGTCCGGGCGCGATGACCGCGCAGCAATACGACGCTGCGGTGGCTGATCTGGTCAACTTCATGGATTACGTTGCCGAGCCGCACAAGGCAAAGCGCATTCAGATCGGCATCATTGCCCTGTTCCTGCTTGGCTTCCTGCTTGCCGCTGCCTACGCGCTCAAGAAGGAATACTGGAGCGATGTGCACTAGGCACATTTGATCCGCACCGGGCGTTGCGCGCACACTGCGTTGTCGCCCGTGTCACCCGCAAGGCAGGCCACAAGCCTGCCTTATGTCTTTCATAGAACCTGATTTTTCCGCGGTGCGAAACGTTGACAAGCGTTGCAAGCGTGGCACAGCAAGCAAAGGAAACTCTGCCCCATGATGACCCTGTACTCCGGCACGACCGACCCCTTCAGCCACCAGTGCCGCATTGTCCTGCACGAAAAGGGCATGGACTTCCAGATCATTGACGTCGACCTCGACCACAAGCCCGAGGATCTGGCAGTGATGAATCCGTACAACACGGTGCCGGTACTGGTCGAGCGCGACCTGATCCTGCATGAGTCGAACATCATCAACGAATACATCGACGAGCGTTTTCCGCATCCGCAGCTGATGCCCGCCGATCCGGCGACGCGCGGCCGCGCACGCCTGTTCCTGCACCGCTTTCACCGCGAAATCTTCGTGCATGTCGAAGAGCTCGAAAAGAAAGCGCCGAAAAACGCTGACAAGGCACGCGCCTCGATCCGTGATCGCCTGACCGAGATTTCGGTGGTGTTCAACAAGCAGAAGCACATGCTGGGTGACGACTACTCGATGCTTGACGTTGCGCTGGCGCCGCTCTTGTGGCGCCTCTCGCACTACGAGATCGAACTGCCGAAGACGGCCGCGCCGGTGCTCAAGTACGCCGAGCGCCTGTTCAGCCGTCAGGGCTTTATCGACGCGCTGACGCCGGCCGAACGCGGCATGCGTCGTTAAGCGCGGCGCACTCGCACAACGCGTCACGTCCATGAGCGAACAATCCGCCAAGCCTTACCTGGTCCGTGCACTGTACGAATGGTGCGTGGAGCAGGGCTACACGCCGTATCTTGCCGTTCGCGTGAACAGCAAGACGCGGGTGCCGGCGGCGTTCGTGAAGAACGGCGAAATCGTGCTCAATGTCGGCCCGTTGGCGACCCATCAGTTGAAGATGGACAACGACTGGGTGCTGTTCAATGCACGTTTCAATGGCGCCTCGCAAGAGGTTGCAGTTCCGTTCGCTGCGGTGATCGGCATCTTTGCTAAGGAAACCGGCTACGGCATGGGCTTCCAGCCAACACTCGACGCAGCAGGTACTGAGTCGACGGAGGCAGCGACCGAAGCCACGACGGACGACAACGGCAGCGCACCAGCCGGGAGCCCCTCCGCGGCTACGACGCCAGCGTCCGGCAAAGGCAAAGTCAGTCACCTCAAAGTCGTCAAGTAAAATTAAGCAAGCAGTTTTCTGCACGCCGATTTAGCTCAGTGGTAGAGCAACCGCCTTGTAAGCGGTAGGTCGTCAGTTCAATCCCGACAATCGGCACCATTCCCCTCGTTCGCTGCGCGCCATGCATGGCTGTCGGTGCGAACGGTTGTTACAGGCCAGCGCACGGCCTTTGATGTGCGCGACTGGAGCAGCCGTTTTTTTGACAGGCGTGCTCGTCCGCGTCAGAGGCCCAATCCCATTCCGTGCGGGCCTCGCTTTAGTTCAAACGAAATGACTCAAAATTCCAATCGTGGCAATGCGCCACGCCATCCGCGTTCGCCCCTGCCCAAGCACGGCGGTCAACACAACGCACCACAAGGCGGGCAGCAACGTGGTCCGCAAAATCGTCCGCCGCACGGCGCTCCGCGCTCCAGCGGTTCCGCGCTGTTCGCGACACCTCCGAAAAAGGTAAGCAACTGGCTCGATGACGACAGTCTGGCCGCGCCGGCCGTCGCGCCCGCGCGCGCACCGGCGACCGTCGCACCGGCTGCGCCGGTCGCATCCGTCACGCCCGCCGCCGCGCTGAGGCCCGTTGCAGCGGCCGTCGCGGCTGAGACTCAACCTGCTGCGGCCGATCACGGCTTCGCCGCGCTGGGGCTGCGTGACGAGCTCGTGCGCGCCGTGCTCGCGCATGGCTACAGCACGCCGACGCCGATCCAGCGTCAGGCCATCCCCGCCGTGCTGCAGGGCGGCGACCTGCTGGGCGGCGCCCAGACCGGTACTGGCAAGACGGCTGGCTTCGTGCTGCCGATGCTGCAGCGCCTCATGAACTCTACGGCACCCACCGGCCAGCGCGGCAAGCGCCTGCCGCGCGCGCTGATCCTGGCGCCGACGCGTGAGCTCGCCGCCCAGGTCGAAGAAAGCGTGCGCGTCTACGGCAAGTTCCTGCCGCTGACGTCCACCTGCATCTTCGGCGGCGTCGGCATCAATCCGCAGATCGACGCCGTGCGCCGTGGCGTCGACATCATCGTCGCGACGCCGGGCCGCCTGCTCGACATCTACGGTCAGCGCGCGATCGACTTCTCGGGCATCGAGATCCTGGTGCTCGACGAGGCCGACCGCATGCTCGACATGGGCTTCATCCACGACATCAAGAAGGTGCTCGCGGCACTGCCGGCCAAGCGCCAGAACCTGCTGTTCAGCGCGACCTTCAGCGACGACATCAAGGCGCTGGCCGATCGCCTGCTCAACAACCCGCAGGCGATCGAGGTCGCCCGCCGCAACACGACCGTCGAGGTCGTCGAGCAGTCCGTCGTGCAGGTCGAGAAGGCGCACAAGGCGAAGCTGCTGATCCATCTGGTCAAGTCGCGCGACTGGCAGCAGACGCTGGTCTTCACGCGCACCAAACACGGCGCCAACCGCCTGGCCGAGCAGCTCGAAAAATCCGGCATCGTCGCCATGGCGATCCACGGCAACAAGAGCCAGGGCGCGCGCACCAAGGCGCTGGCCGGGTTCAAGGACGGCAGCGTGCGGGTGCTGGTCGCGACCGACATCGCGGCGCGCGGCATCGACATCGACCAGCTGCCGCAGGTCGTCAATTACGAACTGCCCAATGTGCCCGAGGACTACGTGCACCGCATCGGCCGCACCGGGCGCGCTGGCGCCAGTGGGCAAGCGCTGTCGCTGGTCATGCAGGAAGAGCTGCCGCTGCTGAAGGACATCGAGAAGTTCAGCAAGCAGAGCATCCCGCGCGTCAAGATCGACGGCTTCGATCCGTCGGCGCTGCCCGATCCGGTTGCCGCCGTGTCCGATGCCCGCGATGCCGAATGGCAGGCCCGCGGTGGCCGTCCGGCACCGCGTCGCTCCGCGAGCAAACCGCAGGGTGCGCCGCGCGGTAGTCATGGTCGCAGCGGTAGCGGCGGGCAGGGGCGTAGCGGCGGGGGTGCAGGCGCAGGTAACGCCGGCGCGAGCGGACAGCAACGCACCCCCAGCAGCCCACCACGCACGTTTTCGACCACCGCCTCGCCCAGCGCGCGGCCGCGTTCAGGTGGTACTTCGCGGCGGTAACGCCAGCAAGTTAACGGATTCTGCGTGATCAGCTTCCGGCTGAAAGTACAGTTTGATCAGGGCTTGAAGGCCGTTTTGATGGAAGTTGATTTCCCATCATTTCGGCCGTTTAGCCCTTTTGCAATGGGCTTTTCAGCCAAAAGCTGATGGTGAAGCTCAGGCATTGACTATGGTGTCTCTGCCCGTACCTGAAACACATTGCCTTCGGGATCAACACCGTCGCAAATACGCTCTGAACCCAGTTGCCATTCGCGATCTGGTGGGTTCAGCTCGCCGCCCAGCCGCGCTGCAGTCGCTCGCGCGATGGCGATGTCGGCTACCGGAAACACCAGCTTGATGGCGGCTTCCTCGCGGCGTTCGGGCGGAGAGCTGGTCTCGAAGGTGGCGGCGATGTGCGGCGGGATGCCGTGTACCACCAGCTCGAAGGCGCCGGTGCCAAGCCGCGCCCAGGTCGGCCCCGCTTCGGTGACCGACAGACCAGCCACGGCTTCATAGAACGCACGCATGCGGGCCACGTCCTTGACAAACAGGACGGCGCCGAACTTGTTCATGACTTCCTCCCTGTCTCGCGTTGTGGGCTGTGGTGGCGACGCGGTGCGTCACGTCCGATTGCCCTGATCAATCCGGCCTCGGCAACAAGTCCATCACGCGTTGCCGTGTCGACACCGACCCGCACATCTGCGCGACGTACTGCAATGCCATACGATGCTCGGGTTCGCTGTAGTCACCCAGCGCGTCGGCGACCATCGTCATCTGGACGTTGCGCATGTAGCCGTCAATGCAGCTCACCATCACGCCATGATGCGCGAATACACCGCAGACGATGACCTGATCGCGGTTCATCTTGTGCAGCGTCGGTTCCAGTTCAGTGTCAAAGAACGCGCTGTGGCGGGGTTTGTGAATCACATATTCGTCCGCCCGGGGCGCCAGCGCATCAATGATTTCGCAATCACGATCAGTCACATGAGCCGCGTTGAGCCCGTCGCCCCAGACGGTGAGCCCAAGGCCGCGCTCGAAGCGTGACTTCGCACGCTCACCACGGCAGAAAAACACGGGCAGCCGGGCGTTGCGGAACGCGCTCAGCAGGGACGAAACATTCGCCACCAGCGGGGCAGGATCGGTGAACAGATCCACCCAGTAGTTCTGCATGTCATGCACCAGCAGTACCACGCGGTCGGCGCTCAGTGGCCAGCTGATCTTGTTGTACGCGACGCACTCTTCACCGGGTAGCGGGTAGGGCGCGATCGGGTTGCGAGCCAGCGTGCGCTGGGACTGGATGGTGGTGTTGTGTGTCGTCATGCGGACTCCGGGGCGAACATGCACAATACCCGAATCTTTATCTGCGGGCACCCCTCTCATGAACAGCACCAGCGTGTCGTCCCTCTCCGGCCGGGTTGCCCTGATTACCGGCGCCAACACCGGCATTGGTCTGGTGACGGCGCGAGAACTGGCGCGACAAGGGGCACATGTGTTCATTGCATGCCGGTCGCAGGAGAAGGGGCGCGCCGCCGTCGATGACATTCGCGGTGTTGTCGCGGGAGCGCAGGTTGAGTTGTTGCCGGTCGATCTTGGTGATTTTGACTCCGTACGCCGCTGCGCCGCCGCCTTTCTCGCGCGCAACCTGCCGCTGCATCTGCTGATCAACAATGCCGGCCTTGCCGGCGCGCGTGGCCTCACCACGTCGGGCTTCGAGCTCGCGTTCGGCACCAATCACATGGGGCACTTTCTGCTCACCGACCTGCTGCTGGAGCGCATCAGAGCCTCGGCGCCAGCGCGCATCATCACCGTGTCCAGCCGCGCTCACACACGAGTGCCCGGCATCGATTTCAACCTGCTTCGGCAACCGACCGCAACTACCAGCGGCATCCGCGAATACGGCGTGTCGAAGCTCGCCAATCTGCTGTTCAGCGCGGAGCTGGGCCGCCGTCTCGCGGGCAGCGGCGTCACTACCTATGCGCTGCACCCGGGCGTCGTCGCGACTGACGTCTGGCGCGAGTTGCCGTGGCCGCTGCGCTCGCTCATCAAGCTGTGGATGATCGACGCCGAAGCGGGCGCGCAGACGACGCTGCACTGCGCGGCGTCCGCCGGGGCAGCGGGTGAGACTGGGTTGTACTACGACAAGTGTCGCGTCAGGACGCCTAGCAGCGCCGGGCAGGATGTGGCGCTGGCGGCGGAACTTTGGCGGCGCAGCGATGACTGGATTGGTTGAGGCTTGCGCGTCAGCTACTGCGACAGGGCGGGACATCCTTATGGATAAATGCGGCGCTTTGCGATAACCTGAAATCGACGCCGCGATTCGCTTCGAATCAGCTGATCGCGGCGGCAGTCAAGCCATTCTCAGGGGGACTTTCATGGTTTGCATACCAGCCACAAAACGCGTTCGGAGCGCGATTGCGTTTGCAGCACGCTGCTTTACTGGCGCGATCACGGTGGCATTCGCCAGCGCAATCGTCAGCGCCCAGACATTCACCATCACCTTCGATGCCGGTGACCCGATCGGCGGTCTGCCGGTGGGTACCGTGCTGGGCAACCAGTACACCGCGTCGACCGGTGCGACATTTTCGGCCAATGCCTTCAGTGGCGCCGGCGGTCCAGTCGGGAACTGGGCCACCAATACCGATATGACCGTTGTCAGCAGCGCCGGCACAGACGTCGGAGGACTCGGCATACCGCCGCTGGTCAGCGGCAACCTGCTGCGTTCATTCAACGGCTGGCTGGGCGAGAATGGCGATGCCAGCATTCGCATGACGCTGTCGCCGCCAGCGCAAAGCTGCAGCGTGACCTTTGGCGGGATAGCGACCCCATCGTCCACCCGCCTGCAAGCATTCGACGCCGGCAATACCCTGATTTCTTCAGCCGTGGCGACTGCGGGGAGCGCGGGGCAGCAGACGCTCACTGTCTCGGGTGTTGGCAATGTCATCGCCTCGGTCGCCATCCTGCCGGGCGATTTCAATGACTGGGTCGGCGTCGACAACATCACTTGCACCCGCGTGGTCGTCGGCCCGACCAAGCTGGCCATCACTGCGCAACCCACACCTTCTGTGCAGGCGCTGGCGCCATTCAACGTCAGCGTACAGACGCAGAACGCGGCGAATGCGCCAACCAATGTCACCGCTGCAACCACCGTCAGTGTGGCGATCCAGACGGGTACTGGTGCTCTCACCGGCACGACGTCCTGCAACATTGCTGTGGGCGCCAACAGTTGCACGATCACGGGCATTGCCAGTAACGCGGTACAGACCGGCCTCGTGCTGCGCGCGACTGCAGTACCCGCGTTGACCGCCGCCGATACCGCGCCCTTCGACGTGACGGCCATCCCGCAAACGATCACCGGCTTTGCCCCGGCGTCGCCGGTCGTGTTTGGCGCGGCGCCTGCCACGCTGACGGCAACCGGTGGTGGGTCCGGCAACGCGGTTGTCTTTGCGACTACGAGTGCGCCTTCGATCTGCACGGTCGCGGGCAACCTGGTGACCTTTGTTGGTGTCGGCACCTGCAACCTGACCGCCAATCAGGCAGGGGGCGGCAACTACAGCGCAGCGCCGCAGGTCACGGCGAGCATCGTGATTGGCCTCGCTCCGCAAACAATCACTGGCTTTGCCCCGGCTTCGCCGGTCGTGTTTGGCGCGCCACCCGCAACCTTGACGGCAACGGGTGGCGGCTCTGGCAACCCGGTTGTCTTTGCGACTACGAGTGCACCATCCATCTGCACAGTCGCCGGCAGCGTGGTGACCTTCGTTGGCGTCGGTACCTGCAACCTGACGGCAAATCAGGCCGCCGGGGGCAACTTTGCGGCTGCGCCGCAGGTCACGGCGAGTATCGTCATCAACCCGGCCGCGTCGGTCATCACCGGGTTCAACCCGCCGCCGGTGGTGAACCTCGGGACTGGGCCCATCACACTCACGGCGACTGGTGCGCCGTCAGGCGTGCCGATCGTATTTGCCACGACCAGCGCATCGTCGATCTGCACTGTCAGCGGCAACCAGGTGATTCTGGTCGGCCAGGGCAACTGCATTCTCACCGCCAATCAGGCGGCGGGCGGCGGCTTCGCGGCGGCCCCGCAGGTCACGGCGACGATGTTGATCATCGCGGCTGCGGCCCAGGTGCCAGCGCTCGACCTGAGAGCACTTGCGGCGCTGATGGCCTTGCTGGTGGCTACGGGCGCCTGGCTGCGGCGCAAGGCGTAGCAGGGACAGCGCGGAGCGGCGTGGCGGGTGGGCGCCTAGCCGCTGTGCGCGAGCAGGCGATCGAGCAGCGCGCTGAGCTGCTGCTGCTCGGCGCCACTCAAACAACCGAAGATCTCTGCGTTGCGCTGCGCGATCAGTTGCATCACACGTTGCCAGGCGGCCTTGCCCGGCGCGGTGAGGTTGAGCACCACGCCACGACTATCCGCGTCACTCGTGGTCTTGCTCACCAATCCGGCGTCCACCAGTGCCTGGGCGGCGCGACTGGCCTGGCCTTTGGTCAGGTGGGCGTGGGCGGCGAGATCATTCACTGACAGCGGCGCAAAGCTACCGATGGCAGCGAGGCATCGACC
>Ga0116175_1002845_pt1 | contig 10140 bp, 6 predicted proteins | sample AD_UKC125_MetaG_FD_89802 | JGI IMG/M metagenome (GOLD analysis project Ga0116175, IMG submission 89802) | Active sludge microbial communities of municipal wastewater-treating anaerobic digesters from USA - AD_UKC125_MetaG | ecosystem: Engineered > Bioreactor > Anaerobic > Digestate | place: USA... | reverse complement strand
GTGCCAATTTCAGACCTTATTTGCAAGATTTTACCGCCAATTATTTGGAGCCCGGTAATTTTCAAACCTATGGACACGAACAAGTACGACAACAAATAAAAGCTGTGTACGATGCCGGTTATCAAAGCTGGTTGTTTTGGAATATTAATAACGAATATTCAGAAGATGGATTCTTGCCCAAAACAAATGTGAATAAGGCAAATAAATAGGTTAGTCTTAAGGTTTGATAAAAAACATTCACTTCGTAAGATTATCCGTTATAAATTGATATATTTGGTGAGGCGTTATAAATGCCCACGATTACATCAATAACTATTCACTAAAACTAAAAAATTATGGATTTACCCAAGAGAGCAGGAAATCAACCCAAAGCGGTTGATCTGGAAAAAGGAAAAACCTACGCATGGTGTGCTTGTGGATTATCAAAAAATCAACCTTTTTGTGATGGTTCGCACAAAGGCTCAACCATTACACCGTTCGTGTTTGTTGCGGAAGAAACTAAAACACAACATCTGTGTATGTGTAAACAAACAAAAAACAAACCTTTTTGTGATGGTTCACATAACAAATAGCAGATTGTGAAATAATAATCCGGCTCATATGCAAACCGCAACTCATTGAGTTGTTGCTGTTATGCGTAACAGATTGATTTTATGGAATAACAAGAACAAGTCGGATTGCATTAATCCGACTTGTTTTGATTAAATATCTTGCAAAGAATGTTCCGATTGGTAATTGAGTTTCCGGTATCAGGGCAATTCTATTGAGAAACATCCTAATTCGAGCAAATGTTAAATTGAGGATAATCCATATTTAGCTGTCGCGTTTGGTCTCTTTCAATATTACATCATGTGCACCGCCCTCAATAATACTCGTTGAAGAAACCATAGTTATTTTTGCCACCTTTTTCAATTCGGGTATAGAAAGAGCACCACAACTACACATGGTAGATTTGACCTTACCCAACGTTATCTCAAGATTATCTTTCAATTTTCCGGCATAAGGAACGTAACTATCGACACCTTCTTCAAATTTCATTCCGGCTTTGCCTCCCATATCATATCTCTGCCAGTTTCTTGCACGATTGGAACCTTCGCCCCAATATTCTTTCACATAACTTCCCCCTACAATGATTTTTTTGGTCGGACTTTCATCAAATCTGGCAAAATATCTACCCATCATAATAAAATCAGCTCCCATGGCTAACGCAAGTACCATATGATAATCTTGAACAATACCGCCATCCGAGCAAATTGGAATATATACCCCGTTTTTTACAAAATACTCATCACGTGCCTTAGCAACTTCTATCAATGAAGTGGCTTGACCCCTTCCAATACCTTTCTGCTCCCTTGTTATGCAAATTGAACCCCCACCTATTCCCACTTTAATAAAATCAGCTCCGGCATTTGCCAAATAAGTAAAGCCCTCTTGGTCTACTACATTGCCGGCACCAATTTTCACTTTTTCTCCGTAATTTTCTCTAACGAATTTGATGGTTTCCATTTGCCATTCGGAAAATCCATCAGATGAATCGATACAAAGGACATCAACTCCGGCAGCCACCAATTTGGGAATGCGTTCGGTATAATCTCTCGTGTTGATACCTGCACCAACCATCAGTCTTTTATGGGTATCCAGTAATTCATCAGGATTATTTTTATGACTATCGTAGTCTTTTCTGAATACAAAATATTTTAAGCATTGATTTTTATCGATTATCGGAAGTGCGTTTATTTTGTTATTCCAAATAATATCATTTGCCTCGTCAAGACCAATGCCATAATCGCCTGTTACCAGTTTGGAAAACGGAGTCATAAAATCTTGAATTTTTGCATCGAGGCTATCCCTACTTGGACGGTAATCTCTACTGGTTACCATCCCTAATAATTTACCACTGGATGTTCCGTCATGCGTTATTCCGATGGTTGAGAACCCCGTTTTTTCTTTTAAAGCTATGACATCTTTTAATGTTTGTTCCGGTTTCAAATTAGCATCGCTTATAACAAAACCTGCTTTGAATTTTTTCACCTTTCGTACCATCTCTACTTGATCTTCAATAGATTGGGAACCAAAAATAAAAGACAGTCCGCCATTTCGTGCCAAAGCTATAGCCATGTTCGAATCGGAAACAGATTGCATTATTGCCGAAACAAAAGGAATATTTAAAACTATATCGGAATTTTTACCTTTTGAATATTTTACCAAAGGCGTTTTTAAGGTAATGCAATCCGGAATGCATCCTTTTGTCGTAAGACCCGGAACAAGTAAATATTCGTTGAAAGTTCTTGAAATGTCATTTATGATTTGTGCCATAAGGAGGTGTTTTAAGATTTTGCAAATCTACAAAAAATCAACTTAAATGAAGGATTTTAAAAGTCTTCTTTTTCATTCAACATCGAATTCTTTGAATACAAATTGAAAAGGTGTACTTTTTAAATTTGCAATTATAAAACAACCGGGTGTGTAAATGAGCAATCAGTTTTTATAATTTACCAATAAGCGGCATTAAAAGCATTACGAAGGTTAATACGATTAGAATAACTACCGCACTCCAGCCTATAAGGTTGTTTAACGGCTTATTGACATATTCGCCCATGATTTTCTTATTGTTGACTAACAAAATCATACACACTAACACCACAGGAAGTAGCATTCCGTTTAACACTTGTGACCACAATGAAATAAATATTAGTGGAGCACCCGGAATCAATATAATAGCCCCTGCCAATATTAAAATGCCTGTATAAAGGAAGTAAAATTCTTTTGCCTCGTCCCATTTTTTGTCAATACCGGCTTCAAACCCAAATGCTTCGCAAACGTAGAAAGCAGTAGCCAAAGGCAAAATAGTAGCAGAAAAAACGGATGCAATAAAAAGTCCGAAAGCAAAAACCTGTGAGGCAATAGCCCCTGCAAAAGGTTTTAAGGCTAAAGCAGCATCTTTTGCCTCGTTAATTTGGATGCCTTTTTGGTGCAACGTAGAAGCACAGGCTACAATGATGAAGAACGCAACAGTAACAGTTGCTACACACCCTACTATAATGTCGATAAGCGAATATTTATATTCTTTCATTTTCAAGCCCTTTTCGATGACTGATGACTGCATATAAAATTGCATCCATGGTGCTATGGTTGTACCAATAATACCGATAATCATGGCTAGACTTTGTGCATTGATTTCCAATTGTGGATGAATAACAGCATGTCCTATTTCTCCCCAATGTGGTTTTCCTACCAATGCCGACACAACGTACATTAATAGCGACACACTAAAAAGCAAAAATATCCGCTCGGCAATCTTATAATTTCCTTTTACGACCAGAAGCCATATCACCAGACCAACAATTGGGACAGAAATATATTTACTAATTCCAAAAACTTCCATACTACCGGCAACGCCCGCAAACTCGGTAGTTGTATTACCAATATCTGCAATAAGCAAACCTAGAAATATTACAAATGTCACTTTTACACCTGCATTCTCGCGAATAAGGTCGGCAAGTCCTTTACCCGTAACAATACCCATGCGGGCATTCATTTCTTGAATAATAATTAACAGTATAAAAGAGGGAATCAGTGTCCAAATTAGGTTGTACCCATAGACTGCACCTGCAACTGAGTAAGTTGTAATTCCACCTGCATCGTTATCCACACTGCCTGTAATAATACCCGGGCCCAAAATAGCCAGAAACATTGCCACCTGACGAAAAAATGTTTTTCTATTTTTCAACATGCCTTCTTCCTATTTGTTTGTTCTGCGTTTTCTTGTTAAATCTTCAACCACATCATCAATAACTACCATGCCGAGAAGCTCATTGTTACTATCTACTACAGGAATTGCCAAAATGTTGTATTTAGAGACATTCTCGGCAATTTCATCTATCTCCTGATAATCCTGCAAATGAATAGGTGAAGGTTTCATAATCTGACTCAAGGTTGCACTAGGAGAAGAAATAATCAGGTCACGAAGTGAAAATGTAGCCAATAGCTCATTTTTTGTATTGGTAACAAAAAGATTATACAAAGATTCCTGCTCGGGTTGTTTTGCTCTTAATTCGTTAAGCACTTCCTCGACAGTTGTATTTTCTTGAAAGGATACTACATCAGTCGACATAATGCTACCAACAGTATTGTCGGGATAATCGAGCAATTCTCTTACATCCTCAGAAGTTTCTTTTTCCATTTCTTTGAGAAGCTGCTCCGCTTTATTATCTTCTAAAGCATCGAGAATATCGGCAACCTCGTGGGCAGGCATTTTATCCAACACATCGGCAGCTTTTTCAATGGTAAGACTTTCCAGAATGTGTACTTGTGTCGACGGGTCAAGTTCTTCAAGTACATCAGCAGCTCTTTCTTCATCGAGAGTTGAGAACACCTCCGCACTCTCTTTTCTTCCCAAATCTTCAATGATATCGGCTAAATCCGATGGATGAAGAGTTTGTAGTTTTGAGTACGTTTTGGATAATTTAATATTTAGATTTGAAAAATCGATGGTTTCAACATCATCCCAAAGAATAAATTTTGACGGGATTTTACCCCCCCATAAAGTAATTACAGCCTTTATCGGTTTAAGAATTCCAATTCTTCTCAATAACCCCTCAACCCCTACATCAACGACAACGACAAATGCCCCCCTTGACAGCGAAACCAAACGAACATCATTAACACGCACAAGTTTGTGTCCGTTAAGATCTACAATTTGCCTGTCAAGAATATTTTCAACCAAATAAAGGCTATTATTAACCTCATCCGTTGAAATTTCATGCAGCTGATTACAGACAACCTTTAGTTTGCCTTGATTTTTTCCAATCGTAAAGGATTGAAAAGAATAAAAGCTTACCTGATTTTTTGATTTAACTTTTATCCCCGAAATACGAGGACGTTCTGAAAATTGATTGGTAGAATCGGATCCGATTAATAAATCCTTAACTGTGCCAATAACACGATTTTCTGCATCATAAATGCTTTTACCGATTATTTGGCTAACGTAAAACGTGGTGAATGATGTCATATGCACCTCCTTGATTTGAGATGTAGTCAAGGAGCATATGTGAAATAGCAACGACCTTGTTACATCTGATTAATAATTATATGTTCAGGCCCGTCGTCCATTTCTAAAATTTTGATTTGCGTTGCAAAAGTAGTCCTTTTATGGAAAGAAAAAAATAACTTTTACTTTTTTAGAAAGAAAAAATACATAATGACACAAACACGATGGCAGGGAAAATTTGGAAGTGATTATAAAAGTGTATTACTCAATACCACAATGCCCATCGGTTCTATATCCAACTGCCTCATCGTTTTTTTTGTAAAAACGTCTTTATAGTTACCATCTATAAAAATAGGAAGAGTAAAATGAACGGCTTCATTTCCGCGATTTATCACCACAATTACTTCTTCATTTCCCAGTTTACGGCTAAAGGCGTATACTTTTTGTGCATCGTAGGTTAGTAGCGTTGTATAGTTTCCGGCTTTTATTGCCTGATATTGATTGCGTAAATAAATAAACTTTTTGTACCAATTAAACAAGTCTTTATTGAAAACTACTTTGTCGCGGTTGTGTTTGGTTTGGTCGGGATTGTTTGTTTCCGGTTCGTATTTTTTGTCATTCCAAACCATGGGTTTTCTACAATCGGGGTCGTTGCTTCCCCACATGCCACATTCATCACCATAATAAATCATAGGAGAGCCTAAATACAAAATTTGAAAAGCAGCAATCAGCTTTTGTTTTTGTAGCTGGTTGGGAGTTGGTTTTCGGGCATTGTAATTTTCGTTAGTGCCTTTCTGACTATAGCCAAAATACTCACCCCAGTCGCCAAACCTTTTCCCATCAGCATTGGCTATTGCACTTCCTATTCGGGTTGCATCGTGACTATCCACTAGGTTTTGCATATTCAGTGCCACACCTTCGCCAAAAGCGTCACGTAATTCCTTTAATCGGGCATCAAACTGTGTTACCGAAATACCCGTTGTATCCTGTACAAAAAAATCATGCACAATAAAAGCAAAATTGTAGTTCATGGTTGCGTCAAACTCATCACCTTCTAAATAAGGTTTGGTTTCTTCAATAGGATATACCAACTCGGCAGTCATATACGCCTGTGGATTAATGCTTTTAACCCATTTTCGCCAATCCTTCCAGAAAGGATGACCAACGCAAAAAGCCACATCCAACCGCCAACCGTCAATACCATAACCAATGCCTTTGTTCATAGGGTTCATCCAGCGTTTGGTGGCATCAAAAATATATCGTTTTGGTCCGGCAACAATTCCGGTACTGTCTTCTTTAAATTCCGGTAAGGTTTTTACACCAAACCACCCTGTGTATTTAAACGTTGTTCCTTTTGCAGCATCACGCCAACTGTCAATCACAAACCAATCATTATAGCGAGACGCCTGTTGATTTTTTTCCACATCACGAAAAGCAAAACTGTTTGCACCCATGTGATTAAACACACCATCGAAAATGATATGCATATTCCGTTTGTGTACTTCTTCAATCAGCTTAAGTACAAGCAAATCCGCTTTTGTCCAAACCCATTTCTCAGAATTCAGTGGGTCTTCAGTTTCTATTAATCTTTTATCGCCTTCGGGGTCAGGTCCAAACGTTGGGTCGATGTGATGGTAACACAATGCATCGTACTTGTGTGATGATGGCGACCAGAAAAGCGGATTCATGTAGATAGCATTGACCCCCAGTGATTGCAGGTAATCCAGTTTATCAATAACTCCCTGTAAATCGCCTCCGTAGCGTCTTCGTTGAATGTTGTACCAAATATCCTTGCCATTTTTTTGTTCGTACGGTTGCAGTTGGTACCAATCACTTGTCCATGGATGAATTTGAAAATCGGAAGTATCATCAAAAGGGTAAGCTCCGTTTTGGTCACTTACTTTTGGGTCGTTCGAAGAATCTCCATTACAAAAACGTTCCGGAAATATTTGATACCAAACCACGCCTTTACTCCAATCGGGCGTAACATTTTTTTGAGCAAAAGCAGAAAAACAAAGGAAAAACGGTAAACAAACCGTAAGCGTTTTTTTTAATGTCATTTTCATTGGTTACATGTTAAGGTAATTCAAAAGCAGAACCATCAACTTCAGATGTTTATTGCCAAAGATTTCCATAGCTAACTCCGTCATCAAATGCAACTTTATACATTGATATCATTCTAAATGTGGAGATTAATCGACTTTTACTTTTGATAAACTATTGTACTTAGGTGCAAGTTTAACGAAATATAACCTATGCGACAAAAAATGAGGAAAATTTTTTACTGGTTATTGTCCCAATTAGGTTATATATAAACTTACGCAAAAAATATAATTCCTAATATTACCGTATCTCATACGAATTTTTTTTAGTTATCTTTGTATGATTAAACACTTATACAAACTACAATTTGTATAAAATCAGTTACCGACATGATTCAGGAAATATTCCCCCACCGATTTGACAATCATTATCTGGCAGATAATGAGATTCGAGAAAAAGATTATATACTTCATTATAATGGCAATTCACTTCTACTGAAAGCCAATGGAAATGAATTTGAAATACCACAAAGAAAAGATTTTCCGGAAATTAATAACCAAACAGAGAGTACCTTTTTATTTACGTTGAATGACACTTCTTGTTTCTTGGTATGGGATGATTTGAAGGAAAGCAATTCACTTTTTGTTTACAGAGAAATAAATTTTTTCAGGACTATCAGTCAACATGAAATAGCATGGATCAGTGTTGTAGGATTCCATCTAAGAAACTGGTATACGGAACATAAATTTTGTGGGAAATGCGGAGCAAGAACGATATCTAAGAACGATGAAAGAGCTATGGTTTGTCCGGAATGTCACACTCTATTTTTTCCAAAAATTTCTCCGGCAATTATAGTTGCCATTATTTGCAAGGACAAGATACTGCTTGCCCGCAACACAAATTTCCGAGGAGGATGGTTTTCGCTAATCGCCGGATATGTAGAAGTTGGGGAAACACTGGAAGAAACTGTCCGGCGAGAAGTAAAGGAGGAAATAGGAATAGATATTAAAAATATACGTTATTACAAAAGTCAACCATGGCCATTGTCGGAATCAATAATGGTCGGTTTTATAGCCGAAGCAGATGATAATCAAACAATTATCATTGATAACAAAGAAATTGTGGAGGCTAAATGGTTTACCAGAGGAAACTTACCTGACCACTCTTCAACAATAAGTATTGCAGGTGAGTTGATTGAAAAATTTGAAAAAGGTGAATTATAGCAACAAAATAAACAGCAATAAGATTGAAGTCTTATCACTGTTTATTTTCATATTATATTTTTCCTCAAAATAACGCTCTTATTTTTATTCATCGATGTAAATTTAAGTAAAGGCTTGCTTTCATCCAATAAATTGCCTGCCTATCTCAAACGGTACTTCTCACAATGTGGTTACGGATTTTTTATGATAATACCTCAGCTCTTGTTCTTCTTGTCTGGCTTTGCTAAAACTGGATATTTTTTTCAAATAACCTATTACGCGAGTGGCATGATCTACTTCTTTGGAACCACATTGGGAGCAAGCATACAAAGTACGTTTATCGATAAATCCGCAATCGCGACAAACAGTTACCTTCACATTGAAACAAAAATAATTACAACCTGTTTTTGCCGCAATATTGAGTAACTTTTTAAAGCCTTCCTTGGTAGGATATTCTTCTAAATTTAAGTGCAAAGCAGAACCTCCATCCAAATACTGATTGTAAGTTTTTCCATGCAAAATGAATTTATCAATTACGTTTATTTCATCATCTTCTACAGCATAAAAATAGGAATTGTAGCAATCACGTTTTACCATGTAACCATCTTTTTTATCCCATTTGGCATTTTTTGCCCCAAGATTTTCAGCCGGTACAAATTCGGTATTAAACATATAACCGTACGTCGCTTTTGCCTTGCGATTTTCTTCGTAAATCACCTTCAAATAACTTTCCACAAAAGATTGATACATATCATTATTGCCAACTTGAATACCCAGACTTTCGGCAGCTTCTACAAAACCGTTAATACCAATAGTTAAAAACTGCTTATCAAGAGCAATCAGTCCAGCTTTATAGACAGGTAACATATTGGCTTCATTATACTGCTCCATCAATTTGCGATAAGCAACTTGGTATTTTTGTACTTTTTGTATTTCGGCACGAATGTTCCTTTTATCTTGCACCAATCGATTCATATTGACGGTTATTACGTTGATGGAACCCGTAGCAACCCCACCTGCACCCAAACTGTAGCTAAAAGTGTTATCACTTATTTCGTTACGCAATCTGCAACAAGACGCCAAACTGTCGGCACTCTCCGACTGATAAATAAAAAATGAATTACCTCTGCTCAATTCACCGGCACACATATCGGCAAAATCACCATCAACAGGAGATCCGTCTTTTACCAACATCGCAGCAGTTACCACAGGAAAAGTAAGTACCGCTTTAGTTCTTTCACGGTTAAACCATTTCATAAAAAACGATTGCAATTTTTCCAGACTATCCCAAGACGGTTTGGTCATATCAGGAAAAACAAAACTACCAAACATACTGTCAAAATAGGGTTTGTCGTACAACGAAATATTCCAAAAAACAGACTGATAACCCCTTGCGGCAGCCGGTTGATTGATAGCATACACACAATGTTGCAAATTATTGGCTATGGTATTGGTTTCGGTAGTCAAATAATCATCGCCATAATCTTTGCGGGCAAAATAATCGAAATACATTAAAAATTCCACGGTTGCCAAGGCTCCTGCAAACTGCGAACTAACAGCAAACACCAAATTCACAAAAGAACCGCAAAAACTATCCAAGTGCTCAGGAGCACGACTTTCTCCACTCAGTTTAGTAAGCCCATCTATCAAAAAAGGATACATACTAATGGAAACACAATAGGGTTTCAGTGAAGTTTCGTCATGCACATAAATTTCGTGATTTTCAATTTGGCGTACATACTCTTTTGCTAACTCTTCTCCAAAAATATCTTTTATCTTATTGCACACTAATGCTCTGTTTACCTGAATGTTAATATCCTTATTCAGTTCGGCTTCGAGTGTAGCAATATTTTTATTGGTAACGTTGGCATTAGCATCTACCGTGGAAGCTGATGCGGCATTTTT
>Ga0116175_1002842_pt1 | contig 10144 bp, 10 predicted proteins | sample AD_UKC125_MetaG_FD_89802 | JGI IMG/M metagenome (GOLD analysis project Ga0116175, IMG submission 89802) | Active sludge microbial communities of municipal wastewater-treating anaerobic digesters from USA - AD_UKC125_MetaG | ecosystem: Engineered > Bioreactor > Anaerobic > Digestate | place: USA... | reverse complement strand
CCGAAGCAACTTACTTCCCCAACCGCCATCTGCCGATGAAAAGTGATCTGTTCAGCCGTGTCGCTTGGCAATTGATGACCCGCCTTCAGGTTCAAGTGTATGCCAAGATGCCGATGATGGCACAGAAGCTTCCCCTTAATAGCGAACTTGGCCAAAGCCGCCAATCAGGCGTACCTACGCCACAACACTATCAGCGCATATTGCCCGACAGTCCCCAAAACCGGCAAATGACTCAGGATCTCTTTGAAGATTTGGCATTCTATACCCGCTTCAACGGCATTTTGTTCCATGACAACCGCTTCTTAGCCGGCAATGAGTCCCCTACTCTTACCGCAGGGGAAAAAGCTGATGACCTCATCAGTTATACCGATCAACTCAAAGCTGCTTCGCTAAAATACAGCTTTAACGGTCAAAATATGCTGAAAACCAGTCGCTACCTCTATGCGGGCACGGTGATGGATGACAAAGCACAAAAATGGCTAGCTCAAAGTCTGCCTAAATTTAGTGCTCATTACGACTACACCGTATTGATGGCCATGCCGTATCAGAAAAATCAGCCAAACATCTCTGCACGAAAAGCCAATCAATGGCTGGATCTTTTGATTGACAGCGTTAAAGACAGCAAAGTCAAGCCCAACCGCGTGATCTTTGAGCTGCAAGCCTATAACGGACGTACAGAACAAGCGCTGCCCGAGCAGGATTTGTTCCGTAGTATGAAGGCCTTGAAGCAAAACGGTATGCTCAGCTATGGCTATACCCCGGATGATTTCCAGAACAACCGCCCGAATGCCTCGGCACTGAAGCCGGTTTTCTCCAATCTGCGGCGCTAATTCCGCCTCTAGCCGGGGCTTAACAGCCTTACCGCTTACCGCTCCAGCAGGCAAACACACGCTGACTTAACAAGCAACTGAAAACTCGGTTCATACCGATGAATAAAAAGAGCAACTTACATGAAATGGTATGATTATCTGGCCGTTTTCGTCATGATGTATCCTGGCGTAATGGCTATCTACTGGACCCTATCTGGCGTGCTGTATTTCCTGTTCTGGGAAAACAAAGCAAATGAGCCGGAATTTGCCTATAATGATGACGCTCCAATGGTGAGCGTCCTCATCCCCTGTTACAACGAAGCAGATAACCTTAACAGCTCTATCCCCCATCTACTGAATTTGGAATACCCCAACTACGAGCTGATTTTCATCAACGACGGCAGTAAAGACGATACCCTGAAAATCATCCAAAGCTGGGCTAAAATGGCGGAAAAAGTGATTGCCGTTGATCAGGAAAACGGCGGCAAAGCTTCTGCCATGAACAACGGCCTACGCCATGCACGCGGCAAATACATTGTCGGTATTGACGGCGATGCTATTCTCGACTACCACGCCCTCGACTATATGGTGCAAACCATGGAAAACGACCCCACTCTTGGGGCGGTTACGGGTAACCCCCGCGTGCGCAATCGCAGCACGGTGTTAGGCAAACTACAAGTTGCCGAATTCAGCTCAATTATCGGTTTGATTAAGCGCTCACAGAGCATTATGGGCACGTTATTTACCGTATCCGGCGTCATCATGTGTATACGCAAAGAAATCGCCGACCAAATCGGCGGTTGGAGCGACAACATGATTACCGATGACATTGATGTCAGCTGGAAAACACAAACTGCCGGCTACAATATCGCTTACGAACCTCGCGCACTGTGCTGGGTACTGATGCCTGAAACCATACGCGGACTCTACAAACAACGCCTGCGTTGGGCACAAGGTGGCGCTGAAGTCATCATGAAGTATTTCAGCAGCGTTTGGCGTCTGCATAATTTCCGCTTATGGCCGCTGTATTTCGAATACTTCTTAACCTTGATTTGGGCCTACAGCATGTTCGGCATGATGTTCTACGGCTTCTATCAATTGGCTACCAGTGGCGGCATCGGTAATTTCAGCCTGTTGGAAGTCAGCAGCATCATCACCTTGCTGCTGTTTATGATGCAATTTTCCATCAGCCTGCTGATTGACAGCCGCTATGAGAGCAACCTGTTTCGCTATTTTATCAGCTGCATCTGGTACCCCTACGTGTTCTGGCTGCTCAACAGCCTGACCTTAGCTCACGGCTTTCCGAAAGCTATATTCCGTAATAAAAACCGCAAAGCGACTTGGGTTAGTCCCGACCGCGGTGTCCAATAAAATAACGAACGAGAGAACACCCTTATGCTAAACGAAAAAGCACAAGACTTGCGCGACCAAATGGTCATCAATAAAGCCTTAAACCCCAACAAAAGCATCAGCGTGAAAAGCTGGCTGATTTTCTGCTTCACTTGGGCTCTCTGGCTGTTTGCCCTCTATTACTTGGCAATCAATTCTCAAGAGCTGTTTAAAACTACCATTATCGGCGGCTGGACTCTACTCGACCTGATTAAAGCGGTCTCTCTGATTGTTTTAGCGCAGCTTAACACATTATTTATTTGGTCTAATATCGTTGCCCGTAAAGTCAATCAGAAACGTAAACAAAGACTCACAGCTTTGAGAATTCGACAAGCCATTGAGGAAACACGTTACCCCAAGATGCTGCCTAAACCACGTCGAAAACGCTCGAAAAAAGCATAAATCAAAAAAGCAGAGGAATAATCCTCTGCTTTTTTATGTCTGTTGATAACCATCATAAATAATGCCTGTCTGAAAACGTTGCAGCCTCTATATACGCTACACCGTTTTCAGACAGGCATCCATCCGATCATACTGACGTTTTAGATAATATCAGCAATGTGCTTGGCTGCACGTTTGGCATCCAGCAAAATCAAACCCAATTTACCAGTTTCTCTAGCAATCAAAGCCAACACTGCATCTGATCCGGCCTGATTCAACAAGATATAACCATTTTTGCCCTTAACCATCACCTGGTCCAATTCGCCGCAAGCCAATTCGCCAGTTGCATGGTTGCCCAAAGCCAACAAGGTAGCAGACATCGCACCAACACGGTCTTCATCCAGGCCTTTCGGCATCAAAGTTGCAATCGGCAAACCGTCAGTAGAAATAACGGCCGAAGCAGTGATATCCGGTGAAGTGGCATTCAAGTCGCTTAACACAGAGATTAAAAGTTGTTCACGCATGTTTTTATTCCAAATTTAGTTTAATTTATTTATATAGATAAAATAATCTTCCACCTATTTAATGAACAGCATCCCCATAAATCATTGGTAGTTCAGGTGTCGGAAAATTACCTCCATACACAAATTTATCTATTGCACAATATCTTGATCAGAGAAACAAAAGCTTCTTTATTAAGATCAGGAATACCGCCTACCACCAGAATCAATTTTGTCCGACCCACATACAGCGGATAGAAAGTTAGTTCCGATTGACCGGAAGGCTCACAGATCCCCCATGCGTTATGGTGAATATTCAAATTGTTTTTCAACAACAGTTGATGGCGTTCACCCAATACAGCAATTTCGCTGGCCAAGATACCGACTTCTTCCGCTGTTTCATGGTGAAAACCAGCATTAGCAAAATATAAACCGTTCTGATCAGCTAGCAACGCCTTACCCACGCTCGAAAGCTGTTCCAGCAATTCAGGTAATTGGTCATCAGAAAAGTGTTGTTCCTCCACCGCGGGAGTTTCTTCCCCATAGAGAAACTCCAAGCGTTGCAAGCGATACAATAGGCTTAATGCTGTTTCAATATCGGCACTGTCCGTCCATGCCAACAACTTCTCTGGACTGATCAACTCATTAACCTGAGCCTTTAATAAACCATGCAATAAAGTACGGCTGGCACTGGCCGTATTATTGGATACGGCATAATACGCACCTGCTGGCGTAATACGCGGATATAAATTCGATTGTAAAGAAAGTGTTGTATCCATCTTATACCTCTAAACCTGGGTCAATCGAAAACAACATGGCGCTAACCAATTGTTTTACATCGTCTTCCTGACGAGCATCAACCTCGAAAACCGGAACATTAAAATTGTGCTGAGCCAAATATTTCTGATAAACGTCGATACCGGGTAAAGACCGGACATCCATTTTTGTCACACCAACTACCAAAGGTGCGGTTTTCAGCAACTCTTTAAAGGCTTCCAAGAAGAAGTTCAGATCTTTCAACGGATTCGTACGCGTATTATCTAATAACAACACCAAACCCATACTACCTTTGCTCAGGATTTCCCACATAAAATTAAAACGTTCCTGCCCAGGCGTACCATACAAATGGACTTTAGTCTGTTCATCCAAACGGATCACACCATAGTCCATGGCAACAGTAGTGTAACCTTTACGCACCAAGGTCATGTCTGATGCTCGGGCATCGGTTTGTACTGGCGGGTCATCCGACAGTGCACTGATTGCCGTGGTTTTACCGACACCTACCGGTCCTGTAAAAATGATTTTATTTTCTATCATTCGAAGGCACTCCTTATTTGCCTGTCAGTTTACGCATCAAGCGGCTCAGCAAGCCACGAGACTGTTCTTGGCTGCCGCCAGCAGCACGTTCGGCCGCTTGTGACATTTTCTTGTCGGTTTCATCAGCACTGTTCACGCTGACTTCTCTCTGCATTTCAGCAGTCCGTGACAATTGAGTGGCATGTTGCTCAGTAAACTCACTATCAGTCGCCAGAAAACCGGTCACATAAGTTGCTGCAATATAATTCAGAATATCTGACATTTCCAAAGGCATTACTTTATACAGCACATTCAAGTTTACTGAAGTTTTGGTCAGGAAAGCAGACAAACGCATTGATTCGGGAACAGGAGCCAAACGTGTCAAATTAGGCCAGCGTTTCAAAGTAAACACGCTTTGCGGCGTTAGCGGATAAGCCAATCTGCCATGCGCACTCCAAATCGCCATTTGCCACAAGCACGACATAATTGTCACTTTAGCTTTTTCTTTCCATTGCGGATTATCGGGCACCGCCTTGGCAACGATTTCCAAGGTGTCGTCTTTACACATGCGCTCCAATTCTTCTGCACTGATAGTCAATAAAACACGCTGGATGCTTGGAAAAACAATCAACACTGGCTTGCCATTATGCAGTACGGCAGTATCATGCGAACGGGTACTGGCCGCTTTGAGCGCTCCCAACAATCCGCTTTGCGGATTAAAACGCTTAATATTGGTTTTTCGATGACCCGCATCGGCATTTTGTGCCGGTGCTGCCGCAGGGTTTTTATCCATAACCGACTCAGTCGGTTGGAAAATACTGCCACCTTGTGCCAAGCTACGCAAGGTTGGGAAAAGGGTGTCAAATTTAACAGGCTTATGCAAATAAGGCGCGGCCAGAATGGGTTCATTTTGCGAAAAAATCACAACCGGAACGTCCGGATATTCTTTTTTCATCTCCTGCCACGGCAGAATGCCTTTCCCATTATCGACATCTACCAACACCATATCCGGGGTCAAGCCTGATCCTTCGGCAACAACCTCATAATTGGTAGTGTTGTGCATCTTGAATGCCATACGGAAAATAGCTTCTTGCTGCTCGCTAAAATCTTTGAGCATTACCCGTACTGTTTTGATTTTTGGTAACAGACTATCCATTATCAGTACTCTTTATAATATTTATTTAGAAATTTTATGAACGCGTTGTACCAACTGGCTCATCGCCAATACAACTTCTTCAGGCAGGCTGTTCACGCGGTCACGCAGAAGCTTGAGGAACTGCTCCAAACGTACCCAATCTTCCGAGCGTTCATACAAGTCAAATAGAGTGATGTAGAGTTGCGACTCTTCCGGGTATTGCAAGACAGCTTGCTCCAATGTGCTGATGGCTTGATCCAGCTGACCATACATCAGTAAGGATTCCACTTCTTTCAACGCCACATCAGTCGGGGAATTACTATCGCTGACAACAGTGTCGTTTTGCAGAACGAGTTCGCGGTATTTCGCTTTCAATTGGCGAGCTGAAGGCTGCAAATAGCCTTTAGCCAAACCGATTTCACGGACTTGCTGCTCACTAGGGCCTTTTTCCAATTCATCAAACAACTCGTGTTGACCCAAATTGTAACCCCAGCCAAGCATACGCTCTTTAACCTGACGACCGTAAGAACCCAGAGAGTAATAAAGTTTCCATAGGTGACTGGCAAATTGCTCAACTTCGTTATGCTGGTAATCCAATTTCAGCGCATCAATAATCAGAGCCGCGGGTTTTTCAGATTTCTGGATGGCACGGTTGTATTGCTGTACCGCTGCCTCATAGCCCATCTGGTTTTGCAATAACTTGGTGCTGCGCTCTGGCTTCACAAAGCTGATCACAGCATTCATCTCTTCAGCAGACAAATCACGCAATTCGTGTGTGCCTTTAGCCACGACAATCGCACTGCGCTTAATATTGCGCTGAACCGCTTGAGCTCCGTCTGCAGCAGCAGAAGCACGGTGCGAAGACGAACCCGCACCATCGGCATCATCACCACCCAAACCAGTTTGTTCGCCGATTTGCTGAGCAACCTCTTTCATGCCCCAGCTCAATTGGCTCTCGGCAACTACTCGCAGTGGTAAATTGTGCGGATCTACGGACAAGCCTTCACGTACATAACTGGCCAAATCATCGACATTCAAAACACCTGCATGTTTTTCCAATGCAGAGGCCAATAAATCAATATTGCCGGTGCTGAGACTAAGATTAGCCAGTTCGTGTACCAACTTTTCCGGTGCACGTTCGATTTTATCAAGATACCCGGCCAACGAAGCAGCCGCTTTATCTTCATAACCGAATTGCTTGTAAACCTGATACTCTGTTAAAGGATCGACTTCTTGCGCAGAAACGGATGCTGCACCAGGGTCAATACTTCCACTTTCCCATTCCCAATCTTGATCGTCTGCTTCATCAACAGTTTGATTGACTGTATCCAGCCAATCTTCGGACTGCTGACCGCCAGACGCAGCTTGGCCGCTGCGTGCGGTAGTCGCACTGCGGCCATATTTTGCGTTCATATTGGGTGTAGCTGCTTTATTTTGCTTGATACGTATAAAGAAAAATACGATCACTAAAGCGCCCAATAGTCCTATTAGCAGCGAGTAATTCAATTAACTCTCCCGAATTTATGCATAAAGCCCCAATGCTTGTACTGTATGGAGGAATTCATTTTGTTCACCATAAAATCCAATGACATTAAGCCGTTAATTTCTAGTTTTTAATAATAACATGACTTTCACATACCCTGTATCCCGAAAACATTTCTTAACAAGATAAACCACCGATTATCGCTCAAAACAGCCGACAGATTCAATGTGCGCCGTTTGAGGAAACAAATTCATTACACCTACATATTTGAATTTATACCCTTTTTTAACAATTTCAGCCGCATCTCTCGCCAATGTTGCAGGATTGCAGGAAACATACACTATTTTCTTAGGCAAATAAGGTGTATGCAAAGCATTAATAAACTCCAGTGCGCCACTGCGAGGTGGATCAAGCAATATTTTATCCAACTTACCCCACGAAGCTACGGTAGTCGAATCGACCTGAAATAAATCGGCAGTATGGAAACTAATATTATCATCCAGTCCGTTCAAACGTGCATTGGCTGCCGCCATTTCAGTTTGCGCAGCAGAGCCTTCAATACCGACAACTTCCGCACCACTGCGAGCAATCGCCAACGTAAAGTTACCCAAGCCGCAAAATAAATCGGCAATCCGCTCGCCCGGCTGCGGATCCAGCAAACGAACAGCTCGTTGAACCATCAAGGCATTCACACGATGATTAACCTGAGTAAAATCACCCGGTCGATAGGGAATGCTCAGATTAAACTCAGGTAAACGGTAATAAGGCTGTTCCGTATCGGGCGGGTAAAAAGCTTGTGCGGCCTGTTTACCGATTTGCAACCAGATTTGCCACTTATTGTGATTTTGATTTAAATGCCTGTCTGAAAACAACTGCAATGCCGTCAATTGTGCTTTATCTAATCTGCTCTTTGCAACGATGGTTAATACACTGATGCCATCCGAATCAGAAATCTCAATAGAGCGGATGGCTACCTCTTTACGCCAACCCTGTAACAATTGTTGTAATTCGGGCAATATTTCAGAAATATGAGGCGGCAGAATAGTACAAGTTTCAATTTTTACAACGCGATTGCTTTTACGTGCTTTGAACCCGGCATATAAATGACCTGTACTATCTTCAGCCACGGCCAATCGTGCACGCTGCCGATACCCCCACTGTTGCCCATAAATCGGCGGCAAAATTTGCTCAGGCATCACTTTGCCGATCCGCTGCAACTGTTCCTCCAACACCCGTTGCTTATAAGCCACCTGCGCTTCGTGGCGTGCATGCTGCAACACACAGCCACCACATGTTGAGAAATGTGGGCAACGTGGCTCTATCCTTTGATCTGAAGCCTGCAATACTGCTACCGTTTCCGCTTCGTCAAAATGTTTCTTGCTGCGCGTTATTCGACAGCTAACCTCCTCACCCGGCAGCGCACCTTCAATAAAAACGGCCTTGCCGTCGATACGCGCTACACCCCGACCTTCATAATCCAAGGCATGAACCCGAACCTTGGGAATGATTTCTTTATTTGTCGTATTCATATTGCCACTCAACTACCACATCCGCCGAAAAAACGATATTTTCGCACAAAATCTTATAAGATACGGTATCATTTGAATTACTTATATTTAACCCTACAACAGAATACATACAATGAAAACACAAGGATTCGGCTTGCTTGCTTTGGTGGCAGGCACAGCAGCCATCGCAGCACCTCATACTCCATTACCAGATGTCTCCCCGATTAATCCCGGCCAGCATGTCGTGATTAACATTCCACAGCAGAGGTTGTTTTTATATGTTGACGGCAAGCTGAGCAAAATTTATCCGGTCGCTGTCGGCAAAGCAGCCACCCAAACCGACCTAGGTCGTCACATCATTGGTGCCAAAACCTATAACCCGACTTGGCATATCCCCAAATCCATTCAAAAAGAATTGAAAAACGGCAAAACCACAGTGCCTCCAGGCCCTAATAATCCGCTGGGTCCGGTATTTGTCCGCATGGGCGATCCCAAACTTGGCTTAGGCATCCACGGCACCAATGCACCTTCCAGCGTACCCGGCGTGCGCAGCCACGGCTGCGTTCGCATGAAATCACCGGATGCACTGGAATTTGCCAAAACCATCACCTCCGGTTCTCCGGTAGACGTTACTTACCAAATGGCCGCAGTCAATGTGGATGCCGATAATAATGTATGGTTAGCCGCCTTCCGCGACCCTTATAACCGCAAAGACCTTGATACCGCCGCTTTGCGTAAAAGCATTGATGCTTGGGCAAAAGCACACGGAAAAACCGTGCATACCAAGCGTTTGGATATCGTATTAAAAGGCCGTAGCGGTACACTAAACTGTATTACCTGCGGTTCTGCCGCCGGCAAAATCAACGGTTCGCTACAATCCTTGGCTTGGACCAGCGGCTCAGGCGAATTAGCCAAACCGGTTACCGCACCACCAGCCCCCGAACCTGCCGACCAAGTCCTACCTGAAGGCAGCGAAATCGAAGTAGAAGAAGATGCCGGAGCAGCTGCAGCTGCAACTGCAACACCAGTATCTAAACCGGAAGTATCGCCTCAACCGGCATCACAGCCTGAAGAGCCGACTCAACCAGCAACGACTTCAGCTCCTGAAACCATCCCCGCTCGCCCTACCCCTACTCCAAAAAATGTGCCAGCCAGCTACGAATACCACGAACAAACAGACAGTTTGTTTTAAATATCCGCCTACCCCCCCCCAATAGAAAAACTGCCAACAAAACCATCATTTGTTGGCAGTTTTTCTATACTGAAACCAATATCATCCTTTTTTCTCCGCCTACCGCAAAAACTTGGGGCTGCTCTAAATAACTAGAGGCTGTTAACAATTAACCAGCGAAGCATTTTTTGAAACAAAACACGTATGCGAGGAAGAAACACAGCAAGGTTGGACAGCGCGAGCATTTTAGCTTCGCTACCTGGCGCGGCAGGCGTGATTTTTTGACCAAAAATACCACCGTTACATTAATTATCAACAGATCCTAGATCAATACCATCAATAAAAAAAATTGGGGCTTAGGAAGCAAAATCATCAAATTTAATGATAAGCTTCTGATATGCATAACAAAAACAGATACCAAAAGTTCAGTAAAATTTCCGAGCAAAAATTCCGTGAAATACTGCGCTTTTTT
>Ga0116175_1002838_pt1 | contig 10155 bp, 8 predicted proteins | sample AD_UKC125_MetaG_FD_89802 | JGI IMG/M metagenome (GOLD analysis project Ga0116175, IMG submission 89802) | Active sludge microbial communities of municipal wastewater-treating anaerobic digesters from USA - AD_UKC125_MetaG | ecosystem: Engineered > Bioreactor > Anaerobic > Digestate | place: USA... | reverse complement strand
CCTCACTACTTTGCCGATTTGATTATTTTTAGTTTGAATACCGGACTGAGGCAAGGCAATGTATTGGGGCTGAAGTGGAATCAGGTTGACCTTGAGAGAAAGGTTGCCTGGTATCATCCTGATGAAATGAAGGCAGGCAGAGCATTGGGCGTTGCTTTAAACGATACGGCCATTGAAGTGATAAAACGTCAGACCGGTAAACATCCGACTTTTGTTTTTGTGAATAAGCGGAATAATCCGATTACCGATATAAACAGCCGTTACTGGAAAGAATCGCTGAAACAGGCCGGTATAGAAGATTTTACTTGGCACGATTTGCGTCATACTTGGGCGAGTTGGCTGGTTCAGCGTGGTGTATCTCTGAGGATATTGCAAGAAATGGGCGGGTGGAAGACATTGGCAATGGTGCAGCGTTATGCCCATCTTGCCCCGGAGCATCTTCATGAACACGCAGAGATTTTGCAAAGCCTTGTTGGCACAGATGACACAAATCGGGCACACAGGCGAAATTAATCGGCTTGAAAAGATTATTTTAAATTTTGAAAGGATGGGATTAAAACTTGAAAATACAGTGATTTAGTGGTGCCCGGAGCCGGAATCGAACCGGCACGCCTGTATTAGAGGCGACGGATTTTAAGTCCGTTGTGTCTACCTATTTCACCATCCGGGCGATGCCAATATCCAGTGCTCTGCATAAAGGCATTGTGAAACGTGGAGGCGGGGGCGCGGATTTTAACCGGCCTGTATAAGGGTTGCACCCCTTATCGCATAAACACTCTGCCACCCCGCCATAAGGGGAAACTGCTTGGGTTGTGTGGAGGCGGAAGTCGGAATCGAACCGGCGTACACGGCTTTGCAGGCCGCTGCATAACCACTCTGCCATTCCGCCTTGAAACTATAAACAAGCCGTTTAAGTGGTGTAAACGGCTTGCGGGATGTGGAGCGGGAAACGAGGCTCGAACTCGCGACCTCAACCTTGGCAAGGTTGCGCTCTACCAACTGAGCTATTCCCGCAGGATTTAAATGTAAGCGCTTGGAGCGGGAAACGAGGCTCGAACTCGCGACCTCAACCTTGGCAAGGTTGCGCTCTACCAACTGAGCTATTCCCGCTTTGATTACATTTAAACATTAAACTTTGGAGCGGGAAACGAGGCTCGAACTCGCGACCTCAACCTTGGCAAGGTTGCGCTCTACCAACTGAGCTATTCCCGCTTGGGGCTTGCCGTGCATCGCTGCATCAGCAAGAGAACGCCATTATAGTGCCTGAAAATTTACTGTCAAGGGGTTTGTGTGAAAATTATTACTGAAACTCTTTCCAGGCCATTTTCAGATAATAAAACATCGACCACAAAGTGAGCACGGCGGCGATAAACATCAATATGTTACCGATAAAAATCAGGTCGTGGCCGTAAAAATCGCGCAAGCCCACCAAAAGGCACAAAATGGCGGCCATTTGCGCGGTGGTTTTGAGCTTGCCTATGGTGGCCACGGCCACGCTGCCGCGCTTACCGGTTTGCGCCATCCATTCGCGCAGCGCGGAAATGGTGATTTCGCGGCCGATGATGATCATGGCGAAAATGGCATAAGTGCGCCCCAGGCTCACCAGCAGAATCAGCGCCACGGCCACCATCAATTTATCGGCCACGGGGTCGAGAAAAGCGCCGAAATCGGAGGTTTGCTTCCAGCGGCGGGCGAGAAAGCCGTCAAACCAGTCGGTGATGGCGGCGATGGCGAAAATGGCGGCCGCCAGCCAGTTGATGGTGTGGTTGTCGAACACGCCTTTGGGCAGGAAGAAAAGGGCGGTGAACACGGGGATGAGCAACACGCGCATCCAGGTGAGGAAAATGGGGAAATTCCACGGCATAATCGGCAGGGCTTTCTGTGTTCGGTTGGGTTTCAGACGGCCTGTGTAATGCACTTGGGCGCAGGCCGTCTGAAAAGGCTGGCTTATTATAACGAATTTACAGGGGCTTTGTGGCGAAGCTTGGGCATGATTGTTTTTAGGCCGTCTGAACACGGTATTCAGACGGCCTGCATTTGTCCATTATCCATGCAGGCTTTCATAAATCTTTTCGGCCAAGGCCGCGCTGATGCCTTCCACCTGCGCCAAGTCTTCTACGCTGGCGGCGGTTACGCCGCGCAAGCCGCCGAAGCGGATGAGCAGGGCTTGGCGGCGTTTGTTGCCGATGCCGGGAATGTCGCTTAAGGATGAGGTGATGCGGGCTTTGTCGCGCTTTTTGCGGTGGCCGGTAATGGCGAAGCGGTGCGATTCGTCGCGCACGGTTTGCAAAAGGTGCAGCGCGGGGCTGTTGGGCGGCAGGCGGAAGGTTTCGCCAGTAAAGGGCAATATCAATTCTTCCAGCCCGGCTTTGCGCTCGGGGCCTTTGGCGATGCCGATAATGGGAATGTGTAGGCCCAATTCCGCCCACACATCCACCGCCATGCCCACTTGGCCTTTGCCGCCGTCGATCAACACGGCATCGGGCCATTTCACTGTTTCGCCGTTGGCTTGGGCTTCGGTCATTTTGCCGTAGCGGCGGGTGAGCACTTCGCGCATGGCGGCGTAATCGTCGCCGGCTTTGGCAGTGGTGATGTTGTAGCGGCGGTATTGCGAGGGCTGGATATTTTGCTCGTCATACACCACGCAGCTGGCGATGGTGGCTTCGCCTTGGGTGTGGCTGATGTCGAAGCATTCCAGGCGTTGCAGGCCGTCTGAATCCATGTTGAGCAGGCGCGCCAAATCGTCGATGCGCTGCTGTTGGTTGTTGTGCTGCAATTGGTGCTGGCCGATGGCGAGGCGGGCGTTTTGCTCGGCCATTTTCAGCCACACTTTGCGCTCGCCTATGGTTTTGGTAACAAACTGCATTTGTTTGCCGTGCTCGGAAATCAACGCTTCTTGCAGGCTTTCGGGCAGGCTGAAGTTGCTGATGATGATGTCGGGCTTGCTTTTGCCGAGGTAATGTTGCGCCACAAAGGCTTCGGCGTATTCCTGCGCCTGCGGGTCGGGATCGTGGCGCACATCGGGGAAGAAGCTTTTGTCGCCCACATGCCGCCCGCCGCGTATGCTCACCCAATGGATGCACACGGTGCCGCCTTCGAGTGCCAGCGCGAGAATGTCGATATCGTTGGGGTTGTTGGGGTTTTTGCTGTCGATAAACTGCTGGCTCTGCACCAAGCCCAGCGCTTGGATTTGGTCGCGGTAGCGGGCGGCTTCTTCAAATTGCAGCGCGGCGGCGGCTTGGTTCATTTTATGGTGCAGCGTTTGCGTGAGCTCGCCCGTTTTGCCGTTGAGAAAGGTTACGGCTTCGCTGATGCTGGCCTGGTAATCTTCATGGCTGATGTGGCCGACGCAGGGGCCGGAGCAGCGGCGGATTTGATAAAGCAGGCAGGCGCGTTGGCGGTTGGCAAACACGCTGTCTTCGCAGGTGCGCAGGCGGAACACTTTTTGCAGAATCTCGATGCTGTCGCGCACGGCATAGCCGTTGGGATAAGGGCCGAAATATTGGTTGGGCTTTTTGAGCGTGCCGCGGTAATAGGCCATTTGCGGGTATTCGTGGGCGGAAAGCATCAAATAGGGGTAGCTTTTGTCGTCGCGGAAAAGAATATTGTATTTGGGCGACAAGGCTTTGATGAAATTGTTTTCCAGAATCAGCGCTTCGGCTTCGCTGCGGGTAACGGTGGTTTCAATCGAATGCACCTGCCGCACCATCAGCGTGATGCGTGGGGAATGGTCGCTTTTTTGGAAATAGCTGCCCACGCGCCGCTTCAAATTCACCGCCTTGCCCACATAAAGCACCTTGCCGCTTTTATCGAGCATGCGGTAAACGCCCGGCAGATTGGGCAGGTTTTTCAGGAAAATATCGATATCGAAATCTTGGCTCACGGCAGCGGCTGCAAAAAAGTTTCAGACGGCCTGAATGATACAGCAATTGGGAAAGGCCGTCTGAAAGGTGTGGTGCGATGCTTAACCCAACATGCAGCACTTGTGTATTTATTTCACGGTATGTTTGATGAATGAACGAATAGTGATACCCATTCGAAAAAATAAGATAACAAGGCGGCGAGCCGAAGACAGTACATCTAGTACGGCAAGGCGAGACAACGCAGTTAGGTTATTTTTTCGAATGGGTATGATAACAAAGGCCGTCTGAAAAGGTTTCAGACGGCCTTGATGTTTGGTATGCAAACTCAATTGCAGAATTTGGCAATATCGCCATCGTAGCGGGCGATTAAGGCATCGCGGTTGTTGACGCGGGCGCTTTCGGCAAATTGGCGGTTGATGCGCGCGGCTTGGCAGTTTTCTTCCTGGCGGCGGCGGTTTTCTTCTTCAACGCGCTTGTTTTGCTCTTCAATCTGTTTGTTTTGACGGGCAATTTGCTCACCCAGCTTTTGCTGCTGCTCGGCCAGCGATTCGGGGTTGGCTGCTGCTGCGGCCGGTGCGGGCGGTGGGGTGACGCTGTGGGTGCGCACATTCATGCGGTTGACTTGTGCGGGCTGGAGGTTGCGCGGCACATCGGAATAGCTGGTGCTGCCGCTGGGGTTTTTCCAGCTGAACACTTCATTTGCGCCGGCATGCGTGCCGATAAAAAGCATGCTCAATAGAAGGATTTTGGTCAAAGTAGCCATGTGGTGATTCCGTTTCCCTTATTTTGGTTTGTTTGTTTTCAGACGGCCTTATTGTACTGGCTAATTTGGCGGGTGTCATGCGCGTTTAATTGTGTAAACCAATAACACGCCACAGGTAATTTTGATACAATGCCGTGCATCTTGCACAAACCGAAAGCCCGAGCATCATGCGTATCGTAGAAAAAGCCTATACTTTTGACGATGTTTTGCTGGTTCCTGCACGCTCCCAAGTGCTGCCGCGCGACGTCAAACTCCAAACCCCACTCACCCGCAACATCACCCTCAACACCCCTTTACTTTCCGCCGCGATGGACACCGTTACCGAAGCCAAGCTGGCCATTTCTATGGCGCAGGAAGGCGGCATCGGCATTATCCATAAAAACATGACCGCCGAGCGCCAGGCCAATGCTGTGGCCAAGGTGAAGCGCCATGAAAGCGGCATTGTGAAAGATCCGGTTACCATCGGCCCCGATATGCTGATTGGCGAATTGGTGGAAATGCAGGCGCGGCGCAAGCGCAAAATGTCGGGCTTGCCGGTGGTGGAAAACGGCAAAGTAGTGGGCTTGGTAACCAACCGCGATTTGCGTTTTGAAAAACGCCTCGATCAGCCTGTGTCGGCCATCATGACGCCGCGCGAGCGCTTGGTCACTGTGCCGGTGGGCACGGGCATTGATGAAGCGCGCGATGTGATGCACGATCACAAAGTGGAGCGCGTGCTGGTGGTGGACGATGAATGGGTGCTCAAAGGTTTGATCACGGTAAAAGACATTTTGAAAACCACCGAATTTCCGCATGCCAATAAAGATGCCGACGGCCGCTTGCGCGTGGGCGCGGCCGTGGGCGTGGGCGCCGACACCGATGAGCGTGTGAAAGCGCTTGTGGAAGCGGGTGTGGACGTGTTGGTGGTCGACACCGCCCACGGCCACAGCCAAGGCGTGCTTGATCGTGTGAAATGGGTGAAAGAAACTTACCCGCATGTGCAGGTAATCGGCGGCAATATCGCCACCGCGCAAGCGGCGCTCGATTTGGTGGCTGCCGGCGCCGATGCGGTGAAAGTGGGCATCGGCCCGGGCTCGATTTGCACCACCCGCATTGTGGCCGGCGTGGGCGTGCCGCAGCTCACCGCGATTCACAATGTGTCCGAAGCTTTAAAAGGCACCGGCGTGCCGCTGATTGCCGATGGCGGCATCCGCTTTTCGGGCGACATTGCCAAAGCGCTGGCAGCCGGCGCACATTGCGTGATGCTCGGCGGCATGTTTGCCGGCACCGAAGAAGCGCCGGGCGAAATCGAGCTTTATCAAGGCCGCTCGTATAAATCTTATCGCGGCATGGGCTCGCTGGGCGCGATGAGCCAAGGCTCTTCCGACCGCTATTTCCAAGATAAAGAAGACAACGCCGATAAATATGTGCCCGAGGGCATCGAAGGGCGCGTGCCTTATAAAGGCCCGATTGTGCAGATTATCCATCAGCTGATGGGCGGCCTGCGCTCGAGCATGGGCTATTTGGGCTGCGCCACCATTGAGCAAATGCACGAAAAAGCCGAATTTGTGGAAATCACCGCCGCCGGCATGAGCGAATCGCATGTGCATGATGTGCAGATTACCAAAGAAGCGCCGAATTACCATATCCGCTGATGCATAAAAACGGGTTGCCGGGCCGATTGCCGGGCAACCCGTTGTGATTATCTGCGGGGCTGCAAACGGTTTATTCCGCCGTGCTATAATTGATAATTGATGTTGCACAATCTTTTTAACAATTATGCCGTAAAATACTCGTTTCAGACGGCCTGAATCGGTATAATCTTTTTTGTAATATTACTTCAGAGCTTGCGGCTGCGATGCGGCAGGCCGTCTGAAAAACGCTTTCCCTATTTATTGTTATTATTTCAGGAGACTTTGCATGAGCGCTATTGTTGATATTTTCGCCCGCGAGATTTTGGATTCACGCGGCAACCCCACCGTTGAGTGCGATGTGTTGCTCGAGTCCGGCGTGATGGGTCGTGCCGCTGTGCCCTCGGGCGCTTCTACCGGCCAGAAAGAGGCTTTGGAATTGCGCGATGGCGACAAAAGCCGCTATTTGGGCAAAGGCGTGCTGCAAGCCGTGGAGCATGTCAACAACGAAATCGCCCAAGCCCTGATCGGCTTGGATGCCAGCGAGCAAAGCTATATCGACCGCGTGATGATCGATATCGACGGCACCGACAACAAAGGCCGCTTGGGCGCGAATGCCACTTTGGCCGTGTCGATGGCGGTGGCTCGCGCTGCAGCGGAAGATGCCGGCCTGCCGCTTTACCGCTATTTGGGCGGTGCAGGCCCGATGGCGCTGCCTGTGCCGATGATGAACGTAATCAACGGCGGCGAGCATGCCAACAACAGCCTGGATATTCAAGAATTTATGATTATGCCAGTGGGCGCACCCACTTTCCGCGAAGCCCTGCGCTGCGGTGCCGAAGTGTTTCACGCGCTGAAAAAGCTGTGCGACAGCAAAGGCTTCCCCACCACCGTGGGCGATGAAGGCGGCTTTGCGCCCAACCTGAGCAGCCATGAAGAAGCGCTGAAGCTGATTCTCGAGGCCGTGAGCGCTGCCGGCTATATTCCGGGTGAAGATGTGCTGCTGGCGATGGATTGCGCGTCCAGCGAATTCTACCGCGACGGCAAATACCACCTCAGCGCTGAAGGCTTGGCTTTGAGCAGCGAAGAATTTGCCGACTATCTGGCCAAACTGGTGGACGAATACCCGATTGTTTCCATTGAAGACGGCATGGATGAAAACGACTGGGCCGGCTGGAAGCTGCTCACCGAGCGCTTGGGCGGCAAAGTGCAATTGGTGGGCGACGATTTGTTTGTCACCAACCCGAAAATTCTGGCCGAAGGTATCGAAGCCGGCGTGGCCAATGCTTTGTTGGTGAAAGTGAACCAAATCGGCACCTTGAGCGAAACCCTGCAAGCCGTTGAATTGGCCAAACGCAACCGCTACACCTGCGTGATGAGCCACCGCTCGGGCGAAACCGAAGACAGCACCATCGCTGATTTGGCCGTGTCGACCAACTGCATGCAGATCAAAACCGGCTCGCTGAGCCGCTCCGACCGCATGGCCAAATACAACCAGCTGCTGCGCATTGAAGAAGAGCTGGGCGAAGCCGCTTACTATCCGGGCAAAGCCGCTTTTTACCAACTGGGCAAATAAGGCATAAAGCATGAAGTGGGTGACGCTGGTTTTAATCGCCGCCTTGGCGTGTTTCCAATACAACCTTTGGATAGCCAAAGGCGGTTGGCGCGACATGTGGCACCTGCAAGACCGAGTGGCCGTGCAGGAAGAGAAAAACCAGGCGCTCGCCCTGCGCAACAGCGCGCTGGCGGCCGAGGTGATGGATTTGGCCGAAGGGCAGGATGCCATCGCCGAAATCGCCCGCGTGGATTTGGGCTATATCCAAAGTGGCGAAACTTATTACCGTTTGGTGCGGCGCAATCCTTAAGCTGCTGAATGTGCTGTGTTTATCAAGGCCGTCTGAAAAGTTTTTCAGACGGCCTTTTGTTTTGGATAAATGAAGCAGCCGGATGCCTTGAGCCGCTTTTATACCAATCCAAACAAATAACCTAATACCAATTCAAAAAAGTAAGCTAACAAGGCGGCGAGCCGCAGACAGTACAACTAGTACGGCAAGGCGAGACAACGAAGTTAGGTTATTTTTTTGGATTGGTATAACTTCGTTGTCTCGCCTTGTGAGCTTACTTTTTTGAATCGTTATTACCAAGCCGCGACAATTGTAAACAATCTGCCCAAAGCCGACCAATTCGGTTAAAATCGGCCTTTTACTTCTTGCGTGAAAAGAGCGGCCATGTCTGACATCAGTTTGAAAAAAATCTATTCCGGTAAAGTGCGCGATTTGTATGAAATCGATGAACAGCGCATGTTGATGGTGGCGTCAGACCGCTTGTCGGCATTTGACGTGATTCTCGACGACCCGATTCCCGGCAAGGGCGAAATTCTCACGCAGATTTCCAATTTCTGGTTTCAAAAGTTGGCGCACATCATGCCGAATCATTTCACCGGCAACACCGTTTATGATGTGTTGCCCGAAGATCAAGCCCGCGCGCTGGAAAAGCGGGCGGTGGTGGCGAAAAAGCTGGAGCCGGTGAAAGTAGAAGCCATTGTGCGCGGCTATTTGGCCGGCAGCGGCTGGAAAGATTATCAGCAAAGCGGCAGCGTGTGCGGCATTGCCCTGCCTGCGGGCATGCGGGAAGCGCAGCAGCTGCCCGAGGTGATTTTCACCCCGTCCACCAAAGCGGCGGTGGGCGATCACGATGAAAACATCAGCTTTGCCGAATGCGAGCAGATTATCGGCGCGGAATTGGCGGCAGAAGTGCGCGCAAAAGCCATCGAGCTCTACACCGAAGCCGCCGCTTATGCGAAAACGCGCGGCATCATTATTTGCGACACCAAATTTGAATTCGGCCTCGACGAAGAGGGCGTTTTAACCTTGATGGACGAAGTGCTCACTCCCGATTCCAGCCGCTTCTGGCCGGCAGACCAATATCAAGTCGGCACCAATCCGCCTTCGTTCGACAAGCAATTCGTGCGCGACTGGCTCGAACAAAGTGGCTGGAACAAGCAAGCACCCGCCCCGAAAGTGCCCGCCGAAGTGATTGAGAAAACGGTAGCCAAATACCGCGAAGCGCTCAGCCTGCTCACCGCCGGATAATCCGGGAAATGCTGGCTTATGCGGCATGCCGAATTCGTTTTTTAGAAAGATTCCGGTTAGCTGCAAACATGAAGTTGTGATTTCAAGATATAGGCAAAGGCCGTCTGAAACTTTTCAGACGGCCTTTGCCTAATCAAAACAAATATAGTGGATAGAAATAAAAATCGATATAAAACAACGCTTTGTAACAGCTTAGCTTGGGTTGATAAACCCAAGGTTTCAGATGGCCTGCGGGCTTGTTGGGTTTTCAACCCGAGCTACCCGTTGTGTCACTTTTTCTTGTATTTCATTATCAATGCATCATCCGAAATATTCTGCTTGTTCAAGGCCGATGTAGGTATGCCTTAAACGTTTATCCGTTTCAGACGGCCTCAAAAGGTAAGTTGATGTAATGCAAAAGCCATCCCTTTTCGCAAGCTCAGGCAGTATGTTGGCGCTATAATAATGCTTTTTCGCCCACGGAAAACGGACACCCCATGAGCTACAAAACCGATGCAGAAATCGCCCACGAATCCCCCATGCGCCCCATCGGCGAAATTGCCGCCAAGCTCGGCCTTGATGAAGCGCATATTTCGCCTTACGGCCATTTCAAGGCCAAAATCACACCGGTCAAGGCTTTTGCGCTGCCGGCCAAACAAGGCCGGCTGATTTTGGTGACGGCGATCAACCCCACGCCGGCGGGCGAGGGCAAAACCACCGTCACCATCGGCCTGGCTGATGCGCTCAACCGCCTCGGCAAAAATGCGGTGGTGGCCATGCGCGAGCCGTCGCTCGGCCCCGTGTTCGGCATCAAAGGCGGCGCGGCCGGCGGCGGCTATGCGCAGGTG
>Ga0116175_1002837_pt1 | contig 10156 bp, 7 predicted proteins | sample AD_UKC125_MetaG_FD_89802 | JGI IMG/M metagenome (GOLD analysis project Ga0116175, IMG submission 89802) | Active sludge microbial communities of municipal wastewater-treating anaerobic digesters from USA - AD_UKC125_MetaG | ecosystem: Engineered > Bioreactor > Anaerobic > Digestate | place: USA... | reverse complement strand
GGAGAACCTCATGAAACGACGCGATTTCATCGCGGCGGCGTCTGCTGCCGCGCTGTCGGCCAGCGCCTGGGCGCAGGACGCCTACCCCAGCCGCCCGGTCAGGCTGATCGTGCCCTTCCCGCCGGGCGGGCCGACCGACATCATGGGCCGCACCGCCGCCAAGGCCATGGGCGAGCGCCTGGGCCAGCAGTTCGTGGTCGAGAACAAGGCCGGTGCCGGCGGCAACATCGGCACGGATGCCGTGGCCAAGGCGGCGCCCGACGGCTACACCATCGGCCTGGCGGCGATCAGCAGCCTGGCGATCGCGCCGCACTTGTACGGCAAGCTGCCGTTCAACGTCGGCAAGGATCTGGCGCCCATCTCGCTGGTGGGCACCACGCCCTGTGCCATCATGGCCAACCCGCAGGCCCCGTTCTCCGACCTGAAGGGCCTGATCGCCTACGCCAAGGCCAATCCGGGCAAGTTGAGCTACGCCACCTCCGGCATCGGCACCAGCAACCACCTGGCCACCGAGTTGCTGCAATCGGTGGCCGGCATCCAGCTGACGCACGTGCCTTACAAGGGCTCCAGCCAGATCGTGCCCGACCTGATCTCCGGCACCGTGCTGATGAGCATGGAGAGTTCACTGGCCACCACGCTGCAGCACGTGCGCAGCGGCAAGCTGCGGGCCATCGCGGTGACGTCGGCGCGGCGCGCCGGCGCGCTGCCGGATGTGCCGACGGTGGCCGAATCGGGCTATCCGGGCTTCGAGGTGGAGACCTGGTTTGGCCTGGTGGCGCCCGCGGCCACGCCCGCCGCCGTCGTGGCCAGGCTGCGGGATGCCTGGGCCGACGGCGCGAAAGGCGCCGACGCCCAGGCCGCCTTCGACAATATCTCGGCCAACCTGCGCGCCACCACGCCCGCCGAGTTCGGCGCCTTCATCCAGGCCGAGGACAAGCGCTGGGGCGAGCTGATCCGCAAGCTGGGCATCAAGGCCGACTGAGCCGCAAAGGGCGCAAGTCCGGCGTGCGCCGGGCAGCGGGGCCATCGCTCTGTCCGGTGAAAATCGCGCGATGCAAGGCAAGCGGGTAGTGCGACGGATCTGTCTCTGTGCAGCGGCCCTGGCGCTGTGCGGCGGAAGCTGGCTTGGCTTGGTGCGGCCTGCGCAGGCCCAGACGGTCGAACGCGTCGTTCAAGGACAGCCGTGGCTGGCGCGCGCGGGCTTCGTCGTTGACGGCGATTCGCTGTGGGTGCAGCCGGAGGGCGGCGGCAGGCGCGCTCGACTGCGGCTGCAGGGCATCGACGCGCCCGAGCGTTGTCAGCCGGGGGGAGCGCCGGCGCGCGCGGCCCTGCAGGCACTGGTGCAGGGCGAGCGGCTGCACGTGACCGTGCATGCGCGGGACCGCTTCGGGCGCCGCCTGGCCAGCGTGCGGCGCCAGCGCGACGGCCTGGACGTGGCGGCGGGCATGGTGGCCCAGGGTTGGGCCTGGAGCGACCGCCAGGGCTGGCGCCGCGGCCGCTACTGGCGCGAGGAGGCGCAGGCCCGCGCGGCCCGGCGCGGCGTGTTCGCCACCGCCGATGCCGAATCGCCGGCGGAGTTCCGGCGCCGCCACGGGCCGTGCGGCACCGCGCGGTCTGGGGCCGCATTGACACCGAAACAACTATAAAAACGATAGCTGTTCGCGCATATCCGACAGGCGGTGCGGCCCTGATGGATGCCCGGCAACGACGACCGGCGTCAAGGCGCGAGCTGCAAGGACGAGCGCAGCGTCTGGGTCTCTGACGCGCAGTCCGCGGCCGGCGGCACCTGGCCGGCGGCGCGTGCCCGCACGACTTCCTTCCTCGCGGCCGCCAACTGGGCCTGGAAAATCTCATTGACCCGCAGTCGCGCCACGGTGGCGGCGCCGATCACGCGGCCGGCCTCGATGTCGCTCTTCCAGTGCACGCCACAGATGCCGCGGCTCTGGCCAAAGGCGCGTCCGCGCAGCAGCAGGGCGTCGGCGCGCTCCGGCGCCAGCTCGGTCAGCACCAGGGCCCAGGCCCAGCCGAGCGCGGCATGGCCGGATGGGTAGCTGCCGTCCTTGCTCAGGGCCGCCTCCTCGGCGGGGGTGCAGGTGGGGGCGCTGAATGCCACGAACGGGCGCGTGCGCTTGTACTGGTCCTTGGCCTTGTAGGTGGCCAGACCAGCGTCGGTCAGCGTGCGCCGCAGCAGCATGTTCAGGTGGGGCGTGCCCTGTTCGGAGACCGTGACGCCCAGGGCACAGGCAAAGGCGCCTGCCGTCTGCGGGAACTTCAGGTTGGCATCGCGTGTGGCCAGCGCGCCTCTCGGTCCCGTCTGCATGGCCGTCAGTTGCCGGAATGCGTCGGCATCGTCGGCATGGGCCGGCGTGCCTTCGGCGGGCGGAGGTGGCAGCAGTGCCAGGCTGTCGGGCAGCTCCTCGCGGCCGAGGTAACCCTTGAGGTAGCCCGCCCCGGGGCGCAGTTCGCCCACCTCGGCGGGGGAAACCGGCGCGTGCGGCGTACTGGTGCACGCGCCGAGCAATGTGATCGCGGTCAGAGCCGCTGCGGCAGAACGGATGGCAGGGTGCATGGGTGTCTCCTGTGATGGTGCTGGCGGGTTCGGCCGCTGCGGCCTGCTGGCAGTGTAGCGGCGTGCCATTTACCGGCCGGGCATCCTGCGGACACTATCAAACGAATAGCATTTGCCGCAATACTGGTGTGCGGTAGACGATATTTTCATTGTGTATCGTGCGATCTTTGAAGAGAATCGACAAGGTCGGCGCAGGCGCCTTGAATCTCGGACAGTCCTCCCCATTTGATGGGCAATTCGGAGGTTTTCATGCGCCTAGACAAACTCACCACCAAGTTCCAGGAGGCCCTCGCCGACGCCCAGTCGCTGGCGCTGGGTCACGACCACGCCTACATCCAGCCCGAGCACCTGCTGTCGGCCATGCTGCTGCAGGAAGACGGCCCACGCTCGCTGCTGGCACGCGCCGGCGTCAACGTCGCCGCGCTGGCGCAGGGCATCGACGCCGCCGTCAAGCGCCTGCCGCAGGTGCAGGGCCAGGAGCAGGTGCAGCCCGGCCCGGACCTGCTCAAGGTGCTGCAGGCGACCGAGAAGGAAAGCATCAAGCGCGGCGACCAGTTCATCTCCAGCGAGATGTTCCTGCTCGCGCTGGCCGACGCCAGCGGCGAGGCCGCCCGCATCGCCAAGGAAAACGGCCTTTCGCGCAAGAGCCTGGAAGCGGCGATCGACGCCGTGCGCGGCGGCCAGGCGGTGGACTCGGCCGACGCCGAGGGCCAGCGCGAGGCGCTGAAGAAATACACGCTCGATCTGACCGAGCGCGCGCGCCAGGGCAAGCTGGACCCGGTGATCGGGCGCGACGACGAGATCCGCCGCACCATCCAGGTGCTGCAGCGGCGCAGCAAGAACAACCCGGTGCTGATCGGCGAGCCGGGCGTGGGCAAGACCGCCATCGTCGAGGGGCTGGCACAGCGCATCAACGCGGGCGAGGTGCCCGACACGCTCAAGGGCAAGCAGGTGCTGGTGCTCGACATGGCGGGCCTGCTGGCCGGTGCCAAGTACCGCGGCGAGTTCGAGGAGCGGCTCAAGGCCGTGCTCAAAGAAGTCGCGCGCGAGGAAGGCCGCATCATCCTGTTCATCGACGAGCTGCACACCATGGTCGGCGCCGGCAAGGCTGAGGGCGCGATCGACGCCGGCAACATGCTCAAGCCGGCGCTGGCGCGCGGCGAGCTGCACTGCGTGGGTGCCACCACGCTGGACGAGTACCGCAAGTACATCGAGAAGGACGCGGCGCTGGAGCGGCGCTTCCAGAAGGTGCTGGTGGGCGAGCCCAGCGTCGAGGACACCATCGCCATTCTGCGCGGCCTGCAGGAGCGCTACGAGGCGCACCACGGCGTCGACATCACCGACCCGGCCATCGTCGCCGCGGCCGAACTGAGCCACCGCTACATCACCGACCGCTTTTTGCCCGACAAGGCGATCGACCTGATCGACGAGGCGGCGGCCAAGATCAAGATCGAGATCGACTCCAAGCCCGAGGTGATGGACAGACTGGACCGCCGCATGATCCAGCTCAAGATCGAGCGCGAGGCGGTGAAGAAGGAAAAGGACGAGGCCTCGCAAAAGCACCTGGCGCAGATCGAGGACGAGCTGGCCAAGCTGGAGAAGGAATACGCCGATCTGGAGGAAATCTGGAAGGCTGAGAAGGCCAGTGTCCAGGGCAGCGAACAGGCACGCAAGGAAATCGAGCAGGTGCGCTTTCAGATTCAGGAAGCCACGCGCAAGGGCGACTTCAACCGTGTGGCCGAGCTGCAGTATGGCCGCCTGCCCGAGCTGGAAAAACAGCTCAAGCAGGCGCAGGCCAGCGAGGAGAGCGCCGACGCCGCCGCGAAAGCGCACAAGCTGTTGCGCACGCAGGTGGGCGCCGAAGAGATTGCCGAGGTCGTCAGCCGCGCCACTGGCATTCCGGTCAGCAAGATGATGGAAGGCGAGCGCGAGAAGCTGCTGACGATGGAAGACGCGCTGCACGAGCGCGTGGTCGGCCAGAACGAAGCCATCGACGCCGTGGCCAACGCCATCCGGCGCTCGCGCTCGGGCCTGTCGGACCCGAACCGGCCGCTCGGCTCGTTCCTGTTTCTCGGCCCCACGGGCGTCGGCAAGACGGAACTGACCAAGGCGCTCGCGGGCTTTCTGTTCGACAGCGACGAGCACATGGTGCGCATCGACATGAGCGAGTTCATGGAAAAGCACAGCGTCGCGCGCCTGATCGGCGCGCCGCCCGGCTACGTCGGCTACGACGAGGGCGGGTATCTCACCGAGGCGGTGCGGCGCAAGCCCTACAGCGTGGTGCTGTTTGACGAGGTCGAGAAGGCGCACCCGGACGTGTTCAACGTGCTGCTGCAGGTGCTGGACGACGGCCGCCTGACCGACGGCCAGGGCCGCACGGTGGACTTCAAGAACACCGTGCTGATCATGACCAGCAACATCGGCAGCCCGATGATCCAGAGCATGGCCGGGCAGCCGTATGAGGACGTGAAGGACGCGGTGTTTGGCGAGCTGAAGAACCACTTCCGGCCCGAATTTTTGAACCGCATCGACGAGATCGTGGTGTTCCACGGCCTGGATGCAACGCAGATCGGCGCCATCGCGAAGATTCAGCTGAAGGTGCTGGCCGAGCGGCTGGCGCGCATGGACCTGGCGCTCAAGGTGTCGGACCAGGCGCTGGGCGAGCTGGCCAAGGTCGGCTTCGATCCGGTGTTTGGCGCGCGGCCCTTGAAGCGCGCCATCCAGCAGCGCATCGAGAACCCGCTGGCCAGGCTGATCCTGGAGGGGAGGTTCCCGCCCAAGACCGAGATCGACGTCAGTGTCGATCCGATCAAGGACCCTGGCGTATTCACCTTCAGCGCCCACGCGGGCTGAACTCTGGAGGGGACCCAGCCAAGCCCATCGACGCCGGCCCGTGCCGGCGTCGGCCATTTGATCGGTTACAACCCCGTCTGCCACCAAGGAACAGAGCGCCATGACGCCTTCGCTTTCGACCCAGGACATCTTCGAGCGCGCCCGTGTCGCCAGCCGCCAGTCGGCCGAGGTGCCGCTGGCCCAGCGGCATGACCGGCTGGCCCGCCTGCAGCGCCTGCTGGACGAGAACGAGGCGGCCCTGGCGGCGGCGGTGGATGCCGACTTTGGCGGGCGCGGCGCGCGCCTGACCGAGATCGCCGACCTGTTCCTGCTGCGCGGCATGCTGGCCGATCTGCGGCGCCACCTGGGGCGCTGGTCGCGCCCGCGCCGGGCGCGCACGCCGCTGTACCTGATGCCGGGGCGTGGCCACATCCAGCGCCAGCCGCTGGGCGTGGTGGGCATCATCGGGCCGTGGAACTACCCGCTGCAGTTGACACTGGGGCCGGCGGCGGCGGCGCTGGCCGCTGGCAACCGGGTGCTGCTCAAGCCCAGCGAGTTGACCCCGCGCAGCAGCGCGCTGATGGCCGAGCTGGTGGCGCGACATTTCGCGCCGGAGGAGTTCCATGTCGTGCTGGGCGGCCCCGAGGTGGCGGCCGAGTTCGCGGCGCTGCCGTTCGACCACCTGTTTTTCACTGGCTCCACCGCCGTCGGCCGCAAGGTGGCCGAGGCGGCGGCCAGGAATCTGACACCCACCACGCTGGAGCTGGGCGGCAAGTCGCCCTGCATCGTCGACGCGTCCTGCACCGACCTGGAGGGCGTGGCGCTCAAGATCGCTCACGGCAAGCTGCTCAATGCCGGCCAGACCTGCATCGCGCCCGATTACCTGCTGCTGCCGCGCGGGCGCGAGCAGGCGTTTGCCCAGGCCTACCAGGCGGCCGTGGCCCGGTTGTTTCCGTTCATCGAGGGCAACGCCGACTACGCGGCCATCGTCAGCGAGCGGCACCACGCGCGCCTGCGGGCGCTGCTGGACGAGGCGCGCGCCGCCGGGGCCACGGTGCAGGACATGGGCCCGCCCGCCGGCGGTGCGGGCGGCGACACCAGCCGCCGCATGCGGCCCACGCTGGTGCTGGGTGCCGCGCCGACGCTGCGCCTGCTGCAGGAGGAGATCTTCGGCCCCATCCTGCCGGTGCTGCCCTGCGACATGCCGCGGCAGGCGATCGAGCTGATCAACGCCGCCCCGCGCCCGCTGGCGCTGTACTGGTTCGGCAACGATGCGGCGGCGCGCGATCAGGTGCTGCAAGGCACGGTGAGCGGTGGCGTGACCGTCAACGACACGCTGATGCACATTGCCCACGAGGGCCTGCCCTTTGGTGGCGTGGGCGACAGCGGCCTGGGCGCCTACCACGGCGAGACGGGTTTCCTGCGCTTCACGCACGAGAAGAGTGTGTTCGTGCAGTCGCGCTGGGCCATGGGGCAGCTGCTGTACCCGCCATACGGCGAGCGCTTCGCGCGCGTGATGTCGATGATCCGCCGGCTGCTCTGAAGAAGCTATCTTTTATATAGCTGCTTCCGCATGCCAGGCGGTCGCTGGCGCCGGATTTCTTATAAATCCCCTGGGCGCGACCCGACGCTGGAGCGGGTACGGGCGCGTCCGGCCGCAAAGGCGTAACATGCGCGCCCATGTCTTCTTCTGCCGTCTCCGCGGCCACCGGTCCGCTGCCCGTCGTGCCTTTGCGCGAGGACGCCAAAGTGATCGGCCTGGTGGGCCTGGCGCACGCCAGCTCGCACTTCTCGCACCTGCTGCTGCCGCCGCTGTTCCCGGTGTTCGCGACCGAATTCGGGCTGTCGTTCTCGCAGCTCGGCCTGCTGATGTCGGTGTTCTTCGTCATTTCCGGCGCCGGGCAGGCGATGTCCGGTTTCCTGGTCGACAAGGTGGGCGCGCGACCCGTGCTGTTCAGCTCGTTCGTGTGCTTCATCCTGGCCAGCCTGTCGGGCTATTTCGCCCACAGCTACGCGGGCCTGATGCTGGTGGCGGTGTTCGCCGGCGTGGGCAACGCGCCGTTTCATCCGGTGGACTTCAGCATCCTCAACCACCGGGTGTCGGCACCGCGCCTGGGTTACGCCTTCAGCGCCCACGGGCTGTCCGGCAATCTGGGCTGGGCGCTGACGCCGGTGTTCCTGCTGTTTTTCACCGAGCTGGCGGGCTGGCGCAGCGGCTACCTGGCGGCGGCGGCGCTGTACGCGGCCATCCTGGCCTTGCTGGTGTTCAAACGCGCGCACCTGCGGACCGAAGCCGTGGTGCACCACGCGCATGGCGCTTCCCACGCGTCGGGCGCTGGCTTTCTGCGCCTGCCGGTGGTGTGGTGGTGCTTTGCCTTCTTCCTGCTGTCCACGCTCACCCTGGCAGTGGTGCAGAGCTTCGCCTCGCCGATCATGAAGGCCATGCACGGGGTCAGCTTCGAGGCGGCGACGACCATGATCACCGCCTACATGCTGTGCGGCGCGTTCGGCATGCTGGTGGGCGGCTTCGTGGCCGCGCGCATCCCGGCGGCGTCCGACCGCGTGGTGGCCTGGGCCATGGGCGCGGGCGCGCTGCTGATCGTGGTGACGGCCACCGGCTGGCTGGGCGGCTTCGGCTCCATGGCGGTGCTGGCCGGCACCGGCTTTGCCGTCGGCGTGGGCGGCCCCAGCCGCGACCTGATGATCAAGAAGGCCACGCCCAAGGGTGCCACCGGGCGCATCTACGGCACGGTGTATTCGGGGCTGGACATCGGCTTTGCCATCGGCCCGCTGATCTACGGCATCTTCATGGACCGCGGCATGTACGCCACCACGCTGGTGCTGGCCGGGGTGTTCCTGGCGCTGTCGGTGGTGGCGGCGCTGGGGGTGGGGCGGCGCACGCCCAGCGCCTGATGTGCCGCACAATGCCGCGATGACTTCGCGTATCGCCGGCCACCTGCTTGTCGAATGCCTTCTGGCCCAGGGCGTCACCCATGCCTTTGGCGTGCCGGGCGAGAGCTACCTGGCGGTGCTGGACGGCTTCCACGCGCATCGCGAGCGCATTGAGTTCGTCATCTGCCGGCAGGAGGGCGGCGCCGCCTTCATGGCCGAGGCGCACGGCAAGCTGACGCGGCGGCCGGGCGTGTGCTTCGTCACCCGCGGGCCGGGGGCCACCAACGCCAGCATCGGCGTGCACACGGCGGCGCAGGATTCCACGCCCATGGTGCTGTTCGTGGGCGACGTGGCCAGCGACCAGCGCGACCGCGAGGCTTTCCAGGAAGTGGACTACGGCGCCTTCTTCGGCGCCTTCGGCATGGCCAAGCGGGTCGAGCGCGTCGACCGCGCCGAACGCCTGCCCGAATACGTGGCGCGCGCCTTTGCCACCGCGCTCAACGGCCGGCCGGGCCCGGTGGTGCTGGTGCTGCCCGAGGACATGCTGACCCAGCCGGTGCCGGACGCGCTGCAAGCCCAGCCGCGCTGGCGGGCGCCCGCCTGGCAGCCCGACGCGGCCGGCCTGGTGCGCCTGCTGGAGCTGCTGCGGTCGGCGCAGCGGCCGTTCGTCATCGCCGGCGGCAGCAGCTGGACGCCCGAGGGCGCACGTCACTTGCAGGCCTTTGCCGAAGCCTGGCAGCTGCCGGTGGGCACGGCGCTGCGCTTTCAGGACAGCTTTGACAACCACCACCGGCTGTACGCTGGCGATGTCGGCATCGCCATCAACCCGCGGCTGGCCGAGCGCATCCGCCAGGCCGACCTGGTGCTGGCCCTGGGCCCGCGCCTGGGCGAGATGACCACCAGCGGCTACACGCTGCTGCAGGTGCCCAGGCCGCACCAGCGCCTGATTCATGTGCACCCCGGCGCCGAGGAGCTGGGGCGGGTGTATCAGCCCGATCTGGCCCTGTGCGCCAGCCTGCCGGCCATGGCCGCCGCGCTGGCGGCGCTGCCGGCGCCGGCGGCCGTGCCCTGGCGCGACTGGGCGGACGGCGCGCACGCCGACTACCTGGCCAACCTGCAGCCGCAGGCGCTGCCCGGCCCGGTGGACATGGCGGCCGTCATCCAGACCCTGCAGCGCCTGCTGCCGCCGGACGCGGCGCTGGCCAACGGCGCCGGCAACTTCGCCAGCTGGGCGCACCGCTTCTTCCGCTACCACGGCCTGGGCCATGGCCTGAAGACCCAGCTGGCGCCCACCAGCGGCGCCATGGGCTACGGCGTGCCGGCGGCCATTGCCTGCGCCATCACCACCGGCCGGACGGTGGCGGCGCTGACGGGCGACGGCGACTTCATGATGACCGGGCAGGAGCTGGCCACCGCGCGCCAGTACGGTGCGCGGATCATCGTGGTGCTGCTCAACAACGGCGTGTACGGCACCATCCGCATGCACCAGGCGCGCGAGTACCCGCATCGCCAGGCCGGCTCGATGCTGACCAACCCGGACTTCGTTCGGCTGGCCGAAAGCCACGGCCTGGCCGGCGAGCGGGTGGAGCGCACCGAGCAGTTCGAGCCGGCGCTGCGCGCCGCGCTGGCACGTGCCGACAGCACCCTGATCGAGATCGCCCTGAGCGAGCAGGTGATCACCACCCGCACGACGCTGGAGGCGATCGAAAGTCGCGGTGTCCAGCGTTGACTTTGCTTTTTTATTTGGGGCCTTAGGAAGCAAACCTCACAATGAAGTGAGTTAACTTCCTATCGTGATTCAGAAAAACAGGTACTTCAGGCGTTCCAAACTTGGTGAGGCGAAGTTTCGCCAACTCGTACGCT
>Ga0116175_1002836_pt1 | contig 10156 bp, 6 predicted proteins | sample AD_UKC125_MetaG_FD_89802 | JGI IMG/M metagenome (GOLD analysis project Ga0116175, IMG submission 89802) | Active sludge microbial communities of municipal wastewater-treating anaerobic digesters from USA - AD_UKC125_MetaG | ecosystem: Engineered > Bioreactor > Anaerobic > Digestate | place: USA... | reverse complement strand
GTGGAGCAGTTCTAGTCCGACAGCAGCATGGAGAGCGGCATCAGTCACCTGACCGTAATTGCGGGCTACCAGAAGAATGAGCATCGGGCGCATCCGTTTACCGGCACGCTGCCGGATATGATCGAGCACCTGTTCGAGCATTCCGTCGGTATGCGAAAGTGACTCATTAAACAAGTTGATAAAGCTGTCGAGGTCACTCTGAATCGGTTTCTTGATGAGCGAAATATAGTCCATTACTTGAAATTTGTTACAAAATTAGTGTTTTTATCGGATTAATGATAAAAAATTAGTAATTTTACACGGAAAAATAACATTATTATGGACAAATTATTTCTTTTAGACGCCTACGCGCTTATTTACCGCTCCTATTATGCCTTCATGAAAAACCCCCGAATCAACTCGAAGGGACTGAACACGTCGGCAGTGATGGGGTTCGTCAATACCCTTAACGAGGTGCTGACAAAAGAAAAACCGGCCTTTATCGGTGTTGCCTTCGACCCTTCGGGTCCTACCTTCCGCCATGAGGCATATAAGGAGTATAAGGCACAGCGTGAAGAATGCCCCGAAGACATCAGAAAAGCGGTGCCTATCATCAAAAACATACTGAAAGCATGGAACATACCGGTGCTGCAGGTGGACGGTTTCGAGGCGGACGACGTAATAGGCACACTGGCTACGAAGGCCAGCGAAAAGGGTGTGGAGACGTATATGCTGACACCGGACAAGGACTACGGACAACTGGTGAAGGAGAATGTGTTCATGTATCGTCCGCGATATGGCGACGCGGGTTATGAGATACTCGGGGTGAGCGATATAGAAGAGAAATATGGTATCTCTTCCCCACTCCAGGTGATCGACCTGTTGGGACTGATGGGTGACGCCGCGGATAATATTCCGGGTTGCCCGGGTGTGGGTGAGAAGACTGCCGTAAAACTGATCAACGAATTCGGGAGTGTGGAAAATCTGATAACGGGTACGGAGAAACTGAAAGGGGCTCTGAAGAAAAAAGTGGAAGAGAATATAGAACAGATCAAATTTTCAAAATTCCTCGCCACCATCAAAATCGATGTTCCGATAGAGTTGAATCTCGACGAACTCAAAAAAGAGGAACCCAATGCTGATGAACTGGAAAAAATATTCGAGGATCTGGAATTCAAATCGCTGGCAAACAAAATTCTTAATAAACCTAAAGAAAAGAAAAAGGAACAAAACAACCAACCCGATTTATTCGGAAATTTCACGTCCACTGATGAGGAAGAAACTAAAAATTCGAGTTTTGAGAGCCTTAAAACCATTGCTCACGACTATAAATTGATTGAAAATGAGGAAGATAGCCGTAAGTTGTGTGACTATTTATTAACAAACGAATTTGTCAGTCTGGACACTGAGACCACTTCTACCAATCCAATCGACGCAGAATTGGTGGGATTGAGTTTCGCAGTGAAGGAAAATGAGGCCTGGTATGTGGCGATTCCCGCCAATCGTGACGAAGCTCTAAAAATAGTTAATATATTTAAACCGCTCTATGAAAATGAAAAAATAGAGAAAATCGGTCAGAATTTAAAATATGATCTGGAGGTGCTGAGAAACTATGGCGTCGTTCTGGCAGGAAAGATGTTCGACACGATGATAGCCCATTATCTGATCAATCCCGAACTGCATCACAACATGGACTACATGGCTGAGGTGCTGCTCCACTATCAGACAATACATATCGATGAACTGATCGGACCAAAAGGAAAAGGTCAAAAAAGTATGCGTGACCTCGCTCCTATTGACATTTATGAATATGCCGCCGAAGATGCGGACGTGACGCTCAAACTGAGAAACATCCTGATAGATAAACTGAAAGAGGCGGAGGTGGAAAACCTCTTCTATGATATAGAGATGCCGCTGATGCCCGTGCTGGCGGAAATGGAAATAGGCGGCGTGAGGATAGACACGGAATCGCTGAAAGAAACGTCAAAGGTTTTGACCAACAGGATGATCGAGATAGAAAAGCGTATCTACGAACTCGCCGGTGAGGAATTTAATATCGCATCGCCCAAGCAGGTAGGCGATATCCTGTTCAGTAAACTGAAAATCACGGATCGACCGAAGAAGACGAAGACGGGACAATTCGTGACCAGTGAGGAAGTGCTGCAACAACTCAAAGGGAAAAGTGAGATAGTGGCAGACATACTGGAACACAGGGGTTTGAAGAAACTGCTCGGAACGTATGTAGACAACCTCCCTACCCTGATCAATCCGCGCACAGGACATATACATACCTCGTTCAACCAGACCATCACAGCCACGGGCCGACTCTCGTCGAGCGACCCGAACCTGCAGAATATCCCTGTAAGGGGTGAAGACGGAAAGGAAATCAGAAAGGCTTTCATCCCCGAAGACGGTTGTCTGTTTTTTTCGGCAGACTATTCACAGATAGAACTGCGCGTGATGGCACACCTCAGTGGTGACAAGAATATGATAGAAGCCTTCAGAGAGGGATATGATATCCATGCCGCCACCGCCGCCAAGATATATAAGGAAGACATCAAAGAGGTATCGCGCGACCAACGAACGAAGGCGAAACGCGCCAACTTCGGTATCATATACGGTATCACGGTATTCGGTCTGGCGGAGCGACTCGACATCACCCGCGACGAAGCGAAGCAGTTGATAGACGGGTATTTCGAAACGTTCCCGCAGGTGAAAGACTATATGGAGACAGCCAAAGAACAGGCCCGTAAACAGGGTTATGTGGAGACACTGTTCCACCGTCGCCGCTATCTGCCCGACATCTACTCGCACAACGCCACCGTGAGAGGATTCGCTGAGCGCAACGCCATCAACGCACCTATCCAAGGTACGGCAGCCGACATCATCAAGGTGGCGATGGTGAGGATATTCAACCGTTTCAAGACAGAACATATCCGTTCGAAGATGATACTGCAGGTGCACGACGAACTCAACTTCTCGGTACTGCCCGAGGAGAAGGAGAAGGTGGAAAAAATCGTGCTTGAAGAGATGCAGGGAGCCTACCGGATGCAAGTGCCGCTGATAGCCGATGCCGGTTGGGGAAACAACTGGCTGGAAGCCCACTAATAAAAAAATTAATTGCGTTTTATCGTGATTATTACATTTTTAATAGCTAACTTTGCAGCCGTATACAAAAAATAGATTGACATGTCATTAAAATGTGGTATAGTAGGCCTTCCTAATGTGGGAAAATCTACTCTTTTCAATTGTGTGTCGAGTGCGAAGGCACAGGCAGCTAATTTTCCATTCTGTACAATAGAACCTAACGTAGGCGTCATCACGGTTCCCGACGAACGACTGACAAAGCTCGCCGAGATCGTACACCCGGGACGCATCGTACCCGCTACCTGTGAGATAGTGGATATCGCCGGACTGGTAAAGGGCGCAAGCAAAGGTGAAGGACTGGGAAACAAATTCCTCGGAAATATTCGTGAAACAGACGCTATCATTCATGTGCTGCGCTGCTTCGATGATGAAAATATCACGCACGTAGACGGTACGATAGACCCTATCCGCGATAAGGAGATTATTGATACCGAACTGCAACTGAAAGACCTGGAGACGATAGAGAGCAGGCTGAACAAGGAACAGAAAATCGCTTCTACTGGTAACAAGGAAGCCAAGGTGAACGTCGCTGTTCTGGAGGCATACAAAGAAGCTCTCGACAAAGGTCTCAATGCCCGTACAGTGGAATTTGACAGCAAGGAGGAGCAGCAGGCAGCCCACGATCTGTTCCTGTTGACGGCAAAACCTGTACTGTATGTCTGCAACGTGGACGAAGCAGCTGCCAAAGATGGTAACGAATACAGCAAAAAGGTGGAGGATGTAGCCAAGGCTGAAGGTGCCGAGGTACTGGTCATCGCCGCCAAAACAGAGGAAGACATCGCCGGTCTGGAGACCTACGAGGACAAGAAGATGTTCCTCGACGAACTGGGTCTGGAGGAGAGCGGTGTAAACCGTCTGATCAAGAAAGCATACAGTCTGCTGAACCTCGAAACATTCATCACCGCCGGTGAGATGGAAGTGAAGGCATGGACGTATCATAAGGGATGGAAAGCCCCTCAATGCGCCGGTGTGATCCATACCGACTTTGAGAAAGGTTTTATCCGTGCCGAAGTCATCAAATATGAAGACTATATCCAGTACGGCAGTGAAGCTGCCATCAGAGAAGCCGGAAAACTGGGTGTCGAAGGTAAAGACTATGTGGTGCAGGATGGTGATATCATGCACTTCAGATTTAATGTATAAAAGAATATGGACCTACTGAATTACATCGTTTGGAATCCCCCACTCTTCTTCCTCCATATAGGGAATTTCGGGGTGAGATGGTATTCTATGTGCTGGCTGATCGGTCTGGCGCTAGCCTACTTTATCGTCAAGTATCTGTACAAGCAACAGAAGATAGAGGACAAGTATTTCGATCCTCTGTTTATCTACTGTTTCGTAGGTATTCTGGCAGGCGCACGTCTAGGTCACTGCATCTTCTATCAACCCGACTACTTTCTGACCAGTTGGGACCATATCATAGAGATGTTTCTGCCGATACACCATACAGCCGAAGGAGCATGGAAATTCATAGGTTATGAAGGACTGGCAAGTCACGGCGGTACACTGGGACTGATGATCGCCCTCTATCTGTATTACCGCAAGACACACGTAAATTTATGGGTAGTGCTCGACAATATCGCTATTGCCACCCCTACCACAGCCTGTTTCATACGTCTGGGCAACCTGATGAACTCTGAGATTATAGGTAAAGTGACGGATGTGCCATGGGCATTTATCTTTGAGCGTGTAGATGCCGCTCCGAGACATCCCGGACAACTCTACGAGGCTATCGCCTACGCCGTGTTCTTCCTTGTGGGCTGGTTTCTCTACCGCCATTACAAAGAGAAAGTGGGCACAGGATTCTTCTTCGGATTATGCCTGACACTGATATTCGCTTTCCGCTTTTTCATAGAATACACAAAAGATATACAGGAACCGTTCGAAGCCGGACTGCCGATAGATATGGGACAGATACTGAGTGTACCATTTGTGATACTCGGACTATTCTGTATGTTCGGAGGAAAATGGATGAAAAAACTAGGAGCTGAATAATTCAGCTCCTTTTCTTTTATGGATTGCGATATTTCCTTTTTGTTGATTGCGACAGAAAGGTTTATTTCCCCTTGACGATCGCCTTGATTTCATTGAGTTTGTTGAGCGCCTCCACGGGGGTGAGGTTATTGATGTCAAGTCCCAGTATCTCATCACGTATCTGACAGAGCACGGGGTCGTCGAGTTGGAAGAAACTGAGTTGCATCCCTTCCCTGCTGGCGGCTATCTCGCGTGTCGGCTTACCTACCGTACCCACCTGACTGTTATCATCTTCCAGTTGTTTCAGAATCACGTTGGCACGCTTCACGATACTCTTAGGCATACCGGCAATCTCAGCCACATGGATACCGAAAGAGTGCTCGCTCCCACCCTTCTCCAGTTTGCGAAGGAAAATCACCTTACCGTCCACCTCCTTGACCGACACGTTATAGTTGCGTATGCGCGAGAAGTTCTTCTCCATCTCGTTCAGTTCATGATAGTGGGTGGCAAAGAGGGTACGCGCCTTCGCCCGCACGTTCTCGTGCAGATATTCCACGATAGCCCATGCGATGGATATACCGTCGTAGGTAGAAGTGCCGCGGCCCAGTTCATCAAACAGCACCAGACTCTTCGGCGATACGTTATTCAGTATATTGGCGGCCTCGGTCATCTCGACCATAAAGGTGGATTCGCCCAATGAAATATTGTCCGACGCACCCACGCGGGTGAATATTTTGTCCACCAAACCGATTTTGGCGGCTTCTGCGGGCACAAAACATCCTATCTGCGCCATCAGTACCACCAAAGCCGTCTGACGCAGCAGAGCCGATTTACCGGCCATATTAGGACCCGTCACGATGATAATCTGCTGTTTGTCGGTGTCAAGGTATATATCGTTGGGCACATACCGTTCGCCCAGGGGCAACTGAGTCTCTATCACGGGATGTCTGCCCTGTCGGATATCGAGCACTTCGGTATTGTCTATCTCGGGACGGATATAATTGTTCTCCTCCGATGCTTTGGCAAACGACAACAGGCAGTCGAGACGCGCTATCAGGTTGGCATTGATCTGTATGGCAGGGATATACTCCTGCATCGAGAGCACCAGTTCATTGAACAGTCGGGTCTCGAGCGACAGTATCTTATCCTCCGCCCCCAGAATCTTCTCTTCATATTCCTTCAGTTCCTGTGTGATATACCGTTCGGCCTGAGCCAGCGTCTGCTTGCGCACCCACGATGCGGGCACCTTGTCCTTGTAGGTATTGCGCACCTCCAGATAATAGCCGAACACATTGTTATATCCTATTTTCAGACTGGAGATACCCGTCTCCTGGGTCTCCCGTTCCTGTATCTTCATCAGATAATCCTTACCGCTATAAGCGATATGGCGCAACTCATCCAGTTCCTCGTTTACCCCGTCGGCTATCACCCCACCCTTGTTGACCAGTTGTGGAGGGTCGTTCTGTATCTCCTTGTCGATACGTTCACGGAGCAGTTCGCACAGATTGAGCTGTTCCCCTATCCTTTTGAGTGAATCGTTCCGGGCGCACAGGCAAGCCGTCTTGACCGGTTGGATAGCTTTCAGAGCCACCTTCAACTGTACCACTTCCCTGGGCGAAACCCTGCCTACAGCTACCTTGGATATGATACGTTCCAAGTCGCCGATAAGATGAAACTGGTCATCTATACACTGGCGGAATTCAGGTTCGCGGAAGAGATATTCCACGATATCCAGTCGTTCATTGATTGGTTTCTGGTCTTTCAGCGGAAACACGATCCAGCGTTTCAGCATACGTGCTCCCATAGGCGAGACGGTCTTGTCTATCACCTGAAGCAGCGAACTGCCGTCGTCCTGCATCGGTTGAAGGAGTTCCAGACTGCGTATCGTAAACTTATCCATACGCACATATTTCTCTTCGTCTATACGTGAGAGAGATGTGACATGCGCTATCTGGGTATGCTGAGTAAGTTCGAGGTATTGCAGGATGGCGCCACTGGCTATGACACCCGCTTTGAGGTGATCTACGCCGAAACCTTTCAGATTTCTCACGCCGAAATGCTTCAGCAGTTTCTGATGCGCCGACTGTTCGGTGAACACCCAGTCGTCGAGTTCGAAAACACAAAACTTATTACCGAAATACTTCTCGAAATCCTGTTTATGCGCTTTATCATAAAGCACCTCCTTGGGCGAGAAATTGCCAAGCAGTTTCTCCACATAATCATAAGTGCCCTCTCCGGTGAGGAATTCGCCGGTAGAGATATCGAGGAACGACACGCCGCAGGCACCTTTACCGAAATGTACGGCAGCCAGGAAGTTGTTCTCCTTATAGTTGAGCACATTATCGCTCATCGCCACACCCGGCGTAACCAGTTCGGTGATACCCCGTTTGACGAGCGTCTTGGTGAGTTTGGGGTCTTCCAGTTGGTCGCAGATGGCGACACGTTTGCCTGCCCGTATCAGTTTGGGCAAATAAGTATCAAGGGCATGGTGCGGGAATCCCGCCATTTCGGCAGAACCTTTATTACCTCCGTTATTGCGCCGTGTGAGCGTAATACCCAGTATCTGTGCCGCCGTAACAGCATCTTCGCAGTATGTTTCATAGAAATCGCCGCAACGAAACAGCAGCAACGCATCAGGATGTTTCGCCTTCAGCGTGAAAAACTGTTTCATCATCGGTGTCAAAGCCTTGTCGTTATTAGCCATTAGATTTTCCTCTGCTTATTTTTTGCAATATGCAAAGTTAAGTTTTTTAATTGATTCGGCAAAAAATAAATTCCAAAACTGCATCAAAAAAGAAAAGAGAGTGTATCCGTCGACACACTCCCTTTCATATTTAAATATACTCAAAGTTTATTCCCACATAGAGTTGTGCTTTGCGCCAACTACGATATTATCTTTATCACCGTCACCGGGCGTTATGTTTATCTCACCGTTGATCAACTTAGTTGACGAACCGTCTTCTTTCACATTACTACCAAACCGTCCGTTAGATATGGCGATAGGCAACACGATGTCCATGTCTACAACTTCAATCTCAGGTGCTATATATATCTTTTTCATCTTTCTTACCTTTCTATTTTATTTCACAACATACTTTTTACCATTCAGAATATATATGCCCTTGTCCAGACCATCTAAATTCGTTGCACCTGTCTTCACCAGTTGTCCGCTCAGGTTATAGATATTACCGTTGTTCACCGTTACGTCTGTCGTGACATCTTCTATAGCTGTTACTGTAGAGTTGTCGTCATCGAAAGACAAACCTGTAACTTTGGCAGTACTTGTAGTTTCTGGTTTGAGATAAGCACGCAGACCAGTAATTGTTTTTGTGCCTTTATCAGTATTATACAAACGAGCTGCCGTACTATTTGTCTCATGTCCTACAAAATAACTACCAGCCACCATGACAGTGGAAGCAGCATAAGTACCTGTGAAAATATAACCATCTTTGCTTACTGTAGTAGCATCGCTGTTGATGGTAACACCTTTAATCGTATATTGATTATTACTGTTTACTTGTGACGGTACGATCAGACAAGGAACACCGGCCTGAATGACATGATAATAGTGTCTCAGGAAGTTGAACTTATTGCTGGCAACGCCATTGTAGTAATATACCTGAGTATCATCACCGAAAGCAGCTCTCACCTGAGTCTCGTTCATGCTGAACGGCAGTACCAGTGAGTTCCAAGTACCTGCAAGTAATGTACGTGTTAATGTTACTGTTGCATTATCTTGTGCAGCATAAGTATAACCGCTTTCTGCTACACCTGCTATAGAAGTAGCTGTCTGTGCTGCACCGAATGTATAACCATACAATCCCAGTTTAGTCCCATTTGCAAAAAGGAAATATGTCTTACCTGCCTTTACTTCGAATGAATAACAGGTGGCAGCTTTCTGATTGATATAATAACCGTTATTTTCAGTCATAATACCATCAGCAGACTTTGTTTTAGTGTATACAGCTGTCTGTGGTACACCGAATTCATCTACAAAATAAAGAGTGCGACCAGTATATTTAGTACCGTTTTCTATACGTCCGTTCTGCAACAGATATACTGATAAGTGACCGTCTTTAGCCGGTTCAAATTTATAATAAGTACCACGGCAAGGCAGACTTGCTATACCCTGTGTGCTGTAGTCGTAATATTCTACTTGTTCATTCTTGGCATCATTACCACAATCAGATACATAAGTAGTATAACCATCTAATGGATTAAATTCATTATCTGTTTGAGATGTTGTCCATTTGTCTGTATAACTATTTTTGTTATCAGTGTATTTATTATTTTCTGTACCGTTATCTGTCAAAGTCCCTGCTTTGGCAAGAATATCATTAGCAGAAGTCAACCAACCACCATACATCATTGTGATGCCACTAATGTTTGTAACATACTGATGTACATAAGGAGTATAAGATGGCTCCTCTTTTTTATCAGGAGTGAAAGTGTAACCAGCAAAAGCTAGATTCTCAGACGTAGGAATTGCAATATAATAATCTATATATGGTTTTACAGTGAATGTTACTTGAAGAGAACTAAATGTTGCGTCATCATTGTCTATATCAGTCAAACTAACATAACTATCCGTAGCATTTACTGAAGATGTTCCACCATAAGTAACAGATAAACCATCTACGGCTGTACCATCATCTGGTAACACATATAATTTTTTGGTGCCATTGGCAGCAAAAGCCATTTTCAGTGTAATTTGTCCACCTACATAGGCCTTTAATTTGTAATAACATCCTTCTGTGGGATATTGACCAATTTTAATGTATTTGGTTCCTTTATACTTTGCTTGGTCCTGAGCTGTACAATAATATACACCATCATTTAGCAAAGTATTTGCACCATTCCAAGGTTTGTCACTGGAACCTATAATGATTGATACATTAGCTGATGTATGAAACTCTTGGTTATTAGTCACGACTTGCCCTTCCGTGAAGGTCAACGTTTCTTGAGCCATCATACTGTTTGCGCCCACAGCTAAAAGGAACGAAACAATAGTCACCTTTAAAAATTTAAAATACATAATAGTTTAAAAACTTAGAGT
>Ga0116175_1002832_pt1 | contig 10170 bp, 10 predicted proteins | sample AD_UKC125_MetaG_FD_89802 | JGI IMG/M metagenome (GOLD analysis project Ga0116175, IMG submission 89802) | Active sludge microbial communities of municipal wastewater-treating anaerobic digesters from USA - AD_UKC125_MetaG | ecosystem: Engineered > Bioreactor > Anaerobic > Digestate | place: USA... | reverse complement strand
CTTTAGCCGTTTCAGATTATACTAACATTACGCCAAATGCTAAATTACCATGGAATTTTCCTCTCCATAATATCAATAATGCTTGGAATTATGCAACGGGTCAAGGAATCACTATAGGTATAGTAGATACTGGTGTTTCTCCAAATCAAACATTATTGGGAACGAGTTTTAATGATGGTGTTTCTTCTGGACGAAGCATAAAAAAATACGGAGTTTATGTAGATTCTATTTGGCCTTGGAGTACAACCACTGATGGAGTGAATGATTTGTGTGGACATGGAACAAGTATGGCTTCGGTTGCAGCTGCACCAAGAAATGACAATGGATTGCCTGTAGGAGTTGCCTATAATGCAAATTTAGTTACCTACAGAGCCGCTTCTAATGTAGTTTTAGATGGTTATCATGAACAAAATGGTGTTAAAAATGCTTTTACAGCACTTGGTAACAATACAGCTGTAAAGATTATTTCAATGTCTATGGGGCATATTTTTTCTGTGAGTAAAATTGAAGATGGAATAAAATATGCTTATGGTAAAGGAAAACTTATATTTTGCGCTGGTGGAACTTCTACAAGTTTTACCACATTTGTTGGAGTAATTTTTCCAGCTTCGATGGCAGAAGCAGTTGCTGTTACAGGTGTTAAAGAAGGAAGTTCTATGCAAGCATGTGATGTGTGTCATACAGGAAGTAAAATTGATTTTACGGTTATCATGCAACGTGCTTCATCTGGCAACACAGTTCCGGTAGATAGCTACTATGATAACCAAACTGACTATGTTGGTGGTTCATCTGTAGCTACTGCAACTACTGCAGGTATTGCTGCTTTAGTGTGGTCGGCACATCCAACATGGACTAGAGATCAGGTCTTGACAAAAATGAGACAATCGGGCTCTTTATATCCAAACAAAAGTAATGTATATGGTTACGGAAATATAAATGCACAACTTGCCGTTCAATAATATTTTTTAAAAAGAAAATATAAAAAAGCCACCTTTTGGGTGGTTTTTTTATTAACAAAGATTTATCATTTTAATTATAATATTTTTTAATTTTTAACGTTATTAGTAATAAATATTTTTGTTTTTAATCATTTTTTTTGGATAATATAAATAAGTTTTCTAATTTAGATTGCCCAATCTATTTAAACTATTAAAACTTAACCGGTATGAAAGCAAACTTTGAACTAATTGAAAAAGAAAACATCAAAGTATTAGTATTCCCTAAAACTGATGTTTTACACTCTGCTGAAGAAATCAAACAAAGATTTTTTGAACTCAATCGAGCTCTAATTTTAGGAAATATAGAGCACGAAAAAACTAAGATATATTTTGAAGACAATTCTTCAAAAAAAGTGGTAGAAACCACTATTTGGGGAATTACAGAAGAAAGAATAATTTTAAAACAAGGAAATTCAATTCCAATAAATAGAATATATTTTGCTTCTTAAATAAATTATAATTCAAAAAAAAACTCGCCTTGATTGACGAGTTTTTTTATAATTTTCAAGCTATAGTTTTTCCATTAGCTTATATTCTTTAATATTTAGATGTAAACCATTTTTAATATTTATTACCAAAAAAATAAATATTAATAAAACTTTCATTTCTTTTTTCTCATAAATATTAATGCGCTAATCAAGCTAATAATTAACCCCATTGGAAGTATTTCCATATAAGTTAGTAAAATTACAGATAAAGGGTTTTTATACCATTCTTTCATTTGATTCATTTCAACAGTTTTAGCAGCTATTTCTTGCGCATTTGCTCCGCTATCTTGCAATTTTTTCAATGAAATTTCAGAAAACCTTTCCATGAAATCAGGAAAAAAGTTTTTATAAACAATCATCCACACAGCTACATAAATTGTTGCTATTAGTAAAGCAATTAAAAAAGCAACTTTAAACATTTTTCCAAATGTGATGGAACTTTCTGTATAATCTCGGTATTGTTTTGTGCCAAGGAATACAAAGAGAAATGCTAATGCCATACCACCAAAGCCAATAACATAGCTTGGTTCAAAATTTTGCTCAGAGTAGCATTTATAAACACTAATGAGCATGGTTGAAGCCACAATGAGACCTCCAATAAGACCATTTTGCAAGACAATTTTTTTCATAATTAACAATGGTTAGTATATCAAATTTAGAAAAATTTAGGACATAAAAAAAATCTCGTTCTAAATGAAGAACGAGACTTTTTATAAAAAACTCTTTTAGTAATTAAAATTGTTCTCTTCCAGCAAAATGAAAAGCACCTTCTATAGCAGCATTTTCATCACTATCTGAACCGTGAACAGCATTTTCACCAACAGAAGTTGCATATTTTTTGCGTATTGTACCTTCAGCAGCTTGTTCAGGATTGGTAGCACCTATCAAAGTTCTAAAGTCTTCAACCGCATTGTCTTTTTCTAAAATTGCTGCAACAATAGGACCACGTGTCATAAATTCAACTAATTCACCAAAAAATGGTCTTTCGTTGTGAACTGCATAAAATGCTTCAGCATCTGCTTTTGTCAATTGTGTAAGTTTCATCGCTACTATTCTGAAACCTGCTTCAGTAATCATGTTTAGAATTCCACCGATGTGTCCTTTTTCTACAGCATCTGGTTTTATCATTGTAAAAGTTCTGTTTGTTGCCATTTTTCTATTAAATTTCTAATTCGCGTGCAAAAGTAGTACATTTAATTCATTCAAAAAAAAATCCCTTAAAAATTAAGGGATTTTGTCATTTTTACAGAGATAAGATTATTTTTTTATCAACTTAACTTTTTGAGTTGAGTTACCAGATGTTACATTCATAATGTACATTCCTGATTGAAAATTATTATTTTCTATTACAAAATTATTTGTCGATGGATTCGCAACAAAAATTATTTTTCCAGACAAATCAGTTACAGTTACTCTATCAATTGCATTATCAGATGTTATGTTCCACAAAGCGGTAGATGGATTTGGATATACTTTTAGATTTTTTAAATCATTAGTATTAACCCCTAAATGAGGTGTGAAAGTATATTCAAGAGTTGTTCTATTAAATGTAATATCATAGTTCCCATCAGCTATAGTTAGGTTAACTCCATTTTGAACTCCAGTTCCAGATGGCATAGTATCACCACCCCAATTTATGCTCCATGAATTGTCTTGACGGAATTTTAATTCTCCAGAATTCAAATGAAAATCAATCAATGTATAGTGAATAGCATCTGTTGTGTTCATGTCTGTATCACTGTTCCAGTCAACAACTGCAGTACCTATAATACCTATACTAACTGTTGTAAAACTATATTCTCCAGTAGTTCTGTTGAAAGTAACATGATACGTTCCTCCAGGCACAATGATATTATCTCCGCCTTGTGTTCCAGTTCCCGAAGGAAAACTAGCAGAACCCCAGTTTGTGGCCCAACTACCATCTTGTCTGAACTTAGCTTCACCAACATTAAAAGTATAACTATTTATTGTGTAAGTAACTCCGTCAGTAGTCTGCATGTTGATGTCATTTCCCCAACCTGTCAGTGCATCACCTGTTAAACTAATAACAGGATAAGTTGTAGTCCCTACAAATGAGTATTCACCAGTAGTTCTATTGAAAGTAACATCATAAACACCTGCTTGTGTTGGTATGTTTGATCCTCCTTGAACCCCAGTTCCTGTAGGAAATGAAGCAGAACCCCAATTTATAGCCCAATCAAGGTCTTGTCTAAATTTTACTTCTCCAGTGGAAACAGCCAAATTAGTAATGGTATATACTACATTGTCTGTTGTTGATAACGTTATTTCTGGATTGTTGTCTGGTGGCCAACCATTTACTCCTGAACCAACAATGGAAATTGTTTGCGATTTTGCCGAAAATACTAGCAATAATAAAAATGAAAGTAATAGTTTTTTCATATGATTTCGTTTAAGTTTTGATATAAAAGTATCATTTTTTTAACACACTAGCCTGTGCTATAATAACGAAAACGTTATAGTGTTGAAAAATTATAGAGAAATAATTGAAAATGTGCTCTCCAATGGATTTAAAGTTTCGAAAAGTACATTTATAAATTCTTCACCAAATTCTACATAAAACTCACTGAAGTTACTTTTTCTTTCTTGTAAAGATTGGTTTGGGAAAAGTTCATTTTGCAACATAATTATTCGCTCTAATTTATCATGATGCAATTTCTTTTCAGCTTTCAAAAGCTTTTTTTCAAGGTTATCTAATCCTTTTTTTTGTTTAACCTCTTGGGCAATGAGTGCTTTTTCAAATGAAACATCAGTTTTGGCGGCAATTTCTTTTAAAGCATCAAATTGTTCTTTCAAAAACTCTTTTTGCTTTGAGAAATCAAAGTTGATAGTTGAAAACTCTTTTGTTTTATTATTGAATAATTGTTGCTGTTCAGTAAATAAATCTCTCCAAGATAAGTTTAAGCGCTCTTTTTTTTGAATTTGTTTTCTATTTGTAACAAGCACTGAATTTCTAACTAGCAAAATAGGAAATGCAACTTGATATTCATCAAAATTTGATTTTAGTTCAAGCCAATAGGCGATTTCTCCACCACCACCGATGTAACATAAATTGGGTAAAATAATTTCCTGATAAAGTGGACGCAAAACAACATTTGGACTAAAATTTTCTGGAAATTCTTTTAACTCCTTTTTTATTTCGTCATCCGAAAAAGTTAATGAAGTATTTAAAATTTTAAATTTATCTTCTTCAAAAACAATCCGTTCTCTTATGTTTTCTTTACAATAAAAAATATTGATTTCTCGAGGATTAACTTGAATAGTATAATCTTTTAATTTAGGTAATGTTTCGTTGATTTTTCTATAAGAGATGTTTTCAAAAAGTTCTTTTTCAACATAAGGTGCAAAAACTTTTTTTAGTTCTTTATCATCACCATCTACAATTACTAATCCATGTTCTTTGAACAATTCATTTACTAAAAATCGTGTTGCCTCAGCAAGGTTATGATGTTCGAGATAAGCTTTTTTAAACAAATCACACAGAAATTGAGCATTAACACTTTTTCCTAGTTCATTTTTAAAAATATCATAAACTTCACTCAAACCTGTGGTTGTCAATCTACCAACTGCTCCAGAAAAATCTCTAATCCAATTTATTTTTTTTCCTCTTAAATAAAAGTGATTAATTTCCTCAAAATCATGATCTTCTGAAGCCATCCAATATACTGGAACAAAATTATTTTCTGGATATTCAGTTTTTAGTTTTTTACAAAGATTAATTGTTGAAATTATTTTATAGATAAAATAAACTGGTCCAGTAAATAAATTCAATTGATGTCCTGTTGTGATTGTAAAAGTCTTATTGTCAAGCAACAATTGAATATTTGCGTCGGTTTGTTGTGAAATTTCAGATTTAGAATATTGTTCTTTTAAAGAGTAAAATAATATTTTTCTGTTAGAAGGTATAAAACTTTTTGCCTTTTCTTCTATCTGTAAACCAAAGTTTTCTAAGCTCGGAAATCTATTATATAGAACATCTAATTCAGGTTTTTTATCCAAATAATCATTGATTAATTTAGAGAAATAACCCGAGCTTTGATATGTAATACAATCATTTTCACTCATAGCTCGTTGTTATGGGTTTACAATGAAACTACCAAACAGATAATCGTTTCCTAGAGTAAATGTACTGTTCCCTTTTTTCAAGGAAACATTTTTCAAATGAATAGTGTGTTGAAAACCTGTTCCATAGGTAGAAGTGGTTACTTCTATAATTCCACTTGTGCCTGAAACGCCATTGACACCAACCCATTCTTGCATTAATAGTGGTAAAGTAGGAGTAGTAGAAGCACAAAAATAATCGTTTGTAATAACGTTATTAAACAGCTGATATTTTAAAACTGTAGTATCGTCAATCAAGGCTATTCTTGGAGTTGTGGTAACAGTATTTTCAAAAAGAGAAGCATAATTTGCCGTATTTAAACTCAAAACTTCACTTCCGTTAAAATTGTATATCACATCGCTACAAGAACTCTTATCTGCTAATTCATCAAAAGCAAAAGGTATTGATGTGATGGATGTAGTATAGTTTCCAAAAACAAAAGTTTCATAAACTTGAGTTCCGTTAGGTTTTTGAAATGTGATATTTTTGAAGACAATGTAATGTTTGTATCCAGTTATTCTCGTTGCATTGGTTGTTGCATCAGTGGTTTTAATAGCAGTAGAAGTTATTTCTATTGTTCCTGCAGTAGCATTCCATTCCTCAAGTAAAGATGGTGTAGCCGAAGGAATGGTTGGACAAATATTATCAGAACTAACATCTGAGTTATATTGTCTGTAAACGACTTGATTCGTTGAATTGATAGATAAAACTATAGGACTATCAAGAGGTGTTTCATCATTGATAAAAGTACTAGCAGGAATTGATAATACAAGCATTTCTTTGTCCTTGATTTTATAAATAACATCTTTTTCGGAGCACTTTTGTGCAGTTACTTCAGAAAAATCAATGTTTTTAATTTCCAAATCGCCATCGTCACAAGAATAGGACAATATGAGTAAAGCTAGTAGAGATATTATTTTTTTCATTTAAAATGTAGCATAATCTGAGCAAAAATAAAGTTTTTTATTAGACAAGTCTATCTTTTATAATTTATTTAGGAACAGGCTTTATATTTGTACTATGAAAAATGTTTATTTAGATAATGCCGCAACTACATCAATGCGTCGAGAAGTTATTGACGAAATGATTGATGTAATGAATACAGAGTTTGGTAACCCTTCATCTACACACAGTATTGGGAGATCTGCAAGAGCAATTATTGAAAATTCTAGAAAAATAATTGCCAAAATTTTAAATGTTTCCTCAACAGAAATAATATTTACATCTAGCGCTACCGAAGCTACTAATTGGATTTTAAAAAATGCAGTTGAAAATTTGGGAGTAAAAAGAATAATAACTTCCAAGATTGAACATCACGCAACGCTTTATACTGTATATGCTTTGCAAAAAAAACACTCGATTAAAGTTGATTTTGTTAAGGTTTTACCAAATGGTGGATTAGACTATAACCATTTAGAAAAATTGCTTAAAGAGGAAACAGCAACATTGGTTTCTTTACTGCATGTAAACAATGAAACTGGAGTTGTCAATGACATAGATAGAGTAGGTGAAATGTGTGCCAATGCTAAAGCATTATTCCACTGCGACACAGTGCAATCTATAGGAAAAACAGAGATTGATTTGCAACAAATAAATGTAGATTTTTTAGTTTCAAGTGCACACAAATTTCATGGTCCAAAAGGCGTTGGATTTGCTTATGTTAAAAAAAATAAAGTAATGCAACCCATGATATTTGGAGGCGAACAAGAAAAAGGTTGGAGAGCTGGAACTGAAGCTGTGCATCAAATAGCTGGTATGGCAAAGGCATTGCAACTCTCTATTCAAAATTTGCAAGAAGAGCGAAAATATATTACTGAGTTAAAAAATTATTGCATAAAAAATCTTTTAGAAAATTTCCCGGAAGTAAAAATCAATGGCGAAAATACTTTTTACAATATTTTGAACGTTTTGCTACCTTTTGATGATGCGAAAACATCCATGATTTTATTTCATTTAGATATGAAAGGTGTTGCTGTTTCAAGAGGAAGTGCATGTCAAAGCGGAAGCGTTAAACCTTCACATGTTTTGGCAGAAATGCTCTCAGAAGATGTTTTAAAAAAACCTAGTATTAGGGTTTCATTTAGTCATTATAACACCAAAGAGGAGATTGATTTATTTATTGAAATTTTGAAATCAGTATAAAAAAACCGAAAACTAATTTTTCGGTTTTTTTAAATGATTTTTTTTATGACTCTAAGTCTGTGAGTGTGTCTATTTTGTTCAGCATTGTAAATACCAAGATGATCTAGTCTGTCTATTCTAACTTTGCCACTAGCATGAATAATATAATTATTTTCCATAATTATACCGACATGGATTATTTTTCCTTCATCATTGTCAAAAAAAGCCAAATCACCAGCTTCACTTTCTTCAATAAAACTTAGCGCGTCGCCTTGCGTGGCCTGTTGCGATGCATCTCTCAGCAATTTATAACCACAAAGTTTATAAACCATCTGAGTAAAACCAGAACAATCAATTCCAAATGGGGTTTTTCCTCCCCATAGATATGGAGCATTCAGGTACATAAAGGCTGTTTGCACAATACTTGACTTTGGTTTGATGCCAACCGCTTTTAACCCTTCAAACTCAAAACCATCTTTATTAATATCATTATGGGTTAAAAAAGAAATAGATGCTCCAAGCGGAATTGCCAGAAGAATAGACTTTGGATTGGTAACATATTCAACCAAGTCAGCATTTAAAATTATAGCTTCATTAGATAAGTCTTGATAGTTTTTTTCAGAAATGATTTGACATTGTTTACTGTCAATCCAACCCTCATAGTTATCATAGTGAAGTCTAACTTTAAACCATTGGTTGCTTTTTTCAAGAATTTCAAAATGTTCGCCAAATAAAATTTGTGAAACAATCTCGCTTCTGTCACTAGATTCAGCACGAAGAGGTATTATGGCTAAATTACAAATGGCAAACATTTATTCTTTTCTAAAATCTAAAATTAAATTCTTTCAATAACTATAGCCGATGCACCACCACCTCCATTACAAATAGCAGCTGCACCAATTTTAGCATTGTTTTGCTCTAAAACATTTAATAAAGTAACAACAATTCTAGCACCTGAACAACCTAGTGGATGTCCTAACGAAACTGCACCACCATTAACATTCACTTTATCATCAGACAATCCTAATATTTTCATATTTGCTAGGCCTACAACCGAAAATGCTTCATTAAATTCAAAATAGTCAACATCAGAAATTGCAATACCAGCTTTATCCAATGCTTTTGGTAATGCCTTAGCAGGAGCGGTAGTAAACCATTTTGGATCTTGTTCCGCATCAGCATATGATTTGATATAAGCCAAAGGTTTTAAACCTAAGTCATTGGCTTTCTCTTCACTCATCAACACCAAAGCAGCAGCGCCATCATTAATAGTTGAAGCATTTGCAGCAGTTACAGTACCATCTTTAGTAAAAACGGCACTTAGTGAAGGTATTTTATCCAATTTCACATTTGTATATTCCTCATCTTTATCAAAAATAACTGGCTCGCCTCTACGTTGTGGAATACTCACAGGAACGACTTCATTATTAAACTTCCCATCATTCCAAGCCTTAGCTGAACGCTCATACGATTGAATTGCAAAGGCATCTTGTTGTTCTCTAGAAATTTGATATTCAGAAGCGCAAAGATCGGCACAAACTCCCATTGCATTGTTGTCATAAGCATCTGTTAAACCATCTTTCTGCAAGCCATCAATCAACGAAGTTGGTCCAAATTTCACACCATTTCTCAAATGAACGTAGTGAGGTATTAAACTCATATTTTCCATTCCACCAGCAACAACTATTTCAGCATCACCAAGCATAATGGACTGAGCACCTTGCATGATGGCTTTCATTCCTGATGCACATACTTTATTTACCGTTGTACAACACACATCATCAGGCAAACCTGCAAAACGAGCTGCTTGACGTGCAGGTGCTTGACCTACACCAGCTTGAACTACATTACCCATAATCACTTCATCAACTAATTTTGCATCAAGATTTATTCTTTCTAAAGCTCCTTTTATTGCAGTTGCTCCAAGTTGAGAAGCTGAAACTGTCGATAAACTTCCCATAAAACTTCCAATAGGTGTTCTAACTGCTGATACTATAACTACTTTTTTCATAAAATTTATTGTTGTTTGTTTGTAATGCAAATCTAAAACTATTATTAGATAATTATTAAATTGGCGATTAATTTTATTGATTTTTAATTCAAAAAAACATAAAATCAATCGATATGTAGTTGAATATTAAATGTTTTCAAAACTTATTTTAATAAATTTCAAAAAAAGAATAGAAATAGTTGTAAATTTTAATGTGTTATTTTACATTTGCATCCGCTAAAAAGATAAGTTCTTATTATAATTAAAAGTTAGGAGAGGTGCCGGAGTGGTAACGGAGCAGATTGCTAATCTGTCGACGGGTAACCGTCGCCAGGGTTCGAGTCCCTGTCTCTCCGCTTCTTCGGGGTGTAGCGTAGCCCGGTTATCGCGCCTGGTTTGGGACCAGGAGGTCGCAGGTTCGAATCCTGCCACCCCGACTTTTGAACTTATTTT
>Ga0116175_1002829_pt1 | contig 10174 bp, 7 predicted proteins | sample AD_UKC125_MetaG_FD_89802 | JGI IMG/M metagenome (GOLD analysis project Ga0116175, IMG submission 89802) | Active sludge microbial communities of municipal wastewater-treating anaerobic digesters from USA - AD_UKC125_MetaG | ecosystem: Engineered > Bioreactor > Anaerobic > Digestate | place: USA... | reverse complement strand
CTGCTGTTCGCCGTGCTCACGATGGTGGCAGCCGTGCGCCGCTGGTCGGCCGATCTGGTCGAGAGCCGGCGCCAGTTGCGCGCCTTCGTTGTGGTCGCCGGTTGTGTCTACACGGCCGTGATGGTGGCGCTCCGCCTCAATGCGGGTCACGGCATGCTGGCCACGCCGGCCGCGCTGGTTGATATTGCGTTCCTGCTGGTCATCGTCGCGGTACCAACGGTAGCGGTCGTCCGCTTGTATCCCGGCGAACTATTTGCGCCGGCACCGCAATCGCCGCCACAGGTACCAGCCAGTACGCCGGCAATCGCGCCGGCGGGCACTGCCGTACCCGCCCCGGTACAGGCCGACGCCGACACCGCGTCCGACCCGCAGGCGCAACCGCTGCTGGCCAAGCTCCATGCGCTGATGGCCGACCAGCGCGCCTACGCACAGGAGAACCTGACCGTCGCCTCGCTCGCGCAACAGCTCAGGGTGCCGGAGTACCGTCTGCGCCGCGCCATCAACCGCTCGCTCGGGCATCGCAACTTCAACGCCTATGTCAACGAGTTCCGGCTGCGTGAGGCGCAGACTGCGCTGCGTGACCCGTTGCAGTCACACCTGCCGATCCTGACCATCGCGCTGACCGCCGGGTTTCAGTCGATCGGGCCGTTCAACCGCGCTTTCAAGGCGATGACCGGGCAGACGCCGAGCGAATACCGGCAACAAAACAGCGCCGATTCCTGAAATCGCCTTGCCGAAACTGCGAACGTGCAGATTTCGGCGAGATTTCGCGTGTTTTGCTCCCTATCGTGATGCCAGTTCCGGCAACCGCCGGTTCTCCAGATCAGAGGAGCTTTCATGTTCACCTTGTTTTACGTGTCGCGGCGCCGTGCCCCAGCGCTCTCCGCCTTGCTGGCCAGTGTTGCGCTGGCTGCGACCAGTAGCGTTGTCCACGCCGCCGTCGGCTTGACCAGGCTCGCTGCAGTCGGCGACGACGCGCCCGTCACGCTGTTCTACCCCACCGACGCCGCTGAGCAGAAGGTGCAGCGCGGGCCGTTCGAGCTAAGCCTTGCGGTAGACGCGCCGCCCGCCACTGCCCGCAGCAACGGGCGCCTGGTGGTAATCTCGCACGGCTCCGGCGGCAATGCCTGGGTGCATGCCGATCTCGCCCGCGCGCTGGTCAACGAGGGCTTCGTCGTCGCCTTTCCGCTGCATCGTGGCGACAACAGCGCCGACCCCGGCAAGCCCGGCCCTGATAGCTGGAAGCAGCGACCCGCCGAAGTCTCGCGCGCCATCGACGCGGTGGCGAAGGACCCGCGCTTTGCCCCCGGTATCGACTTCAACCGCGTTGGCATGTACGGCATGTCCGCTGGCGGCCATACGGCCCTCTCGATGGCTGGCGGCGCGTGGTCGCCGGGCAATTTCCGGCGGCACTGCGAGGCGCATATCGACGAGGATTTCGCCACCTGCGTCGGCCTCATCGTCCGCCAGAGCAGCGGCTGGGTCGGCGCACTGAAGCACTGGATCGCGCTCGCCGTGATCCGCAGCCGCTTTGACGACGACACGCTGCACACGCACCACGACCCGCGCGTGGCTGCGGTGGTCGCGGGCGTACCGGCGGCGTCCGACTTCGAGCTGTCGTCACTCGCCAGTCCTCGCATACCGCTGGCATTCGTCGCTGCCGGTCGCGACGCTTGGCTGGTGCCAAAGTTTCATAGTGAGCGAGTGCTCGCAGCCTGCACAACCTGCATCCGGCTGGCTGATATGCGCAGCGCCGGGCACGGCGCCCTGCTCTCGCCGTTTCCGCCTGGCATCAGCGGATTGCTGGCCGACCTGCTCAACGACCCGCCGGGATTTGACCGGTCGCAACTGCCGGCGGTGGATGCCAGGATCGTCGGATTCTTTCGCCAGCACCTGATCGGCGCACCGGCGAGCGCGGCAGTTGCGCCGTAGTTGCTTGCCAGTTTCCGACATCAACTTTTGACGTTAAGCCGCATTTGAACTGGGCTCAGGGTGCTATTTTGCTAAATGTCGATAGATGTCCGTTTACCGATCTGAGCCCATGAATAATGGGCTTTTCAGTAAAAAGTTGCCGGGGAAACGCTGAACAAGTCTCCGCGAAGCTGCGCGCGGCGGATCGGGATGGATGGCGAGGCGCAAAACGCAGTCGTAGCGGGGCTACGACGAGGCTTTGCAACGAAGCCAGCCGCCCGAGTCCGGCGATGCGCGGCTCGTGAAGGACTTGTTCAGCGTTTCCCTAAGCACTGCGAACGGTCACCGGCAGCGGCAACGCCGTGGAAAACTTCACCCGCTGCGTGGCAAACCGGGCGCGGACGTTGCGCACGTTGTTCGCTGCGGTGAACAGCCGCTGCACCAGCGCCTGATACTCCGGCATGTCGCGCACGGTGAGCACCAGCGTGAAGTCCACCGTGGGCGCGGTCTGCCAGGCCAGCATCACGGCTGGCTCCGGCTCGATCAGCCGCGCGAATGCAGCGAATGATTCGGCGTTTTGCACGTCCAGCGTGATCTCGACGATGGTCGTGACCGTGGAGCCCAGCCGCTCCGGCGACAGCACCGCGACGGTGCGCTCGATCACGCCCGCCTCGGTCAGCGCGCGCACGCGACGCAGCGTGGTGGCGGGGGAGGCAAACACCTTCGCCGCCAGCGCCTGATTGGATTGCGAGGCGTCCTGCTGCAGTTCGGCGAGAAGACGGAGATCAATGTCATCCATAAATTGCATCCTGTTACATTTTTTGCAATTTTCCATCTTGCGATGAGAGTTGTGCAATTTTTATTCAAATGGCTTCGCATTTCGCATAAACAGTTCATCAACAAGCACCTATGCTTCCGCCCAACGGATCGCACCGAATGTAGGGGCGGCTCCGCCGCGACCCCGCCGCAACCAGGCGCAGTGAGGTCGCGGCAGAGCCGCTCCTACAGAAGCAAGCGATCGCCCCTGAAGCAAAGGACACCCCATGTGTGGCATCGTCGGCGCGGTCGCATCGCGCAACATCACCCCGATCCTGGTTGAGGGCCTCAAGCGGCTGGAATACCGTGGCTATGACTCCTGCGGCGTGGCTGTGCATGCCGATGGCGCGCTGAAGCGGGCGCGCAGCGTTAGCCGCGTCGCCGAGCTGGCGCGCGAGGTGGCCGACACCAGACTCGAAGGCTTCACCGGCATCGCGCACACACGCTGGGCCACGCACGGCGCGCCGGCGGTGGTCAACGCGCACCCGCACTTCAGCCGCAACCGCATCGCGCTCGTCCACAACGGCATCATCGAAAACCACGACACGCTGCGCGGCGAGCTGCGCGCCCGCGGCTACGACTTTGAAAGCCAGACCGACACCGAAGTCATCGCCCATCTGATCGACCATCTCTACGACGGCGACCTGTTCGCCGCCGTGCAGGCCGCTGCGAAGCGGTTGCAGGGCGCCTACGCCATCGCCGTGTTCTGCCATGACGAGCCGCACCGCGTGGTCGGCGCGCGTGCGGGGTCGCCACTGATCGTGGGCGTCGGCAAGGGCGAGAACTTCCTCGCCAGCGACGCGATGGCGCTGGCCGGCGTAACCGACCAGATCATCTACCTCGAAGAAGGCGACGTGGTGGACTTGCAGCTGGGCCGCGTGTGGATCAGCAACGCTGACGGCCGCGACATCACGGCGCAGCGCCCGGTGCGCACGGTGCACGCGCATTCCGGCGCGGTGGAGCTGGGGCCGTATCGGCACTACATGCAGAAGGAAATCTTCGAGCAGCCGCGCGCCATTGGCGACACGTTGCAGGGCGTCGAAGGCATCGTGCCCGATCTGTTTGGCGACAACGCGGCCAGCGTGTTCAACGGCGTGGACAGCGTGCTGATTCTCGCCTGCGGCACCAGCTACTACAGCGGCCTCACCGCCAAATACTGGCTGGAGAGCATTGCGAAGATCCCCTGCAATGTGGAAGTGGCAAGCGAATACCGCTACCGCGACAGCGTGCCCAACCCGCGTGCGCTGGTGGTGACGATCAGCCAGTCCGGCGAAACAGCCGACACCATGGCTGCGCTGAAACACGCGAAATCGCTGGGCCACGCGCACACGCTCACGATCTGCAACGTGAGCACCTCCGCGATGGTGCGCGAATGTGCGCTGGCGTACATCACGCGTGCGGGCGTGGAGATCGGCGTGGCCTCGACGAAGGCGTTCACCACGCAACTGGCGGCGCTCTTCCTGCTCACCCTCGTGCTCGCCAAACAGCGCGGCCACCTCGACGCTGACAAAGAAGCAGCACACCTGAAAGCGCTGCGCCACCTGCCCGTGGCGCTCGGCAGCGTGCTCGCGCTGGAGCCGCAGATCATCGCCTGGGCTGAAGAGTTTGCCCGCAAGGAAAACGCCCTCTTCCTCGGCCGCGGCCTGCATTACCCGATCGCGCTGGAAGGCGCGCTCAAGCTCAAGGAGATCAGCTACATCCACGCCGAGGCCTATCCGGCCGGCGAGCTGAAGCACGGCCCGCTCGCTCTGGTCACCGAGGCGATGCCTGTGGTTGTAGTCGCGCCGAATGACACGCTGATCGAGAAGCTCAAGAGCAACCTGCAGGAAGTGCGCGCCCGCGGCGGCGAGCTGTTCGTCTTTGCCGATGCCGATTCACACATCAACAGCAGCGAAGGTGTCCACGTCATCCGCCTGCCCGAGCACTACGGCGTGCTCTCGCCCATCCTGCACGTGGTGCCGCTGCAACTGCTGGCGTATCACACCGCGACGGCGCGAGGGACGGATGTGGACAAGCCGCGCAATTTGGCGAAGTCGGTGACGGTGGAGTAGCGGCCCCTCCTTGTGTTCCTGCAAAGGCTGCTGCTAGCATCGGAATAGTCTCGCGCGCACGGCCGATCAGGCCACGTAGCGCCGAGCGACCTAGCAATACACCGCATCGCACCCGGTCCGATGCGATAGTTGTCAGAAAAGAAAGAGATGAGGGGCACCATGGGATTGAGCCGTATTTGTGCAGGCCGCGAGGGCAGTTTGCAGACCTTTTGTCGCGACGTGCTGAGTCGCGCAGCGAGACACGCAATGGTTGCGGGCGTGTTGCTCGCCATGTTTGGCGCCAGTTCGCCGGTCGTCGCGCAGCCGGCCGGCTGGACGCGCGCCGTGCCGATCACGATTACCGAAAACAGCGCGACCGCGTCTACCGGCTATCAGATGCGTCTGGTGCTCGACACCAGCACGATGGCGCCGAACGCGGCGGACTTGCGATTTGGTGCAGATGTCGCTGGTACGACGTTGCTGGATTACTGGATTGAGAGCGGCGCCGGCACCGCAACGACGGTCGTATGGGTAAAACTGCCCGCGCTGGCGGCATCGGGCACTTTGACAATCTACATGTTTAGCGGCAACCCGTCCGCCGTGACCGCAAGCACAGTGAACGTTTTCGACTATGTCGACGCCAATGCCAACTCGGCAACGAATCAAGTTGATACGGGCGGCTCGGGTGGAGCGACCAATAGCCAGCGCGGTTTTCGCTTTACCCCGAATGAAGATGTGTTGCTGACACAGTTCGGCAAACGCGAACCCAACGGGACACCGCGCTACGTCACCCTGTTCAACTTTGCGACCCAGGCCGTCATCGCGCAGCAACAAATTTCGGGACCGGCAGCGACGTACGTCTACGCCGACGCCGCGCAACCCCTGTGGCTCACCGCCGGCACCCAGTACATCCTGACGCTTTATCAGGGCGCCACCGACGGTTATTACTTCGGCACGTCGTCGCAAATAAACAGCAAGCTCACCTACGGCGACATGCGCTACTGCAACAGTTGCACGGAGAACACATTTCCAACGTCCATTTTGAGCAATTGGCACTACGGCTATCCCGATTTCCAGTTCCGCACCAAACGGACGTTAAGCCCAGCCCCGACGTATGTGGTCAACGTGCGCACGATCGGCGGCACCGTGACCGGCCTCAGTGGCTCGGGTCTGGTGCTGTCACTGAGCGCAGGCAGTACGCAAACACTGAGCGTGTCCGCCAACGGCAGCTTCACCTTTGCGCAATCGGTCAGCAATGCGCAGAGCTATGCAGTGACCGTGCAAACGCAGCCGAGCGCCCCCACACAAACCTGCACAGTGACCAATGGCACTGGTCCCGCCGCGCCGACCAACGTCACGGATGTCGCCGTTAACTGCACAACCAATACTTACACCATCGGTGGCACCGTGACTGGCCTGGCAGGCAGCGGGTTCGTTCTCTCGCTGAACGCGGGTGCGCAGACAGTGTCTGTGACGGCCAATGGCGCCTTCAGCTTCCCGACCGCCATTGCATCGGGTGGCACCTACGCAGTGACGGTACAGACGCAGCCAAGCGCGCCGACACAAACCTGTTCACTGACCAACGCCAGCGGCTCCGTCAGCAGCTCGAACATCACCAATGTCACCGTCACTTGCACCACGAATACCTACACGGTGGGCGGGTCGGTCAGCGGCCTCACCGGTAGCGGTCTCGTGCTGTCGCTGAACGTGGGCGCGCAGACGTTGCCCGTCGCGGCCAACGGTACCTTCACCTTCCCCACCGCGGCGGCCTCTGGCAGCAGTTACACGGTGACGGTGCAGACGCAGCCCTCGGGGCCCACGCAATCGTGCACGGTGGCGAGTGGCAACGGTACCGTCGGCGCGAGTAACGTCACCAACGTGACGGTGACCTGCGCCACCAACACCTACAGCGTGGGCGGCTCGGTCACTGGCCTGGCAGGCTCCGGCCTCGTTCTATCGCTCAATGCCGGGGCGCAGACCTTGCCTGTTGCGGCCAACGGCACGTTCAGCTTCCCGACTGCCCTGGCCTCTGGCAGCAGCTATGCGGTCACCGTGCAGACGCAACCCGGCTCACCCACGCAAACGTGCGCCGTCAGCAACGGCAGCGGTACCGTCGTGGCTGCCAACATCACCAGCATTGCCGTCAACTGCACGACCAACACCTACACCATTGGTGGCACGGTGAGTGGCCTTGCCGGCACCGGCCTGGTGCTGTCGCTCAACGCAGGCGCACAGACACTGCCCATCGCAGCCAACGGCGCCTTCACCTTCCCGACTGCGCTGCCGTCCGGTGCAAGCTATGCCGTGACCGTGCAGACGCAACCGTCCGGCCCGGCGCAGACCTGCGTCGTCACCAGCGGAACCGGGACCGTCGGCGGTGCCAACGTCACCAGTGTCAGCGTCGCGTGCACGACCGCACAACGGACGATCTCGGTGGTTTCACCTGGATCGTCGTTCACGGCGACACCGCCGATCCCCTCAAGCGTCCCCGATGGCACGGTGCTCTCTTTTGCGATCACCTTGACCGGCGGCGCAACGCTGCAAAGCGTCACCGGCTGCGGCGGTTCGTTGATTGGCAATGTATTCACGACGGCGCCGATCACCGCCAACTGCACGATCGTTGTTGCATCGCAAATACCAGCCGTACCTGCATTGAACGTCATGCTGGTGCTGCTGCTCGCGGCTGCCGTCGCGGGCGTGGCCCTGCTGCGCCAGCGTCGCACCTGAGTAGCGACCTGCGAGCGCCTTGCTCGCCGGGGCGGAGAGCCCGCTCTGGCGGGCTGTCCGTCTGTGCAGACTGGAACGGCGCCTGTGAATGACAAGCTCACTCACGGCGTGCAACAGGCGGGCGCCTCGCCCGCTTAACGCGAGCCGGCCAATGTCACCGGACCTGAGTGATCGCATCACTCCGATCCCGGCGCTTGCCGCCGGCGCCACACTACGAATCAACGCGTCCGACGTGGATCACCACGCTCGGACAGCTGCGACTCCAACTCTGCAATGCGTGCGTCACGTTCATCCAGTGCGCGCTGGATATCTTCGGCATCAAGCCGCATTGGGATGTGCTGCGGGCAGTTCCAGTCAAAGCCCTGGACAGTGATGATCATGGCGCGCTGGGCTCGTGCGCGGTAGGTCGGGTCGACCAATGTTTCAACCAGCGGATCGCCCGCCCCTAGTTCCTGCACCTGCAAGCGGCCCAGCAGCTTCAGCCGCGTCCGGTGGGCGTAGTCCACCAGGATCAACGCCACGCGATCGTTGCCCGCGAGGTTGCCCACACTGATCAATTGCCGGTTGCCTGCATAGTCGGCAAAGGCCAGGGTTTTGTCATCCAGCACCTTCAGGAAACCTCGCGGCCCACCGCGGTGCTGCAGGTATGGCCAGCCGGTTTCCGACACGGTGGCCATGTAAAAGCTGCGTTGCGCAGCAATGAACTGCTCCTCGTCCGCGCCCAAACGGTCGTTGAACACCGCCTCGCCCTCGAAATTACGCGCGTAGCTCGCACGGCTGCCGTCGCGTTGCTGCGCGGCCTTTACTGATGGGGTGAAGGCGATATCTGCAAATGCGTGTGACATGAGTTGCTCCTGATGGCCGCAAGTGCAGAGGCACAAGCAGGCCTGCATGCGGTCAATTTCGACTCAAAAAAAGGGCTTGTTGCCGTTCAAAAAGCCCAGGTCGCACAGGCCAGGGTGATGGGCAGCGCAAGGTTGCACCGCCCCTGGGCTCGGCACCACACTTACGCGGCAATACGCAGCGCACTTTCGCGCGCTGTCACCACCGGGAAGTCGATCTCGGTGCGGAACACGCTGTTGAAATAGTTGGTCCAGCTGTTCAGTGCCACGTGCTGCACGATCTCGATGATTTGTGCATCGGTGTAGCCAGCGGCCTGCACGGCGGCAAAGTCAGCATCACTCACGTGGCCGCGCAGGGTGGCCACTTTGGCGGCAAACCGCACGGCGGCGTCCGCCTTCGCGTCGTTGGAGGCGCCGCTGCGGTTGGCAGCAATTTCGGCATCGTCCAGCTTGGCGAGGTTTTTGCCCAGATAGCTGTGGGCCGACAGGCAGTAATCGCAGCGATTGATTTCCGCCACGGCCAGCGCGATCCGCTCGCGGGTTTGCGCGGGCAACGCGCCCTCGCTCAAGGCACCGGACATGCCCAGGTAGCCCTCGAGTGCGGCGGGGCCGACAGCAGCGAGGCGAAACAGGTTGGGCGTCTACCCCAGTTGTTTCTTGACGGCCTCCAGCAGACCTTGGGATGCCGCCGGAGCGGCGTCGATGGTGGCGGGGGTGGTGATGCGGGACATGGTGAACTCCATTCAAAACGGTAGGGGGTGATTCAGACTTGCTGCGTGAACTCAACGTGAATCCACGGAAAGCAATGTAGTTTCTTCCGCAATGAATAACTAGAATGCACCCGTGAACTACTAACTTCCAATTATTGGAACAATCAAGCGCTGGCGATGAATCGCTGCGGTTCACGCCAGCACATCAAGGCAACGGGAGAGGCCTTTGGACCGCTTGCATGCCATGTCCGTCTTTCTGACGGTGGTTGACACCGGCAGCCTCTCGGCGGCGGGCCGAAAACTGGGCATGCCCTTGCCCACCGTCAGCCGCAAAATCACCGAGCTTGAGCAGCACCTCAACGCCAAACTCATCACCCGCACCACGCGCAAGCTGGCGCTGACGGACACCGGCGCCAGCTACCTGGCTGCCAGCCGCCGCATCCTCGACAGCGTGGACGAAGCCGAGCGCGCTGCCAGCGGCGAATACAGCGCGCCGCGCGGGGACCTGGTGATGACCGCGCCCCTTGCCTTTGGCCGCCTGCATGTGGTGCCAGTGCTGTGTGAGTTTTTGCAAACCTACCCCGAGGTCAACGTGCGGCTCAGCCTGGGGGACCGCAACATCAATCTGGTGGATGAGCATGTGGATTTGGCCCTGCGCGTTGGCGTATTGCCCAGCAGCGGCATGGTCGCGAAAGCATTGGGCGAAGTGCGCCGCGTGGTGTGCGCCAGCCCGCATTACCTGGCGCGCAGCGCGGCACCCCAGCACCCCGACGCGTTGGCGGAGCACCCGTGCATTGGCTTTGATGTGCTGGACGCGGGCTATGGCTGGCGCTTTGTGGTGGACGGCAAGGACCACCTGGTGCCGATTCGCCCGCGGCTGGTGGTCAATAGCGCTGAAGCTGCGGTGGACGCAGCGTCAACGGGCTTCGGTTTGGCCAGCGTGTTGTCATACCAGGCGGAAGCCGCGCTGCGGCGCGGTGACCTCAGCCTGATCTTGCGGGACTATGAAGCGCCGCCACTGCCCGTGAACTTCTTGTACCTGGGCCAGGGCAGGCTGCCCTTGAAAGTGCGAGCGTGGCTGGATTTTGCGGGGCCGCGCTTGCGGGAGCGAATTGCGGCGGTTGATGAGGCTTTGAAT
>Ga0116175_1002827_pt1 | contig 10179 bp, 10 predicted proteins | sample AD_UKC125_MetaG_FD_89802 | JGI IMG/M metagenome (GOLD analysis project Ga0116175, IMG submission 89802) | Active sludge microbial communities of municipal wastewater-treating anaerobic digesters from USA - AD_UKC125_MetaG | ecosystem: Engineered > Bioreactor > Anaerobic > Digestate | place: USA... | reverse complement strand
GTACTGGGCATTGCCCGGGAGAGTAGGTCGCTGCCGAGAATTTATTCATATTTAAACCGTTCCTCGATAGCTCAGCGGTAGAGCATTCGGCTGTTAACCGAAGGGCCGCAGGTTCGAATCCTGCTCGAGGAGCCATTTTTATGTACAAAAGTTTTAGATACACAACAAAGCCTTTCGCTTATTAATACATATAAAGCCCTGCATAATTAAACTTGCCCCACTGAGGCCTGCTGCTATAAGAGTTTTATCAGCTGCAATAAATTATAGTTTTAAATTTAAAAACTAGCAGGATTTTAAGGGCAGCGCGTCGAACTCCTAAGTAACTTACTTCATGCAGCTTTGTGTGAGGATAGTTTAGCTAGAAAGTCAAGTTAATATAAAAAATAAGGCAAAGGAGGCATATTATCAATGCTCACAAGAATTTGTGCCGGTGGTGTAGTTTTTTTTAAAGACAAAGTGCTGATATTAAAAAACGAGAAGTCAGAATGGGTACTGCCAAAGGGAGTAATAAGGCCAGGCAGGCTCGCTCAGGAAGTTGCTGTTGAGCGAGTAAAAGTAGAGGCAGGAGTTAATGCTCGCATAGTTTCATGCGTAGGAGAAACATGTTATGAATTTTATTCAGTAACAAGGCAAAAACCTGTATGCAACCAAATAACATGGTTTTTGATGGAAGCCTTATCTGAAGATTGCACTCCAAATACGGAGCTTGGTTTTTCAGATGGAGGCTTTTATCCTATTGAAAAGGCTCTTGACATGATAACATACAGCCAAGATAAAGCCCTCGTTAGCACCTCTTACAAGCGCTATTTAGAGTATTGCAAGGAAAGAAGCAACGACGAAAAAGATGAAGTGATAATTTAAAATAGCCTTTAAAAAATCAACTCCCCTGCAAATTGCCAAGTAGGCTGATACAAGGGAGTTGATTTTAATTTTCAGCAAAACCTTTTGCCTTTTCAATAGCCTTATATAATTCATCCCTTTCAAAGGGAATTATTGGATTTCTTTTATCTGAAGAAATCATGAACTTGCCTTCAGGAATTATCTTTCCTATCATCGTGGCAATGATGCCCACATTTTTTAATTCTGCTATGACTTTATCTGGTACAGAAGTACAAATAAGCATAGAACCACTTGAAATAAGGCCTAAAGGGTCTATATCAAAAACTCTACATATTTCCTTAGTTTCGGGTAATATAGGGATAAGTTCCTCCTGTATTTCGATACCTACACCTGACGCCTCTGCAACTTCATAGCAGGCTCCCAACAATCCACCCTCTGTTATATCATGCATAGCTGAAACTCCAACCTTTGATGCAGTTATACCTTCTTCTACTACGCTGATTTGTTCAATAAAGTTTTTTGCCGCATCTATTACCTCCTTTGGAAGTTTGCTGGCAAGGAAATCCTCGAAGTCTGAAGCAAGAATGGCAGAACCTTCTAAGCCTATGGCTTTGGTAACAATTACGGCATCGCCGGGCTTTGCCCCTGAAGATGTAACAAATTTGTCTTTATCCGTAATTCCTATGGCTGTGGTGGATATAACGGATTTTGAAACAGTGGGAGTAATTTCACTGTGGCCTCCCAGAATTTCTACGCCTATCTTTTTTGCTGCTTCATCTATTCCTTTCATCAATTCTTCAAGAAGGCTTTCGTCTGCGCCCAAAGGTAAAAGCAGTGTGACTAAAATGCCAAGAGGTGCTGCTCCGCATGCTGCAATATCATTGCAAGATACATAAACTGCAAGACGACTGTTTTGAATATCAGCTCCGGTTATAGGATCGGTAGACAGAACGGCTACTTTTTCACCAAAATCTATAATACTGCAATCTTCTCCAAAACTTGAATGTATCAATACTTCGTTTCTCATTTTGCCGGTATACGGATAAACACTGGATTTTAAAATTTCCGGTGGAACCTTTCCTGTTTTAAACATTAAAACCTCACCTCAAAATCTGTCTTCATCATTGAAAGTAATATTTTTAAGCCTATTATATAAGAAAAGCGAAATAACACCACCGGCCGATACCTGAACAAAATCTCCGGCAAGCTCCACCGGCACAGCTCCTATTCCATATAATATGCCTGCCGCAAGCGCGTAACCTGCCATCATTACAATAGCTCCGACGACTATAGCAAGATATTTATTTTTTTTCCCGAGAGCACCTACTACATAGCCTTCAAGACCTTTAATTATAAGGGTAATAGGAGCCCACACAGGATATCCACCTATAATATCGGATAGCGCAGAACCAACGCCTCCTATCAAGGCACCGGGTCCTGGCCCATACAGTAGTGCAGTAAGATAAATAACGGCTTCTCCTAAATTAAAATAAAGATTAAATGTAGGAACCGGAAAGCGCAGTACCACAGTTGCTATAACTAATAATCCGGAAAAAAGTCCCATAAATGCAAGTTTTCTAATCCTCTCATCCATTAAGCTATCCTCCCAAGCTATATCTATTAAAGTCTAATGGTATTATATCAGAAAGAAAAAGCCTTTGACAATTTATTTTACAAGAGGTGCGGAGTCTAAGATATTATCAGTTTGTTAAAAACATATCAATTAAAAGAATTTTTTATTTAAAGAAGGAATTTATAATTTTATGTCGAATATGTACACTAAATGAATACCAATTGTATACCAAAATTTAATTAAAAATTATTCAAAAGGGTGTTGACTATGGATGTTTACAGCTTTGACGCTTATAAAAACGGAAATTCAAAAAAAGCTTTTGCTTATGAAGAAATAAAGCAGAAGATAATAAATAATGAATTGAAGCCGGGACAAGTACTCAACGAGCGAGATTTGTGCGATATTCTTAATGTAAGTAGAACGCCTATAAGAGAAGCACTGTTAAAACTTTCAAATGACGGGCTAGTAAGTATAATGCAAAATCGTGGGGCACTAGTATCGAATATAACCTATGAAATGATTACAGAAATATATGATGTAAGATGGGCGCTAGAGAGCCTTGCGGCAAGACTTTTTTGTGAATATGCACTCGACGAAGAAGTAAAAAACTTAGGTGATACGTTAGAGAACCTGAAGCGCTCAAAGGAAAGTAGTGATATGGAAGAATTTGTTAAAGAAGATAGAAAATTCCATAACATAATTATAGAAGGTGCGAGAAATAAGAAGTTAATTAATATTATGGGGGGTATAAATTCTCAGGTAGAGCGTATAACAAACCTTACAAAAAAGGATGAAAAACGTTCTGAAACTACCTTGATACATCATGAAAACTTGTTCTCTCAAATCCAGCAACGAAACAAAGAAGAAGCGGAAAAATTCATGAAGTACCATATAGCAGAAAGCAAAGAGTATCATCTGCGCAACCTAAATCATTTACTGGCAAGGTTATAAGAATGAGTATACTAAGCAGCTAACTGAGAAACGAAAGAGGAGGTGCAATCATATGCTAATATAGAAAAAAGTAAATAAATTTATCGAAAATTAAATTTATTTAACAGGAGGAAGATTAATGAAAAAGCTAGTAGTAATTTTGATGGTCATTTGCTTAATTATATTGACTGGCTGCGGTGGAACAAAGACTGAATCAACTACCGAATCTACTTCACAAGGATCACAAACGCCAAAAGAAGAAACAAAACAGTATAAGATAACTCTAATCTTAAAAAATCTCACTAATCCAATGTGGATTTCTGTAAAAGATGGAGCTGAAGCTGCTGCAAAAGATTATGGAGTTGAACTTACTGCCTTAGCTCCTTTAAAAGCTGATAATAATGAAGAGCAAATAAGGCTTGTGGAAGATACGATAACTAAACGCGTAGACGCAATAGTTTTGATACCTGCAGATAGCATGGGCATCATTCCGGCAGTCGAAAAAGCAAATGAAGCCAATATTCCTGTCATCAATGTGAACACTAAAGTTGGCGGCGGAAAAGTTGAAACATTTGTTGCTGTAGAAAACTATGATGCGGCAGCTAAAGTATCAAAAGCTTTGGCTGAAAAATTGGGAGGGAAAGGTAAGGTTATAATACTTGAAGGAAAAGCCGGTGCACAAAGTGCTATTGACCTAAAACAAGGGGCAGTAGATACCTTTAAAAATTATCCAGATATTGAAATAGTGGCATCTCAAACTGCGAATTGGAATAGGGCTGAAGCAATGCAAGTGACTCAAAATCTTTTGCAAGCACATCCAGATGTTAATGCTATTTTTGCATCAAATGACGAGATGGCAATGGGAGCAGTTGAAGCAGTCGATCAAGCTGGATTAACAGGCAAAATTCTCATTGCTGGGCTTGATGCAAATGCAGACGCACTACAGGCAATAAAAGAAGGCAAAATGACTCTTACATGTGACAAGAGAGGCTATGATCAAGGATACGTCGGTGTCGAAGCTGCTATTAAGTTCTTAAACGGTGAGCCTATAGATGATCGTATTATTATCGATACAACGATAGTTGATGAGTCGAATATTGATGAGTATTTGGCAAAGTTGAAAAAATAATTTTTCTTGGTTGTTAAGGCGTTACTAAGTTACACTTTCTGACACGCCTTAACAACCAAGAACCTCAGGAGTGTAAACAATGAGTGATCAGGATATAATCTTGCGCCTAGAAGGTATAAGCAAAGAATTCCCCGGTGTAAAAGCTCTTGATAACGTGAATTTAGAAGTAAAAAAAGGCGAAGTTCATGTTTTATTGGGTGAAAATGGAGCAGGAAAATCTACATTAATGAAAATTTTGAGCGGTGTATATAAAAAGGACAGTGGGAAAATATTCTTAGAGGGTAATGAAGTTCTTGTAAATAGCGTAAAAGATGCTGAAAAACTTGGCATAGGTATTATTCATCAGGAGTTTAATTTATTGCCTTATAGAGATATAGCCCAGAATATTTTTCTTGGAAACGAACCAATTAAACGCAAAATTTTCAATATGCAAATAATTAATCAAGATAAAATGTATTCTGAATGTGATAAACTCCTACAAACCATAGGCATAAATATTGACAGCCATATGATGGTTAAAAATTTGGGAATAGCTCAAAAACAAATGATAGAAATAGCAAAAGCCTTGTCACTAAGGAACTTAAAAATTTTAATTATGGATGAGCCAACAGCAACACTAACTAAAGGAGAAATAGACAAGCTATTTTCTCTAATTCGTGCCTATAAGGCAAAAGGCATAAGCGTAATCTATATTTCTCATAGAATGGAAGAAATACAAATGATTGGAGATCGTGTTACAGTATTAAGAGACGGAAAATATATTGGCACAGTTCCAGTAAAAGAAACTCCGACTTCTGAATTAATAAAAATGATGGTTGGTCGTGAAATTACAAATTTGTATAACAAGAAACACAACATACTTGGAGAAGAGGCATTGAAAGTCGAAAATTTAACTTTACGCAGCAAGTTTACAGATATAAGTTTTAAAGTACACCAGGGAGAAATTGTGAGTTTTTATGGATTAGTTGGTGCCGGTAGAACAGAAGTTGCAAAAGCTATTTTTGGTGAGTATAAATGCAATAAAGGAAATATTTATATATTTGGTCAAAAATTAAAATATAGTTCTCCAACTATTTCAGTAGAAAAAGGTTTAGGACTTTTGCCAGAGGATCGGCGTGAAGAAGGACTTATTACAAAGATGTCGGTAAAACAAAACATTGTTCAAGCAAGCTTAAAAAAAGTTTTTCCAACATGGATTGTGAACGATAAGATAGAAACTGAAATTGCTAAGAAGACAATAACTCAACTAAATATAGTTCCACCAAACGAGAATGCAATTGTTGGATCTTTAAGTGGAGGGAACCAGCAGAAAGTTGTTTTGGGCAAATGGCTGTTAACAGAATCAGAGATTTTAATATTCGATGAACCAACAAGAGGAATAGATATTGGTGCTAAAGCTGAAATTTACGAATTGATGAATAATTTGGCAGCAGAGGGAAGAGCAATAATGATGATTTCGTCAGATTTACCTGAAATAATTGGTATGTCTGATAAAATTTATGTAATGTATCAAGGGAAAATTGTTGCTGAATTCGATCACGAAAATGCAAATCAAGAAAAAATAGTGAACTTTGCTATAGGAAGAGGTGAAGTATTATGAGTGTACATGACTCTAGAGAGTATTTAAGAAAAATTCCAGGGATAGTTTATGGCCTCTTCCTGATATTGACAATATTTAGCTTAACTGCTGATTATTTTTTTACATTTTTAAATCTGATGAATATAGCAAAACAAGCTTCCGTCCTTATGGTAGTATCGCTTGGAATGACACTAACAATATTGTTGGGTAAAATTGATATGTCTGTAGGATCTATTATGTCGCTAGTTGGAGTAATTACTGGCATATGTCTTCATAATAGTATTTCTATTCCTATGTCAATGATTATAGGGCTTGTATGTGGTTCTTTTGTAGGAATTGCAAATGGTTACCTTATTGGTTTAAGTAACTTTGACTATTGGATTGTAACTTTTGCGAATATGGGCATTGCGCAAAGTTTAGCACTTGTAATATCAAATGGTGCAACAGTACCTGGTTTTAGCAAAAGCTTTAGATTTATGGGAGATGGACAAATATATGGTGTGCCGATAAGTATAATCATAGCCATATCAATAACTTATGGAATTATGTATCTCACATATCACACTAAATTTGGTAGCGATGTTTATTCTGTAGGCGGAAACGAACAAGTTGCTAGATATGCTGGAATAAATACTGGGGAAATAGTTTTCAAAACATATGTCTTATCAAGCCTCCTTGCGGGATTTGCTGGTATTTTACTAGTTTCAAAAGTTAATTCAGCTAATCCAATAGCTGGGGCTGGGTATGAATTTGATGCTATAGCTGCTACATTAATTGGCGGTACACCATTTGATGGTGGCAAAGGTGGAGTTCTCGGTACACTAATAGGTTCTTTTATTATTGCAACCCTAAGGAACGGACTAAACATGTTGGGCTTTACACCACCAATACAATATACACTTATAGGATTTATAATAATCTTGATAATAATTTTCGATGTTCTAAATGAAAAATATCGAAAACAGAGAGGAGAAGCGGCTAAATGAAATACAAAGCCATGAATTTTGTTCTAAAGTATGCGAGATTCTTAATACTGATTATTCTTCTAATTTCTCTTACGTTCTTAAGTCCCGCATTTATGACTTTTAAAAATATAACTAATGTTTTAGGGCAAGCTTCTCTTCTGATAATAGTGAGTTACGGGATGACTTTAGCGATAATAGTAAAGGGTATTGACTTATCGATGGGTTCCGTTTTAGCATTATCTTCATGTGTTGCTGCGAGCTTCATAAAATCCGGAAATTTAATAGTAGGAATAGCTGTAGGGTTGTTAATAGGATTAATATGTGGCTCAATTAATGGAATTGTAATAACAAAAATTGGACTTACACCCTTCATAGCTACCTATGGAATGGATTGGATTTCTAGAGGACTTGCTTATGTATTTATGGGCGGAACGCAAATCTACGGGTTTAATAAAACTTTTCGATTTATTGGCAGCGGAGAAATTATGGGCATACCGCTTTTGATTATTGAAGTTTTGCTCGTGACATTAATCTTAAGCTTTGTGACATATAAAACTATTTATGGAAGAAACATTTATGCCATTGGTTGCAACATAAAGGCTACTAAACTTTCTGGAATTAATACAGATAGAATAGTGATTTCTGTATTTGCCATCAATGGGTTACTAGCTGCATTTGCTGGTATATTATATATTTCAAGGCTTAATGCAGCAGAAGCTTTAATTGGAACAGATTTTACACTTAATTCAATTGCTGCAACATTAATAGGTGGTACACCCTTTTCCGGAGGAGAAGGAGGAATTGGTCGAACTATAATAGGTGCGGCAATTATGACATTTCTTATAAATGGTATGAACCTTTTAGAAATATCACCATATTGGCAAACAGCTACTGTCGGATTTGTAATTCTTTTATCTCTGTTTATTGAAAATATTAGTAAACATTTTCAATATAAGAGTATTTGAGAATAAATATTTAACATAGCTATAAAACAAAAGGAGAGAATTAACATGGCAGATGTAAAAGAGAAAAAATGGTTATTAACAGACAATCCTGCAATTATCTTTGAAGATAACAGTGTTGGGAGACTTAAGAAACAAATATGGGATGCAAGCGAAAAAGAGATTGATGAAATTTTAAAAGAATACGAAATACCATCTGATTCAGAATTAGGCAAGCCTGGTACGTATATCCAAAATACACCAAGAGCTAAAGTTATTGAAAAAAGAAAGAAAAATGATGTAGTATTAGTTCCTATAGGATGTACTGAAAACCATGGAATCCATGCTAATACAGGCCTTGACACATTTATGGTCACTCAGATATTAGAGGGCGTTAGAAGGTATACTGCAAAGCAGGGCAGAGAAGTAAACCTTGCTTTTCCTCCACTAAACTATGGAGGGCATCCTTATCATCATTTGGGAATGCCTGGAACGGTAATAATGCCTAAAGAAGTTGTAGAAGAAACCATAGTTTATACAATGAGAGGTCTGTGGAATGATGGTTTTAGAAAAATAATCTTGGTGAATAACCATGGGCATCTGTGGATGCTAGAATCAGCTATCCAAGAATTTATGAAGAGATACCAGCTGCCGGGCATATATCGCGTCATTGATTGGCACAGAGCTGTAAGAGAATTTTTCTATCCGGTAGATCGACCAGATAGTTTAGAAACCCATTTTGTGCATGCAGACGAAAGCGAAACCTCAGTAGGATTACTTCTGTTTCCTGGAATGATTGACATGAGTGTAGTAGTTGACGCTGAACCAGAAAGCTTCCTTCCGGAAGGACATTTTGATACATCCGTAGACCCTTATAGGAGACCTAGTCGCTGGTCTGAAGGTGAAGGGCAATCGGCAATTGAGAGAGCAGCAACACCCGCAGGTGTTGTAGGTAAACCTAGTCTTGCAACGGCTCGAAAGGCTAAAAGACCTATTGCTGCAATTCTAAAGTACTTAACACTTGTTGTTGACGAAATATTAGAAGCATTTCCACCGGGAACCGTTCCTCCGGTAGAAAAGGTAACACTTCGTACAGAAGAAGAAATGGCGCCATTCCTGAAGGAGCCATTGAGCCCTGGCTGGAAATCCGTAGACGAACTGCCTATAATAGGCGGATGGACCAAGCTATAAATAGAAGCAAAAAAGATCCTTATTCCTTAAGATGATAGCAGCAAAGAGTATAAGGCTTAAGCCTTATACTCTACATTTTAAATTTTGAGGTGGTAACATAATGTTTAATTTGAAAGGAAGAAAAGCCATTGTAACAGGCGGAGCTTCAGGTCTAAGTCTCGGAGCAGTAGAAGCTTTGCATGAGGCAGGTTCTGAAGTGGCCATAATAGATGTTTCAAAAAAGGTAGAAGATGTAGCTGAGAATTTTTCTAAAAATGGTGAGAAAGTTTTTGGTATCCAAGCAGATTTATCAAACCGAGACGATCTGAAAAAGGCATTTGAAACAGCTGTTGAAAGATTAGGTTCATTAGATATTTTGGTAAATGGTGCCGGCATCCAAAGAAGAAATAAATGCGAAGAATTTTCTGTAAAAGACTGGGATGACGTTATAGAAATAAATCTTACATCGGTATTTCTAATGTGCCAGCTTGCAGGCCAATTGATGTTAAAACAAGGACATGGCAAAATAATTAACTTTGCTTCGATGTTAAGTTTTTTTGGAGGCTACACGGTTCCTGCCTATGCTGCAAGTAAAGGAGGCATAGCGCAGCTTACTAAAGCGTTATCTAATGAATGGGCATCAAGAGGAATTAATGTAAATGCAATAGCTCCAGGGTATATGGCAACAAGCCTTAATACTCAGTTGATAAATGATCCTGAAAGAAGCGAAACTATACTAAAACGCATACCTGCAGGAAGATGGGGTACGCCTGATGATATAAAAGGCTCAATAGTATTTTTGGCTTCCAATGCTTCTGACTATATAAGTGGTGCCATAATTCCCATCGATGGTGGCTATCTTGCAAACTAAGGAGGTAAAATCTCATGAAAAATGAAAATAATATTATAGACGCTATAAATGCAAATAAAATTATAGCTATCATTAGAGGCATAGATAAAGAATATATAATTGAAACTGCTGAAGCACTTCTCGCAGGTGGCATTAAAATAATGGAAATTACTTTGAATCGTGCTGATGCCGTAGAAAGCAT
>Ga0116175_1002823_pt1 | contig 10195 bp, 8 predicted proteins | sample AD_UKC125_MetaG_FD_89802 | JGI IMG/M metagenome (GOLD analysis project Ga0116175, IMG submission 89802) | Active sludge microbial communities of municipal wastewater-treating anaerobic digesters from USA - AD_UKC125_MetaG | ecosystem: Engineered > Bioreactor > Anaerobic > Digestate | place: USA... | reverse complement strand
TTGTATCACCTCGCTCAATTTTTTTCTTTCTAACCATATTACACCCTTTGTAACAAAGTTATTCGACTGGAACAACGTGGAGTATCAAGTTTTTTCCCCATGGGTGAATTTCACCTACCTCTACATCCAACACCCTAAATTTTTGCCCAGGGGCAAACAGATACTCCCTTTCCCTTTGGAATTCGGATATTTCTTCCAGGAATAACCCGCCCTTAAAACCTTTGGGCGCGTGAATCCGTATCTCCAAACCCTTTTCATAAACAAATGCATCTCGGCGATAGGAAGTACTCAAAAATCCTTTGTCTTGTATTAGTGATCTAGTCAATAGCTTCTTCAGTTCAGGCATCTTACTAGTATTACCATTCACTACTATGTCCTCTGCAATTTTCCTTACTTCTGGATTGTAGAGGTGTTCTAATGTCCCCAACTTATCATGACGGTAGAATATCGTGTTTTGGCTCAATGGACTTGCTTTTTTGATAAGGTTGATTAAAGTTTCAATCCCTTTCTTGATTTCTCCCTTAACCGTCTTCCCTATTTCGGGAAACCTCAAGGCCCGGTTGAATTGCTTAAAGCCTTCCGAGCCGGTATAATACTTTACTACTTGTTGTTCCTCGGGGGTAGCCTCATGTACCAAGAGATGACTATGCTTTTCTACGTCTTCAATTGCACTAATCAAACCGTAATCTCTTGGCAGGTATTTTCCATACAAATCCTCGAAATCGTCCAGATTGATTATATCCTCTTCGGCCATCTTCTCCATAGCCTCTGCCGCGGTTTTGGCTACTGATTCAGCGGCTTCTTGAGACGCCTTGGGTAATTTCACCTTGCCCGCTCCAGGCTTGTGTATATTTTGATACCACTGTTCTAACTCTGGTCCACTTTCGGGGTTTTCGGCCCATCTCTTCAACTTCTCAACAAACTTCTCCGGTTCTTCATGTATCGGTACCAAAGCACAAAGGCAGCTTGGATGAGCTGGATAAGGTGGTTCATTCCCCAGGGAGTATACACCTCGGCCAAGGCCTTCATCATGCGCCGCTAACACATCGCAAATATCGGCTACAGGGTGACTATGAGATAGCACCCACTTCATGCCGATATAACTTGGGCTAACCCGCGCGGCTGCTATCGTTCCCTCCCCAAAGGCCGCAGTCATCTCTGTTCTGGCCAGCCTTAAAGCTTCGTAACAGATGTCCCCGGGAACACGCCCTTTCATCCGTTTCATCATATTAGGATAATCCTTAGCTAGAGTTTGCGCTCCTTGCCTGACATATTGCTGAATCATTCTAGCGGTGGTCACTGCGTCCTGTCCAATTGCAACGGATTCTTGAATTAAATCCCTCATTGTGGTGCGGCATTTTTCGCCCTGCTCCCAAATCCTGTCCGATAAATAAAGTCCATTTCTCGTTCTAGCCCAAATTGCTTCAACAGCTTGTTTATTGACCCTGCTGAACAATTTTCTTATCTCGGAAGTCTTCAATCCCGCTTGATCAAATAGATTCAATACAACACCTTGAGTGTAGCTCATCCCGGCCTTTGCAGCTGAATCAATATAGTCAACAAATGCTTCAGTCAAACCTTTCTGAATTAGCTCAGCCTCAGCCCTCAAGGATTTTTCCAACTTTTTGAGATGTCTCTTTTGTATTCGGCCCGAAACTGTAGTTGTTCCAATTTGTTGCAATTCCTTGGCAATCCTATTGGCCGAACGAATGTAAAGGTCTACAATCTCCTTGTCTTGCCTTAAGCGTAATTGGATATATTGCTTTCGTGCAGCTAATGCCCATTTCTGGTAATCACCAGCGGCCTTCTTGATTTCGACTATCTCCTTGGCCATCGGCTATCATCCCTCATTGCTTTGATTCGGAGCTTGCTCCTGATTCTGGTTTGATTTCAATACCTTTTCTATATCCCGCAATTGGTCAAATAATCCCTCGGTATCTTCCAAACGACTTCTCAAATACCACGATTTAATAATCCTTTCTCTTTCACCGGGCAGTTCCGGGTCATCGGTAGCGTATTCCTGCATGGTGTCAATGTACTGAGCCAACAGGTTCACAGCAGCATCCAGACTAATAAATCCACCCATAAGGGCAGTATTAAGTGCGTTCACCAAGATGTTGATAGTATCTGCATACTCTTTTTCATCCCGCTCGATAACGGCATCCCACGTTATTTCCACTTCGTAGCTCTCAAATCTCTTACCGGTGATCTTGCTATACATAACCAAGAGCATCCGGGCTAAAGTCTGCCAGCATTCCGTCACCATTTCACGTTTTCTCGCTACCCGGCGAATGAGCAAAGGCATCTGTTCTTTTACACTGGCGTGACTGCTGGGTGTGTGCACTCCAAAGGCGAATTCCGGTACCTCGGAAACATCAACAATGCAATAAAAGAGAAGCTTCAGTAAAGCCTCTGCATCACCAATTGCTGACTGAGCCTCGATAAAGCTGGCATCCTCTTCATCTGTGAAGATGAGTAACTCATGACCTTGAAGGTTTACGCTGACCTGTTCTCCTCTTCTAATCTGGTCCAGCACTTGCTGCCCAAAGTTGTTGATAATAAACCTTTCTACATCCACAAGTTTGAGCTTAAGACGTGGAATCGAGTGCATTTTACTACCCTGTATGGCATGAAGCATTACGTCATGGTAGGCCTTTAAATAGGGCTCTACCGCCTCCAGTTCACTCGCCCCAAAAAGCTCCGTTTCCTCGGGTTCGTTCTTGAAATGCACTATCGGAATAAACCCCCAAGGATTGGGCCGTTCCTCACTTATCAGGCCGGGTGGAGCATCGCCCTCCACCTTCACTGTAACTCTATCCGCCGCTATACGCTGGGTTACTTCATATTCCCGCTGTCCACTATCCCACTTGTTCCGAGCCTGAATGGTATATGCCACCGGCCTCCGAGTAAGAGGATCCACCTCTATGTCTGCAATCTGCTCCGGAGGAATTATGACGTACTCAATACGTGTATCGTCCTCCGGGCGGAGAGGATCTTCTATGGCTAAATTTACCAACGTCACAAAGCAGTCTCCATCCCGCAGGCAAAGCTGTTGGGTCCGCTGCATCCGGCTTACCCACCTTGCGGCGTGTTTTTTAAGGACCGCCTGGGCTTCCTCGTCCTCACAGTGGAAGCGCGGCACACCCATAAAGCCAGCCAGTGTATTTATTATTGGCTTAGAAAAGCCTGAGCCCAGCTTGTAATCGTCGTGGCTATTATGATACAACTGCCGCGCAAGTTCATAATCCACCCTGGTACTGTTCAGCACATAAGGCACATCCCAGCGCCCTGCAAGAATGGTGCCAAACTGTCCAAACAATCCTTGGCGCAGTTTTGATATTTCTCCTACAGCTTTTTTAAGCCAATTAGTTCTAGCCATAGATTTTCGCTCCCCTCAAAATACTTACCAGTTCCGTATCAAATCTTTTAACCGAAGGTGCAAAAGCCAACATGAGAGCATCGGCCTTGTCAGGACTGGGCAGCCCACGCTTTCGCATCTCCTCTTTACTTTCTATCTGAACACGTCCCCTACTATCAAATTTATACTTCAAACTTGCGAGCTGAGAAGCCAGTTCATCATCTGGGGGAATGGCAATATCGCCAACCTGAAATCTTTCTCGTAAGGCCCAGTACCATTCGGCCCTCTTATTAACGAACCGCTCTTTATCCTGGGCCGCTTCGCCAGCATTCATTTCCCGAACCGGGTAACGTTGCTCTTTTAGGCGGTCTGCCACGCCAGCCCCCAGACCGACTACATCTACCTTGGCAACCTTGGCCTCAGTTTCTCTTAAAGCATTAATAACTGCACCAGTAACTTCCATCGTGTCCTGGCCACGAAGCTGGGTAATAACTTCGGCTCTACTGCCCTGACGCGATATGATGACTGTGGTGTCAGTACCATAGCGGGCCACGTCTACACCCAACTCTATGGGTTCTCCAGGGGGAATCGTTTGCCACCTTTGCTGTGCCGTTTCAATCCAGGCAAGCGGAATAAGCGTATCATCGCCTTGTTCCGGGAATTCCCCCAGCACTCTGCTGTACCACAGCGGGTTATCTTCTCCCCACTTGAGCCGCTTCTCTTCTGCCCATTCCGGAGTAACCAAATAAGGCCGGACAATCTTTCCAACCTTAAGATTAGGACTATCAAACGCGCTAATGTGTATCTTGTGGTACAGGGATGACCGAAAAGCATTGTAAAATTCACCGGAAAGCTGCGTTGGGTTTCCAATGAGCAGGAGCCTTGCCCCTGGGCTTGTAAGAAAACCTTCTGCCGCTTCAAATATGCGCTGATCAACACCGCTAGCCTCGTCCACTATCAGCAGGATATGCTCAGCGTGAAATCCTTGGAACCGCTCCGGCTTATCGGTCGATAACCCCAGGGCAAACCACTGTTTCCCGAGTTCAATCCGCGTTTGTAGAACCTTACCCCCAAGCGGATACTTTGAACTGGCATGTGCAGCTGCTATTTCTCGCCAAAGCAAGTTTTCCACCTGGGGCCATGTAGGAGCGGTTGTTATGACCTTGCTGTTTTTGTGGCAGTACAGAAACCACAAGGCCACCCAAGCTGCCACCCTGGTCTTTCCTACGCCATGACAGGCCCGAACAGCCACACGCCGATGGTCCCTAACTGCGTTCAGTATCTCCTCTTGCTTTTCCCAAGGATCTCCGCCTAACACTTTGCGCACGAAAAAGACTGGGTCTCTCTTCGCCCGGTCTAACACTAATCTTGCCTCTGCTTTAGTCATTTTCATCGGCCGCCGTCTGCACCAACTCCGCCCAAGTTGCTACGCCATCGGCCAAACGGCTTACTGGATCATCACCGATCAACTCCAGCTCTTGTTTTATAGCATCTGTTGCCATTTTGGTGGCCTTCTCCCAAAGAGTAGCCACAGTATGAAAAGTCACAGTTCTTGTCTCGCCGTCAGCATTCTGGTATTCTTGCCCCGCCTCTATACTTAACAGCTGCTCAGCACGTAATTTGACCAGATTTAACAGCTCAAGATTATTGACAATCCTCGCCTTGCCCTCTGCCTTCCGCTGTTCATGGTTCTTTTTACGCTCTTCATCCCAAGCCCGGCGAGCCTCAACCTCCAAGTCAAAGACCGCTTTCTTGTATCGGTGCAAAGTTGAAAGAGAGACGCCCAAACCACGAGCGATAGAGCGCAAACTTTCCCCCTTGGCAAGTCGGGCCTCAATTTCGTCAATGTGCGGTTGTAAAACTTCAAATGCTATAAAGCATCACCTGCCCCATCGTTCCAATATTTCAAGTTGTCTTAATCCGTTTTTAAACCCCCCACCTTCTAGGTGCAGACCATATGACGTGCCGTGCAGAAATCTTTTCTTTTGCCTGGCCAGCAACGTATTCCCGAACGGCTCCTTATTATAAATATTCTTTTTCAATTTTATTATAACACAGGCCACCTAATTTTGTCAAGATATACATGACTTATTCATGACACCAAGGGATGTACACATGCGTGCACATCTTTGCACATCCTCTGCACATGCGTGCACATGCGTGCACATGTGTGTACATCTTTGCACATCCTGCACGCCTCTTTTGTTGGTACTTTCCAATCCGCTCACCCAACCCCGCACTACAAACGCCAAAAGAAAATTGTCAAATAGACCCCACACACGGCCATGCACATACAGTTATGTGCACACTCTTTGCACATGACTGCACATCCTCTGCACATCAGAGCCGAGAGCCCGTGTCCGACACGGACTCTTTAGTGTGCAAAAGTCCTGTGCGTGCTTTGACCGGTGCGAATGTGCTGTGTGTGCGTGCAACCCCCCTTTTAGGGGTTGCACGCACGCACGCACGCACACAGCTCACACAGCGCAACAGAAACGTCAATTAAATACTTGACAAACAAATATGCTCTGTGATAAAATAAAATTAGAAGAACAAACAAAGGGGGTGAATTTCATGGCGAACAAGATTCCTAAAAATCGCCTGCGGGAACTGCGGGAAGCCTGTAGACTTACCCAGCAGGAAGTTGCTAAGCTCCTGGACATTGACCATACCACCGTGTCCAGGCACGAGTCGGGTGACCGGGGCCTAAGCCCGGAGGATATTCAAAAGTATGCCCGGCTTTACAAGGTGGAGTCTTACGAACTGTTCATCGATCCTAAAGACTTGCGGGAGGACGAAGCTGAGAGTAGGACCACCACAATTGAGGAGTGACCGCTACCGCCGCCCTGCGGCAACATGGAGGTGAGTACGTGAAATGAACACTCTTCTGGAGTCGGCATTGGAGCTGTGGCGGAGCGGGTTTTCTGTGATCCCTGTTCAACCTGGTGGTAAGCGTCCATTGGTGTCATGGATCGAGTATCAGAGCCGCAGGCCCACGGAAGAGGAGATCCGCCGCTGGTGGCAACAATATCCGAACGCCAACATCGGAATCGTCACCGGCAAGGTTTCTGGGATTGTGGTCATTGACTTGGATCCGGATAAAGACGATAACGAGAGCGGAGCTGGGATCTATGAGCAAGCTCCAACTGATTTTATTGCCAAAACGGGGCGAGGTGGTTATCACTTTTACTATCGCTATCCGGAAGATGTGGACCATATCCCGAACCGGGTTGGTTTGCTGCCGGGAGTCGATGTACGGGCTGATGGTGGGTACGTCGTAGCGCCGCCGTCTGCTCACTCCTCCGGACGATTGTACGAGTGGATACGCCGCGGTGAGCTTGGAAAGCTGCCACCCTATTTGGTGGGTCTCCTCACTTCTCACACACCGGTGGAACATGATGGTGGGGATGGCAACTCCAAGTGGCTGTCTGATCTACTGGCCGGGGTAGAGGAGGGTCAGCGCAATGACGCCTGCGCTAGGCTGTGCGGATACCTGATTGGCAAGGGTATACCAAAGGATGTAGTTCTTACCATCGCCCGCCGGTGGAATGAGAAGAACCGTCCTCCTCTTCCTGACTATGAAGTAGCGGCAACGGTCGAATCCGTCTACAAGACGGCTTGCCGCAGGGGTACTGTGTCGCAAAACCAACCTCAGGATGGCGGCACCGGGCGGGTGTCTATCAGTCCGTTTAGTGTTGTCAACATCCGGGAATACATGGTTCACCACGGCAACAATCAAGTGTCTTGGTTGGTACAAGATTGGCTGCCCGAGGCCACGATCGGCTTCGTGGTAGCTCCGCCTGGCTCCTACAAGACTTGGCTTGCCTTTGATATGGCCGTATCCGTGGTTACAGGTACGCCGTTCCTAGGTGAGTATCCTGTCCGGCGTACGGGTCCAGTCTTGTTAATCCAGCAGGAAGACTTCCACGGGGATATAGCACAACGGCTGGCGGTCATCCTTCAAAGCCGGTTGGACCTAAGAGCCGAAGTCATGGGGGATGGTCGGTTCGAAGTGAAGGCCCCTCCCGAGATACCCATCTACATCCATCCGGATCGCAATCTCCGTTTTGCGGACCAGGTGGTTATGGACGCTCTGGAACTGCGGATTCGGGAGCTGCGTCCGGCTCTAGTCATCCTGGACCCCCTTTACTCTGCAGCCATGACGGATGATTATATGACCAAGTCCGCCGAGCAGATGCTCCGGCTAAAGATCATCCGAGACCGCTATGGTTGCTCATTCCTGGTGGCCCACCACACGACCAAGCATGCGGACAGTATGGAGCGGTCCCGGCTGTGGGGGTCTCAATTCCTGAACGCTCTCTTGGAGACCGGCTGGCAGGTGAAGCGATCAGAGAACGACGGTTCGGTCATCGTCCGCCGCCACTTCAAGGTCGCCAAGAACCCCGCCGAGGATGTCCGGGTGGAGTTCGACATCAATACCGACAACCCGCCATACCACTACCACGTCAAGGTTCTCACTGGAGCTAGGGCTACGGAGAACGGTACCGACCTGAACTCCAAGATTCTGGACCTGTTGAGTGAGAGTGAGAAACCTATGTCCATTAACGAGATCGCAGACGCACTTGGGGTACACCGGAGCACTATCAGCCGTCGGATGAAGGCTTTGGAGAAGGACTCTATGGTTCGGAAAGATGCTGACAGGCGCTACAGCGTATTTCGCAACGATTTGCCATCGTTTTAGCGACAAACAAACAAATACTTGACAAACAGGTATTCGATATGTTATAATAAAATAAAGAGATTTGTCACTATTTCAATGACAGGCAAATAAATACTTGACAAACAGGTATTTGATGTGTTATAATAAAAATGGAAGGAAAAAAAATAAAACAAAAGGAGGGATAGAAGATGAGAAGAACAGAAGCAACAAACCAAAACGTAACACAAAAAGAAGGAGGGAGCAACATGAGGATTGAGAGGAAGGAAGCCGAGCAGTTAGTAACTAAGAGGTTCAACACAAGCAGTGTTAGGTTAGTGGGGAAGTTAGTAGCACAGGCCATAGCAAAGGCACAAATGAGGACGGCAAGAAAGTTTTACGGGGAAGAATATGAGACATTAGCACTGAACATAATTGACGAAGTGTTAGAACAAGTCAGTGAAGCAGTATTCACGGAACTTGGGAAGGTTAGCCGCCACTATGATAACGTTATTAAGAGCTTCCTAATTGAGAAGTATTTAGAAGAAGGCAATCCCAGCAAGTACATGGTAGAAATGGTACAAATAGATTTTGCTATTATTATGGCAATGACCAATGCTTATACTAAAGCAGAAAAGGAGTTTTGGACTGCCTATCACTTTAACAGGTGGTTAGACATACACAGCAAAAACATAGAAGAAGAAAGAAAGCTTGAAGCAATGGCACTCGCTGTGTTTGATACGTTACACAACGAAATAGCTAAAGCAATAGGGGAATTGGAAGTAGCCCTGAGCGAAGCACAAAGAGACGTCGGATACTTTGTAAAGGAGGAGGGGCGTTAGCCCCTCCCTTAAAAAAGGAGGGATTGGTAAAATGTCAAAAATCCTGGTGTCGTTTGAGAGGGTGGCTTTAGTAAAAGAAAAAGTGGGGAAGTATGAACTCCCGAAAAAAGTCAGCAGCCCAGATCAAGTGTACAAGGCGATAACTATGTTAACGAATGCTGAAGAAGAAGCGCAAGAGGTGTTTGGGATTCTTGTCCTGAACATTAAAAACAAAATAGTTGCGGTGCATGAAATTAGCAGAGGGATTTTAAATTCTTCCATGACCCATCCACGGGAAGTATTCAAGCCAGCAATACTTCACAATGCGGCGGCTATTGTTTGTTTTCATAATCACCCTAGCGGCGATCCGGAGCCCAGCAAAGATGACATTCTAATAACCCACCGTTTAGTAGAGGCTGGTAAGATTATGGGGATAGAAGTTTTTGACCACATTATAGTTGGGGATAACGGATACGTTTCCCTCAAAGAAAGAGGGGTGATATAAATGTTTACACCCCATAAAGAAATAAGATGAAAGGAGGAGAAGAACATGCAACTAACAACTTTTGATTCCGGTGTCCCCGATATGAAATCGGTTGAAGAAGAGATCACCGAAAAAAGGACAAGGGAGAAGTTGCCAACGGTGCAGGCAACGACTAAGCCTCTTCTTTCCTTCAGCCAAATCTCCACTTACCTGCGATGCCGCCAAGAATGGTGGTATGTCTACCAAGAGAATTTGGTACCACGGGTGGATGCCAGGCCGCTGTCCCTGGGATCGGCGGTTCATATGGGACTGGCGACAGCACTCCGGGAGTATTACTACGGCACGATGCCGGTGGAGGACGGTGTACGGAAGGGGGTGGAGTCTTGGAAAGAGCGAGAGCTGGCCCGAGACGATCTCTTTGAGGAGGAGATCGAAGCCATTCACCAAGTGGGGGCTGATGCCGAGCAGATCGCCATCCGCACCCTTCGTAAGTTACCCATTGATGAGTGGGAGACCGTCGTGGATCCGGCCGGCATCCCTATGATCGAATATCACTTTACCATCCCGCTCAAAGGTTGGGGCGGGTTCCACGGGTACATCGACTGGGTGGGGTGGCACAAGCCCACCGACCAGATTTGGCTGGTGGATTGGAAGGTCCGGGGATCCTTCCAGCCTTATGAGGCGGAGGAGGTTAACCTCCAGAACGCCGCCTACCAGTATGCTATCTTCCGGATTTTGCGTAAGCCCCCTGTCGGTACTATTACCTTCCAAATCTCGGGTAAACCTCCGGCAAGGCCGAAGCTTAATAAAGACGGCACCATGAGCCGGGCCCTCATTAAGACAGATTGGGAAACTTATAAGGCCGCCCTGCTGGA
>Ga0116175_1002820_pt1 | contig 10200 bp, 11 predicted proteins | sample AD_UKC125_MetaG_FD_89802 | JGI IMG/M metagenome (GOLD analysis project Ga0116175, IMG submission 89802) | Active sludge microbial communities of municipal wastewater-treating anaerobic digesters from USA - AD_UKC125_MetaG | ecosystem: Engineered > Bioreactor > Anaerobic > Digestate | place: USA... | reverse complement strand
CGTGGAAGCTGGAAACGACTACACACCCTACGCGACAAATCGCGGCTGGAAATGGCGGAATTGAGCGGGTTTCGGGAGGTGGCAGCTTCTCAATCAAAAATGACTTGCTGCCAAAATGTGACCCGGATTTGATTGGCTCCGCTGAATTATCGCTGAAATGCTGGGCTTTCCGCGCAGCCGGTGACACATTTCGCCCCAATCAGATTCAATTCACCGCTGGCGGACTTGGGGGACAGGATGGCCATTCTATCTTGGCTGCAAAAGATGGTTGGGGGCCAAGGCGCGGCGCAATCGGAGAGACAAACAGCCGCCGCCGATTCCTCCAACGGCAGACCTAATAGGGATGACGCAATCGCCTATGCGGTGGGCCTGTCCGGTCTCGTGAATGACCAGCCGGGCACGCTTGCATTCTATCAAGCCACCTTTGCCGATCACCCCAGCCGGTTCGTCACCTACGACGATCTTCGCAAGCAAGGCGATTTGCTGGACAGGGAATCGCTCAAGGCGCTGGGCCTTCGCGCTAATGTGAAGCTGTCCAGACAGTTTCTGGCGACCTTGAATGAGCTGGGCCGCGCCGATCCACTTGGAGCGGCTAGCGTTATCGGGCTTGCCGTATCGACCGCCCTCTGCACCCTGCGCGATCTTGCCAAGATGCAGGCGGCTGGAATGGATAGCGCCAAGTTGCTCGCATCGAACATGGCGGCTGGCCCGTGCGACTCTGCCGCGAAACTGGACGGGCAGATTATGCCGATTGGCGATTGCCCAATTTTGCCGCTCAGGGGATGCTCCCATCCGGGCCAGTGTGCTTGTCTTTATCAGGCGCGATTCACTCTTTTGGACGACCTCTAGCTGCCTTCCCGCACCAGCCGCGCAATCGCCTTTACATATCGCACGGCTTCCAGCGTTTTGGCCGAATAGCCGCCATGCTTGCGGGCATTCTGATTGCCTTTAGGCGCGCCGGGATTCGTCCCGCCGTGCATACGGCACCGCTTCCGCCCTTTCACGGCTGGGGATTGGCACGCCGTTCCCTTGCGCGTCGTGGCCAAGCAGCGCGGGGCCGCTGCCAGTAATTCCGGCTCCATGGCATTGATCCTCATTTTTCGCTTTTCTGCCCCCCTGATTGACGTTCTCGGCAATGACGGCCTGCCCGCCCCGGTTATCGACGTGGATATGCTTCACGACCTGTTCCCCGCCCCGGCGCATCCGGGCCAGCGTTTCCATTTGCCCCTGAGAAGTGCGCAGCAGCTTCGTTGCGAGGTTTCCGAATGTCTGCGCGGTCGGTATCCATTCTGCCGATCCAAGCTGGCTCAGCGCCCGGATTGCCGCGTCATGGGTGCAATACATCTGCACCAGCAACAGCGCCTCGGCCTGATCCTGGGGCTTCATGCTTTCGATGAATGACAGCGCCGCATTGTAGCGGGCTTCATTGTCCGCCCCGACTGAGCCGAGATATTTGAGCAGTTCGTTTGCCCGCGCATTCACCGGATCAATTGAATTGGCCGAAAAGGTTTCGTGCAGCTTTAGAAGCGCCAGCATTTCGCTCTTGCCGGTCGGCTCGATGCTCCAGCCGCCATCGGGCTTGCGGATCATCTTGACCTTGGCCGGTGCGCCGCGCTTACGATGATCGCGGATCAGCCGCAGCAGTTCGGCCCGCTCGTCTTTGTCGAGCTTGTCCCAGCCGGGAACCTGTTTCTCCAGAATGCGGCTAGCTTCGTCCTCGCTGTCCGTATCGGGAAACGGGATCGTCAAAGTCCGCTCTTGCGGCTGGGCACGAGCCTTGCCCTTGCGCGCCGGTTGCTTGCGCTTCGTCTTGCTCGTTTCAGTCATATTTCCCGCACCTTCAAAATTGATTGTCGCCAGCATTCACCCGCACCACACCACCACCTCACCCCCTATAAAGGGGGTGGTGGTGTGGGCAGGTTCGTCACGGGTCCGCGCCCGCACCTTCCGCACTTTCCGCACCACACGTTGCAAGGTGCGGACGGGAACCTATTTCGCTGGCGTCCACCGGCTTGCCGACGATCACGAAAGGCACGTCCCGGCCATTGATCGCGCGATGCTCCACAGCCAGCGCGCCGTTGCGCTTCCATGTCCGAATGATTGCCTTGATGCGCCCCTTGTCGGTTTCGGCGGACAGGCCCGCCACATTGGCGACAAGATGGCCAACCCAATCCTTGGCCTGCACGCTCTCCCGCCAGTCACCAGCCGCAAGGCGCTGCTGGACGGTGTAGAGGTGCCACGTTGTCAGACCATGGAACACGTCCGGCTTCTCCCATAGTGTGGCCACGCCAACAAAATCGGATGGCTCCAGCCCTTCGCCATTGTCGAGGCTCTGGCTTTCCAGCTTGATCCATGTGGCGGCGTCGGGTGGCGCGCGATTGGCCTTGCCGGTGTCGATACGAACAAGCGAGCGGCGCAATGCAGGGTCCGCAATGCCCAGTTCCTCGGCTTCCTTGTCGCCCATGGGATTGAGCGGGAGCACGACGCGGGCAGCATCGCGCAAGGCCACCGCGCCGCGCCCGTCCTCTGCCGTTACCTCGCGCCCGCCTAGCTTGCGGGTATGGTGCACCAGCACGACAGAGCAGCCGGTTTCCTGCGCCAGCCGCTTCCACCGCTTGGCGATGGCGTCGATTGCCTCGTTCGAGCTTTCGCGCACGGCATGACTGGAAACGAAAGGATCGACGATCACAGTTGCGATGCGCCGTTCGCTGATTGTCGCGGCGAGCTGGGCAAACACGTCCTCTGCCAGTGTGAAGCCGTCCCGGTCCTCGTTTGCCGTGCAAAGCGGCTGGACTAGCCCGCTATCGAGGTGGAGCCGGTCCCCGCAATCGTCGGGGCCAATGCCATGATAAGCACATGCAGCCGACAATTGCCGCTCCAGTTCTTCAGTCCCGTCCTCAAGGTTGAAGATCCATACCGCTTGCGGCCCGCGATGCAGGGGCTTGCCCAAAAGCGGCTGTCCGCTGGCGAGACAGAGCGCAATCGTGTTGCCGATCGTGCTCTTGCCGGTGCCGCCCGGCGCAATGATCGCGGTCACTTCCCCGCGCAGCAGCCAATGGCCCATGAGCCATTGCCGCCGTGGCAGCGAAGCGGGATCGGGCCAGCGGTAAGGCGTGGCGCGCAACGCGGAATGCCCATTGATGCGCGCCGCCGCTTCGTCCGGCTGGAGCGCGGCAAAATCCATCGGCTGGGGTGCGGTTGCTGCCATCGTCATTCCCCCCGCCGCGCCGCTTCGATGCGCCCGGCAACATCACCGCGCGGAATGTCTGCAAAATCGGCGCTGGAGTCCGCTGGGCACGTTTCCGGCCTTGGGGTGGCCACAACCCCGGCAACGGCCTGAGCGGCCTTTCTGGCGGCTTCCAGCCCGATATTCGCGGCAAGGTGCCGGTCATCGTCCGCCGCAAGGATCAGTTCACGGCTGGGGAACAGCTTGCGCATGGCCCGCGCCACGGGTTCGAGGTTGCGCGCGGACATGGCAGCGGCAACGCCAAAGCCGGTTGCCGAATGGACAGCCGCCATGGTGGCGAAGCCTTCCCCTATCACCAGCGGGCCAGCCGATGGCCTGCCGTCGAGAATGTGCACGCCATGGGGCCAGAACAGGCCAGCCGTGCGAGCGTCCTTGCCGAATAACTTGAAACCATCGGGCCGGATGCGCTGGACGTTCCACAGGCGAAAGCCGGGATCGACCATCGGCACCAGCAAATCGCGCCCCGCCTGCCGGATGCCAAACGGCTCCAGCGCCTTGGCGACAAGGTAGGGGTGCGCAGGATCGGCGCGGCTGGCATTGGCCCATAGGTCCTCCGCGCACCGTGCCGCCGCTTCCTCAGCCTCCAGCCGCTCGCGCTTGCGGGCAAGTTCGGCCTGCCGGATCGAGCGCCGTTCCTGCATAGATAACGCGCGCGCGTGCGCGGAATGCGCAAGAAACCCGTCCGCCCGCAGCATTTCCTTGACTGCCAACGCATCAGCCTGAGTGCCGTTGTAGCAGGCGACAAGGCAGCCATCGGGAGCGTGCGCGCTGGCCTTGATCGCTGTCCCCCGGTCGCGGACAGAATGGCCCGGCGTCGGGATCAGCGCATTGCCCTTGCAGACCTTGCCGCCATAGTGGCGCGCTATCGCTTCAATATCGACGATCACAGCGTGGCCCTCCCCTTGTCGGTAAGCCTGAGCACGGATGCGCTCTTGCCGCTGGGATTGCGCCGCCGCGCGCCGGTCGGTTCGATTAGCCCTATGGCTCGCAGTTCCGAAAAGCGCGGCTGGAGCGATTCCCGCGTGACGCCGGATATTGCCACCGCCTCCAATGGGGTTGCCTCCCCCAGCCGTGCCAGCGAGCGCATGGCAAGGCGGCGAAGGTGCGAGACGGTCGGGGCAATAGCCTCGGCAGCATCCTGGCTCGTGCCGTCCGGTCCTTTCGCGCCGGGAATGTCGGGATAGCGATCAGCCATGTTCGCCTCCCTCGGCAAGTGCGGGCAGGCCATGGCGATCAAGCAAGATGCGAAGCCAATTCGCCTGTTTGTCGCTGAGCGGGGCAGCGCGATAGGCGAGACCGCCACAGAATTGCCCTTCCTTTTCGGACAGGCTTTCCACCGCCAGCAAGGCGCGGGCCGCATCGGAAAAGCGGTTGAGCGGCTTAGCCATGTGCGCCTCCCCCGAATGCAAGCGCCGCGATCATCGCGGCCATTTCCGGCCTGACGTGATGCGCTGCGATCAGGAATTGCGATTGCAGGGTGCAGGGGCTAAGAGGATCACGGAACCAGCCGCCACAGCTATTCCGCGATGCCCGCGCCTCAACCGCGCGGGTTTCGCTTTTCTGGGGCATGGCTCATGCCTCCCCCGCGATAAGCGCGTGCAGGCTCTCTGCCGGAATGACAGTGCGCCCGCCAATGCGCCGTGCGAGCAAGCGCCCCGCCGCAATGTGCGAATAAATGGTGGTGCGCCCTAAGCTGGACGCCTTGCAGGCTTCCTTGATGGAATACGCGATCTTGGGGGGATCGTTGGTTTCGGTGTGCATTCGGGATTGCTCCACTTGCCGCTAGCGGAGTGCCAGCGTTCGTGGGGCAACCAATTAGGCCGGGTTTGTCCGGCGTTGAATTGCGAAGAATTGGGATTAAGCGGGAGCCGAATTATTCCCCATTTCTCCCGGCACGAAACGCGCGGGAGAGGCGATCAACCTTTGCCTCAAAACTCGCTCCCTCAGCTTCGTTCGCAACCAACTTTGCGGCAGAGGTTGCATTGAGTGCGGGATTAGCCGCCATCGCCTCCTTCATCTTTTCCAGTAGCGGCGCGTCGGCTCGCTGATAGCCGGTTCCTTTTGCCCGTCCCTTTCTCGACTTTGGACCCGATCTTTTTGACGTGCTCGACGAACTAAAACCGCCAGTGCCTCTTACTCGATAGGCTGGAGGTTCAGGTGCGTTGGTGACAAAGACCTTCGGCGTGCCGCTAGCCACTTTCGGCGGGAATGCAGTGAGCAGTTCGGCACGGCAAACCTCAACGTCGCGCCAGCCGTCGCCGCGTCCATTCAATGCGCGATCTAGCACATCGCCTTCCCACACCAGCCCAGCCCCGCGCTCAAGCCCGCCGTAGAGGCTGTCAAAGCTGGCAAAGTCGCGCAATTGCGTGTCGGTAAGATAATCAGTGTTCGCCTGTGCAGCCGCAGTATGATCGGAGTAGTTCGCAACATACCGTCCGCGCACCCGGATATTCCCGGCGCTGGCCTGATCGGCGAAACCGGCCATCGCAGCGCGCAAGGCATCGGGCCAGCCGCCCTCTGCGAACGGGCCAAACCCGCATGACTCCATAAAGCTGAACTCATCACGGCTCATCGAGACGGCAAAGGCTATCCACGTCAAAGCCTCTGTAAGCTCGATAAACGGCCTTTCTGGCGGCTCCCGATAAAAAAGCTGATCGGGCCGCGCATCGTGGTCAAACGGGGCGGGGAGCGTCGGTAGATCGCCAATTTCCGCAATATCAGATCGGGAAAGCCATGCCTGCAACTCGGCACGCGAAACGAAACAAAGCCAATCCCCAAATTCCCCCAAGCCGTGCTCCAGCAGCGGATTGAGGGGAAGCCAATTGAAGTTGAAGGCATTTTCTGCCGCGCTGGCATTCTCCCAAGCCCAGCCGGGAAGCGGATGGGAGCGGCCATCTTTCACCAGATGCGCGGTCAAATCGCCCGCCAGCAAGGCGCGGCGCATGGTGAGAGACGTGCGGGCAGTGCGCCTGTGCCGATGCGTTGCGTTCTCGCACTCAGCATCGAACGGGTCGGCTGGGGGATCAATCCACGGAGCCGGTTCCTGCCCTACCAGCCGCGTTCTCAGGATGCGATGCAAGATGCGAACGGCCTTCGATATTCGCAGCCATTGCCTTTCGTCGCCGTCATGGGAGTGTGACTGCGAGTTGCCGCTTTCCCGCGCGGGCTTTTTCGCGGAATCAATCCGCGCGGCGAATTTTGCCCAGTCGTCACGCTTCACAAAAAGCGGCCTGCCATAAAGCCAGCCGCGATCATTCGGGGGACGATAGATGCCGGAAACAACCGTCGCGTGGTCAACTTCGACAATCGCGCCGGGAGCTACCAAACGTTCCGGTTCTCCAATTGGAGCAACCCATATTGGCAGTTCCCCGGAACGCATGGCGTTGGCAATGTGCCTGTCCGCTTCCTCGATATTGGCTTGCCGCCTGAGCCAGTCCGCCCGCTGATCCTCTGGAACGGATTGTGCAAAATCCACCATCCGGGGAGGCAGATTTGCGGGAGTAGGCCAACCTTCCGAACGCTCCGCAAGATCAATCCTGCAATGCGATAGCTCATAGGAATCGGTGACGGCTGGGCCGCGATGCTCGTCATCATAGCGCGGCTGGCTCGCAGACGCCGGATTATTGAATTGAAGGGGCGCGGGGATTACTATGCCCCGCTCGTCTTTTCGCGCCATACCGCCTCCCTAGCGGCTCCCAAATTGAGGCGGGGAAGCGCGTGGGATGCGCGCTTGTCGGCTGGCCTGCCTATCCCCGCCCGCATTCTATGGCCTCAGGTGGCAGCTTGCCAGCCGCACTCAGGAACCATCCTCATATTCGCCGGGATCGCTGATCGGATAGCCCGCGCCACGGTCGGGGACGCAGCATAGTCAGGTTTCAGCTTGTCAATTCCGGTGTCCATTCCATACTACTTAGGCAATGAATTGGGGAGCAACCACCTTGAAGAAGTTCGAGAGGTTAGTGCTTGTTTTGGTGATCGGAGTGGTGGCGCTTTTGGCACTGCCATTTGCAATCTCGCGGCTCATTCCTGACTTCCTTGCTTCCAAGGATGTGCCCGAGGAAGGACAATCGAGCGACGTTGATTTTCCAGTTGTTATCCGCATCAAAGGGGGAATGCTTGAGGTTGCCTCGGTAACTGGCACTCGGCATTTCCCAAAATCGACCGATCTTGCAATACTAGGACAGGCAATCCCATATTGCCGCGAAAAGGCGAGTTGGGCTGCGCCTTACAAAATCACATATCGCTTGAAGTTGGGGGAACGTTGGCCCCTTCGCTATCACGATGGCACATTGATTGCGCGCGTCCCCGATCTTGATCCTTCGCTTCCAGTCGCTTTCGATTCTGCTAAGCTGCGGAAGGGTGCTGAGGAAAGCTGTTGGTTCATCCCCAATCAAGGCACCCGCGATCGGGCGCTGAAGTCGATCAGCCCTGAACTGGAAAAGCTGGCTAAGAGTCAGAAAACGAAAAACTTTGCTCGTGAAAGCGCACGAAAAACCGTCACGGAATTTTTGCGCACCTGGGCGTTCAATCAGACCGCATACGGCGACCTTCCTCCCGATACGAAGATCAAGGTGATTTTCCCCGGCGAATAGGCGGTAGGCTCGATCACTCGCTGGGCAAACCAGTGCGGTGAAACTCTATCCGGCTTCCGCCTTTCTGATCGGCGTCACCTTGGCACCAGCCGCGCCGTCGCTGGCGCAATAGGTGGCCCAATCGTCCATGAGCCGCCGCCGCTTGTCGAACAGGTCGCCGCGCCGATAGGCCCGCTCAACCTTGTTTTCGATAGTGTGAGCCAGCGCCATTTCGGCAACCTCATGGGCATAGCCGGTGCATTCGGCTGCCCAATCGCGGAAGCCCGAACGGAACCCGTGCACGGTCGCGTCAACCTTCATGCGGCGCATGAGCATCCCCATGGCCATGCCCGACAGATTGCCGCCCTTCGCGCCGGGAAACAGATAATCGCTGCCAAGCGGCTGGAGGCTTTCGAGGATGGCAACAGCGCGCGCGGATAATGGCACGCGATGCTCTTTCGCGGCCTTCATGCGGTCGGCTGGAATCGTCCAGATTGCCTTGTCCAAATCGACCTCTGCCCAAGTCGCGCCGATCACTTCGCCAGAGCGGGCAGCGGTGAGGATAGTAAATTCCAGCGCCAGCGCCGCAACCGCCTCCCGCTTGTGCAGCGCGCGGACGAATGCCGGGATTTGCTCATAGGCAATGGCCTTGTGATGGCCGCGCGAAAGCCGGGTGCGAGCGGGCAGGATTTGCGCAAGGTGCCCGCGCCACCGCGCCGGGTTTTCCCCTTGCCGATAACCGCGCGCCTTGGCGCTATCGAGCACGGTTTCAATCCGCCCCCGAATGCGGCTGGCAGTCTCGGCTTTCCCTTTCCAGATCGGCTCAAGGATTTTGAGCACATGCGCGGTTTCGACCTCGGCAACCGGCAAATCCCCGATCACCGGGTAAACATAGCTATCGAGCGTGTTGCGCCATTGCTGGCGATGCTTGGGGTTGCGCCAGCTATCCTCATTCGCGGCGATATAGGCGGTTGCCACGTCCTTGAACGTGGTTCCGGCCACCTTGGCAGCCTGAGCCGCCGCAAGCGCCTGAGCGGCTTCCCTGTCCCGTTCCTCCAGCGGATCAATGCCCGCCTTGACCTTGAGACGCAGCGCCGCCGCTTCGTCGCGCGCATCGGCAAGTGACATGCCGCCTTGCCCAGCCGCGCCAAGGCCAACGTCCCGCGACTTGCCGCCCAGCATGAAGCGATAAACCCATGAGCGCGCACCGGTCGGCTTCACCAGCAAATGCAGCCCGCCACCATCGGCATGGCGTCCCGGCTTGGCGTTCTTCACCGCAAGAGGGGTTAGCGCGTTGTGCAGCTTCCTTGGCATTTCGGCTCCCTGTGAGGGAATCGAACCTGCCAGCGCCCTGCCACATTGGCGGAAATAGCAGCCGTTCCCATAACCGTTCCCCGATAATAGCGCGGTTTTATGGGAACGCAACGGGACGCATGCGGACGGTCAAAAGCCACGATGGGCAGAAAATCTTAGGTTTCTCGCGGTTATACAGGACAAATCCGGACGCATCCGGCAGACAGTTAGGCGGACTCCCGCTCCGCCAGTCCTTCGGGACAAACTTCTCTCCGCTCCGATATCGGCCAGGCGCAAGTCCCTATAACTCCGCGATTTTCAATCACGGAACTGTACCACGAAACGGGAGCGAGAGAACGTGGTGCGCCAGAAACGCTTCATTGCGCCAGCGGAGAATGCCTCGTTGGTACGGTTTGGCTGAATAGTTGTTCTGGTCCGCGACATTTGGGTCCGCCATATGGGTGGTACATGCCCATCGAGGTGGTCTCATTGCACTTGAGCTTTGTAAGTTATTGATAGTCTGCATGTTCTATCGCATGGCATACAGTCTAACAGGCCTGAAATTCCTGTCAGCAGGCTTGGTATCCATGTCAGCAGGCTGTCTTTCCGTGCAATAGCTTGAATGTGCGTTTGGCGAGCGTGCCCTTCTCAATTTCGGTTTCCCTAACGCGGGTCGTGACGACAGCCTGAGGCCCGCCTGTCGTCATCGAGGCGGCGCCGGGCCAATCGGTCACGAGCCTCGCGGGAATATTGTATGAGCAAGCGCCGTCACGGCAGCATTGGCCAGCGTCCGCTGGACGTCATGTTTGCACCCCGATATCGCTTGAAGAAGGACGCTCTGCAGACGGGCTACGACCTCCTGCTCCGACAGGTCTATAAGGACGCGCTTCGAGGTGATGTTGGTGCGATCAAGCAGATCCTGATCGTCGCACGTGCCCAGGAGCGGGTTCATGGCCCGCGCCATTATCCGACCCGCTATTCCAATGGCGGCAACTACGTCAGTGCGGTTCCCGCGATGCGGCTGCTTGGAATCCTGGTTGGTGGCAAGAGCGCAACGGGGGTTGGGCTGGGACTGCCGCCGTGGGTCGG
>Ga0116175_1002818_pt1 | contig 10206 bp, 11 predicted proteins | sample AD_UKC125_MetaG_FD_89802 | JGI IMG/M metagenome (GOLD analysis project Ga0116175, IMG submission 89802) | Active sludge microbial communities of municipal wastewater-treating anaerobic digesters from USA - AD_UKC125_MetaG | ecosystem: Engineered > Bioreactor > Anaerobic > Digestate | place: USA... | reverse complement strand
GCTCTTTCCCTCACTCCTGAGAGGTCCATAGTTCTGGTGGGGTCTGGCCACTCGTAATCTTTTAGTTCTTCTACGCTTTTTCCAGATAGAGGGTGCTCTACCATATCATAGTAAAGACCATCTTCGGGCATATGATACTTGATACCAAATTCGTTAAAATAAGTTCTCTCATCTACTACTTTTTTGAAGAAAACTGGCCGGGGATGAATGCCCCGGGTGTCTATTTCCAGAATCTGGAGCACCTCTTCATCAATAAAAACAATTTGAAAATTCTCCATCATAAACCGGGCGCTTTTTTCTATTCCTAAATATTTTTTTAAATTATCATAAGCTACTTTGGTCATAGTAGTACAGTTAGTACTCCCCAAATCCAGGGGGATTCTATCCGGAACTTGATGGTGTAGCGCTCTCAGAGCTCTTTCCCTTCCCAGCATTTTATTCTCCCTTTTTGTCTTAAAGACCCATAGTAAACTTAGTAAATTTTATAATTTTTCATTGAGAATTATCCTTTATATTTTACCAGAATAAGCAAACCTGGTTTTTTGTAAAAAGTTATTCTTCATCTCTTTACTTCAGGTTTATATCATCATATCATTCATTGTAAGAACTATATTATATAATATCTCTGTGAAAACAAATACCAATGCAACCAACGTAGCTCGCCTGGGAGTTTTAACTTCCCTGGGTATAGTGTTACACATATTAGAGGGCTTGCTTCCTTCTTTTTTTTTACCAGGAGCAAAGTTAGGTTTGGCTAACGTGATAACTCTGGTAATTTTATGGAGAGGAAACTGGATAGAAGCCACAGAGGTAGCTATACTACGCATCGTATTAGGTAATATCTTAAGTGGCAACTTAGGAGTAGGCTTTTTCTTAAGTTTAGGGGGAGGATTAGCCAGCCTGGGAGGTATGTTTTTCTTCCAAAGAAGGGGATTTCCTCTTTGGGGAGTGAGCATCATGGGCGCACTTTTTCATAATTTAGGTCAGTTAGTAATAGCCTACTTCTATATGAAAAGTGAAAGTATTTTTTATTACCTTCCCTTCCTTGCCCTTTTTTCTCTCCCTACTGGCTTATTAATAGGCTATTTGGGACAATGCTTGATTAACTGGGAAGAAAATATTTTTTCTCCTTCTTGATTTTTCTTTCCCGCAACATTGGCAAAGTTATCTTTATTGAATAAAATATAGAGAATGCAATACAAAATGAGGAGTGTTAAATATGCAAGAATTAGAGAAAATCTGGATGAACGGTGAGCTGGTCCCCTGGAAAGAAGCTAAAGTTCACGTCTTAACTCATGCTCTGCACTATGGAACAGCTATTTTTGAAGGAATCCGCTGTTATAAAACCAATACTGGACCTGCAATATTTCGCTTATCAGATCACTTAGAAAGGCTTTATAACTCAGCGCACATCGTGCGCATGACTATCCCCTATTCCCCCAAAGAGATAGAAAGGGGGATAATAGACACTATTAAAGCTAATGAAGTAGAAGAATGCTATATAAGACCGATTGTCTTCCGAGGATATGGAGAAATGGGGGTAGACCCCTCATCTTGTGGTGTTGATTGCGCAATAGCAGTATGGTGCTGGGGAGCCTATATGGGAGAAAAAGGAATTGAAGAAGGAATTAGAGCCAAAATATCTTCTTACACCAGAACTTACATCAATTCTGGTTCCCCTCGGGCCAAAACCAGCGCCAATTACCTAAATTCAGCTTTAGCTAAGGTGGAAGCAAAGGATTTAGGTTATGATGAAGCAATTTTATTAGACATCAATGGCTTTATTTCTGAAGGAAGCGGAGAAAATATATTTTATGTGAAAGATGGAGTAATCTTTACCCCTCATCCTTATTCCATTCTCTTAGGGATTACTCGGGATACGGTGATAAAAATTGCCCACAAACTGGGTATGGAAGTAAAAGAAACTCTTTGCACTCGAGATGACCTGTATCTCGCGGATGAGGCTTTCTTTACTGGAACAGCAGCGGAAATTACTCCCATCACCGAGGTAGACGGAAGAACAATTGGCACAGGAAAACGAGGAGAGATAACTCGTCTCCTGCAAGAAGTCTTTTTCCGGGTAGTGAGAGGGGAAGAATCAGGTTACGAAAGCTGGCTAACCCGGTTATAATGAAGCAAAAGCTGGTTACCAATCCTCAAGGATTTTTTGATGAATACCGAAAAAGATTATACGCTACAAAAGAAGAAGCCTCCTCCATATTGGAGGAATGTAGCCACTTTCATGGAAAAGTGATGAGCGAAGGAGCCCTCAGTCTTAAAGCTAAAGAAATGAGGGATTTAGCAGTAAGTTTAGAAGTAACCGGTGTGGGGTAGTTAGAGGAGGACCAGCTTTTACCTTTCTTCCTTTAGTTCATAAAACTTTGGGTAGCCTGGAAAAGAATAAAATACTTTATTGGTAGATTATGCCTTACATAGCTTTTTTAACTGATTGGGGACATAAAAGTTATTACGTAGGAGTGACTAAAGCAGTAATTAAAAAGATAAATCCCGGGGTAGAAATCATTGACCTAACTCATGAAGTGGAAACTTTTAATGTTCGAGAGGCAATGTATGTGCTCTTCCGGGCATTTGGTGATTTTCCATCGGAAAGTATATTTTTAGCTGTGGTAGACTATGGAGTTGGAACACAAAGAAAAGCTTTGGCTCTGCAACTGGAAAAAGGCTATACTTTTGTGGGTCCTGATAATGGCCTTTTCACTTTAATAGCTGAAAATGAAAAGGTGGTAAAAATAGTAGAGTTAAACCGTCCTCAGTATTTTTACCACCCTCTTCCCTCCTCTACTTTCCATGGAAGAGACATATTCGCTCCCTGTGCTGCCTACTTATCGAGAGGTATACCGATTGATGAGCTGGGTTCTCCTGTGAATCTCAAAGACGTATTTTTTCTCCCTTATGAAAAACCTCGAATAAAAAATAACACCCTGCAGGGCGAGATAGCCTATGCCGACCACTTTGGCAACCTGGAAACCAATCTTCCCGGACATTACCTGCAGGAAATAGAAATAAAAGAGGGAGAGCAACTGACTATCCAGGTGGGGGATAAAAAATTTATAGCTACCTATCAACTTCCCTATGCTGCAGTTTCCCGGGGAGAGCTTATCGTCCATCCTGATAGTTCAGGATATTTAGAGATTGCCGCTTACCAGGATAGCGCCAGAGAAATAATAAAAGCAAAGGGGGGCGAAAAAATCCTCCTCAAAAGTTTATCTCTTAAAAAGAGCTTAAATCATCAAATACCGGAAGAAGAGAAAGATAAGCTTTTTTAAATATGGGATACACACGATTATAGACTTCTACTGTTTCTTCTCGAGGAGAGAAGCGGTCTTCTATCTCTACCAATTCCTTTGCCACTTCTAATCCCTTAAATATTCCCACTCCTACTCCCCCAGCGACAGCTGCTCCTAAAGAAGTAGCTTCTTCCACATATCGGGGGCGCAAAATTTCTACTCCTAAAACTTGAGCTAAAAGGTTAGACCAAAAATCTCCTTTTGCTCCTCCGCCGATGAGGCGCAAAGCATCAGGACACAGCCCTTGTTCTCGAAAAGCATCGAGTATTATCCGGAGATTAAGACTGATACCCTCGAGAACCGAGCGAATAAGATAGGGTTTACCATGAGAGGGAGTTAAACCTATGAATGCCCCTCGGGCATGAGGATTCCACCAGGGAGCTCTCTCACCTAAAAGATAAGGGAGAAAAAGTAAACCGTCACACCCGGGAGGGACTTTGCTGGCCTCCAGATCCATCAATTGATAAGCACTTACTCCCAGCTCTTGAGCCAGAATCTTTTCCCTCTCACAAAGCGCATCTCGACACCACTGATATGACCCACCAGCTGATTGCATGGTACCGGTAGGCATAAAAAGACTTTTTTCTAAATGGTGAAAGGTAAAAGTTCTTTTCTCCGGGTCATAAAAAGGTTGAGAAGAGGCAAAAGCAATCCAGGAAGAAGAACCAAGATAAAGGTAAGCCTCTCCCTCTCCTACCACCCCTGCTCCGCAGGCAGCACAAGGACCGTCTCCTCCCCCAACGACCACCGGAGTTCCGGGTAAAAGCCCGCATTCTTCTCCCGCCTTTTTGGTAACTTCTCCCACCACCGTTGTAGAAGGATACAGAGGAGGAAGTTTATCTTCTTCTATTTTCATCTTCTCTAATATCTCTTCTGACCAGGTTTCCCGAGCCAGATCAAAAAGATTGGTTCCTGAAGCATCGGAAAAGTCAGTTACCCACTGACCGGTTAATTTAAAAATCACGAAATCTTTAGCTAAAAGAAATTTGTGGGCTTTATTATAAATTTCCGGTAAGTGATTACGAAACCAGAGAATTTTAGCCAGAGAATAGTTAGCACTGAGACGATGACCGGTCAACTGATAAATTCGGTCTTCTCCTATTCTTTCTTTTATCCATTCTACTTCTTCTACTCCTCTTCTGTCTGCCCAAATAAGAATACGATAAAGGGGTTGACCATTTTTATCCACTGGTAACGCTCCCATCATTTGTCCAGAGAAAGAAACAACCCCGATATCTTCCTTTTTGACCTTTCCTCTCTCCAGTAACTGGTGAGTAGAGCAAACTACCGCCTCCCAGTAATCTTCTGCGTTCTGCTCCACCGAAAGAGCATCGGGGAAGTAGGTCTCGTACCCAAAAAACGCACTGGCCATTATTTTCCCTTCTTCACTAAAAAGAGTGGCTTTATTACCAGTAGTTCCTAAATCATGAGCTATGATCAGCTTCCCCACTTTCTTCATCCTCTTTCTTTTTCACCCACAGATGTAGGGTGAGAATTCTTTTTCCTTTCATTCTTTCCACTTTTAGTTGATAATCATTCACTTCTATCATTTCTCCTTCTTCGGGAACTTTCCCCAACAGCTCCATAATCAAGCCTCCCACCGACTCAAACTCCTCACTCTCAGGAAGCGATAAACCCAAGAGTTTATTGAGATCCTCAATGGGCAGGGAAGCATCTACCAGATATTCATCATCCCCAATCTTTCGATAGGGAGCAGTCTCTCGATCATGTTCATCTCTTATCTCTCCTACTAACTCTTCTAAAAGATCTTCGATGGTAACTAATCCTGCTGTACCTCCATATTCATCCAGAACAATAGCCATGTTAATTCTCTTCTGCTGCAATTCTTTCAATAGCTCCATAGCTCTTTTGGTAAGAGGAACAAAATGGATAGGACGCATTATCTCTCTTACCGGCTTATCCATATCCCCCTTAGTTAAATGGGGTAAAATATCTTTAATGTGCACAAACCCTATGATGTTATCTAAGTCGCCCTGGTAGACTGGAAGACGAGAAAAGTGGCTCTGTAAGGAAAGTTCCAGGGCATCCCCTATAGTAGCATTATCCTCTATACATACCATATCGGTACGAGGAGTCATCACCTCATAGGCTAAAGTATCTCCAAAGTCAAAAACTTCGTTAATTAATCTTCTCTCATCAGGTGGCAGGTTTCTTTGCTCGGCGATAAACAATTTTAATTCTTCATCGGTAACTGAATATACCGACTCCTGAGGAATTCCCAGGATACGGGATATAAAATCAGTAGAAGCAGAAAGAAGAGTTACCAGAGGACTAAACAATCGAGATAAAAAAACTATGGGCCGGGCCACTCGAAGAGCGAATTTCTCGGGGTTAGCTAAAGCCACTCTTTTGGGAACCAATTCCCCCAGAACTAAGTTCAGGTAAGAAATTATAAAAGTAACTAAAATAACCGCCAGCTCTTCCCCCAAAGTTCCCAATATCGGAAGCGAAGTACTTTCCAATTTTCTACCTAATTCTCGAGAAAGAGAAACCGCTCCGGTGGCGCTGGCGAAAAACCCAGCTAAAGTGATGCAAATTTGAATGGTAGCCAAAAATTCATTGGGCTTCTCCAGCAGGTGCTGAATAGCTTCTAACTCCTCCGAATCTTCTTCCTTCATCAGTCTTAGTTTTACTCGACGAGTAGAAATCAAAGCAATTTCTGAAGCGGCAAAAAAAGCATTAATAAGAATTAAAAGCAGGATGAGAAGAATAGTAGCTAAATACCCCATAAAGCTTAATACAACCTCCCCGAAGCAGGGAAGAACAGGGAACGAAGCTCTTTTAAGCGGATTTTATAAAAAGAAAGTACAACTAGAACACTACGAAAAACACACCAAGCAGCAAGCGCTCTCTGGCGCCTGTTACTCGGATAATCCACATCTTCAGACATTAATCCTCCCACTCTCCTTCTCCACTGACATTGTACCACATTTAAAAAATAAAACCACCCTTAAGCTCATTCCCCTCCCAAAAAGCGCAGAGCTAAAAGAGAATAGATACGAGAAGCGGCCACTATTTGAGTAACAGAAATAAATTCATTAGCAGTGTGAGCTTCTTCAATTCTACCTGGTCCAAATATCAAAGTAGGTATCCCGGCCCCCACTAAAAAAGAAGCTTCACAGGAAGCAGGAAAAGGAGCAAAAGTAGGAATTTCCCCAGGAACATCGCTGATAGAGCGAGAGAGAATTTTAACTCCTTCTAAATCTCTACTAATTTTTACCGGAGGAAGATAGGGAATAGATTGGTCAATCTGGTAGTGGAATTTTAGCCCTTTTTCTTGTTGGATGTTATCCAAAACCTCATGTATAGTTTCCTCCATTTTCTCCAAAGAAAAATCAGGAACAGTGCGCACATCCACCTCAAAACCGCACACATCAGGAACTACATTTGGGAATGTCCCCCCCTGGATTCTACCCACGTGTAAGGTAGGATTCCCCAAATCCGGGTCAGCAAATTTTTTCAATTCTTGATTTTTTTTCTCTATAGATTGTATTGCTCGAGAAGCAAGATAAATAGCGTTTACTCCCCGCTCGGCTATTCCCATATGACAGGATTTCCCTCTCATTTTTACCTGGTAGGCCGCTACCCCTCGATGACCTAAACTAATATTGAGGCCGGTAGGCTCACCCACCAGAGCAAAGTCTACCACCTCTCCCCTTTCTTTATAAGACTTTATCCAGTGTTTTACTCCTAAATTACTTCCTTCTTCATCTACCACCAAAACTAATTTCAGTTTACCGTAGAGAGAAGGAGCAAACAGAGAAACCATATAAGCAGCATATATCATAGAAGCTAAAGCTCCCTTCATATCACAGGCTCCCCGCCCATAAAGTCGATTTTCCACAATCTCTCCCCCCAGAGGAGGGTAAGTCCAGCCACTACCCAAAGGAACGGTATCAAGATGGCCATTAAAAAGAAGGGTGGGACCCTCTCCTAAAATTCCCTCTACTTCGGCAATTAAATTAGCTCTTCCTTCTTCCACTTCCTGCCATTCTACTTTAATTTGGCGGTCGATAAAGTAATTGGCAATAAAACGAGCTAGCTCTGCCTCGCCTCCCTCCCCGGAGACGCTGGGAATACGCACCAAACTCTGAGCCAGATTGATAGGCTCAAAAAGGTCAAATTCATTATCTAACAAGGCTTTCCAATCAGGCACCATTTTCCTCCTGTGATAGGTAGTGGCTACCTCTCTTCTGTAGAGCAACTTTTTTCTGACACAGAGGACACTCTTGCGGAGAGTAAGTTTGCGCTTCTATCTCCAAAAGAGGATAAAAGGGATAAGAGAAAGTAGCCCTTTTTCCACTTCTATCTACCAAAGCTCCTATTCCTACAATCTGGGCTTCGGTTTCTTCCACCACTTTTATCACTTCCTCTACCGAGGCTCCAGTAGTTACCACATCTTCCACAATCAAAACCCGGTTTTCTTCTTTCAGCTGAAAACCGCGACGGAAGACCATCTTTCCCTTTTCCCGCTCGGTGAAAGCCATCCTTACTCCCAATTGGCGAGCCACCTCGTAGGCTAAAATTATCCCTCCTACCGCCGGTCCTACTACCACGTCTATTTTTTCTCCTGAAAAGTGGTGAGCTATTTCTCCGCCCAGACTCTCCACATATTGAGGAAATTGCAAAACCTTAAATTTTTCTATATAAACAGGGCTGTGTAACCCAGAAGTGAGAAGAAAATGGCCCTCTAAAAAAGCGCCTGCCTCGCGAAAAATTTCTAATATTTCTTCTCTTTCCATCTTATCATTTCACCTTCCCAATTAAGTCTTCTAAATCTTCTATTTCTCTATCCTGTAGGTACTTTTCTATTCCTTCTAGAACAGACAAAGCCAAGCCGGGATCTAAAAGATTGGCTACTCCCAAAGCCACTGCTTTCGCTCCCACCAATAAAAACTCCAAAGCATCATAGGCACTAACTATTCCTCCCATACCAATAACCGGAAGAGAGGTATAATTTACCACCTCATAAACCATCTTCAGAGCCAGAGGTTTAATAGCCGGGCCCGAGAGGCCAGCAAATTTCCGTTTAAAGAAAAAGTCTTCCTTTTCCACGTCTATAAAAAGAGCAGGAAAAGAATTAGTGAGACTAAGAATGTCCGCCCCCTCACTTTCTAAAATATCCAGAGTTTTTTCCCATTCCCCTACCTCCGGACCCAATTTTACAATCAGAGGTTTTTGAGTTACATGTCTGACCTTCCCCACTATGGATTTTAGCATCTCCAGATCAGAGCAAAAAACTGCCCTTCCTCTTTCCATATTAGGACAGGAAACGTTAATCTCCACCGCATCTACTCTCTCCACTTTATCTAACTCTTGTGCTACTCGAGTAAACTCGTCCTCTGTATGCCCCCAAATATTAACTAACAAGCGAGTATCCAAAGAAGAAAGAAAGGGAAGGTCTTCCTGAATAAAGCGATGAACGCCTTTGTTCTCTAAACCAATAGAATTAAGAACTCCCGCATACACTTCTCGTAATCGAGGAGGGGGATTCCCGGGAAAAGGATGATAACTTAAACCCTTCACTGTTATTGCCCCCACTTGATTCAAATCCAGGTAGGGAGAAATTTCTCTCCCATAGCCGCAGGTACCGGAGGCTAAAATTACTGGATTTTTCAAACTTAATTTTCCCAAGCTTACCGCCAGATTTACCACTTGAGCTCCTGAGCTAAAAATACCGGTCCATCTTTACACACATGGAAATAACCATCACCATTTCTCTTTTCCACTGCACAGCTCATGCACGCTCCAAAACCGCAACCCATAAAAGTCTCCAGGGAAACTTCTAAGGGAACACCTGATATTCTTTCTTCTTGATAAAGATTTCTTAACATTCCCTCTGGACCACAGGCATACACTCTGGTTCCCGAAGGAAGAGTTCTATCTTCCAGCCAGTCATGAAAAAGAGAAAGCACTGTTCCACAAAAAACTTCCTCTACCGGTTCTTCGCAGCTCCAGAAGTGATTGCCAGAGAAATCCTGTAAAAAATCGGCCATAAATAACTCCTCCTTATTTTTCACTCCCAGGAAAAAAGTAAAAGGAATCTTGTTTTCCTTAAAATGAGAGGCCAAAAAATAAAGAGGAGTTATTCCTCTTCCTCCCCCCACAATTAAAGCCTGAGAGGGAAAAAGAGAAAATCCCTTACCCAAGGGCCCTAACACTTCTAACCTGTTTCCCACATTCAAAGAAGAAAAAATTTTTGTCCCCCTGCCTACCACTTCAAAAAAGAGATAAAAACTATTTCCTTCCACTTTCATAATTGCCAAGGGACGGCCCAATAAAGGATCAAAACTGTTCTGCACCCTCACCATAACGAATTGCCCCGGCTGAGCGCAGCGGGCTATCTCCTCCTCCTGTAATCTCCACTGGACAAATCGCTCTCCCCAGCACTTTTTTTCTTCTATTATAGCTTCCCTCATTTTAAAATTTCTCTCAGACTCTCCTGATAAAATATAGCTCTATCTCTGGCTTTTTTTTCAAATTCCCAACCCCTGTCATTGTCTTCTTGGCGATAGTGAAAAATTATATCCCGAGAAATAGTAACAAGTGCTCCCTCACCGTCTCCTCGAAAAGCAAAACGAAGAGAAGAAAAATCTCCTCCCTGCGTTCCCACCCCGGGTATAAGAAATAAAAGAGAGGGAAACTCTTCCCGCAAAAACCTCATATCTTCAGGATAAGTGGCTCCTATCACTATCCCCCAAGAACTAAATCCACTCTCCCCCATCACTTCTTCTCCCCACTTTTCCACTAATCGGGCCACACGAACGAAAACCTTTTCTTCTCCCACATCCTGAATAAAAGGAGCAGAAGGGTTAGTAGTACGAGCTAAAACAAACACTCCTTTATTTTCTTTTTTAGCTTCCTCGAAAAAAGGCTG
>Ga0116175_1002810_pt1 | contig 10236 bp, 7 predicted proteins | sample AD_UKC125_MetaG_FD_89802 | JGI IMG/M metagenome (GOLD analysis project Ga0116175, IMG submission 89802) | Active sludge microbial communities of municipal wastewater-treating anaerobic digesters from USA - AD_UKC125_MetaG | ecosystem: Engineered > Bioreactor > Anaerobic > Digestate | place: USA... | reverse complement strand
ATACCTCCGTAACGAAAAATGTAGCTTTCCCTGCCCCTACTCGTACCCACAATTGGTGAAAACTAAATACGGACTACCCCTTCTTTGCCCTGTCGATTGTATAATTTTAAGTGAGCTAAGGCTCAAATTCTGTTTCTCCAGTTGGTGATAAATGTGTGTGGTATTTTTGGAGTAGTTTCTTTTATTCAACCTTTTTTAGAGGAGGAAGTTAGAAGATTCGACGATGCTCTGGATCTAGTACGTTACAGAGGACCTGATAACAAAGGTTACTTCTTGTCTGACGACAAGAGATTTTTTCTGGGACACCGAAGGTTATCCATTATTGATCTCTTACCAGAGGGCAACCAGCCTTTATTCCAGGACGGTCTGGTTATCGTTTACAACGGAGAAATATTTAACTATTTAGAACTAAAAAGAGAACTAGAAAAAAACGGTGCTGTGTTTAGGACCAATACCGATACGGAAGTAATCCTCAAGGTTTACGAAAAGTACGGCACACGAGGTTTTGAAAAACTCAACGGCATGTGGGCGTTTGCAATTCTTGATATGAGGCAAAAGAGACTTATTCTGAGCCGAGACCGCTTCGCAATCAAGCCTTTGCATTATATGAACTTGGGTGATCGGCTGTTTTTTGCTAGTGAGATTAAGCAGCTGCTACCTTTCCTACCTAAGAAAGAAGTCAGCGAAGAACAAATGCTCGTTTTTTTGGAACGAGGAATTACAGATTACGACGAAAACACATTTATAAAGGGAATCAACAGGGTCAAGGCAAAACACAGTTTAATCATCAATTTGGATACAGGCAAAATCTCCGACGAAAAATATTGGGACTACGAATTCAAGGAAATCTCTAGTCTTGATTCAGCAGTTCAGGAGTTCAGAGAACTCTTTTTGGATAGCGTAAAGTTGAGACTAAGAAGCGACGTTAAGCTTGGTGCTCTGCTGAGCGGAGGACTAGATTCATCTTCCATAGTGCTTGCAACTACAAAATTTATGCCAGTTGAATCATATTCCGTCATAACCAGGGAAAAGGAATACAGTGAAGAGAAGTACATTGACTTACTTTCTAGCTCCTCCAAAACAGAAAATAAGAAAATGTTCTTTGTTCCTTCTCAGGTTATGGAAAACCTTTACGATGTCATCTACCATCAGGATGAACCTTTCGGAGGATTAAGCATTGTCGCCCAATACATGATTTTCAAGAAAATCAAAGACGAAACAGATCTAAAGGTTGTGCTAAGCGGGCAAGGGGCTGATGAAGTCCTTATGGGTTATTTAAAATACTATTTCATGTATTTGAAAAGTCTATTGAACCAAGGTGCTGTATTGAGTCTCACAAAAGAGATTCTCGCATCTTTAGTAAATAAAACAGCTATCTGGTACATAGACAAGAAAGCCATCATTCGACATTTTTTCTCTTCACCATTACCTTCGTTCGTAAAAGATGAACAGCAGCTTTCCAAGCAATTACTCACAGCTTCATCACTTAGAAAAACCCAGATTTTAGACATTGATAGATACTCCATCCCAGCTCTAACGCGTTATGAAGACCGCAATTCCATGGCAAATTCCATTGAAGTAAGGAATCCATTTTTAGATCACAGGTTGGTGAATTTCTGCCTATCACTACCTGACAATTACAAAATTAGAAACGGCTGGAGCAAGTTTATCCTGCGAGCATCAATGCAAGAGCTTCCCAAAGAAATAAGATGGAGAAGAGATAAAAAAGGCTTTATAACTCCTGAAGAGGTATGGCTAAAAGGGCAACTGAGGCCTATAGTCGAGACAGCCTTCAAAGAAAGTCTATTAGGAGAGCATGGTTTCATTGACGTAGAGAATTTCATGGATATCTATCACTTGTTTCTAAACAATAAAGGTTCAGTTAGGGGGAGTGACATTTCCAGAACACTGATAGCAGAACTATGGCTTAAGGAACTTTTTGGAGCTCAGCGTGTACCAATGGACTTCTAATTCCCATTGAATAGATACCATCACAGGTTTGTAGCCCTGTTGGCACGTGTTGTATTCCTGTGTTAGTAACTTCGCTACACGCACAGGACAAATCGTTGGGTCAGTGTTGGTCAGTGCGCACCCGTGTTTCGCAGGCAAATTCGGTGTTATGATCTTTCAGCCCTAACAAAAGTTCTTTAATAGCAGCGACCACACGCTCACAATTACGTCCGTCATCGAACTCGTGAAAAAGCTCCTTTAGCTTAAGACGCTCTTCGAGATAAGGTGTTGGGTCTTCACAAAAACTCTTAATCCACAGAGCAACACCGTGCCAATCCCAGCATTTGGGTCCTGGTGTTATGGACATGTAATCAAAATTGAAGGGCCTTTCCCTTGCCATGTAGTCGTCCAAATCAAATGGAAAAAAGATAATGGGGCGAGTGGTCAAAAGATAGTCAACATAGACGCTCGAATAATCGGTTATGAGTATGTCAGTGGACCGAAGCAGAGGATATATATCCTCTGTGGTTTCGTCATCAAGAACGCTAATATTGGTAAAATCCTTTAGTGCACTGGCCAAATCTGCATTTTCGTGGCGGTGAACAAAATGAAGTTTTATGATCATGTGAGCGTTTAAGTCTCCTAAGAGCGAGTCAATCTCATTGATGCCTTTAACTATGTAGGGCACAATTCTCTGTCTGCCTTCGAACCTATGAGTGGGAAGGTACAGTACTTGTTTCTTCGTACTTTGCTTAGCCAACTGGTCGTCGAATGATCCACAAAGCACATCATTTCTTGGTTGGCCAGTAACTTTAACGTTTACATTGCCAAAAGATTTCTTGAGAAGCTCTGCTTCAGCTTGAGAACCAGCTGTGTACAGGGAATAGTATTTTTCAGGATTTATGGAGTCAGAGAACGGAAAGAGTCTAAACCATGGCATGCTGATCTTATTAGCAAGATCTCGCAACCGACCACCATGCTGTTGCTGAGCTCTGAACAATCTAAACTCTTCACCTACCTTCTTAATTGGGGTACCATGCCACGTATTGATCAAAACGGGAGGTTTCACAAAACGATTGATGTCCAGAATGCCCTGGCATACAACACCAACTTTGGCTCTGGCACTGTACCAATAGCCGCGCAACGAGTAAGTGAGATAAGCTTCCATGCCCCTCTGTCTTAGAGCATGGATAACGTCCTTGTTCCTGCTCAACCAAATGGCACGCACCTCTGGAACATGCTTCGTCACGTATTCATAAAGCCACTTAGGGTTATCACTGTATTTCTCACTGAACCAGCTTCCAAAAACCCATATTTGGTCACTCTTCGGAATCAAAAAAGAAAGTAGCCACAGGGGAATATTCAGAAGCTCTGCTATGCGTCGGCTTAACCACTCAAGAACTTTTCTTAACTGTGAAGCCAGCACAGGCATCTTCTTTCCATTTGGCGTATCATTCATGTCGAACCTCCTAAGTGCCTGAAAAGGTCAGTTAATTTTTGTTATCGGAATCGTTTGATATGTGAATTATAAGACCTCAAAGGATCACGAAGTCCTTTATCCCGCATACGATGTTCACGTGTGGGCTTGAGTGAACAGCGCTGAGCAGCGTTTCCACCTTTAATTCTTAGCGGCGCGATTAGAAGTATTTTGTTGTAAAGTGTCGAAAATGCTTTCCAACTATGACTTAGCAGTGCAAACAAGCCCATCATGGGCATGGGTTACAATAAACGTGTGGCAACTAAGGCGAATTTGAGCAAAAAACAATCGGTAGTCGCTCTTTCTGTGTCCACAATGTGGTCGAAGGTTTTCGGCTTCTTCCGCGAAATGCTCACAGCATTTTACTTCGGTGCGGGTGTTATAAAGGATGCCTTTAATGTGAGCCAAGCCATACCAAGCAGAATTGGCTCAGCCTTTTTCGGTGCCATAAACAGCTCGCTGGTGCCCTACCTCATACACCTAAGAACAGATGAGGGCGAAGAAGCTTTTTGGAAAGCATACTCCAGCATATACCGGTGGTTGGTAACCTTGCTGTTGGTGTTCACAGCGTTCATGATGATACTGCCACAACCCTTCATTGCCATTTTGGCACCCGGCTTTTATAAAGACCCTCAGCGTTTAAGCCTCACCATGTTTTTTATTAGGTTTACCGCCCTTATTTTCTTGTTTCAGGTGCTTTCCTCAATGCAAATAACCCTGCTGCAGATATTTGAGAACTTCTTGCCTCAAATCGGCATTAACCTGTTTGCCTCCGCTTCAGGCGTGCTGGTACTTGCATTAGCCGGAGTGCTACATGGTGCTACGCCGACCACTTTGGCTCTCTCGGCTTTGACAACAGGCTTTGTAACATTTGGTATCGCCTACTACACAGCTTTACCATACAAAGCAAACTTTAAACCGTCAGGGCTATGGAATAAATACGTCTCAGATTACCTAAAGTTCCTGCTACCGGTTTTGGCAGGTCAAGTTATTGTTATTTCCTTCACACTGGTGGATCAACTAATGGCTTCGTTCCTACCTGTGGGTAACATTTCTGCTTTGAACTACGCTTCCCTCCTTTACAACTTGCCTATAACCTTGTTTGCAGGTCCCATAACAAGCGTGCTGTACCCAGCCATATCCAACGCATCGGCAAACATGGATTGGTCAGAGCAAGCCAGAACGGTTGGTAGAGGCATACAGCTGATTTGGCTCATTGTTCTGCCATCGGCTGTTGGCCTTGCCGCGCTCTCCTTACCCATAGTCAAACTGGTTTACATGCGGGGAGCATTTGACATCACAGCAGCCACTCTAACAAGTGGTGCACTGTTTTTCTATGCTTTGGGAGTTCCGTTCTTGGGCGTGCAAAGCCTTCTTGCCATGGTGTTCCTTGCTGAAAAAGACAACATTACCCCTCTTAAGAGAAACATTTTTAGCATTGCCTTGAATGCCTTTCTTAATTACTTTTTTGGGATTAGGTTACACATGAACGCAGCTGGATTTGCCATAGGCACTGCCATATCCTGGACCATACTGTGCTTGTGGCTTTACGTTTCTTGGGCACATCGTCACAACATAAAAATTTGGAACATTTTAAAGGCTTTGTGGAAAAGTACGGCTGCATCACTGCTCATGCTTGGGGTAATATTACTTTGGCAGCGTTATCTGCCTTATGAGGGTTTGCACCTCATACTTTTGATAGCAGCAGCAGCATTAGTCTATTTTGCCAGTCTTCTGCTGCTTCGAGACGAAAACATGAAAGATTTAACAAAACAGGCATTAAACAAGGTAAGAAGCTACCTGAAGCGGTAGTACAATATGTCGAACGAACTGTTTACCCTGTTGCTGGTGATGTTGAAGTGAAAACGATGGCAAAAGGTAAAAGCAAAGTTTATATTGTTTGGGCGCTGTTGGTCGTTCTTATCACCATGGTGGGATACGTTGGTTGGCGCTACGTTTCCTACAGCCAGGCTCTCAGAAAAGCACAAGAGGAATACGTGCTGCCCGAAGTAGACCCCGAAACACAAGCGGATGAGGGTGAGGAAGCCTCGCTAACGCCAACAACAGGTACTGAATCCAGCACAATCGCTGACAACTCGTACACAGCTTCGACTACTTCATCCACCGCACAGCCTGCAGCGCCAGGTAGTACGGCAACAACACCGCAAAAACCAACATGCACCACAAAACCCTTGAACATTCTGGTATTGGGAATTGATACGGGGGAACCGTACAACAGGAGACCGCGCTCGGACACAATCATGATCTACTCCATTCAGTCATGCAAGGACAGGATCGTAGAAGTATCGGTGCCCAGAGACTCCAGAGTAGAGGTGCCTGGACACGGGTTGATGAACATTAACCGGGCTTTTGAAATAGGAGGCGCTGCATTATCCAAAGAGACCATTGAAAAGCTTTTTGACATACAGATCGACAGGGTTGTCGTGGTGGATTTTGCAGGGTTTGCCAAGCTTATCAATGCCATAGGGGGTATTACCCTGAATGTGGAACCCGACTTCAACGAGAAATACGCTGTGGAAACGCCCATTCCCACAGGAAAGGCAACACTTAACGGCCAGCAAGCATTGGTCTTTGTCAGAGCCAGAAGGAGTGACATAGAACGCGTTCAGAGGCAGCAAGAGTTCGTAAAAGCTCTTTACGAACAGGTCATAGCGAAGAAAGCTTATTTTACTGTGGCTAATTTCATATTGGATAATCCGGATGTCGTAGTAACAAACTTCTCCTCAAGCGAAATTCTGAACATGGCGCGTAATGCGGAACGATATGCACGTTATAGTCTGGAAACCATCTTCTTAAGAGGAACAGCAACTTGGATAGACGGCCTAAGCACTTGGATTCTGAATAAGGAAGATATTAAGAATGTCCACCTAATGCTAGCCAAATAGAAGAACAACATCACATGCGATGAACCTTAAAAGTGATGAGCATTGCTAATAACTACTTGGAAACGTGGCCTACTGGCTCTTTGTTCTTTGATGCCGTTTTTACCGATGTGAAGAGCTTTTCGTATTGTCCAAGAATTTTGTCCCAGGAGTATTTCTTCTTGGCTATTTTCAACATTTTGCCCGCGTTTTCCTCAAGTGCCTGATCTGTTAAGTTTTGCACAACGTACATGAGCTCTTCAGTGGTTTTAAAGTAAAAGGCAGAGTTCTCAGTCACTGTACGGTTGAAAGGTACGTCGTAAGCAATAACAGGCAACCCCAGCCACATCGCTTCTACCAAGGAAGGGTTGGTACCACCAACACTGTGACCATGAACATAGAAAGAAGCTTTCGACCGGATGCGGTTCAAAACACGTTGGTCATAAATGGGTCCAATCATTTTAATGTTGGGTACGTTTTTGTATTTTTCCTTTAGCTCTTTACTCCATCTACTGTGATTCCAATTGCTCACATAGACCAAATTCACCTCAGGAAGGTTTTTGAAAGCTTCCAATATGAGTTCCACATTGTTCTCCGGTTCAGCGCGAGAAACTGCCACAGCATACTTATCAAACAAATCCACAGGCATGTCTTTCTTTGCATCAAGAAACACTTTTTCAAGCACGTCATCAGCACCGTACTCAATAACAACTGGCCGCTTTCCATAGCGGTGTTCGGCGTAATCCGCAACCGCTTGATTATCTGTTACTACCACATGTGCGTGCTTAACAGCTAACGCCTCACTGTAACGCAGAAAAGACCTTGCAAAGCGCCCCCATTTTGCCCTTTTCCATTCCAGACCATCCATGTGAACTATGAGCTTTTTGCCTAAAAGGTTACACAGCCATTGGGTGAGCGGCATGAACACAGCGCCAGAAACTCCCAGCACGAAAATGATATCGGAATGAAAAACACCATCAAGCATGGCAATCCCATCGTAAAAAGTGCTTTGCCAACCATTGGCTTTAAGGGGTAAGTACTTCAGAACAGCACCAAAGTACTCCTTTTGTTTTTCTTGGTAGCTGCCGCTACTGCAGTAGACACGAAATTGGAATTTGTTTCCCAACCTTTTTACAACCTGGTCCGCAAAGGTCTCAAATCCACCGTAATTGGGAGGAAGACCTACGATGCCTACTATGGAAATTTTCGTCACATTAATCACCCTACTTCCTCGGCAAAAGCGTACCACATGCACAAGAACAACCCAGTTGGAGCATTTATTATAACAGGGTTAGTGAAACCAGATGCCAAAAAAGAAGAAACACAAAGAAAAATGAATAATCTCTTTTTCTTCTCGTGAACCGCAAAAATGGGCATATAGACCCCTGCTGCCAACAGCAAAGAGCCCACAAGGCCCAGCTGCATCAGAAGCAGTAACAGAAACACTTCATAAGAATAGGCAATGGTGTATGACTCCAGCCCAGTCTTTAACTCCCATCGCTTCGGGAAACTTTCAACGGTTGTTCCCAAACCCTTTCCAAACAAGGGATACTTCAAGAATTCATCCGTTAGAGCTTCTATTTGAGCAAACTTGTGACCCAGAGATAGTCCACCTTCTGTGATAAAACGCACTCTGAGAGTTCCGATAATATCCGCACCCAGCAGCTGGGCAGCCAAAAGTAGAACGAGCACAACTGCACCAAAAGTGAGAATACCACGAAATGTGAACACCTTTCGGCTGTGATACCACGCATCAACCATGATCAAAACAATCGTCTCCAGCCAAAGAAAACGTGAGAAGGTAATAAAAACGAAAACCAATAAGAGAACCCTGACAACTGAGGATTGCTTTTTGTCAAAACTACCAAGACCAGCTACGACATATGCAACAGGCAAGTAGTAGTCGTTTACAGCAACCAACCTGTAAAAGCCGTTAAACAAAATGTAGCCACCCATGAATGCATCAGGAAAAAGTAGCTTTTTAAGTGCAATACCCTGCAAAGGATAGAAGTAGACAAAGATCAAGAAGAACAGCTTAAAGATGCTGTAAACGATGACCCCGAGAACGAAAAGCTTAGCCAGTTCCTCCAGCTTAACTACTCCAGCCTTTAGCAGGAGCACACCAGCAAAAACTTCAAAGACTATGAGTGCGAAGCTTCTAAGTTCAAAGAGTGTATCCGGTCGAATTGTTCCCCTAATTAAGGCAACCAGAACGCCTAAAGCAACGGCACCACATATTAAGCAGAGGGACAAGAGCATGGACTTAGATATGCGAACACAATCTGGATGTTTCATTATGAAAACAACCAGGGAAACACCCAAAACAGCAAACACGGTGTACTTAAACCACGTAAAGGCAGCACTGGGAACTGCAAAAAGCGTGAAGAAAAGCACCAAAAAAGCGTACTTAAGTACTTTGTTTGTGATATCTACTTCCACAGCAGGAACCTCGCAAATTCGTAAGCAACGTTGTCACGAGCAAAAGTCTTGAAATAACGTGCCCTCCTCCTTAGTGAATCGCTCCGTCGGTATTCAAGGTAACGTTTTGCTGTTTGTTCAGCTCTTTTGTCAAACAACTCTTTACCTTCCAGATGTTTCAGTAAAGCGACAGCTTGATGGACCGCACGTTGGCCGAGGAGGTTAAATCTCTTCAGCATGGTCACAGGAGATGTAGTTAACCTAAAGAAACTACTCTTTAGCGTGTGATCACGCACACCTATGGCGTTTCCACCGTGCTGACGATACATAACGAGCGCCTTTGGTACATAAATTATGGTGCCAGTAGCTGCAGCAATCAAAGCCAACCACCAGTCATGCATGATAGCCTCGTTGGGAAACGGGAGAGAAGCCTCTAAGAGCGACCTATTAAAACCCATGGCACACCCCGGTATGATATTCCTGCTTAGGAGAAGCTCCAAGCAAACTGCTCTTGGGTTCACATTTTCCATTTTGAACATGGAAGAAGACTTAGGAAAACCATTTTTATCAATGGGAAGAAGATCGCTAAAAGCAAGAACCGGGCTGAGGTCACCGCAGCAGTATTCTTCGCCGTTTTTGATGTGCTTCACCATGACCGAGAGTTTTGAAGGCAGCCAAACATCATCTTGATCTGCCAAGAAGATGTAATCAGCTTCAGTCATCTTTAGCAAATGTTCAAAGTTCTTCTTAGCATCCTTGAATGTGATGCCATCTTCAATGAATACAACCTTATCTGGACAACGCTTTGCCACTTTCCTTATCTCTTCTACGGTGCCGTCAGTGGATCCATCGTCATGGATGAGCAGCCTAAACTCAGGGTAATCTTGCCAAAGTATGGACTGCAGTTGTTCACGGATGTATGGCATACCATTGTACGTTGCCATCACTATGTCCACACGGTCATTCATAGGTCTAATATGTAGCCTCCTCTAGGTACTCCTTTAGGTACTCTTTTAAATCCCCTTCCCAAGTTGGTATACTCACGCCAAGCTCCTTTGAGATTCTCTCGTTACTCATCGCAGAAAACTTCGGCCTCTTGGCAAGCAGGTCAAAAACGTCTGCTGGTACGGGTACTACCAGCTTATCTTTGTGACAAAGCCTGAGGATCTCTTTTGCCCACTCATAGCGAGAAGCGTATCCACTGGAAACTAAGTGGTACAAACCTGTTATGCTTTCTCTTATGGCTTCGTAGCTTATCAGCGCTATCCTTCTTGCCCAAGTGGGTACGGATACTTCATCTGCACTGATCTGCAACTGGTCACGTTCCTTGGCCCAACTGAGTACCTTGTTAACAAAGTTCTGCTTGCCTTCTCCAAATACCCAGCTCACTCTTAGTAAAAGCATGTTATCAACAACTTGAACTGCAAATCTCTCACCAAGCAGTTTGCTTAGTCCATACTTGTTTATGGGGTTTGCCTGATCTTCTTCTGTGTAAAGTCCTTCTCTTTT
>Ga0116175_1002808_pt1 | contig 10239 bp, 13 predicted proteins | sample AD_UKC125_MetaG_FD_89802 | JGI IMG/M metagenome (GOLD analysis project Ga0116175, IMG submission 89802) | Active sludge microbial communities of municipal wastewater-treating anaerobic digesters from USA - AD_UKC125_MetaG | ecosystem: Engineered > Bioreactor > Anaerobic > Digestate | place: USA... | reverse complement strand
CTCCAAGCCCGGCAGCAGCATGAGCGGGAACGGGGACACGTTCAACGCCTTGCGGCTGAAGCTGTTCGCCGCCAAGGACACCCTCTACTGGGCCGATGACTTCGCCCCCACCAAGAACTGGACCGAGGCACAGAAACACCTCGAGGAAAGCGCCCGACTGGTGCACAACCAGGAAGAGCGCGGGCGCAGCTCCCGGGACGGGCAGTCCATCTTCGGCGGCACACCACCGCGGGCCAGCGCCCTGTTCACCAGCGAGGTCATGCCCCGCCCCGGGTCGGGCGCCGAGCGGATGCTGGTCGTCCCGCTCTGGCGCGGCGACGTCGACACCAGCCTGCTGTTCCCGTTGGACGAGCCGGACTCGCGCTACGGCCGGGCTGCGGTGATGGCCAGCTTCCTGCAGTGGCTGGCTGCCGACTTGCCCGAGCGCCGGACTCGCTACTACGCCGTCGCCGAGGAGTACGCCCGGCAGGTGGCGGGCACCGGGCAGACGGTGCGCGCTGCGGCCGCCCTGTCGCACATGTGGATCGGGTGGGTCGCCATGACGGACTTCCTGCTCGAGGTCGGGGCGCTCAGCGCCGAGGAGCGGGTCTCGCTGCTCGAGCGCGTCAACGCCGGACTGGTCGAGGCAGCTGGCGCGGCCCACGACGAGGATCTGCCGCGCACCACCGGCGGCCGAGTGCGTGAGCTCATCCAGTACGCGCTGCGCCAGGGCCTGGTCTTCGTCGACGACGCCCGCACCGGCGACTGCCCGCCGTGGCCGATGGCCAGTCAGCTGGGTTGGCGCCGCCAGGTCGTCGAGACCAACGAGCTGGGCACGCCCACCCGAATCAAGGTTGAGCGGATGGGCACGCGGATGGGGTACGTCATGCACGACCCCGGAGTGCGCGATCGTGGCCGGGTCATCATGTGTCCCTCCACGGTCTTGGAGGCGGTCATCAAGACGGCCTCGGCGACCCAGGCCGAGCAGCTGCAGATAGATCGACAGACCGCGATGCGGGCCCTGGCTGAAGAGGACGTCATCTACTACGACCGGGAGCGCACCACCGGCAAGATCCGCTTCACGCTCAAGTGCAACCTGCCCGCCGAGGACCGTGACGACGCCCGCATGGTTGTGCTGCGCCTGGACCGGATCATCGACGAGGGCTACGACGGTGGCGACGACCCCACCACCCCGGACCCCGAGGACGGCGACGACGGCGGCCGGAGCGATGAGCCCCCGGCGACCCCGCCGCTGCCTGGGCTGGCCATCGACCCACACGGAGTAGACGACCCCCAGCAAGCCGACGTAGCGTCCGAGGACACCCCGGCCGGCGGACAGGAGGAGACCATGAGGGAGCCGCAGTGGACGTCCCGGCCGGTCACCGACGCCGGCGGCGTGGTGGGGTGGACCGAGCGTCTGGAGGCTCACGACCTGGCGCCGTGCATCGTGTGCGGGATGCGCTGCGGGGTAGTCATCTCCGGTCAGCGGGTCCACGGGCCGTGCTGGGAGCGGTCCACGGCCGCGGAGCGCGCCGGCGAGCCCACCCCGGTTGCCGAGGCGCCGCAGCCCGCACCGATCCCGGCGCCCGAGCCGGCGGCCAGGATCAAGCTCGAGCCCGCCGGCGACGGGGCGTTCCGGGCGGCCGCGGCCGTGGTCGACGTGGACGGCATCTGGCTCAGCAACGGGGAGCACGTGCCCATGCCTGGGCAGGGGCCGCAGCACGTCGGTGACCTGCTCCGGCTCGCCCAGTGGCTTCAGCTGGGCACCCAGACCACCAAGTACCTCACCGCCCCCGGGCAGGTGTGGGTCGGGGACCAGCTCGCCAAGCAGCTGGGTGTGGACGTGGACACGATCACGGCCGCGGCGGAGTCCGACCGGGACAAGGTGGCCCGTGAGGTCACCAAGGACGCCGCTGGGGTGCGGGCGGCGCTGACAGCCGGCTACAGCCTCAGTGGCGGCGATGGGGATGCTCTCGGACGCTGGACGCGGGTGTGGACCGCGGCCGAGCCCAAGCAGAAGGGCATCTGGGTGGTCCTGATGGCCGCACTCGGCCAAGACCAGGGCGTGCCCCTGGTCGGCGGCGACCCGGACCCTGCCGCCCTGGCTCGCCGGATCGGGCTGCTCGCCGACGCACTCGGGCAGCCGTTCCAGCTGTCCGGGTCGACGACCGGGCTAGATCTGATGACGGCGCTGCGGTGGAAGGACCGAGACCGGTTCTTCCCCGTCCTGGAGCCGTGCCCGCCGGCGCAAGTGCCCAACGTCGAGACCGACATCTCCTGGTGCCGGCAGCCCACCCCCGAGGAGCTGGACGGGCACCAGTGGGTCCACGCCTACGACCGGTCCGGGTCCTATCTGGCCGGAGTGGCCGGGCTCGAGCTGGGGGTCGGGGTGCCGGTGCACCACCCCCAGGGCCTTGCGTTCCAGCCGAGGGTGCCGGGCTACTGGCGGATCGAGATCCCCGAGGCCGGGGACTGGCGGGTGCCCAACCCGCTGGACCCGCGCGGGGTCAACGCCGGCCGGACACGGTGGGTGACGACGCCGGCGTTGGAGTTCGCGCTCGAGCAGGACTACGACCCGCAGATCCTCGAGGCCTACACGTGGCCCGAGCACGCCCGCATCCTCGACCCGTGGTACGAGCGGGTCCGTGACGCCCGGACCCGGCTCGACGTCGACGACGTCGACGCTCAGATCGCTCGCGACCAGCTGAAGGCGATCTACGCGCCGACGATCGGGATGCTGGGGTCGAAGATCTACATGGCGGGCCGGCGCGGGTATGCCCCCGACCGGCGGCACCTGATCATCGCCAAGGCCCGCACCAACATCCTGCGCCGGGTGGCCAAGATCGGGCAGGAGACCGATCGGTGGCCGGTGGCGATCATCGCCGACACCGTGCTGTACACCTCCGCTGACGCCGACCCGGTCGCGTCCTGGCCCGGCGGGGCGCAGTGGCTGGGCCGGGACCTGGGCAAGTACAAGGTCGAGGGCAGCGCACGGCTCGAGGAGCACATGGAGCACCTGACCGGCGGCAACTACAAGGGCAAGGACGCGATCGTCGCCGCCGCGAAGGCGGGCGATGAGTGATGGCCGACCTGCGCAGCAACCTGTTCGCGGCGTTGACCGGCCGCCACGCTGACGTCTCCGGGAAGGCCGGCGGCGACGTGCGCGGCATGCTGATGGCGGTCGGGGGTACCTCCAGCCGCACCAAGTCCGGGATCGACCTGACCGCGGCCGCCGGCAAGCTCGGTGTCTCCCGGCGCACGGTCGAGCGGTGGGTCAAGAGCGCCCAGACCGGTACCGGGCAGCGCCCCTCGGCGCAGCACGCGAAGTCGTTGGCGGCCAAGGCCCGGCAGGCGGCCACCACCAAGGCCGGCCGCAAGGCCGCTCTCGCTGGCTCGTCGCTGCGGCAGGCCATCAGCAGCCGCGGGGCCCGGGTCTCGATCGACGGCGTCCAAGGCCCGCACGCCGCCGGCAAGGACTACATGCGCAAGCGGGTCACCCAGGTCGACCTGGATCCCGCCGACGCTGAGGCCATGATGAACGCCTGGGAGAACGGCGGCGAGAAGGGCTTCATGTCTTGGGCCAGCACGGTCTGGGACAGCGAGTACCTCAACGACTGGAAGTTCGACTCGGTCGACGGGATCAGCATCGAGCGACCGCACGGCGGTGCATGGCGATGACCGGGCCGACCTGGACCAGGGCCCGCCTGGCCCGGGTGATGTGCCTGCGGTTCGGCGTCTCCCCGGACGGTGGTCCGGACACGGCGGCCGCCGCGGCCGCGATGGGGGTCTCCCGGCGCACGGTGCAACGGTGGCTGCATGCCGAGACTGGGCGCTCGATCGCGCACATCCCCACCCGCAGACGCGAGCAGCTGATCGGGCTGCTGCTGCCGGCGGCTGAGACGATGGCGCGGGAGGAGCAGCAGGCCCGCTACGCGCGCAAGGCGATCGGCGGGCTACCGCTGCCGCGCAAGATGGGGATCAAGCCGGCTTGGGAACGGCAGCGGTGGATCGAGCCGCACCAGGTCATGGTGCTGGAGATCCCGGTTGGGAAGCTGCGGATCCGCCAGCTGGCCATCTGCCGCGATGACCCCAGCCGGGTCGGTGAGGTTGAGCGCCGCGGCCGGGTCGTGGACCGTGCGGTCGTGCCCAGCCGATTTCACGCCACCGTGCTGGCGCACGAGGTCCTCACCGAGTTGGCGCCCTGGCGCTTCGAGGCCGGGCAGGGGCAGGTCGTCCAGGGCTACACCCAGGCGTGGATGGTTGAGCCCAGCACTCCCCGAACCCACTTGGCGACCGCGGCTGTGGCGCTGCAGCGGCGCCGCGACGACACGCCGCCGGTCCGTCGCGGTCGACGTCGGACCGGTGTCACTAGCCCGGCCACGTCGGAACCTTCTCTGGGCACCACCGAGAGGAGCTCCTGATGCCGCGCCGACGCGATCCCGACTATGTCGTCGACCCGGACCGCGGTTCCGGGTCGGTCGGCGCCAAGCTGGCCGACATCATCAGCCCGGACACCGCCGACACCCGCGAGTCGGCCCGGGTGGGGTTGCGGGACCTGGACGCGATGACCGAGGCCATGCCTGGGTTGTCTCGGCAGCAGCGGGACCGGGAGCGGATCTCGCCGCGGGCCGCCACGGCTGATCTCGGGCACCCCCGCATGCAGCGGCCGCTGCCCAGCGCCGAGCAGGAGCGGATCCCGTTCTCCTCCCGGCAGAAGAAGGCCCGGTCCAAGACCCGCATTAGCGTGCAGGGCAACCTCCCGGCGGCCCAGTACCAGGCTCAGCGCTCCCTGATGACCAGCCCGCGACGGTGGGGTGAGCTCAACGACGCGCTCTCGGACAACACCGGGGACGTGCAGGCCCTCAGCGAGGCCCAGCAGCAGACCGTGCGGCGGATCGACCGCTCCATCCAGGCCTACGAGCGGCACAACGACCGAGGCCACGTGGTCTACGCCAACGTCGCCATGCCCTACCAGATCAACCACTCGAACCTGCGCGGGTTCGTCGAGCACAACTTCCAGCCCGGAGACCAGATCTCCTTTGACCGGTACACCGCGGCCACCCACCAGCTGCACGAGACGACGCGGTATGCCGCCGGCGACACCGCCGGCCGGGTCGCCGTCTTCGAGATCTCCACCCGCCGCGGGGTGTACCTGGGCCACTCCGACTCCCAGGACAACACCGCCCACCTGTTGCCTCGAGGGATGGCACTCGAGGTGGTCGGCACCCACGAGGCCACCTGGCGCGGCCCGGACGGATCCACCGGAACCCGTGTCGTGGTCCAGCTGCGCGACATCACCCCCGAACCAGCCCAGCAGTGAAGGAGCACACGATGAGCGAAACCCACGACTCCCAAGGCCGAGAGGTTTTCACCGTCCACCCCGAGATCCTCGCCGGCGGCGCCGGCTACCGGGGGCTCAAGACCACCCGGCCGGCCACGAAAGACGGGCGGGACGAGGCCACGCGCCGCGGCGGCCAGCAGCCCAAGACGACCAGCTGAACTCATGTGGTGGGCGGTGATCGCCGCGGCCGCGGCGGAGGTAGCCCTGAGCGGGTGGTTTTGCTCCGGCCGGTACCGGCGCGTGACGGACCAGCCGCGGCTGAACCTGCGCTGGTGGTGGGCTGGACCGGCCATCACCGCGATCGCCGCGATCTTGCTCACCCGGGCCGGGTCGGGCACACCCTTTACTGACCTGGCCTATCTGGTCGGTGCGGTGGCGATGTCCCTCATCGACCTCGACGTCCACCGCATCCCCGACCGGTTCCTGGCCGGGTGGGGTGGCCTCGTCGCGCTCCTTCTCGTCATCGAGACCCTCACGGGCCCGGGGCCCTCGGCTCTGCTGCGCGCGGCCCTCGGGGGAGCAGCACTGGGGCTGCTGTACCTGCTGTTCGCCGTCGTCGCCTCCATGGGTTTGGGCGACGTCAAGCTCGCCCTCCTCACCGGCAGCGTGCTGGGGGTTCACTCGTGGCAGACGATCTACCTGGGCACGTTGGCAGCGTTCGCCGCGGCCGCCGCTGCGGCGATCCTGCTGATGGCCACCCGCCGCAGCCGACGCCAGGACCACCTCGCCTTCGGGCCGGCCATCGTCGCCGGTGCGCTAGTCGCGCTTGCTCTGGGGGGTTGATCCTGACCGCACAGATGGTCATACCCACCCGGTGACGCACACCTTGTCTGGGTGTGCGCTTCGGTACGCAACCGGTTGCGAGTCAGTTGACCTCGCGGCCCCGACTGCGATGCTCTCCTTGTGATACTCGAGTGCCGACGATGCCACCGAACCGTCCGAGACAACGCTGCCAACTACGAAACCTTCGAGGGAATGCACTATGTGTGCTTTCACTACGAGTTCGAGCACGGCGAGACCGACGTGGATGCCGAATGCCGAGCCGGCGGTTGCCCGTCCGCATCGCTAACCCAAGGACGCGACATTCTCATCGAAACGGCCCGCAACCTTGCCGTCGAAGCGGCCCGCGGCGCGCCGTGGCCCAACGCAACCCTGCACCAATACCTCGAAGCGTTCGGGGCATGGCTCGCTGACTCAGGCGGCTACTACGCCAACCACGATCACGTGCCAGCGGGAAATGGGTGGCAGGTCGTCAACGACGCCCTCCGAGCAGCGACTGTGTACGAGTAAGGGACTCGGTTGCACCACCACAATGGGGCCAAGTCAGACCGTCACACCGGGGCCCCATCGGCTTGACACAACCAGTTCACGAAGGCCGGGGCCGGCGCCGTTGGGGCTGGACCCGGCAGCGGCGCCAGGACTTCGCCAACGACCCGCGCAACCTGGTGGCCGTGACCGCCTCGGTGAACCTGGCCAAGGGGGACCGCACGCCGGGGGATTGGACACCGCCCACGGACGCGGGCCGCTGCCTCTACGGGCAGCGGTATGTCACCGTCGCGGCGGCATACGGCCTGCCGATCACCATCCGGGACAAGGCCCAGCTGCTCGCCAACCTGCAGGCCTGCGCCTGAGCGCCTACGACTCGTCGAGGTGGCTGAACCGGCGATGGGTCCATGCGCGGCTGGCGGGCGTCGCGGACCCGGCGGTCAGCGCCGAGGTGATATCAGTCCAGCTGACCCCGACCGCGCGGGCACGTCGGACTGCGGTCTCCAGCCGTCGCTGAGGGCCGGCGGCGGCCGCGGTGACCGCCTGGACCGCGGCCTCGTACCGACGGCGCGGGTGGCTGCGCAGCCAGGAGTCGATGGCCGTGCGGGAGAAGTGGACGACGGCAGTGGCGGAGGGGCGAGGCTCGGGGGCGGGCATCCCCATGGTCAGGCGCGGGATCCCGCCGCGGCGACCGCGACGGTTGCCCTCAGCGGCCGCCGCGCGCAGCGAGGACAGGGAGGGGCGCACGCCGAGCTCCTCCTCGATCCGGTCGACGACCTGAGGGTAGGTATAGACGCGCTTGGTGGCCACGCCCGAAGTGTAGGAACCCCGTTGGGCTCTGTCTTGGTTCGGGCCGATCCGACACGCCACCACGCCACGGGTGTAGACGATCCCCAGCAAGTGTGAGAGTCTGTGAGTGGAACCTCTGACCAGGGTTCCGCCGAACACGAGGCACACGCCTTGAGGAGCAATCACATGACGATCTCGACGCTTCCCAATACACTCGCTGCTACTGAACGCATGCAGGTTGACCCGGAGGCTCTTCACGATGGTGAAGCGGCCTCCGAGTCGTCTGTGCAGGCCTTCCCGATCGCCAGCGCCCACTGCTCGGCCTACCCAGAGGACTTGGACTGGGTGCCCGACCGTGAGCGGCCCGTCGTGCCCGATCTGATGGCCGCCCTGTGCCGGTCCTGCCCCGGCCGTCAGCAGTGCCTGCTGTGGGCGCTGGCCGGGCATGAGCACGGCTACTGGGGTGGCACCACCAGCTCCGACCGCGCCCAGATGCGCGCCCACGGCGACGTCGACGTCGCGGTCGCCGACCAGCTGCAGGCGCGAGCTCGGCTCGAGGCCACCTGCGGGGCCCTGCATGAACCGGGGGAGGGCTCCTACTTCTGGTACCGCCGCCGCGGCTGCCGGTGCGCCGAGTGCCGGCAGGCCAACGCCGACGCCAGGTCCCTCGAGCGGTCCAAGGCCCGCGACCGTGCTGCGTGCGCGGCCTGAACAGGGAGGATGACCGGCATGAACCAGGACTTCCTCGACCGACTGCGGGCACGGCTCGAACCGGAGCTTCGTCGTCGTGACGGCGTCGCCCGGCTGGCCGAGTGGGAGTGCGAGGACGGGCGCATCGTCATGTACACCACCTCCCGCGTCCAGGGCGGCCCTCATGACGGACGTTTCCTCGCCCAGCTGCTCAGCCCTGAGGCCGGCGGGGACGGCTACACCGAGACCACGCGCCGGGAGTTCGCCACCCGCAAGGCCGCCAAGAGCCAGGCGGTGCGCTGGTACCGCAAGTACTCCCCGAAGTGGGCGACCCGGCACGCGACCTCGACAGAGCCGGCTCAGCTGTGAGTGAGACTGCTGTGCAGCGGCTCGTCGACGAGCTGCTGGACCGGGCTCGCGCCGAGCATCCAAGGACCGAGTTCGTGATCGTCCTAAGCAATGCCAACAGCCTGCTGCTGCCCAAGGACGGGGGCCGGCTCGAACGAAGGCGTGGCGGGGCCGCCGGCTTCTATCGCGGGCACGTCTACCGGGACACGCTGGTCGAGGCCAGCGCCGACGGGCCGAACCTGGACACTAGCGCCTGGCTCTCACCCGTTCAGGCGCCCGGAGCCCCTGAAGCGCCCACCTATCGAGCGGACCTGATGACCGGCCAGATCACGACGACCGGTCCGGTCAACTCCTGACCCCGGATCGAACACTCGTTCTACGATGGTGGGCATGGCTGGCGGCATGGGCATTCCCCGACGGGGCATCCCGCTGCGAGATCGGCCCGTGGTCACAGGCCGAACCCCCGCCGCGGCCGTAGTGGATCCGGCGCAGCCCGGCCGACAGCGGCATTGCTTCGTCACACTCGACGACGGCGTCAGCGCCCAGGCGTTGATTCTGCAGTGGGCCCAGGAGCCGACCGGGTGGGTCGCGTTGACCATCCGGGTGCAGCCCGGGCCAGCGGGTGATGTCGCGATCCAGGAGTGGATCCCCGCCGCCCGGTTGACCGCGGCGGGCTGATCAGTCGCTGTCGCGCGGATCCAGACCGACCTGGCGCAGCGAGCGCCAGAGTGTCGAGTCGACCTTGTCGAAGGTGTCGGTCTCGGTGCGGGCGGCGCGGTGCTTGGCGATCGCCCCGACCAAGGTCGCGATCACCTTGCGGGCCTCCGGGTTGAACTTCATGGCCCGCTCGCCCGCCCACGCCAACGCCACCGTGTTCGAGTCATCGACTTCCAGGCGGCGCCACGCATCCTCGCAACGGCCGCGGAAGCTCACGGCCCGGCGCCGAGCGGCCTCGGTCAGGTCGGCGCCCTCGAGGGCGTCGCTGGTGGTGTCGAGCATCTGCTCGAGGACATCGAACGCACGGTCGGCAAGCTCGTCGTCATCCGCCAGTAGTCGCCACAAGCCGGCCCACCGGGTGCGGTCCTCGGGGCTCTCACTGCGCGGGGTCAAGTTGCCCTGCAGGAGCCTCGCCAGCTCCTCGCTGGAGAACGACAGCACCACGGAGTCGGTCAACGGGTCCGGGATGGGCGGCGGATTCTTCACCCTGGCCCACGGCTCGCTGATCGGCACGGAGATCTCCTTCGGGTTGACGCCTGCTGTTCCCCTCGGCGAGGAAGGAACGTCTCGATCATGCCCAACGCGGACGGGTCCGTGATGGGATCCGTGGGTCGCCGACGACCCGCTCGGCGACAGCCCGGCTCCCGTTCGCCACCCCGGCTCAGGTCACAGATCGCACGGCTCGATCACCTTGTCTGCGTGAGAACCGGAACCGAACCTCAAGGAGCGCGCCGTGACCGTGCTGGCCACCGCCTGGCGAGCGGCAGGAGCTCCCCTGCGGAGCGACATCGCTCTCGCGGGCATCTGCGCCCGGTGCGGCCGGCCGGCCGAGCTCACCCCGGCCCGGCACGCGGTGTCGAAGTCATTCACCGGGTACGAAGAGTGGGTCGACCCCAGCGGCCACGGGCTCTGCGCCACCTGTTGCTGGGCCTACTCGACCGACCAGCTGCGGTTGAGCGCGCACCTGGTTACCGCCGACCCGATCTCCCTGACCGCGCTGGACAAGGCCCAGGTGGGCGAGCTGCTGGAGCGCGGCCCGATCGGGGCCGGGGATGCCGTGATCGTCCCCCTGCGGCCGGGGCGCAAACACCTGCTGCCGGTGGCGGCGT
>Ga0116175_1002806_pt1 | contig 10239 bp, 15 predicted proteins | sample AD_UKC125_MetaG_FD_89802 | JGI IMG/M metagenome (GOLD analysis project Ga0116175, IMG submission 89802) | Active sludge microbial communities of municipal wastewater-treating anaerobic digesters from USA - AD_UKC125_MetaG | ecosystem: Engineered > Bioreactor > Anaerobic > Digestate | place: USA... | reverse complement strand
TCTTATGCGGTGACAGCACCAAAGCTAAAACTTATGAAAAGCTTATGGATGGTAAAAAGGCAAATCTGGTGGTGACAGATCCCCCATATAATGTAAATTTTACCGCAGGAAAAGAAAATGAACGCCTTATTAAAAACGACAACCAGAAGGATGATGAGTTTTATGAATTCCTCTTGGCAGCCTTCAAGAATATCTATCAAGCTCTTGCCGATGGCGGAGCTTTATATGTCTTTCATGCCGACACTGAAGGACTCAATTTTAGAAACGCTGTGCGGGAGGTTGGCTTTCATCTTGCCGGGGTCTGTATTTGGGTTAAGGATTCTTTGGTGCTGGGCAGAAGCGATTACCAGTGGCAGCATGAGCCTATAATCTATGGCTGGAAGCCTACCGGTAGGCACAGATGGTATGCTGACCGTAAGCAAACCACGGTATGGCAGTTTGACAGGCCCAAAAGATCCGAGGAGCACCCGACAATGAAGCCGGTGGCACTTTGTGCATATCCCATACAAAACAGCAGCGCTCCAAATGGCATAGTCCTTGACCCTTTCTCTGGAAGTTTTTCAACAGGCATCGCTTGTGAGCAGCTAGATCGCATCTGCTATGCTACAGAACTAGACGAAAAATATGTAGATGTAGGAGTAAAAAGATACGTTGAGTATGCAGGCTTGGATGATGAGGTTTTTCTAATAAGAGATGAAAAGAAAATACCGTATAAAGCCTGCTTTTAAGCTTAAAAATAAAAACCTAAAGTATACAAGATATTATCCAAATACGACTTGCTATACCGTGTGTTTACGGTAATATACACATACCAAAGACACAGGGGGAGAGGAAAAGATGAAAAAGAAAGCATTTTTTGGCAGAAAGATTGCAGACTTAAAGGAATTAAAGGCTTTAACAGGGGAGGCTGGCTTTGCCTACCAGGTAACCAAAGAGGTCCTGCTAAGTAGCGAAGAATTTGAGCAATTTGCCAGCGACTTCTTCCAGGACCAGCCCTGGATTAGCCCAAAAGACGGCGGGATTAATGAAAACGGAGAAGCTAAATGCATTCGGGTAATAAACAAGGAAACCGGTGAGCGGGTGCTGGTAAATAGCGAAGGATACAGCTACCCAAGATACACAGCCCTAGAAAAATAATCAAGCCCTTAGGGGCTTTTTTACTTGACTTACCTGTGGTTTTAAGTGATGTATAGACATACCAAAAACCACAGGAGGGATAGAAATGACAAGGAAAGAGCTTGTTTACAAGTTAGCCCGGCACTTGGAAATAGAACCTGTTTATTTAGCTGCACCCACTTTTTCCTATCAAGTTGGAGATTACATCGTGGACCGGCACAGCAACATTTTAGATAAACAGGAACAGGTGGTGGAGCTAAAAGATTTGCTAGAAAATCCGGTAAAAAAGGAGGAGCTAGAATTGGAAGATGTGGTTACTCAAGAAACTGCTACAGAAAAAGAGCCCATTACATTGGAAGTGACGATACCAATGGAGGGCTTCCAAGGTAAGGGTTTACGCAACTTGCTGCACATAATTTATAGCTATCAACCCTTAATTAAAAAAGCCCTAGGTCTAAAAGATGATCTTGTTAGTGATGAAATCATTACTGCCTTAAAGCAAGAGCGGATGACGACCCTGGATCATTTTAAGCAGGCACTTGCTGGGGTAGAAAGTCCTTACATTGACTTTGATTTTGAAAAGGAAACCATCACCTTCAAGCTAGGTCCTGGCGGCGATGATCCAGAAAAGGTAGAAGCAGCTACCAAGCTATTTGGACTTGCAAACTTAAGTGCCAGGCGGCTTAAAAGCAACACAGCAGCCAAAGTCAAACATACAGATAACGAAAAATACACCTTTAGAACTTGGCTCCTGCGCCTTGGAATGATTGGCGATGAATATAAAACCGCTAGGAAGGTGCTTTTACAAAACCTTTCAGGCAACAGCTCCTTTAAAAAACAGGCCAAGGAGGAAGCGTAAATGGATAAACCAAAATGCAAACTTATCGGTGAGGATGGCAATATCTTTAACCTGATGGGAATTGCCAGCCGAACTTTAAGACGGGCCGGACTAAAAAAGCAGGCAGAAGAAATGGTAGATAGAATAACAAAATCCAAAAGCTACGATGAAGCTCTAGTGATAATCATGGAGTATGTTGAAGTGGAATAATTGGGTGCAGTAAGCCCCACACTTGCCCTGTAAGGGCTTGGAAACTGAAACACGGGCAAACCTCCCAAGGGAAAAACAAATCCCACAAATGCCTTGCTATTTCCCGTGTTTTAAGTGATGTATAGACATACTAAAAGCATAGGGAGGCAATGGGAAAATGACAAGACTACAAATTAAAATGATGATGGAAGGCTTAATTGCCACCGCAGTGGAAAAGATTTGTGTGCTGGGGTGGGAAGATGCTAAAGAGGATGTAGAAAAGCTAGTGGATCTGGTGGAGGAGCTGGAGATGTTTTGGGATTCTGATGGGGATTTAACTGGAACAGACTGGGTAGCTGAAATACTTATGGCAGTGGAAAATGCCGGCGGAGTGGTATAGCAAAAAGCGAATTAGGCCTTTAAGGCCTTTTTTCAATTGGAAAATCAGCACCTAAAGTATACAAGATATTATCCAAATATGACTTGCTATACCGTGTGTTTACGGTAATATATACATACCAAAAACACACAGGGAGGCTGAAAAGATGAGAAAGATAAGAGACTTGCACATTGATTTTCCGGAGGAGTTAATACCAGACAACGTAGAGGTTTTAATTGAAAGGCTCTACGATGCCGACAACCGCAAGGTGGGAAGACTCGCCAGGAAAGAAGAAGACATAGAAGAATTTAGCTACGGGCTGATTAAAGCGGTTAAGGAAGCCATTCAGCAAAGGAACAGACTGGATAACACAACAACCAGCGCCAAAGACGCCAGGATAGACAGAATCCTATTTACCACAGACTCAGACGGAAGAAGAAAAAGCAGGAAATGGAACTAAAGGCCTTTAAGGCCTTTTTTCAATTGGAGGTGAAAAGCTATGGCGATGCGGGGAAGAAAACCTAAACCAACTGCACTTAAAGTTTTGGAAGGTAACCCCGGCAAAAGGCCACTAAACGATAAAGAACCCCAGCCAGAAAAGAAGGCACCACGCTGCCCGTCATGGCTGGAGCCAGAAGCAAAGAAGGAATGGAAGCGGATGGCTAAGACTTTAGAGGCGATGGGAGTTTTAACCCAAGTAGACCGGACGGCTTTTGAAGGCTATTGTCAGGCCTATGCCCGGTGGAAAGAAGCGGAGGAATTTTTATCAAAACACGGCACTATCTTTAAAACTCCATCAGGATATATCCAGCAGGTGCCCCAGGTATCCATTGCCCAGACATACCTTAAAGTGATGAAGGACTTTTGCTCTGAATTTGGCCTTACACCTGCTGCCCGGACCAGAATCCAGGTAAATACCATTGACACACCAACAGATGATCCGATGGAGGAACTTTTAAGGGTGAGCAAATAATGCTCTTTGACCATGAAAAAGCAGAGCGGGTAGTAACCTTCATCAATAATTTGAAACACACCAAGGGAGTATGGCGAGGTGTGCCTTTTGATTTACTACCTTGGCAGGATAAAATTGTTCGGGATATATTTGGTACTGTTAAAGAAGATGGCTACCGGCAATATAATACTGCCTATGTAGAAATTCCAAAGAAAAATGGGAAGAGTGAACTAGCTGCTGCCATTGCTCTATACCTTACCTGTGGCGATGGGGAATGGGGAGCAGAAGTTTACGGCTGCGCAGCCGATAGGCAGCAGGCTTCTATAGTATTTGATGTAGCAGTGGATATGGTAGATCAGTGCCCAGCCTTAAAGAAAAGAATAAAACCGGTACTATCCCAAAAGCGATTAGTCTATATGCCTACTGCTAGTTTCTATCAGGTGTTGTCAGCTGAAGCCTATACTAAACACGGCCTTAACGTGCATGGGGTGGTATTTGACGAACTACACGCGCAGCCCAATAGACAACTGTATGATGTTATGACCAAAGGTAGTGGTGATGCTAGAAAGCAGCCACTATTTTTTTTAATTACCACTGCCGGAACAGATAGACATTCCATCTGCTATGAAGTCCATCAAAAAGCAGAAGATATTTTAAGAGGAAAAAGGGTCGACCCTACATTTTACCCGGTCATTTATGGGATTGATGACGATGATGACTGGGCGGATGAAAAAGTGTGGCGTAAAGCTAACCCTTCCCTTGATCATACCATTGATATAGAAAAAGTAAGAGCGGCTTTTCAAAGTGCCAAAGAAAATCCAGCAGAAGAAAACTTATTCAGGCAACTTAGACTTAACCAATGGGTAAAGCAATCTGTCCGATGGATGCCCATGCATGTGTGGGATGAGTGCTCCTTTAAAGTGGACCCTGAAAAGCTAAAGGGAAGAAAGTGTTATGGCGGTCTTGACCTATCAAGCTCCATTGACATTACCGCCTTTGTTTTAGTCTTTCCGCCAGTACCAGATGATGATAAGTATTATGTGCTCCCCTACTTTTGGATACCGGAAGAAAACATGAAACTGAGGGTAAGAAGGGATCACGTTCCATATGATATCTGGCAAAGCCAAGGCTATCTTAAAACAACAGAAGGAAATGTAATACACTACGGCTTTATTGAAAAATTCATAGAAGAGCTCTGGAAGGACTATGACATAAAAGAGATCGCTTTTGACAGATGGGGAGCTGTGCAGATGACACAGAACCTAGAAGGTGCAGGCTTTACGGTAGTTCCCTTTGGTCAAGGGTACAGGGATATGAGCCCACCTACTAAAGAACTGATGAAACTGACACTGGAAAAAAGAATAGCCCATGGAGGGCATCCAGTCCTCTCTTGGATGATGGATAATATCCATATTAGAACAGACCCTGCTGGTAATATCAAACCTGATAAGGAAAAGAGCACGGAAAAGATAGACGGCGCAGTAGCCCTTATTATGGCACTAGATAGGGCAATTAGAAATGAAGGAAGTAGATTTGATTTAAATGAGTTTACATCAGAGGAAACACTGGATAAACTTTGGGGCTAGGGGTGATGATATTTGAGTGTGTTTAATAAGTTAAGGAATATATTTAGTCCAAAAGCTAAAGTGCTCCCAGAGGAAATACCATTAAACGATAGAAGACTTTTAGAGATATTAGGGGTTGAACCAGATGAGATTAACTACCGGGGCAAAAACGCCCTAAAAGAAGCCACCGTCTTTGCCTGTATCCGCATTTTAGCAGATGCTGTGGGGAAACTGCCGGTAAAGATTTATCAACATAACGGCACTGTAGACCATTATTTAACCTCACTTTTAAAGATTAGACCTAATCCTTGGATGAGCTCCAGGGATTTTTTTAAGGCACTTGAGGCTCAAAGAAATATCTATGGAAATGCCTATGCTTGGGTAGAGTTTGCAACAGCAGGAAGAAACGCAGGTCATGTTACAGGGATTTACCCCTTAGATAGTTCTAAGGTTGAAATATATGTTGATGATATTGGGCTACTGCCCCATAAAGGTAAACTATGGTATGTCTATACAGATAATAAAGGTGCTCAGTATAGGATTGACTCTGACGAGATGCTCCATTTTAAGGGTTTAACCAGTGATGGCATCTTAGGTATTACTCCACTAGATGAGCTTAAAAACACCATAGAAAACGCAGGGGCAGCTAGCAAGTATTTAAACAACAGCTTTAAAACAGGGCTGCAGACCAAAGGCATCATCCACTATGTGGGGGATTTAAGCCCTGAAGCTCAGCGGATATTCAGAGAGCGCTTTGAACAGATGGCAAGCGGGCTTAAAAACGCAAACAGGGTATCATTACTTCCTTTAGGATATCAATTTCAGCCCTTAAGCCTTACCATGGCAGATGCCCAGTTTCTAGAAAACACCCAGCTTACAGTAAAGCAAATTGCCGCAGCCTTTGGGGTAAAAAACCATCAGCTAAACGATTTAGATAGGGCAACACATACTAATGTGGAGCATCAGCAGCGGGAATTTTACGTTGATACCTTGATGGACATTTTAACAGGCTATGAGCAGGAGCTGACATATAAACTTTTTACCCAAAAGGAACTGGATAATGGCTATTACATCAAGTTTAATGTAAATGCCATACTGAGAGCCGACCCTAAAACAAGATACGAAGGCTATAGAATTGCCATCCAATCAGGCTTTATGACGGCAAATGAGATAAGGGCACTAGAAGAATTAGAGCCTAAAGAAGGGGGAGAAAGACTACTCATAAACGGCAACATGATGCCAATTGAGATGGCAGGGGAGCAGTATAAAAAAGGTGGTGGTGAAAATGGGGGGTAAAAAGTTTTGGAGCTTTAAAGCATTAGATAAAAAAACCGGAGAGCTTACCCTATACGGGGAGATTGCTAGTGACACTTGGTATGGTGATGAAGTAACCCCTAAGGAGTTTAAAGCTGATTTAGATAAGCTAGGAGATATAGATACATTAAACATCTACATCAATTCTTCCGGAGGGGATGTGTTTGCAGGGCAAGCAATCCACAGCATGCTTAAAAGGCATAAGGCCAATAAAAACGTATATATTGATGGACTTGCAGCAAGTATTTCAAGTGTTATAGCTATGGCAGGCGATACTATTTACATGCCTAAAAACGCCATGATGATGATCCACAACCCCTGGACTTTTGGCCTGGGAAATGCAGCCGAGTTTAGAAAGCTTGCAGAAGACCTAGATAAAATCCGGGAAAGCTTAATTGTAGCTTATGAAGAAAGGTCTGCCTTAACAAGGGATGAGATTATAAAGATTATGGATAGTGAGACATGGCTTACAGCAGACGAGTGTTTTGAATACGGCTTTTGCGATGTGGTGGAAAAGGAAAAACAGATGGCGGCATGTATTGATAAAAACTTGCTGGCAAGGTATAAAAATACCCCCGAAGAGTTTTTAACCGAGGAACCAAAGCCTAATGAACAACTTAAACAAAAACTATTAATTGAACTGGAGCTGTAAGGGCTCATTTTTATTTTGAAAGGAAGGCGATTTAGATGAGTAAAAAACTACGTGAACTACTGCAGGCATTGGAAACTGAGAAGGCAAAAGTGCGAGGGTTACTTAAAGAAGACAAAGTCCTTGATGCAGAAAAAGCCATGGAAAAGGTGCGGGACCTACAAAAGGAAGTGGCTATAGAGCAGGAGCTAGAGGCATTAGAAGACCAGACCCTTGATGGTGCGGCTCCCATCGACCACAACCACAATCGCACCGATAAAGACCTTGAAGCAGAATATAAACGAGTCTTTCTGAAGGGGTTAAGAAGGCAAAGGATTACTGCCGATGACCACAGCATTATTAATGAATACCGGGCAGCAATGCATGAAGGTGGCATAACAACCGATACTGACGGGGATACCGGGATAATTGTTCCAGAGGATATTCAAACCAGAATCAACGAACTTTCAAGGACCTTAAACGATTTATCCAAGTATGTCCGGGTAGAAACCGTTAATACCCTATCAGGCTCTAGGGTGCTGGAAAAGGATGAGGACATGGTGCCCTTTGCTGTGGTGGATGAGTATGGGGAAATCCAGGAGACCGATAACCCTAAATTTACTCCTGTAACCTACAAGCTAGTAAAGCGAGCAGGATTCTTGCCACTTACCAACGAGCTCTTAAAGGATACTGACCAAAATATCTTAAGCTACGTCACAAACTGGATTGCTAAAAAGCATGTGGTAACTAAAAACAGCTTAATTATTGCCATCTTAAACTCTCTTAGCAAAAAGAATTTAACAGATATCAAAGCGATTAAGAAGGTTTTAAATGTGGACCTAGATCCTGCAATTAGCCTATCCAGCACTATCATCACAAACCAGGACGGCTTTCAGTGGCTAGATGAGCAGGAAGATGCCAACAACAGACCGCTTTTGCAAGATGATATTACCCAACCCGGCAAGAAACTCTTTAAGGGAAGACCGGTTGTAGTGGTAGCCAATAGAACCCTACCTTCTACCGGAACTACTACTGTTAAAGCTCCTTTTATTGTAGGAAACTTTAAGGAGCTGATGGTGCTATTTACTAGAGGAGTATATGAACTTGCTTCCACAAATATCGGCGGAGATGCTTGGAGAAGGGACAGCACAGAGCTTAGGACCATCACAAGAGATGACTGTGTAAAGTGGGATGAAGATGCGGCAGTCTTTGGTCAGCTTACAATTTCCACTGGTGCGTAAGGGGCGGTCTTTCCGCTCCTTTTCCTTTAAGGGGTGAGTGAATTTGATTATTACACTTGAAGAAGCAAAGATGTATCTCAGGGTAGACCATACTGAAGAAGATGATTTAATAGAATCCTTAATCGATGCCGCTGAGACCTATCTTAAAAACGCCACCGGCAGGACCTTTGATGGCTCAAACTATATTGCCAGGCTGTTTTGCTTAACCTTAGTAACTGACTGGTATGAAAACCGAGGGCCAGTAGTTGGTAAAGTAGGGGAAGGGATTAGACCAGTCGTTGAAAGCCTACTAGCCCAGCTAAACTACTGCTATCCGGAGGTGGAAACATGAACCCAGGGGAGCTAAATAAAAGAATAACCCTGCAAAGGCCAATTATCACCATAAATGAAAATGGCTTTGAGGAGGAAACTTGGGAGGATGTAAAAACGGTCTGGGCAGCTGCCAGTAACCTTTATGGCAGAGAATACTACGCTGCTGCAGCTGTTCAGGCAGAAAATACAGTGAAGTTTACTATACGCTATACGGAAGGCATTGATTCTTCCATGCGGATACTTTTTAAAGGAAAGCACTATAACATCACAGCAATCGATAACATCAAATACCAGAACCGCTATATGGAAATTAAGGCATTGGAGGTGGTAGGTAGTGGCTAATATGGAGCTTGAGGGAATAGAAAACCTAATAACTGAAGTAGAAAATCTAGGTGCTAAAGGAGCAAGAATAGAAAACAAAGCCTTAAGGGAAGCGGGGGAAGTGGTAAGAGAAGCCATTAAACAAGAGGCTCCCCGGAAAACCGGCACACTAAAAAAGAGTATTGAAGTATCCAGGGTGAAAAATAAGGATGGAGCAAAGTATGTAGAAGTAGGTCCTGGTAAAGAGGGCTGGTATGGAAAATTTTTAGAATTCGGTACAGTCAAAATGAAAGCTAAACCCTTTATGGCTCCGGGTTACGAAAAATCTAAAGAAAAGGCAATGGAGGAAATTGAAAAGAATTTAAAAGAAGGATTAGGCTTATGAGCATAAATCAAGATGTGATAATAGCTTTAAAAGATATTAAAGTGCCGGTCTCTTTTCAAACTTACACTGGTGATGCCGATACCTATATCACTTTTTTCACCTATCTAGATAAACCTGAGCAGCATGCCGATGATGAGGAGCTTGTTACAGGACATTATGTGCAAGTTGATGTGTGGAGTAAGGGGGACTATACGAAGTTAGTAAAAACAGTTCACCAAAAGATGTTAGGCGCAGGTTTTATAAAGCAAAGCTTTTATGACCTGTATGAAGATGACGTGAAGATTTATCACAAAGCAATGCGATTTTTTAAGGAGGTTATGTAAAATGGCACAAGTAGGACTTAATGATTTACATTTTGCTATTTTAACAGTGGACAGTAAAGATGAATTAACTTATGAAGCTCCAGAGCCGATGGTGGGAGCTATCAACGCCACCATTAACCCGGCAGTAAATACTCAAGAGCTTTATGCTGATGATCAGCTTTGGGAGTCTGTATCAGCACTTGGCAAAATAGATGTAGAAATAGAGACAGCGGATTTACCCCTTGAGGTAAGAGCAAAAATACTAGGCAACGAACTAAAAGAAGGGGTGCTGATTGAAAAAGCCACCGATGTTCCGCCTCATGTTGCCTTAGGGTTTAAGAGCTTAAAATCTAATGGCAAGTACCGCTATATATGGCTCTTAAAAGGAGTAGCCCAGCCCATAGCTGAAGACTTTGCCACCAAAAAGGATAATGTAGAGCATAAAACCCCTAAGGTGAAATTTACCTTTATGGCAAGAGTCCATGACGGCCAGTGGAAACACACCGCAGATGAGGACAGTGAAGAGTTTTTAGGAGCGGAGACCTGGTTTGATAAAGTGCCTGGGGATACTACGGCATTCAACCCGGAGCTATAGAAAGACCAACTATTAAAAGTCAACTATTAAAAGTCAAATAAAATATGTAAAAAAACTATAAATGAGATCCAACTAAAAACAGGCATCACAAAAAGGCTTGTA
>Ga0116175_1002804_pt1 | contig 10244 bp, 10 predicted proteins | sample AD_UKC125_MetaG_FD_89802 | JGI IMG/M metagenome (GOLD analysis project Ga0116175, IMG submission 89802) | Active sludge microbial communities of municipal wastewater-treating anaerobic digesters from USA - AD_UKC125_MetaG | ecosystem: Engineered > Bioreactor > Anaerobic > Digestate | place: USA... | reverse complement strand
ACTCTAAGTCCTAACTGGACTCCTGCCAATGGACCTGCAAAAGTTGGGTCTCCTGCTGTTACAGTTTCAGCCGCTAAACCTACAGCTTCTGCTTCAGCTCCTCCTACAATAACTACTATATTTTCAGCACCATATTTTTCTGTTAACTCTTTAACCCTCTTTTGATTTTCTAAGTCCATAGCACCTGCTGCAGTTCAGACAAAACATTCAGTTGATGAAAAAACAACTTCAGCAGATGTACTCTTTAGACATTCTTCCATAGCTGGACCTGGAATACCATCTCTGTCACCAATGATAATAACTTTTTTATCATCAAATACTGACATTTCAACACTCTCCTTTCACTATGTTTTTTCTATATTTAGAATCCTCTTGCTGTCAATTTATTGAATCCAAGTTCATTTGTTGCTCCTGTTATAGCTTGCAATTCTACAACTATAGATCCATCTTCCTTCAAACTACCATCAAATCCACCTGCAATTGTGTCAACATATTTTATGTGACCAATTATTTTATCCATAGGTGGCAATGTTATAACTTCATTTGCATTTCCACCTGTAACTACTGCATTTGCTAATTTGTCAGCATCTGCAAGAGATTGGCTGGCTCCATCTCTACCAGCATATTCGTCAGTAATAATAACTGTTTTTATTCCTTTTTGTTCAATCTTCTTACAGTTCATGATAAGGTCAGTATCAGGATTTCCAAATCCTTCTTGTGAAACAACTACACCATCTAATCCTAAAAATTCAGCTAGTTTAGCTGTCCAGTTAGATGACCTTTCCTTGTCTGCAAGATAAACATTTTCATTTGTAATTATCACACCAACAAAATTTAACTCTTTTCCATGTTTTTTATACAAATCTTGAACTACTGGATTGTTTAGATGATGATAAGTTGTGTTTTTATCACATGCTGAAACACAGTTTCCACTAACTATAGCACCATCCATAATTTCAGTTGGATAAAGAATAGTTGGTACAATTTGTTTAGCATCTACACCATATACATAAGTGTCATGTAACAATCCTTGACTTTGAAGCATTTGAACATAAGCAACCTTTGGCAAGTCGCTATACTTATTTATACCTTCAAGTATTGGCAATGTTTCAAAAGTATCAACTTCATCAGGTTTAATTTCTTTTGCCAACTTACCTAAATGAGCAGCTACCTTAAATCCAGCCATTCTTAAAGCTTTTTCATGCTCATGTTGCTTCAATCCTTCCTTAGGTTCACAAACTAAAACTACATTGTTCAATTTGGAAAATGGTGTGTATTCTGCTCCTGGTCCTGTCATATCTATGATTCCCTCTTGGAAACCAACAATCCTACCTGTTGTAACTACTGCACAACCTTTTAGTACATTAGTTTTCCCTGAACCAACAATATCTACCTTGGAAATCATTCCAGGGAATATTCCTCCTGGTCCCTCCACTTTAACTCTTGGTTCAATGACATCTTTTACAGGAGTAATTCTAACACTTTCGCCTGGTCTAGCTAATTCAATATCAACACTTTCAAAGTGTTCATCTTCTTTGATTAAATTAATCAATTCTTCCTTGTTTACATACAATGTTCCATTTTCTACTTTGCTTTCACTGCCAAATTGAACGTCTTTAATAAATACATAACCTAATTCTAGACGCATATAGTCACCTCCCCTTAATTTGAAAAATATTTATTTCAATTTCAGGCTATAGCCTGAAATTAAAAGCTAAATATACTTTTTGATCATTTCTTCTACGCCTTCAACTGTAGCGTCTTCTTTTACTCTTTCATCTATTTTTTCGCCATCTTTGTATATAGCTATAACTGGTAATCCCATTACCTTTTGTGATATAGCAAGTCTTCTAGCTTTCATTGTGTTTAGTGAACAAAACTTAATTTTATCTCCATATACTTCTTCAAAACCATGAATATGTGGCATTAAAGCCTTACATGGTTCACAACCATCACTCCAAAAATCTACCAATACATATCCTTCAGCTTTTAAAACTTCCTCTTCAAAATTCTCTTTAGTCAATTCTAACATTAGAATCCCTCCTATAAAATTTTTTAAACATCAAAAACTTCATTTATATATTTTTCTGCTTGAGTAGCAGCAATAGCTCCATCTGCAGTAGCTGTAACTACTTGTCTTAAGGATTTAACCCTACAATCACCTGCTGCAAATACACCAGGTACATTTGTCTTCATGTCTTGATCTGTAGGTATATATCCTTTTTCCATATTAACCTTACCTTCAAAGATTTTAGTTTCTGGTATCAATCCAATAAATACAAATACACCAAAAGTACCATCTTCTTCATCAGCTACAATTTCTCTTTCTTCTCCTGTAACAGTATCTTTTACAGTCATTGATTCTAAAATACCATCACCTTTTAACTCTGTAACTACTGTATTCCACATGAAATCAAGTTTTTCATTTTTAAATGCTTTTTCTTGAATGGATTTAGCTGCTCTTAATTCATCTCTTCTATGAATTATAGTTACTTTTCTAGCAAATTTAGTTAAGTACATAGCTTCTTCTACAGCAGCATCTCCTCCACCAACAACATACACTTCTAAATCTGTAAAGAATGCTCCATCACATGTAGCACAATATGAAACTCCCTTACCAGTCAATTCTTTTTCGCCTGGACAACCTATTGGTCTTGGCTTTGCTCCAGTAGCCAATATAACAGTTTTTGCCTTGTATTCGTTTTTCTTACCTTTAAGTACTTTAATCTTTTCATCCAATTCCATATCAACAATTGTATCAAGAATTCTTTCTGCTCCAAATTCATCTGCTTGTTCAACCATTCTAGCTATTAAAGATGGTCCACTAGCATTTTCAATTGAACCTGGATAATTTGCTACCTCTTCTGTAACTACTATTTGGCCACCAGCTTTTTCTTTCTCTATTATTAGAGTTTTAAGCTTTGCTCTTGCTGCATATAGCCCTGCTGCAAGTCCTGCAGGACCAGCTCCTATTATGACAACATCATAAATGTCTGACATCTCCAACTCCTCCTCTAAATAAAGTTAATTTATTTTGCAGTTTGGTATTAAATTTACCAAAAATATTCATTCTTATACTATAAAATCTTATTTATTGCCGGTTCTATTATTGACAAATCTACAACTTGAAAATCCTCCAATATTTTATCTTCCCAATTATATACAGATATATCATTTAAAAATTTTTTTGTAGTCAATATACTATTTTCAATAATTAAAAGGGAATCTGAATCTAAACCACTACCTTCTGAAATAATAACTGTCTTATATGGAGTTTCATTTGGCTTTACGCTGCTGGACAAGGGATGAGTTAACAATTTGTATCCTAAATGAACTTTATCTCTCACTTTCATTAGCAATTCTAAGTATCCTATATCATAATACTCTAAAGGAACTTTATCTTGATACTTTGCTTTTACCAATGGATTATTTGTAACTACAATATTTTTACCCATATATATTCTCCTTAAAACTTGATAAAAAAACAGAATAGAAAGACATCCCCGTGCCCATCTACTCTGTTTCATAACCTGAGAGTTTCTCCTTGATATAAGGATTGCTCCTTCGGTGCTTACGCTTCCCAGAGAACTGTCCAAACACGGTCCCTTTGCCTGAGAGCTTCGTAATAGAATGGCAAATCCCATACTTACTCCTTCGGCGCCAAAAATTTGGTCTCTCCCGCATTTTTCATCCAGTTTATACATATATTTATTTGAATAAATATTTTCTCTCGTTTTCACAACTATTATAATATATAAAATTATTAATTACAACTATAAAATTTATAAATAGACAAATTTCTAACATTCTTTTTTTATAACCCATAGGAAAATCTTGATTTTCCTCAATTTATGCCCAATACATATTGTGCTATATTGGATGAATGGTCAGAAACTCTTTCTAAATTGCTTATTATATCTAGAAAAACTACGCCTGAACTAGGTTGACATAATTGATTGTTCAATCTTTCAATATGATTTGCTCTGTATTTCTTCTCTAAATAATCCACTTCTTCTTCAAGTTTAAGTACATCTTCGGCTTTATCTATATCAGAAGTTTTAAAAGCTTCAATTGCCTCTATATATACTTTTTCTGCTTTATCAAACATTATCTTTAATTCTTCAATAGCTTCATCACTAAACAATATTTTATTATCAATCCTATATTGAGCTAATTCGGCTAAGTTGTCTGCATGATCTCCAACCCTTTCAATATCATTTATGGCATTTAACAATATATTGACTGTAGCATGTTGCTCGTCTGTCAACGGAGCTTTGGAAAGTTCCACTATATATTCTGTTATATCCGTTTCAAGTCTATTGATGACTTTTTCCTGCTCAAATACTTCATTTGTCAATTTTTCGTCTTTTTCCATAAAAGCTCTCTCAGAAGTTCTCAAATTTTCTTCAACTATTCTAGCCATTCTATAAATTTCTTTTGAAGCTTGACCTACTGCAATAGAAGGTGTTTCAATAATACGTGAATCTAAAAATTTAAGTCCAACTGTTTCTTCTTCAGCATCCCCTGGAACTATTTTTTTAGCAATTTTGACTAAAAGATTTGCAAATGGAAATTGAATGATTACATTTATGACATTGAACAATGTATGAGCATTGGCAATCTGTCTTTGTACATTGTCAGGATTTAATGCTACAACAAATTTTTGAACTGGAATCCTCAATATAGTCATAAAAATAACTGTTCCTATAAGATTAAATAAAAAGTGTATAATGGCAGCTCTTTTAGCAGTTTTATTTGTTCCTATACTCGACAGCAATGCCGTAGTTGTAGTTCCTATGTTGTCTCCAAATAGTATTGGAAATGCAATATTTATACTTATCAAATTTTGTTTTGCAAGAGCTTGTAAAAGTCCAATAGAAGCACTACTACTTTGAAGTATAGTTGTAAGTCCAAGTCCTACAAGTACTCCTAGAAATGGATCATTTAAACTTGTCATAACATTCACAAAAGAAGGATTTTCAGCCAATGGAGCTAAGCTACCACTCATCATATCCATGCCTATGAATAAAATACCAAATCCTATAAGTATCTCTGCTAAATCTTTCATTCTTTTTTTAGATGTAAATATCCAAATTGCGACTCCTATCGCTACAGCTAGTGGAGCCATATCAGTAAGATTAAAAGCTATAAGCTGAGCTGTAATAGTGGTTCCAATATTTGCTCCCATTATAACTCCAACAGCTTGTTCTAAAGTCATAAGTCCTGAATTTACAAAACCAATGACCATTACAGTAGTAGCGCTACTACTTTGAATAATCATAGTGACCAATGCACCTACCAGCACTCCCATAAGCCGGTTATTTGTTAGAACTTCAATCAGCTTTTTTAGTCTTTCTCCAGCAGCTTTTTGAAGCCCAATTCCCATAAGATTCATACCATATAAAAAAAGTCCTAAACCACCTAAAACTCCAAAAGCTATTGCCATATACTAATCCCCCTAACTCATTTGTTTAAATATACTTAAATAAACTTTATTTAAAAGTTTATTCTAGCCCAGGAAAATCAATTTGTCTTAAAGCTTCATAGAGGACTATGTTTACAGAATTGGAAAGATTTAACGATCTTGGAATACCCTTTTTCATTGGAATCCTAATAGTTCTATCCCAATTTTTTTCAAGTAAATCCATAGGAAGTCCCTTAGTTTCTTTCCCAAATACTAAAAAACAACCATCAAAATACTCCATATCAGTATATCTTTGCTTTCCTTTAGTTGTAGAATAAAAAAACTTCTCTCGACTATTTGCGTCAAGCAATTCTTTGAAACTGTCATAATAGTGTATTTCAACTAAATCCCAATAGTCAAGTCCTGCCCTTTTTAAATGTTTATCATCTACAGAAAATCCCAAAGGTCTTACCAAGTGAAGGACTGTTTCAGTAAGAGCACAAGTTCTTGCAATATTACCTGTATTTTGTGGTATTTCAGGTTCTACTAAAACGATATTTAATGCCATACTACATTATCCCCTCTTTCCTAATTTCTCAAACATCTAAAAAAATTATACCATAATCTTATCTATTTATCTTTTTTTAAGATAAATTTTTCAATAATTTTCCCGACTCCACTTTCATCATTTGTATCAGCAATATAATCAGCAGCATCTTTAGCTACGCCTTCTCCATTTGCCATTGCTATTCCAAGTCCTGCAACTTTTAACATAGGTATATCATTTTCATTATCTCCAATAGCAATTACTTCATCCATACTTATATTTAACATATCACAAAGCTTATTTAGAGCCTTTCCTTTAGAAACACCTTCGTTCATAACTTCTACATTACTCCACCATGAACTTGCCACTTCTATTCCTTTAATTGTTGATATTTTTTCCCTAAATCTTTTCAGTTTTTCTCTATTTTCATCTACAAATACTATTTTATATACCTTCCTATTTTCATCTTTAATTGTATCTAATGGATTTTTTACTATTCTAATATCTATTCTATCCATTTCATCTCTTTCTTTGTTCCGATTCATATAATTCATTATGGTATCATTTAGCTCTCTTGCATAAAAAGTACTATCATCATAGAAATGATAATACATATTTTCCTCTTCTGCAATCTCTACTATTTTTTTAAAGGATTCAATCGAAATTGGCTCTTCATAAATTATTTTTGATTTATCTTGTTCTGCTATATATGCTCCATTGCAAGCAATTATAGGGGTATCAAGTTTTAAAGTCTTTGCATAATAAAGAGCAGATGTAAATATTCTACCTGTGCAAAGAATTACCTTAACTCCTGCTTCTAAAGCTTCTAAAATAGCTTTTTTATTCCTATCTGTTATTTTGTTTTGACTATTTAGCAATGTCCCATCCATATCTGTGGCAATTAATTTATAACTCATATTTCTACCTCCATTTCTATAAATCACATAAAGTATACCATAAAAATATCCGAAATATAATACAAAAAAGGCTTATGTTAAGCCTTTTTAATTATTTCATCTATAGAATTTATTATTAACAATCCTTTTCCCTTCATTTCATTCAACAATTTTTCTGCCTCTCCATCTGTATAGTCAAATTTATTATCTTTAGAATAATTATCTAAAAAATAAACTGTTTTCCCCATATTAAGTGCTAAAGATGCTGCCTCTAAATTCTTCATATTACCTCTTCCATAGGGAGTACTACCTAAAACTACTATATCCGCTTCCCTTATGAACTGGATATTTTTTTTAAAAGCTTCTTCACTGATATGAGAAAACGGCTTTTCCTCCACCATCTTTATAGACAATTCTTTCCCTAATTGCCAATCACTATCTCCTACATTTATTACTCCCAGAGAAAGATCATAGCCAGCTTCTTCTAATTTGCTAATTATCTCTCTACCTGTACCTCCACCTGATATGATATGAACCTTTTCTTTTTTGTCTACTTTTTTGACTATTCCATTTAAAGACAATGGAACTATATAAAGACTATTCGTATAAGGATTTTCTTCTATTATTGTATTTAATCCATAAGCCTTTTCAATATTTTCTCTAGTAACTACCTCTTTAGGACTTCCGATACTTAATATTTCACCTTTGTCTAAAAGCATGATTATGTCACTGTATCTGCAAGCTAAATTTATATCATGGATAACTAACACAATAGTTGTATTTTTCTCTTTGTTTAAATTTCTTAATATATTTAATAAATCCATCTGGTGATTTATATCTAAATGACTGGTTGGTTCATCTAAAAATATGATATCTGGTTCTTGAGCTAATGCTCTAGCTATGATGACACGTTGTCTTTCCCCTCCACTTATTTCATTTATATTTCTATCTCTTAAATGAAAAGTATTGGTGATTTTTAAAGCTTCCTTAGTTATTTCAAAGTCTTCATCTGTTTCTTTGTCAAATCTACCTAAATAAGGAAATCTACCCATAAGTACTACATCAAACACTGAAAAATCATAGGATATAAAAGTGTCCTGAGGAACGAGGGCAATCTTTTTTGCCAATTCTTTAGATTTATATTGGGAAATATTCTTGCCATGGATTTCTATTTCCCCACTATTGGGCTTTTCTAAATTGCATATATTTTTAAGTAATGTGGATTTTCCAGAACCGTTGGGCCCAATGATACTCATAAATTGTCCTTCTTCTAATGAGAAAGAAATATCTTTAAGTACCAAATCATCTTTATATCCAAATTTTAGTGATTGGACTTTTATTGCTTTAACCATAGTTTCACTCCTAAATTTAAATTCCTTTCTTTTTCTTTCTCAATAAATATATAAAAAATGGTCCTCCAAACATAGCAGTTATAATTCCTACAGGAATTTCAACAGGAGAAATAATAGTTCGAGCTATAGTATCTGCAAATATCATAAATATTCCTCCTACTAGAGCAGCAGATGGAAGCAATATTCTATGATCTGGCCCAACTAAAAGCCTTACAATATGAGGTATTATAAGACCAACAAAGCCTATTATACCACTTACAGATACCACCATAGCTGTCATAAAAGATGACAGTATCAATATATATATTTTTATTTTTTCAACTTCTACCCCTAAGCTTTTAGCAGATTCTTCACCAGTTAAAATAATATTTAAATCTCTTGAGAAAAAATTTAAAATCATGATAGATAATATAGTTGGGAAAGCTATTCTGATGAGAGGTTCCCATCCTTTTCCTGATAAACTCCCCAAAGTCCAAAATATAATCTTTTCCATATCTTTTGAATATATAACCATCAGAAAAGACATTATTGCAGTTAAAAATTGACCAATGGCAACTCCTGAAAGCAACAGATTTGTCACTGGCACTTTATTTTTAACTCTAGAAATAAAATATACAGAAAACACAGTTATGCGAGAACCTATAAATGCAAAAAATGATATAGGAGATATTGCAAATATTGTCTTTCTCAGGCCTAAAATTATAGCAAGAGAAGCCCCTAAGGCTGCCCCTGATGAGATTCCCATAACATAAGGATCAGCCATAGGGTTTTTAAACATTCCTTGAAAAGCAACTCCTGCACTTGATAGACTGGCTCCAACTAAAACCCCTAATAAAACTCTAGGCAATCTTATTTTTAAAATAATAGTCTTGTGAGAATCTGGTATACCATCAATATTTATTTTCTCACCAATAAGGGGGAGCTTAGAACCAATTATTTTAAAAGTATCTGAAATTTTTATATTTGCCGTACCAATAGTAGAAAAAAGTACTACAGAAAATATCAAAGCAAGTACCAAAAATACAACAATAGTAGCATATTTATTTTTAGACCTTTTTAAGCTCATAAAAATCCCTACTTTTTTTTATTTAAATGCATCTGGATGAATAGATTTTGCAACCAATTCCAATGCATCTATTATTCTTGGTCCAGGTCTTGAAACTATATTTGGATCCAATAAATACACTCTATCATTTTTCACAGCATTTATATTTTCAAATCCTGGTCTTTCTTTTATTGATTCAACAGTTTTTTCTTCGCTATCTTTAGCTCCTAAATAAACATCAGGATTTCTTTCTATTAATTGTTCTATATCAAACTGTGGATATTCACCTTCTGCATCACCTGCTATATTTTCTCCTCCAGCTAAAGTTATAAGTTCATCCATGAAAGAACCAGGGCCTGCTGCCATCAATGGATCATCCCATATTTCATAAAAAACCTTAACTTTTTCTTTATCTTTTACTTTATTTACAATTTCATCTCTTTTTGCTTTCATATCATTTACAACTTTTGTAGCCTCATCTTGAGTATTAGTCATTTTACCAATACTCTCAATCAAGTTTATGACTTCATCAATAGAATCTGGTTCATAGCATAAAAGAGCAATTCTTGCATCTCTTATTTTTGCATTTACTTCTTCATCCCCAGGACCAAATTGAAATACAATATCAGGATTTAATTCAATTATTCTTTCAATATTTACTCCAGTAAAACCTCCAACCTTTTCTTTTGATTTAGCTTCTTCTGGATAATCACAGTATTCAGTTACACCTACAACTTTATCTCCTAATCCAAGACTAAAAAGTATTTCTGTATGACTTGGAGCCAACGAAACTATTGTTTTAGGTTCATTTTCTATTGTCACTTTGTTTCCAAACTGATCTTCCACTTCCATAGGATATTGAACTTCATTTCCCTTTTCCGTTACTACTTCTTCATTTTGTTTTGAATTTTCATTTGAATTTGTTTTGCCACAAGCTGTAAAAGTAGTTAACGCCATTGCCAAAACTAAAAATAGTATTAACAATTTCTTAGAGTTAATT
>Ga0116175_1002795_pt1 | contig 10266 bp, 8 predicted proteins | sample AD_UKC125_MetaG_FD_89802 | JGI IMG/M metagenome (GOLD analysis project Ga0116175, IMG submission 89802) | Active sludge microbial communities of municipal wastewater-treating anaerobic digesters from USA - AD_UKC125_MetaG | ecosystem: Engineered > Bioreactor > Anaerobic > Digestate | place: USA... | reverse complement strand
CAATACATACAGGCTTATCAACTGAGTCTTGAACGATATCCATAAGCCACTTTAGTGTTTCGACTTCTACCTCCGGAGTGGTTCCTGCGCATACATCTATATAGTCTGCTCCAGCTTCTGCCTGTTTAACCGCTCGGTCTCGTATGAATGCTTCGTCTCTTTCGTCGATTGCTTTTTTTACGCTAGGAATAGTTCCATTAATTTTTTCTCCAATAATAATCATTGTAAAGCACCTCCGCTATAAATTTGAATATTTCATTTGTATATACATGTATAGTTTACATATTTCATAAAAATATATTAACATTTTTAAAATTATTTGTCAATGATGACTAATCAATATTTTATATTATGTGTTATTTTGTTAACAAATCAAAAATTTATCTTATTAAAAAATGCGTCTCTGAAATCTTCCCTGGCACTTAGCTCTACATATTTTATTTTGCTAGCGATATCCCTTGCGCGGTTGCGCTCTTTTTCTGAAAGTAAGAATAATTTTGCACCGGCTCCTGCTGAATTTCCGATTCCTTTTATCTTATTTTCAAGCTCTCGAGGAATTAAGCCAACTCTGCATGCACTTTTATAGTCTAAATAATTGCCGAATGCTCCCGCCAAAAATACCTCGTCTATATCATCAGCCTTTGCACCATACGTTTTTAAAAGCACTTCAATGCCAGCTGCAATTGCACCTTTTGCCAGTTGAAACTCCCTGATATCTTTCTGGGTTATATAAACAGGTCGGCCGGTAGCTGTTTTATCCTCAATAAGAAAGGACAAAACGCCTTCTATTGTAGTAATTCTATCTAAATACTTTTTGCCAATAGGGTTATTTACTTCTTCAGGTCTTAAAATACGGCCGTTTTGATCGATTATCCCTGCCTTTAATAGTTCTGCTATAATATCTACAAGGCCTGAACCCGCGATACCGTAAGGCAGTCCATCGTCTATTACTGTATAGCTCAGTTCATTGTCAATATGCACATGATCTATTGCCCCAGAAGCTCCTCTCATGCCGCATGTGATCTCTACGCCCTCGAAGGCCGGTCCTGCAGCCGTAGAGCAAGAAAGCGAATTATCTTTTGTGCCGAGAACTATTTCGCCGTTTGTTCCAATGTCTATAAACAGCTTTAGCTTCTCTGCTTTATCGATTTCTATAGTTAAAGCTCCGGCTACTATATCTCCACCTACAAAACCTGCTATATTAGGTAATATAAAAACCTTGCCTGTAGGATTTATTTTGATACCCAGGTCTTGGGCATCTGCAACTATATGTTCTGTCACTACCGGAACATATGGCGTTGAGGCAAGCGATCCCGGCTTTATATTTAAAAATAAGTGATGCATTGCAGTATTGCCGCATACAGAAATGGCGTAAACATCTGAAGTTTTAAACCCTGCCTCTTTAACCGCCTCCGCTATTAATTCATTTATTGCTTGAACAATTTCGCCATGTAACCTTTCCAGTCCTGCATCTGTTTCTGCAAAGTTTATGCGCGAAATTACATCCGCACCATACTTTGTTTGTGGATTTAAGGTAGAAACTTTAGTTAGCTCTTTCCCACTCTTTAAATCCATGAGATAACCGGCAACCGTAGTAGTTCCAATGTCAAAAGCCATTCCTAGCAACATATCTTGCGTGTTCTTATCTTCGATTGCGATAATTTCATCATCGGAAATAACTATTGTTACATCGAAATTATTTTCTCTAATTTTTTTAGGAAGCTCTTGTGCAATCTTTAAGCTCGGCCTTATTCCTCGCCTTTCCACTAATCTGCTCCAATCATCCCTATTGTCAGAAAGTGTCGGTTGTGGCAGTTTTCTGTGCACTTTTTTTACCAAAGGATCTAAAAGTACTTCTCTTTCTAAACCTTCAGATAAAATTCTATGTTGTTGCTCTTTCTTTGTAATTTCGACTAGTAAGTCCTCTTTAATTTTAAATTGGCAGGCAAAAACTCTTTCTTCTTCTCCGCTGTCTCGTTTAATTTTAACCTGACACTGTTTGCAAAGCCCTAATCCTCCACAAGGAAACTCAAAACTTATATTATTATCGGTAAAAACTTTTTTGAGAGTATCATTTTCTTCCGCCAAAGTTTCTATATTATTCGGCAGAATTTTTACTTTATATTTTTTATCGGACATTTCTATCGCCTCCTGCAGTTAAATTAACAGTTTTTGCTGATTTAATCAAGTCTTTTTATTTTATCGAATCTCATGCCTAAAATTGCACAGCACGTGCCGCACAATCGAACTATTATAGCGATTATCAATGCCCAATAATATCCGCCTGTCACATCTTTTATATAAGCCCCAACATATGGCCCTACCGATACCCCAACACCTACAGAAAATGCGTTCAGTACACTCATGACTTTGCCCAGGTGCTTTCGTCCAAAAACATGGGGGACAATAGCGTAATGAATAACAGGTTCCCCGCCACCACAAAAATAAAATACAGCCCCTATCAGGAAAATAAGAATCTTTGAATGGTAATTTAGATAAAATGCCCCCATTAAAATGGCGGGAAGTAGATAAACTACCCAAAGAGTTTTCCATGGCCCACCTAATTTATCTGAGATTATCCCCCAGATAAAAGTTCCTGCAAGAGTGGATATCGCTTAAACGGAAAGAAAAGTCGGCACCACTGAAGATAATATATCTTCTTTACTCATAGTGCTTGATAAACCTTCCATTATTATTAAAGAAACATTTTGTGTAAAAAACATATAGGAAAAAGAGGCGCAGGTAAAACAAATATATAATATCCAGAATCTTTTATCGAAAATTGCTTCTTTTAAGGTATAATCTTTTGAAAAGTTGTTAGTTATATTAGTATTGATATCAGATGTATTTTTTGAAAATATCGGATTCCAGTTGGAAGAGGGCGTTTTCCAGAAAGGAAGGCCTATCCCAATTAAAAATATAGCAGAAATTACAGAAAAGAATAAAAAAATATTGCCGTTAAAACCATGATTTTTTATGTAAGAAGCAACTAAGGGAGAATATACAATTGTCCCAGCACTTGTCCCTGCCACCGTAAATCCCATAGCTGTTCCCACTTTATCCGGAAACCATTTGCCGATTGTCGCCGGTGATGTGCCTCCAAAAAAACCGCACCCAAGGCCAACAAAAAAACTGCCCAAATACCAAAGCCGCATGGCTACAGACCACTGAGTAAGCAAAAGCATTTTCATTATAAAAATATGGCCTGTAATTAGGGATATTGCAGCAATGATAAAATTAATTTTCGGGCCGTATTTATCTAAAATTACTCCGGCAATAGGAGGCCCGACAATCATACTGCCTATCCCGCTAAAAGTCGCTGCAAGGACTATAGATGCAGTAGTATCTAATCCAAAATGCATTTGTATATGAGGATAAAACATAGTCCAAAGGCCGGTTACTGTGATTGCTGTTCCCATTACAAAACCCGAGATTGGATAAAACCATCTTCTTTCTTCTCCTATTCCTTTTTCCAGGCCCATGATAGCCGTACCTCCGATGCAATTTTTAGAGGGCACCGAAGCAGTATCGGTGCCCAACTTTTTCTAATTAACCGTATTTTTCCACTGCTTCAATCAAAGCATGTATGTTTTCGGGTGGCGTATTTGCCGGAGCTACATTTACGCCGGCAGCAAGTATAAATCCTCCTCCTGGTTTCATTTTCTTTAACAGGTCTTTAATAAAATCGTCAATCTCTTGCGGAGTTCCGCTCACAAGTAAGCTCATAGGGATTCCACCCATTATACAAGTATGTCCCTGTAATACTTCTTTTGCTTTTACCACGTCAGTTTTTTCAAAATAAGCTACACCCCACCCTTTTGGCAACTCTAAAATGGTCTCTAGGTGAGGCTCATGATGTCCTTCAAAAAATACCTGAGATTTAACTCCCTCTTCGTAAAATCTCATTATTACTTTCTTCAATGAAGGCCAATAAAATTCATTATATAATTTCGGAGAAAGGTACTCGTTTAAGTGGAGGGGGAACATTGCAATTTTTGCACCGCCCTGGACTGTAGCCAGCGAATACTGAATAACCGGTTCTGTTAAGGCATCGATTGCCTTCTTAACTTTATCGGGATATCTTCTTACATCAAGCACTGCATTACTTATACCTCTTAAAAAGTCACCTATAATGTCCATGGGGGCATATCCCCATCCCATAGGCATTGAAGGATAGCCTAGCTCAGCTAATATTTTCCCCAGCTCAGCGTAAGCCGGACCAGCCTTTGATATCTCCATACCAACTCTTACCCAGGTAGCCATGGCCTTTCTTTTTGTCTCCAGATTAGTACATGCCCTAGGCAGTATGGTTTCTGCAATAAATCCTACAGGATCTTCTATCAGCTGATCGTATTCTTCCGGCTGCATGAAGGTTCCGCCGATAAACTGAGGACTTGCATTTTCATCAATCTCTCTGCCGGGATATCTATAATATTTATCACCTAAAGCATCATGTAGGGGGCCCGAAACAAGAGTGAAAGCAGGAGATAAATCTGGAAATTCCGAAAAAGCAATGCAAAATGCGCGTCCATCTAAACCGGAAAATCCGCCGCCGGGCATGTCAGATGGAAAATCACGCAAATATTTTTCAATAGCTTTTATGGCTTTATCATAATCATAGCAAAACTCATGCTGAGTAATGCCTGCATAAGCAGGGATTATGTCACCGCCTATGCCTGATAATGGAACTCTGTCCGGCTCTTCAAGATTTCTTGCAGCTTCTATTCTTGCAAGACGTTCCTTTGCAAGTTCGTCAGGACTTTTTGCACACATCTTTATCCCTCCACTCCCATTAATTCTTTACACAGCCTTACTCCTTTTGCAGCATCATCTGCCCAGGCATCTGCGCCGGTAAACTCTTTTACTTCTTCATCGACTCTTCCTCCGCCTATTATTATCTTAGGCTCTGTAAGACCTGCTTGCTTTATTGCCTCTATTGTCTTTTTCATGGAGCTTATTCCCGCTGTAATAAGGCAGCTCATTCCTACAAGGTCTGGTTTGTTTTCTTTTACTGCGTCTACAAATTTTTCTACAGGTACATCCACACCTATATCTATTACTTCAAATCCTGCGGCTTCGGCAAATGCTTTGAATATGTCCTTTCCTATGTTATGTATGTCTTCTTTTACGGTGCCTAGTACCATTTTACCTATTTTCTTTCCTTCTCCTTCCTTTATCATGGGAAGTGCAAGTTCCATTATGCCTTTAAATATTTCTCCTCCCAAGAGAAGCTCTGAAAGAAAATACTCGCCTTTTTCAAACTTATCTCCTACAACAGCCATAGCATCTCTGCATACATCTAGAAGTTTTTGAGCATCTCCGCCTTTTTCAAGATACTCTTTAGCAAGACTTACTGCACCTTCTTCATCCATATCTACTATTTTGTTGAAAAGTTCATCAAGCACTTTACCTTCCCCCTTTACAGTTTTTTGGAGCACCACAGTAATGAGAAAATTATTGATATTTTCTTCACACCATCCTTTCCTATGCCGATTTAAACCAGTTATAAAACTTTATACTTTCTGACACTAGTATATACGAGTATATCGAAATTGTCAACTGATTGTGAATTGAATCTCTTTAGCTATTATTTACAAATATTAGTTTTTTATACATGATTCTATATCTAAAAAAATCTCCCGGTCAAAGATTTACAACCGGGAGATTTTTTTACTGTATTAATTTGTAAAGATGTTATTTTCTAATGTATTTGCGAGGATTTAAACAACCTAATTCTCTAGAAATATCAGTCGCTGCTTTTAATATTAATTGTGAGTAATCTCGGTTTATTTTTTCTAAGTTTATCCGTGTAATAGGCCCTGATATACTCAAACTTGCCACTACATTGCCCGTATAATCAAATATTGGAGATGCCACACACATAACATCGTCCTCTGACTCTCTATTGTCAATGGCATAACCAAGGGCTTTAACTTTATCTAATTGTTTTTTCAAAATATCTATGTCGGTTATAGTATTTTTTGTCTGCTTTGGCAGCCCCCATTTTTGGATAATATAATCAAACTCTTCCTCGGGCAAAAAGGCTGCTTGCGCTTTTCCTGATGCAGTACAATGGACAAAGTTTTTGTCACCAACCTTGTGGAATGTCTGAAGATTTTCCGTAAAGTTAACTTTGTCAATATATATTATCTGTCCCGCATCGATCATTGTAAGGTAGACTGTTTCACCGGTTTTCCTTGCAAGGTCCTCCATAAAAGGCCTGGCAACTGTCCTTATATCCATATTTGAGATAAGATTAAATCCTAAATTAAGTATTTTAAAACTAAGTTTGTACTTTCCGGTTTCGGCATTTTGGGTGACATACCCTTTGTGTTCCAATGTATCAAGAAAGCGATAAACCGTACTTTTATGAAGATTAGTATATTTGCCGATTTCAGTTACGCCAAGCTCTTTGCCGCAAGACAGCGCCTCGAGTATCTCTAAAGTGCGAAGACAAGACCTTAGTAGGTTTTTTTCTTTATCCACAATATCACATCCATAAAGTCTAATTCATTATTTATATGTTACTTGTTCATATAAATCGTGTCAACTTTTTGTCTAATTCAGTTCAATAAACAAAAAAGTGCAAGATGTTCAATCGAATATTTATATTGCAGGCAGGATTCCTGATGTTTGTGTAGAATAGTATAAGTAAAAGCAAAACATCGTTTTATACAATAAAACAACATGAGAACATTTTTACTTACTGAAATATTCTATTTAAATAATAGAATAAAAATACAGTAAAGTCAAATGTTCCGCAAAGCAGGAGGCATTCAAATGATACTGGGAAAATTTGCTTTATCGGGAAAGACGGCCATAGTAACCGGCGCCAGGACGGGGTTAGGCAAAGGAATGGCTGTAGGACTTGCGGAAGCCGGAGCAGACCTGGCGATTGTAAACCGATCGCCGATGCCGGAGACCGAGGAAGAGATTAGAAAATTAGGCAGAAGATGCCTGCCTATTGAAGCTGATCTTTCGAATGCAAATGTAATACCGGAAATAGTCAAAAGAACGTTGGATGAATTCGGCAAGATAGACATATTAGTGAATAATGCCGGCATAATACGTCGAGCTCCTTCTATTGAATTTACAGAAAAAGACTGGGACGATGTAATAAATGTGAATCTTAAGGCGGTTTTTTTCTTAAGTCAAGCCGTTGCAAGAGAAATGATAAAAAATAATGGAGGTAAGATAATCAACATTGCTTCAATGCTCTCATTTCAAGGGGGCATACTGGTGCCGTCTTATGCTGCCAGCAAAGGGGGAGTTGCTTCTTTGACAAAAACATTGGCAAATGAGTGGGCTAAATATAACATAAATGTAAATGCCATTGCACCGGGTTATATGGCTACCAACAATACTGAACCTCTTAGAAAAGATGATGAAAGAAATAAGTCTATTCTTGACAGAATACCGGAAGGAAGATGGGGACTTCCCGAAGATTTAAAAGGAGCTGTGGTTTACCTTGCCTCGGAAGCGTCAGACTACGTAACCGGACACATATTGTGTGTAGACGGAGGATGGCTGGCAAGATAATAAAATTATATTGGAGGTCTTATTAAATGTTTGATGTTAGATACGCTTCAAGTAACAAAGATGCAAGAAGTTATGATACTGCAAGGCTTAGAGAGGAGTATCATATTGGTGGGCTTTTTAAGAAAGATGAAATTAGATTAGTATATTCTCATTTTGACAGGATAATCGCAGGTTCAGTCTGTCCTGCCGAAAGAGAGTTAAAGCTAGAAGCAGGAAAAGAAATAGGAGCAGAATACTTTCTTGAAAGAAGAGAGCTTGGAGTAATCAATATTGGAGAAAAAGGTGTTGTTTCTCTTGATGGAAAAGATTATGAGATGGAACCGAGAGATGGACTTTATGTAGGCAAGGGAACAAAAGATATAGTTTTTAAGTCAATAGATAAAAATAAACCTGCAAAGTTCTATATAAATTCTGCGCCGGCACATAAAACATACCCAACAGTTAAAATAAATATTAGTAAAGCAAATCCGGTTACGCTAGGTTCGAAAGAGGAGCTAAACGAACGAACCATATATCAGTACATACATCCGAATGTGTGTGATTCCTGCCAGCTGTCTATGGGCATGACAATGCTGAAAGAGGGTAGCGTGTGGAATACAATGCCTTGCCATACGCATGATCGCAGAATGGAAGTATACCTTTATTTTGATATGACCGATGATGCATTGGTATTTCATATGATGGGAGAACCTCATGAAACCAGACACATTATAATGAGAAATGAAGAAGCCGTAATTTCACCACCTTGGTCTATTCATTCAGGCGTCGGAACCCAAAAGTATACTTTCATATGGGGGATGGTAGGCGAAAATCAAGCTTTTGATGATATGGACCACATAGATAATAAAGATTTAATATAATATTCTGAGCTAAAATAAATGCATAAGAAATAGAAATTGGCACCCGTTTACAGGTTAAGCGGGCGCTTTTTTTAGTAAAAACGTTTTCCTGTATTTATAGGAACTAATCACTTTGCTTAAAATAACGATAAGCTAATTATTAAACATGAGCATTTTGTCAATATGCAGTTGTTAGAAACTTTGATATTGTATTATTATACTTATACATAAAATACTAAAGAATGCAGGTGCTTTTATGAAGGTAATTATAGCTCCCGATTCATTCAAAGGAAGTCTAAGTTCCATACAAGCAGCTGAAGCAATAGAACGCGGAATAAAAAAGGCGGCTTTAGCCTACAGCGAGAATGTAGAAGTTGCAAAAGTGCCAATGGCAGATGGGGGAGAAGGCACGGTAGAAGCTATTATAAGTGCGGTAGGAGGTAAAATAATTCCTACAAAAGCCTTAGACCCTCTTGGAAGACCCATAGATTCTTTTTTTGGCGTATTACCTGATAATACAGCGGTTATTGAAATGGCAGCGGCATCAGGACTTAACTTTTTAAAAGAGGAAGAACGCAATCCTTTAAAAACTACAAGCTACGGCACCGGCCAATTGATAAAAGCGGCACTGGATATGGGCTGCGAAAATATAATAATTGGTATTGGAGGCAGCGCCACAAATGACGGCGGAGTAGGGATGGCTCAAGCCATTGGAGTAGAGTTCTTGGATAAAGAAGGCAAACAAATAGGTTTTGGAGGCGGAGAGCTATCTAAAATCTATAAAATTGATATTTCTAATCTGGATGGCAGGGTAAAGAATGCAAAATTCACTATTGCCTCAGATGTAAAAAACCCGTTATGCGGTCCTGAAGGAGCTTCTGCTATCTATGGCCCGCAAAAAGGCGCAACACCTGAAATGATAGAAATCCTTGACAAAAACCTCGATCATCTTGCAAAAATAATAAAAAGAGATCTTGGAAAGGATATAAAAGACTTGCCGGGAGCAGGAGCTGCAGGGGGCTTGGGAGCAGCTTTGATGGCGTTTTTAGATGCACAACTAAGACCCGGGATAGAAATTGTAATGGAGCTTTCAAATTTTAAGGAAAAAGTAAAAGATGCAGATATTATTTTTACAGGCGAAGGTTCTACCGACTATCAAACAAAATTTGGCAAAGTTCCCTTTGGAGTAGCGCAAGTGGCAAAAGAATATAATAAGCCGGTAATATGTGTTTCCGGCTCTCTCCTTGAAGGCTATGAGCAATTATATGAATATGGGATTTCAGCGATGTTCAGTATAGTGAACAAACCAATGGACCTTAAGGAAGCGATGGAAAGGGGGGAGGAATTACTGTATAAGACATCAGAGAATTTGTTCAGGTTGTTATTATTATAAGTAATTTAAAAATTTATCAGGAGGTATTTTTAGATGGCAAAAATTTATTATGATAATGATGCAGACTTAAGTTATCTTGATGGTAAGGTAATCACATTTGTAGGTTATGGAAATCAAGGCAGAGCTCAAGCACTGAATCTCCGAGATTCTGGAATTAAGAATATTGTTATAGGTAATATAGAGGATGAATATAAAAAAAGAGCCATGTCTGATGGTTTCGAAACTTACGATATTGAGACTGCTTGCAAAAAAGGGGACATAATTTTTATCTTGATTCCGGATGAAGTTGCACCCGATGTTTATCGTCGAGAGATTCAGCCAAGTTTAAAAGCAGGCGATGTACTAAATTTTGCTTCAGGTTATAATATTACTTATAAACTCATTGAACCTCCAGAGGATGTAGATGTTATAATGGTAGCTCCGCGAATGATAGGTGAAGGTGTTAGGGAGTTATATAAAGAAGGATTTCCGACTTTTGTAGCAGTGGAACAAAAT
>Ga0116175_1002789_pt1 | contig 10289 bp, 7 predicted proteins | sample AD_UKC125_MetaG_FD_89802 | JGI IMG/M metagenome (GOLD analysis project Ga0116175, IMG submission 89802) | Active sludge microbial communities of municipal wastewater-treating anaerobic digesters from USA - AD_UKC125_MetaG | ecosystem: Engineered > Bioreactor > Anaerobic > Digestate | place: USA... | reverse complement strand
TACTGCTCGGCGGGCAGACCGAACGAGTCGAAGCCCATCGTGTGCAGCACGTTGCGGCCGATCATCCGCTGGTAACGGGCGAACACGTCGGAGCTGATGAAACCCAGCGGGTGCCCGACATGCAGACCGGCGCCCGACGGGTACGGGAACATGTCCTGCACGAACAGCTTGTCCGGGGCGTCGGCCGCCCCACCGCCGAACGGGGTCAGGTCACCGGAGAGCGGACCCACCGGGTTGGGGGCCTCGAACGCATGGCGGTCCTGCCAGGCCTGCTGCCAGCGCGCCTCGATCCGGCCGGCGAGCTCGGCGGTGTACCGATGTTCGGGCACGGTCTGATCGGCAGCGGGTGATGACGTGTCTGCGGAAGTCACCCGACCAGCGTAAATCGTGGGCCGTCGTGAGCCGAATCGCCTCCTTGGTTGCCGATGGCGACTGGTGTGTCGACGACGCCGAGTCGTAGACTGGCTGACCGTGGGTGTCCTGAGTGTCGTCGCTGCCGTCCTGGTGTTCGCGTGTGCCGCGGTGTGGGGCACCGTCGGGGTGCTCGGTGTCACCGGCAAACTTCCCGGAAACCGCTGGTTCGGTGTCCGCTCGCCCGAGACCGGCAGGAGCGAGGCCGCGTTCGTGCTGGCCAACCGGGTCGCCGGGCCCGGTTACATCGGCGCCGCCGTCATCCTCGCGATGGGCGGGCTGCTGACCCTCGGCGTGGACAGCGACTGGTCGGTGCTGTTCGCGCTCGCCGCGCTCGTCGTGGCCGTCGGCACCGTCGGCATCGTCAGCGGACTCGGCATCAAGGCCGCCCAGGGGTTGCCCGCCGAATCAACCGGCGGCTGCGACTGCTGCTCCGGCGGCGACGACCACGTCCCGGCATCGGGCTGCGCCGACGACAAGGCCGACTCCCCCGCCGATGACTGCGGGCAATCGAGCTGCGGGTCGTGCGCCTTGCAGGGAATGTGCGAAACCGACACCGCCGCGACCAAGCGATAGATCGCGTCCTGGAGTCCCCGGTTCCCGGCGACGGGCCGGGCGCCGGATCAGCGGCGCAAAACGTCGATCAGATACACAGAACGCCGCTCAGTTGCGCAGAACGTCGATCGGGTGGGTGGCGAGCAGCCCCAGCGGCCACGGCTGACGACGCAACACCGAAAACCACAGGTCCGCGGCCGGTGGTGCCAGCAGATCGGCGGGCAGGGCCGACGCGACCAGCCAGCTGCCGTCGGCGAGCTCACCGTCGAGCTGGCCGGGACCCCAACCCGCGTAACCGGCGAAGATGCGCAGCCCTTCGAGACGGTCGGCCAGCGCTTCGGGGTCGGCGTCGAGGTCGATCAACACGACCCTCCCGTCCACCGGACGCACACCCAACTCCTCGTCATCGGACATCCCGGGCTTGAGCACACCCAGGCAGAGCGCGGCATCACGTTTGACCGGGCCGCCGACGAACAGCGCCCGCGGAGAACTGGCCAGGTCGGTCCACTGGGGCAGCAGGTTGTGCACCGCCGCCTGACTCATCTGGTTGATGACGACCCCGAGGCTTCCCGCCGCGTTGTGTTCCATCATGTAGATCACCGACCGGCGGAAGGTGGGTTCGATCAGGTCCGTCGACGCGATCAGCAGCGAACCCGGTCGGACCTTGCGCGGGAGTTGCCCCGAACCCGCCTCGGGCGAGCTGTCGGGAGTCGGATCTTGCGCATCGTCACCGCCTGTCACCACACCATCATCGCACGCGATACACAGCTCCGGTCGGTACTCTGATCCGATGGTCTCTGGTTCGGTGAGCGACGGGAAACACGGCACGGCACGGGCGTTTCTGCGCGCCATGCGACTGCCCGGATTGCGTCGCCTGCTGGCGGTCCGGCTGGCCAGCCAGCTCACCGACGGCGTGTTCCAGGCAGGCCTGTTCGGTGCGATCCTGTTCAACCCGGAACGGCACGCCGACCCGCTCGCGATCGCGGGCGGCCTGGCCGTGCTGCTGCTCCCGTACTCGGTGATCGGACCGTTCGCCGGCGCGCTGCTCGACCATTGGGACCGCCGGGTCGTACTGATGGTCGCCAACACCCTGCGGGCACTGCTCATCGGCCTGGTGGCCATAGCGATCGCCTCCGGCTCCCCCGACACCGTGGTGCTGATCTGTGCCCTCGCCGTCACCGGCGCCAGCCGGTTCGTGGCCTCCGGTCTGTCGGCCGGCCTGCCGCATGTGGCTCCGCGCGAGGTGATCGTGGCGGTCAACGCGACGTTCGTCACCCTGGGGGCGGCGATGCTGGCGGTGGGCGCCGGAATCGCCGCCGGGCTGCGCGCCGTCTTCGGCTCCGACAACACCGGCAGTGCCCTGACCGAACTCGGTGCGGTCGTGCTGGCACTGGTCGCCGCGGCGATCGCCCAGGGCTTCCACCCCCGCCAACTCGGACCCGACCATGCCGACGATCCGGGCAGTTCGGTGACGCACGCCGTGGTGGTGGGCCTGTGGCACGGGCTGCGTGAGGTGATCCACACCCCGACGGTGTCGGCGGCGTTGTCGGCGATCGGCATGCACCGGCTGGTGTTCGGGATGAACACACTCACCCTCCTGGTCTTCAGCAAGGAGGTCAGCAAGGGCGACGGCCTCGAAGTGGTCGCGGCGGTGGGCAGCGCCACCGCCGCCGGAGCCCTGCTCGCCGCCATCACCACCCCGATGGTCGTCGACCGATACGGCAGACGCACCACCCTGGTGACCTCACTCGTCGTCGGCGCACTGGTGGAACTGTGTCTGCTCACCTATTCGCTGCCCGTCATCTACGCGGCGGCGATCGTGCTCGGCCTGGTGGGGCAGACGGTCAAACTGTGCGGCGACGTCGCCATGCAGTGCGATATCCGCGACTGGGTCCGCGGGCAGGTGTTCTCCGTCCAGGACGCCATCTTCAACGTCGCCTACGTGTGCGCCATCACCGTGGCCGCGCTGGCCATCCCATCGGACGGGCGCACCGTCGTCCTGCCACTGGTGGGCACCGTGCTGTACCTGCTCGGTATCGTCCTGGTTCGGACGTTGCACCCACCTGTGACGACGCCCCGGCTTCCCGCGCCCGCCCACTGACCCTCGCCTGTCCCTGACCGACCGTCACCTGTCGAATCCGGGTTCTCCCCGGCGGCGCATGGTGTCGGCACGGCCGTCGCCGTCTGAATCGATCAGCACCTGATCGAAGGTCCCGTCGCCGTCGGCGTCGAGGTACAGCCGGCCACCCCGACCACCGATCACCGACAGTTCGACGTCGGCACGCCCGTCACCGTCGAGGTCATGCGAGTCGGTACCGGTCGTCGAATCGGTATCGGTCGTCGGGTTGATACCGGTCGTCGGGCGCGCGCCCTCCCGGACGTCCCACAGTCCGCGGCCCGAATCCGAGTAGAACCGTGACCCGTGCGAATCCAGGTCCGATTCACCTCCCAGGCCCGATTCGCCGAGATCGATCACCACCAGATCGGCGACACCGTCGGCGTCGGTGTCCCACAGCGCGTCGTCACGACGTCCGTCGCCGTCGAAATCGAGACGCACGGCGTCGGCCGCCCCGTTGCCGTCAAGATCGAGGTCGGCACGGCTGGACCACGTGGTGGTGCTGCCGTCGCCGGTCCCGAAGATGTAGTCGATGAGCGAATCCATGGGAATTGGACGCAGCCCGACACCAAATGGTTCCAAATTCGACGAAATCAATGTTCTTGCGGATATACCGAACGGCCGATGCCGGTGAACTCGGGTATCGCACGGCTGAGTAGGTTAGGCCCATGTACGTGAGCCCGCTCGGGGAGGAATGGCACCGCGCACGGGTCGAACCCGACATCATTCATCTCGACTCGGCGGCCGCCGGACGTTCCTCCGACAGCACCATCAACGCCGTCACCGACCATCTGTGGCGCGAATCACGGTCCGGTTCGTACGTCGCCGCGGCCGCCTGCGGCGACCAGATGCGCCACGACCTGCGCGGTCTGGCGTCGTTGATCGGACACACCCCCGACGAGCTCACATTCCGGGAAAGTGCCCGCGCGTGCCTACGGGCGCTGCTGACGCACTGGTCACTTCCGGTGGCCTCCACCGTGTGGGTGGCCAAGAACGAGTTCGGGCCCAACCTCGATGAGTTCGAACGACGCGGCTATGCCGTCCGGCCCCTGCCCGACGGCGACGTGTACGGGCATGTCGACACCGACGCCCTGGAAAACATGCTGCAGTTCGAGCAGCCCGCTTTCATCCACCTGTGCCATATCGGCTCGATGTCGGGTGCCGTACAGCCCGCCGTGCGGGTCGTGGAGGTGGCGCACGCGGTGGGGGTGCCGGTGGTGATCGACATGTCGCAATCCGTCGGCCACGTCCCCACCGTCACCGGGGCCGACATCGTCTATGGCACCAGCCGCAAATGGCTCACCGGCCCCCGAGGCATCGGCTTCATCGCGGTACGGCGCGACTCCCTGCGCGAGGTGCGGATCCCCGACTCCGATGCCTTCATCGCCGGCCGCGTCGGACTGCACAACGCCGTACACGAACTCCTCGCCGTCGGCCAGCAACGCGTGTTCCGCGAACTGGCGACGGTCGGCCGCATCACCCGCGAACGACTCAACGGAATCGGCAGCTGGGAGGTTCTCGACGCCGTCGATGAACCGTCGGCCCTGGTGACCCTCGCCCCACCACCGGGCTGGCAACCCGATGACGTCCGCGCCGCCGCCGACAAACTCAGGGCCACCGGAATCCTGGTCACCGCGGCCGACTCGTGGCGGGCGCCCCTGGCCACCGAACATTCCGTGCTTCGGGTCAGCCCACATCTCGACGTTCGTCGCGAAGACCTCGATCTGCTCGCCGTGAACCTACGGACAATGGGTTACTGACCGGACCCTTCCGGCAGCGAGGATACTCCGGCACTACAGCCGGACTTACCCGTTGCAGTGTTCTAACCTGCGGTTTTGGTGGCACATCTCGGCCCGGGGATTTTTCGGGTAGTCAACTACTCGTTGCTTGCGGCCGCGCCGAGTCTACCGTCAGGAGGTGTCGTCCGGACATCATGACGACACCCGCCACGTCGGGATTCCACCGAGTCAAAGGTCTATGCCACACCCGACGGAGCGGCCGGCACGTGTGATTTCTGAGAGGTGAACCGATGCTGAGAAGAATGATAGTGGTCGTGACGGTGTTCATCATGGTGGTCGGCGGGGCGGCATTCGCCGCCGGAGGCGCCGAGGCGAAGCCGATACCGACATTGAAGGTGGATCCCACAACGACAGTGACCACATGCAAGCTGTGCCCGGGTAAGGCTCCCATCGGCCAGGTCCAGTTCGTCGTCAGGGCCGAGATATTGGCGGTGAGCAACTGGGGAAAGCCGACCGCGAAGCTCTACAAGAAGAATCCAGGAAACTCGAACTGGAGACTTGAGGTCCCAGGCGGGGTCCGCTTCACGGACCAACTGGCCAGCAACCTGTACAAGTTCACCACCACGGTCAAGCTGGAGGCAGGCCAGACATATGCCATCGGATTCTCGATTCCGAAGGACACTTGGGTATCGGGTGGTACCAAGGATTTCACGACCAAGTCGGCAAAACCGGTGTATCGGGAGACCGTGACACTCGTCAAGCATCCCGCCATCAACTGACCCGGGCCCCGCTGATGGTCGACTCCTCATACGGGAGCCGACCATCGGTGTCGTCAACGATCCCGTCGCCAACGATCCCAGGGCACACGTCGTCGTCCGGCTCAGGGTCTGGGCTACGCAGGCGTCCGAGGTTACAGCGCGGCGAGGGTTTCGGTGACGATGTCGGTGACGGCGTGCCGGGCGGCATCGGCGTCGGCGGCGACAAGGCCTATGCGAGTGCGCCGGTCGAGGACGTCGTCGACGTGGAGAGCACCCTCGTGGCGGACGGCGAACTCGATTTCGGCGCGGGTGACGTCGATGCCGGGCGCGATGAGACCGAACGGGTCGGTCACCCGGGCGTGCTCGAATACGGCAGCGGTCTCCGAACCGTAGCGGGCAACGGCGGAGGCCGGCAGCGAGCCGCCGGCAATGAAACCGGAGGCACCGATCAGCGCGGTGGTGTCCGTGATGCACGGCCCCGCGGAGAGTTCACCGACGGCGACGGCGGCGTCGACCGTGTCCTGCGCCCGGCTCCGATACGTGGTCAGGGTGCCGCCGACGACGCTCACCATCGCGCCGGAGATCCGGATCCGGTGCCGCCGTGCGGGGTCGGCGAGATCACTACCACCGGGGAAGGTGCCCAGGATGTCCGTCGAGGTGAGCGGTACGCGCAACGCCGTGTTGACCACCGACAGCAAGGTGTCCACATCCGATGAACTCTGCTGCGACTCAACCGAACCCACGGACGGAAAGTCACCGCGGGTGAAGCCGATGTACGCCCGGCCGAGTTGCGCGGGCAGGATCGACACCAGGTCGGACAACGAATCACCGAGCGGCACCGACAGTCCCGCGGTGGGATGACCGAGCCGGGCGGCGTCGACTACCAGATGGGTGCCGCCGCCGATATCGAACCGGGCGGTACTGTCGATACCCTCGGCCCACCGGCCTGCCGCGTTGACCACCGTCCGCGCGTACACGTCGAAACTCTCACCGGTGAGGGTATCGACGAGGCGCGCACCGTAATCGGTGATGTTCTCGGCGCGAGTGTAGGTACACACCGAGGCGCCGAACGCTGCCGCCGTACGGGCCAGCGCCACCACCAGCCGGGCGTCGTCGACCAGCTGCCCGTCGACGCTGCTCTGCGCGCCGCGCAATCCGTCGCGCCGGACCTCCGGGAACAATCTGATCGTCTCGAGCGCATCGATCCGCGCCGGTGGCGGCAACAACTCGGCCGGGGTACCCGACACCTTGCCCAGCGCCCTGCCCAGACCGGTACCGAGTCGCACCCGCATCGCCCGCCGCTGCGGGCCGTACAGCGGGTACACGTGCCGCAACGGTGACGCCAGATGCGGGGCCACCGCCGTCATCAGGATCCGCCGCTCGCGCGCACTCTCCAGCACCATCGGCAGATGACCGCTCGTCACGAAGCTCAGACCGCTGTGCAGCAGTTTGTTGCTCCACCGGGATGTGCCGAAGGCCAGGTCGTTGGCCTCCACCAGCGCCACCCTCAGCCCACGCGAGGCGGCGTCGAGGGCGGCACCGACACCGGTGACGCCGGCACCGATCACGAGCATGTCCAGCGGCGAGTTCAGCTCGGCGAGGGCCGCCAGATCGGCGCGGCGGCGGGCGGCGTTGAGGCTGGTGGTCACGATCCGAGACTAGCCGTTGATGCACCGACCCCGGTCCGAACCGACCGGGCTTGCGCACCACACTCCACGTCAACAGGTGGCGACGTCGGCGTCGTGCGGAAGCAGATCCTTGCGCTGCTGCTCCGTCAACGGTGGGGTGCCCGCACAGATCCACCGCTTTGCGGCGTCCACCTCCACCGCCTGCCAGTACAGCGATCCGGAGCTGTCTCCGGAGGTGAGGATCGCCTCGTCGGTGGTGGCCTTGGGGGCCAGCAGCCAGGCCGGCACAGGATCGGCCTGCGGCATCAGCGGAACCACCGCGACCGATGGCTCCCACGCCCGGTCCGTGAGCGTGAAGGTGCGCAGTTGGTGCGTACTGGTGCCCACCACCACCCGCGTCGGGGTGACCGACAGTGTCGCGGCGTATAACTCGCTCACCCGGGCCCGTTCGGTGGCGGTGCCGGCGGCCTTGTCCACCCGCCAGGCACTCAGATCGCGGGCGGCCAGCACCACGGTGTCGTCCGGGGTGAACACCACCTGCGAGGCGGGATTCGTATCCTTGATCACCACAACGGGATTGGTGGGCTCGGTGGGCCGCACCGCGGTCAGATCGTAGATGTAGGTGTTACCGTCGTCGGAACTGACCGCGAGCATGGTGCCGTCGGTGGTGAAGGCGATGCTCCGGATCAAATCACCCGGACCGACCAGGTGGCCGGAGATCGCTTGCGGCGAACCGGCATTGCTGACACTCCATAGTCTGACCGAGGTGTCGGTGACGCCGGTGGCGAGAACATCGGCGCGGGGCGAAAAGGCCAGTGCCGAGGTGTATCTGGTCTGGGTGGTGAGCGACCCGGACGAGCGCGGCCGGTTGGGGTCGGTGATGTCCCACAGCTGCACCATGCCGCCGTTGTTGTTGGCCGTGGCCACCCGCGTGCCGTCGTGGTTGACACTGATCCTGGGCTTCTCGTTCACCTTGCGCTGCAGGGCGACACGACCTCTGAGGTTGATCTTTCCCTCGGCCATCGTCCATACCGACAGCATCGCGTCGGTACCCGCACTCGCGATCACCTTCCCGTCGCCGGAGGTGTCCAGGCTGCTGATCGCGCCGCCCTGACCGGTACTCACCCCGGGCGGGAACCGCCAGACGTCGATCAGTCCGTCGTCGCGGCCGACCACCATCGCCGAGCCGTCGGGTGAGACCGCACCGGCGAACGTGCGCAGTGTGCCCTCGCCGGGCGAATTCTCCATCGACCACAATGTGTTCGGCGCCCGCGCGTCGACGGTGTTCCACACCTGCACCGAACCGTCCAGGCGCGGCGACATCACCCGCAGGCCGTCGGGGCTGAAACCGATCCACCACGAACCGCCGGGTGCGTGCGGCAGGGCCGAGCTCAGCGGCCGGGGCCGCTGCGGATCGGCGACATCCCAGATCTGCGCGTTGGAGCTGTCACCGGTGACAGCAAGTTCGCGGCCACTCGGACTGAATGCCACCGAGTGGGTGATCGACGGGAACCCGGTCATCACCGGACCGGCCTCGACGGGCGCGGCAGGATCGGCCACGTTCCACAGGTGCACCACCTGATCGTCACCGCCACTGGCCAGGACCCTCCCGTCCCCGCGGTACGACAAAGTGCGCACCGGGCCCGAATGGGCACGCAGAACGCCCGCCGGCCGGTCGGCCACACCGGTGCCGGTCACCCGGAACAACGCGATCGTCCCGTTGTCCGACGAGGTCGCGAGCTGGTCGCCGGTGGGCGAGAAGCGCGCCATGTACACCGTCGAGCCGTCGGCCGGTTTCAGGGTCGACACCAGACGCGGTGAGCGCACCTCGGTGATGTCCCACACCCGGACCGTCCCGTCGCCGCTGGCCGCGGCGAGCAGCGGCTTGCTGGGATGGAAGGTCACCGCGGTGACAAAGTTCTCGAAACCAGTCAGCGTCACAACAGGTTTGAGCGGTTCGGCGGACTCCTCTCCCGTCTGCCACACCCGCACCGTCCGGTCGCCGGCGGCGGAGGCGACCAGATCGCCTGCCCGCGAATACGCCAGATCGTAGACCGCCGAGGTGTGCCCGGACACCGACGTTGCCAGCGGACTCGACACGGCACCGAGCATCCGTTCGACGATCGCGCCGTCGTCCGGGTACAGCTTGTGCCCGGACAACAAAACGCGGGCCGCCACCGACGGATTGGAGTTCTGCAGGCTCAACACATTCGACATCATCGCCGTGTATTCGGCGGCGTTGCGCTCGCGCGCCAGCTCTCGGGCCTGCCGCAACGAGATCCCCGCGGCGATCATCGAGACGATAGCCAGCAACGCGACCACGCCGATGCCGATCGACCGCAACCGCCGGCTGTGCCTGCGATCGGCCACCGCGGCGTCGAGAAACCGATCGTTGTCGGCCGACAGCAGATTCCGGTAGGTCTGGTTGACCTTGTCACGCTGATACAACGACAACTCCAGTCGCGCACCGGTGTACAGGAACGACTTGTGCCGGGCGGCGTCCACCCACGCATCGGTGTCGACGTCAAGCTGCTGACGCCAGACGAGCGCGTCCTTGCCGGCGATGATCCAGCCGCGCAGCCGCGGCCACGCCGTGAGCACCACGTCGTGGATCAACATGATCACCTCGTCGGAGACCGTGATCAGGCGTGCCTGCGCGAAGACGTCGATGATCGCAGAGACGTCCTCGCCGAAGCGGGTACCGACCGTCGCCAGATCGAGGGGGGCGCGCAGCGCAGCCCCGTCGGCGCGGACGTGGACCAGCGCCATCAGGACCGTGCGCGCCAGGTCACGATCCTCCGGGCCGATCGAGGACCAGGCGCTCTCGGCGGTGTCGGCGACCGCGCGGGCGATGCCGCCGGCTGCCCGATACCCCGAGATGGTCATCCGGTTGCCGGTGCGGCGCGACCAGGTCACCGCCAGCACGTGCGCGAGCAGCGGCAGCCTGCCCGCCCGGTCGCCGGAGTCCGCGGCCGCGTGCAGATCGTTGAGCAGTACATCGGCCAGACCCGACTCGATACGGCCACCGACCAGCTTCACCGGGGCGGTGATCGCCACCCGCAGCTGGGCGTCGGACATCTCG
>Ga0116175_1002783_pt1 | contig 10302 bp, 9 predicted proteins | sample AD_UKC125_MetaG_FD_89802 | JGI IMG/M metagenome (GOLD analysis project Ga0116175, IMG submission 89802) | Active sludge microbial communities of municipal wastewater-treating anaerobic digesters from USA - AD_UKC125_MetaG | ecosystem: Engineered > Bioreactor > Anaerobic > Digestate | place: USA... | reverse complement strand
AGAAAAACGGGGTTTTTCTTCAATGGTGGCGTGTCCGGCGCTACGTTGGGTACTACCACCATAAATGCGGCGTCCTGTAAAAGGATTGCGGTATTGCGATGATCCGGGTGATAGTCATAGGGGCGGGGGCCGATAACCACATCGGCGTTCCATTCTCTGATCAATCTGATAACCTGAAGACGTATGTGCAAATCTGCCATCAATTCTCCGTCATGATTATCCAATACTTTATAGGTTACTCCCAATCGTTTGCCGGCTTCCATAGCTTCAGCCCTGCGCCTTTTTGCCAATGCTCCGCCGCCTTCATTAAAGTGCCCTGCGTCTCCATTGGTCAAGGAAACGAACAAAACGTTGTGTCCCAATTGGGCAAATTTGATTGCCGTGCCTCCGGCCGAAGTTTCGGCATCGTCGGGATGAGCACCGAATACAACTACGTTTATCTTTTTGTCTTGCATGTCTTGTGCATTTTGTGCCGAAAAAATATTCATTGGGATCAGTGCTGCCAAAAGAAATAAAATCAATTTCATAACGCTTTTATCCATATATTTCTAAACTGTACCAAGCTAGAAGCCCCCATAAGTTTTCCTGTTTGAGGATTAATACCTCCATGATGCTGTAAACCGATAGGACCCTTTACATCCAACCCTGGATAATAAGCATTGTCAATGACCACAATGCCATTGTTTATTACAGTAATTCGATCACCTTTCACCACAATATCGAAAGCATTCCATTGTCCAACCGGTCTATCGGCATTTTCGCATGGAACGGCAGCTGCTCGTACCTCGGCAGGCAGGGATTCATTTGTACGTACCGACCAAAGTTCGCCTGACCCGACCGACCAACACCACATGTTTACTTGGCCTGCACCTTTTAAAAGAACGCCGGAATCGGAATTAGGAGCCAACGGCTCAATTATTTTGCCTTTGTCGTCGCGCAAATAATCTCCGTTCGATAAAATGGTTGGCAACGGAAAAAGGTGATCCCCATAACCTTTAAAGCGCCATTCGATATGAAGAACAAAATCCTCAAATTCCCCATCCGTCCAAAGATTTTTATCACCTTTTGCTTCAGATCGGGCATCATAATCGATCACGCCATCGATAACCGACCAATGACCATTATCGCCTACCGGTATTTTCCATCCGTCAAGGTTATTACCATTGAATAAGGAAGAATAGTCTTTTCTTTTAAAGAAATTCTCTTGTTGCCCAAAAGACATAAAAGAAAAATCAATGAGCAAAAACAGCAGCAAAAAATAATTCATTTTTTTCATACTCTTAATTTATTTAAAGGATTATATTTTTTTAACGTCATTAAAGTTCCCATCCTTCCCGGTAAATTCTCGATACAAATTCATTGGCTTGAGAATGGTTGGCAACTTTCATATTTTCACTATCCCATTCAAGACGATCGTCCATTCGAATAGCCAAATTGCCAAGACAAATGGCTTCTGCCACAGACTGTACTTCCTGAAATCTTCCGCGTGATGGGCTTCCCCCTCGAAATGCACGAATCATCTCGGTAGTCTGATCAATGTTTAAGGGTTTACAAATCTCAATAGAGCCCATTCGTTTCGCTCCATCTCTTACATTCAATACCGTTATATTTCCATAATCGTAATCGGCTAGAATTGTTCCTCTATCCCCGACAAACATAACGCCTTCTTCAGGCATTTTCATGCCCTTTTCCACCAAAGACTTGGGCGTAGCAGGTTTAATTCCGCCTTCATACCAAAATACATCCACTGTCGTGGTTTTATCGATAACAGGAACATCTGCCCATTTAATAGTAGCGGCATGGGGATAACTGACATTGTTTTCTACCTTTGCACTTCTGAAATCCCTAATTTCGCAAGTAAAACTTTTAGCACCCTCGGCATTTGTAGGTATCCCTAAATTTAAAATTCGCCAATCTTTCCAGAATCCATAATACCCCATGTCGGCAAGGCACCCTCCGCCAAATTCGTACCAACCTCGAAAAACGGTATGGGTATAAGCAGAAGAATAGGGTCTGTTCGTTGAAGGTCCAAGCCATAACTGCCAATCGAAACCTTCGGGTATGGGTTCCTCTTCGGGAAGGTAGGGCGAACCCTGAGGCCACATCGGACGATTGGTCCATCGGTGCAACTCTTTTATCTCGCCAATAAAATCATTGTCGATCCATGCTTTTAATTGGTAAAGTTCTTCCGGATCTTGAAAAGCAAAGCAGTGTGTTGCAACTCCCGTTTTTTTGGCCGCATTGCAAGCCAATCGTGTTTCATTCATGAAATTGGAAATAGGCTTGTGGGTTGCCACGCATACGTTTTTTTTCATGGCAGTCAAAGCAATGGTGGCATGCAAATGATCGGGCGTCATAATAAAAATAGCATCCAGATCATTTTCTTTTTCCAAAAGTTCGCGAAAATCGGCATAGGTTGTACATGAATCATAAACGTTAGCACCAATTTTCTCCGCATAAAAATCATTAATCCGTTTCCTCCCGATTTCCCGACCTCCTGGTGCCCCTTGCTTTTCTCCTTGCGGTTTTCCCCATAAAGGATAATCGTAACTTTCTTTGTTGGGATCGCAAACTGCCACAAATTGCAGTTCTTCTCGTTTCAGCCAATCGGGAAGCTGTCTCAACGCTTGAGTACCACAACCGATTAAAGCAACATTAATCTTATCGTTTGGAGAAATTTTGCCGTTAAGCCCCATTACGTAAGAGGGAATGATGGTCAGTCCAACGGCGCCCGACGTCATTTTAGAGATAAACTCTCTCCTGTTTAATTTTTTGGATGATTTCATGGTTTTTTATTTTAGATTTGCTTATAAGTCGAGTTTTACATGGTTATTGATAAAACCGATTGTTTGTTGGCTTCAAATTTAAATTTTTAATTTTGAATGCACAAATGAAAAAATATTCGTGGAAAAGAAAATTAAACAAAATACCAATGGACGAAAAAAGCGAACCAACGAAGTTATATGTAAACTGTTTTATTGCTAAAATCGACAAAAAGTCGTATTTTTGCGGGCTATCAAATTGTTTTTGAAAGAAATTGTTCATTTTCCTTTTCAAACGATAGGATTTATTGAAAAAGGCGGTATTTATTTCAACTAAAATATTTTTGTATGAAATTCGAAAAGATGCAGGGAACAGGCAACGATTACATCTATTTTAATTTGTTTGAAGAAAAAATAGATAATCCGTCCGATTTATCCATAAAGTTAAGCGACCGACATTTTGGTGTAGGAGGCGATGGCATAGTGCTGATAGGTCCTTCAACCGAAGGTGATTTTTCCATGCGCATGTTCAATGCCGACGGCAGCGAAGCCGAAATGTGCGGCAATGCCTCGCGTTGTGTGGCAAAATATCTTTATGAACGAGGATTGACAAAAAAAAGGGAGATTGCTTTGGATACCAAGGCAGGTATAAAATACCTTCAACTTTTTATTGATCCGCAAACCGATACCGTCGAACGCGTACGCGTAAATATGGGAAAAGCCGCTTTTTCTTCTCAATCCATTCCGGTGATTTCCGAACTTCCCGAAGTAATCGATCAACCTTTGACCATTGCCGGAAAGGAATTTCGTATCACTTGTGTATCGATGGGAAATCCGCATACCGTTATTTTCATGTTGGGAATCGACAAGTTGAAAATTGATGAAATTGGTCCCAAAATAGAAAATCATCCCATGTTCCCTCAACGAACCAATGTGGAATTTATTGAAGTCGTTGATCGGAACACGTTCAAAATGCGCGTATGGGAACGTGGGAGTGGAGAAACACTTGCTTGCGGCACAGGTGCTTGTGCTTCGGTGGTTGCCGGTGTCATTAATGATTATTGCGACACACGCGTCACTGTGCAATTAAAAGGAGGTGATCTCGAGATCGAATGGGATAAAATCCATAACCAAGTTTATCTGACAGGCGATGCCCATTTTGTTTTTAAGGGAGAAATCCCCGATTAAGAAAAATCAATCAATTATTAACTCAATAAAATATGTTTTCGATAAATGAGAATTTTCTTCGGCTGAACGAAAATTATCTTTTTACTACCGTTGCCGAGAAAGTCAAAAAATTTTCTACTGAACATCCTGACGCAAACATTATCCGTTTGGGAATTGGCGACGTAACCTTACCCTTGCCGCCGGCCGTTATCAAAGCCTTACATAAAGCCGTAGACGAAATGGCGGTAAAAGAAACGTTTCGAGGTTACGGTCCCGAGCGGGGATATGATTTTTTACTCGAAAAAATTGCCGAAAACGATTATCGTGCACACGGAATCGACATTTCTACCGATGAAATATTTGTGAGTGATGGAGCAAAAAGCGATACGGGAAATATTGTGGACATCCTGGGCGAAAACAATGTTGTCGGGATTACCGATCCGGTTTACCCCGTTTATTTGGATTCCAACATAATGAGAATAAAAGAGCGTTCCATTACCAACAGTAAAATTGTGTTTCTCCCATGCCACGCCGAAAACAATTTCTTACCGGAAATACCTAAGAAAAGGATAGACGTCATTTACCTGTGTTATCCCAATAATCCCACCGGTACGGTCATGAAAAAGGAAGAACTGCAAAGATGGGTAAATTATGCGCTTGAGAACAAAAGCCTCATATTATTTGATGCGGCTTATGAAGCCTATGTTACAGAAGACGATGTTCCTCGCAGCATTTTCGAGATTGAGGGTGCAAAATCGTGTGCCATCGAATTTCGTTCCTATTCCAAAAACGCCGGCTTCACCGGTTTGCGCTGCAGCTACACAGTGGTGCCGAAAGAACTGAAAACCAAAGCTTCCACCGGGACTTATGTTTCCTTGAATCAATTATGGCTCAGACGCCAATCCACCAAATTCAACGGAACAGCCTACATTATTCAGCGTGCAGCAGAAGCGGTATATTCTCCCGAAGGAAAAGAGGAAGTGAAAGGGTTGGTAAATTATTATTTGGAAAATGCAAAGACCATCCGTGAAGGACTTCGTGAGAAAGGTTGGACCGTGTATGGCGGAATAAATTCACCCTATATCTGGTTAAAATGCCCCAACACAAACGATTCTTGGCAGTTCTTTGATCGGTTGCTCGAGGAGTGTCACATTGTAGGTACACCGGGAGTAGGTTTTGGTCCAAGCGGCGAAGGCTATTTTCGTCTCACGGCTTTCAACAGCCACGAAAAAACCCATGAAGCCATCGAACGAATAAAAGAGTGGGAAATAAAGCATTCACGAGATATCAAAACATTTTGATAATTCGTTCGATTCCTTCCGCCAACGCATCCATCTCCTCATACGTGTTGTAAAAAACCGGCGACGCACGAACCGTTCCCTGAATGCCCAATTCTTTCATTAAAGGCTCCGCACAATGATGCCCGGTACGTACGGCTATTCCCATTTTGTCGAGCAACATCCCCATGTCATATGGATGAACACCATCCACCAGAAACGAAATTACACTGCTTTTGTTTGCGGCATTGCCATATATATGCAAACCTTTGATGGCTTGTAGCCGCCGAGTGGCATACTCCAGCAACTTGCCCTCGTAACGGGCAATATGTTCCAATCCAATCTCCGAAACATAATCCAATGCTGCGGCTAAAGCGGCAGACCCTACAAAATCGGGTGTTCCGGCCTCAAATTTAAAGGGAATCTCGCTGTAAGTGGTTTTTTCGAAACTCACGCTGGCGATCATTTCGCCGCCACCCTGATAAGGAGGCAAGGCATCCAGCCACTTTTCTTTCCCATACAGGATGCCAATCCCGGTAGGTCCGTAAATCTTATGGGATGAAAAAACCAAAAAATCGCAATCGACCAATTGTACATCAATCGGCAGGTGTTGCACCGACTGAGCCGCATCAACCAAAACGGGAATATTGCGGTCGTGCGCAATTTTCGTTATTTTTTCAATAGGATTGATAGTGCCCAGTACGTTTGAAATATGTGTCAAGGCAATCAGTTTGGTACGTGAAGAAATTTTTTTCTCCAACTCATCGAGGCGCAATTCGCCGTTTTCGTTGATAGGAACCACTTGAAGTTTTATTCCCATGATATCGCCTTGCAATTGCCACGGAACAATATTGGAGTGGTGCTCCATTGCCGTGATAAGAATTTCGTCCCCTTCCTTGCAAAATGCCCGGCAAAAGCATGACGCTACCAAATTGATGGATTCCGTTGCCCCATGAGTGAAAACAATTTCGTTGGGAGATTTTGCACCAATGAATTTCTGCACGGTTACCCGTGCCGATTCGTGGGCATTGGTGGCTTCTTGACTCAAAAAATGCACACCCCGATGCACATTGGCATTGAGGCTATAATACATTTCTTCTATTTTTTCCACCACGCAGCGGGGTTTTTGGGTGGTGGCGGCATTATCCAGATAAACAAGCGGTTTACCGTAAACCGTGCGTGAAAGTATAGGAAAATCTTTTCGTATTTCGGTTACGTTCAGCATCATTTACATACATTACAGTTTCCACATCGCAGCAAATCACCCCTGAATCGTTTGTCGATCAAGTATTCCAACCGTTCGCGCAAAATATCGATACGAACCATATCCACCACATCCTTAGTGAAAGCCACCATAAGCAACATGCGGGCTTCCTCCTCGGGAATTCCCCGTGCTCGAAGATAAAACAGGGCGTCCACATCGAGTTGTCCGGTGGTCAGCCCATGCGAACATTTCACATCATCGGCATAAATCTCCAGTTGAGGCTTGGCATACATATGCGCATCGTCCGAAACACAAAGATTGTGATTACTTTGATAAGCTCTGGATTTTTGCGCTCCTTTTTCCACCAGAATCCTTCCGCAGAAAACGCCTGTCGACTTTTCTTGCAAGACATACTTAAACAATTCGTTGCTGGTGCAGTGCGGCACGGCATGATCGAGAAAGGCAAAATTGTCGGTATGCTGTTTTTTGTCGCTTATTGCCAATCCGCCCACATGCGTCTCGGCATACTCGCCCAACAATTTGAACCGATAATCGTTACGGGTATAGCCGTTGTGAAGGGTGATTCCCGCGGCTGTTACTTTCGATCGTTCTTGCTGATTGCAATACAATAAACTTATGCGGGTTGCTTTTTCCGAATTCTCTTCCAATTCGTAAAGGTCGATTTGGGCATTCTCTTCTGCGGCAATTTCTATTACCTGTGTTACGACAAAATGCACATCGTCTACCGTATGATCGCAAACCAACAATTTCACTCGGGCATTTTTCCCTACAATGAGCAGAATACGTCGGTTCACGTTCAAATCCACACCGCCGCGAAGAATGTTGATCAGCTGCAATGGTTTTTCAACAACCGTATTTTCGGGTACGTACACCACAAAACCATCTTGGGCAAACATGGTATTGTATGCGGCAACACCATTGTTTGAGTAGTCGGCAATTTTATTGTAGTAGGCATTGAAAACACGGGGATACTTTTCGGAAAATGTTTGCAAACTTCCGGCGAACACCCCTTCGGGAAGTGACGGGTTGCTTCGGGGTTTGTCGTAATAGCGGTCGTTAATGAGAAAGAAAACATGGGTATTCAGGTTGGGAACATCGCATTTAAAAGCATCATAAGGATTTACCGGAATGGGAATGTTTCGTAGATTCAATCCCAACTCGGTATCAAAAGCGCGAGAAATGTCCGAGTGTTTATAATCTTCCGGTTCAGAAGTTGGGAATCCCAATTTTTTAAATGACTCGAAAGCAGCGTCGCGTTCCTTGTTGAGACCCGGCGTAGCGTTTTTATCAATTTCTTCCCGATACGTTTCAAACAGGTCAATATATTGTTGTTCAATCATTTCTTCACAAATTGTTACTTCGTATTTGCGGTGTTTATCAAGCTTTCGTAGCCTTTTTCTTCAAGCTCCAACGCCAATTCGGGGCCGGCAGTCTTGATAATTCTACCGTCGTACAACACATGAACTACATCGGGTTTAATGTAATCGAGTAATCTTTGGTAATGGGTAATTACAATCACCGCATTATCGTCGGTGTGCAATTTGTTTACCCCTGAAGCCACTATTCGCAATGCATCGATATCGAGACCCGAATCCGTTTCGTCCAAAATGGCAAGTTTGGGATTGAGCATCGCCATTTGAAATATTTCGTTCTTTTTCTTTTCGCCTCCGGAGAAACCTTCGTTCACCGAACGATTTACCAACTGGCTGTCCATCCCCAGCATCTCCCGTTTATCGCGCATGAGTTTCAGAAAATCGCTTGCCGAAATGGGTTCTTCCCCTTTGTATTTCCGATGTTCGTTAACTGCTGCTCGCATAAAATTGACCATGCTGACGCCCGGAATTTCCACCGGATATTGAAAACTGAGAAAAACACCTTCCCTTGCCCGATCTTCCAGCTTCATTTCCAGCAAGTTCTTCCCATCAAAAAGAATGCTTCCTTTGGTAACTTCAAATCGGGGGTCACCCGCCAAAACCAACGCCAGCGTGCTTTTACCGGAACCATTAGGTCCCATGATGGCATGAATTTCGCCTTTTTTTACTTCCAGATCGATGCCTTTCAATATTTCTTTTCCTTCTACGGATACATGCAGATTTTTTATTTCAAGTAAATTTTCCATAAATCCTATTCTTATTTTCGTTTTTACTCCCACTTGTCATTTTTTGGAGCTACAATCGTTTGTTCCCTCTTTTTTTCCTTCAACACCAATTTTTTCGGCTTCATTGATTTTCTTAAATACATCGGAAGCAAAAATGAACTTTTTCACTGCTTCGTTATCCGAATCTTTAAGTTGTTCTTTCGGCCCTTCCCATTCTTTGACTCCTTCGTTGAGAAAAACGATATGCTCTCCGATGTTCATCACGGAATTCATATCGTGAGTAACAATAACCGAGGTTATCCCAAACTCTTTGGTAATATTCAAGAGAAGTTCGTCTATCAATTGCGATGTTTGAGGGTCGAGTCCTGAATTGGGCTCGTCGCAAAACAAATATTTGGGATTTAAAGCAATTGCACGAGCAATGGCTGTCCGCTTCATCATTCCACCGCTTATTTCAGAAGGATAAAGATGTGCCGCATGCAACATATTTACTTTTTCCAGACAAAATTCTGCTCGTTTTTGTCGTTCCTTTTTATTCATTCGGGAAAACATATCAAGTGGAAACATGACATTTTCGAGCACTGTTTTTGAATCAAACAAGGCCGATCCTTGAAAAAGCATGCCCATTTCGCGTCTCAACCGTTTTACTTCTTTCGTTTTCATGGTGAGCAAATTGCGCCCTTCGTAAAGAATTTCACCCGATGTGGGACGAATAAGACCTACCATGCATTTCAAAAAAACCGTTTTGCCCGATCCGCTTTTCCCGATAATCATATTAACTATCCCTTTATGAAAAGTAGCCGATATGTTGTTTAGCACAAGATTGCCTTCAAACTCTTTGAAAAGATTTCTTACTTCGATCATTTGTTGTTGCTTTTACCCCATTACCAACTGCGTGAAAACCAAATCGGCCATCAAAATCAATACACTGTTTATCACTACCGAATCGGTACTTGCTTTTCCCACGTCCAATGCTCCTCCTTGTACGGTGTAGCCAAAATAGGCCGACACGGAGGAAATAATAAATCCGAAAATCATCGATTTTGCAATAGAATACCAGATAAAAAATTCGCGAAAGAAAGCACGTAAACCGTAAATATAAGTTGCTACCGGTGGATTTCCCGTCAAAGCGCACATAAGGTAACCTCCCATGAGACCGACAAAAATACTGAATACAACCAACACAGGTATGAAAACGATAAACGCCATTATCTTGGGAAGGATAAGATAATTGGCCGAGTTTACACCCATGACTTCAAGTGCATCTATTTGTTCGGTGATGCGCATGGTTCCTATTTCGGATGCAATATTCGATCCCACCTTGCCCGATAAAATCAAGCACATAATGGTTGAAGAAAATTCCAAAAGTATAATTTCTCGTGAAACCACTCCCACCGTGTAGGAGGGAAGGAAAGGATAGTTGAGATTCAATGCCAGTTGCACTACGATAACGGCACCAATGAAAAAAGAGATGAGAACGACAAGCCATATAGATGTAACTCCAAGCTTATAAAGTTCTTTAAGAAACTCCTTGAAAAACTCCCTCGCTCTATCAGGCGGTGTCAACACCTGTTTCATAAGCAATGCATATTCACCTATGCTTTCCAATAATCCTGAAAGAGACATATATCAACAAGCTGATTTTTTAATTTATTGCTGCAAATATAGGTATTGTTTTTCTATTTTTGATATTTCATGGAAAGGATGATGAAGCTTTTTTGCCACCTTGAGACAATAAAGGTTATTTCAAAGGTCTTTCAGCAACTTGTCTTT
>Ga0116175_1002781_pt1 | contig 10305 bp, 13 predicted proteins | sample AD_UKC125_MetaG_FD_89802 | JGI IMG/M metagenome (GOLD analysis project Ga0116175, IMG submission 89802) | Active sludge microbial communities of municipal wastewater-treating anaerobic digesters from USA - AD_UKC125_MetaG | ecosystem: Engineered > Bioreactor > Anaerobic > Digestate | place: USA... | reverse complement strand
GCCTGTCGTTCCAGGTGTGTTTCGTGTCCGCGACGGCGGTCGCGGCCCGGTTCGGGATCGCCTCGGTCGCGGCGCATCAGGTGACCGTTCAGGTGTGGGATTTCGTGTCGCTGCTGCTGGATTCGGTGGCGATCGCCGCGCAGTCGCTGGTCGGTGCGGCGCTCGGGGCGGGCGCGGTCGGGGTGGCGGTCACCGTCGCCCGGCGCACTGTAGTGGTGGCGCTCGCGATCGCGGCGCTGGTGGGCGCGGTGTTCGTGCTGGGCGCGGGTGTCATCCCGGGCCTGTTCAGCTCCGACGACCAGGTGCGCGAGGCGATGACCGTACCGTGGTGGTTCCTGGTGGGGATGCTGCCGATCGCCGCGGTCGTATTCGCCCTCGACGGTGTGTTGCTCGGTGCCGGTGACGCGGCCTTCTTGCGGACCGCGACGTTGTTCTCGGCGCTGTGCGGGTTCTTGCCGCTGATCTGGTTGTCGTTGCTGCTGGACTGGGGCCTGGCGGGTATCTGGTCGGGGTTGGTGGCGTTGATGGTGCTGCGCCTGGTCGCGGTGACGTGGCGGTTCGTCGGTGGCCGTTGGCAACGGGTAGGCGTCGGGGCGGTGATCTGATCGAGACGTGGGTTACTCGTGGGATACTGCGCGTGGCGTGATGATGCGGCGCGCCGGAGCGGAGGACGACGGTGAGACCGGCGAAGGTATGGGTGGTCGCGGGCGTGAGCCTGCTCGCGGTGGCACTCGCCGGCTGTGACGAGCTGGACAAGGTGATCGGCGCCGAGACCGTCACGGTCACCGAGACGCCCGGCCCGGAGGACGCGCCGGCAGCCGACGACGATCAGCAGGACTCGTCGGACGACGATTCCGGCGGTGGCTCGCCCGACTATTTCCAGGGCCCGACGATCAGTCAGGACCACAGCGTCGTGGTGCGTACGTGCGGCCGCAAGGCGATCCTGATCAGCGGGGACGCCAACGCCATCACCCTGCTCGGCATGTGTACCTCGGTGCTGGTCAGCGGCGACGGCAACAAGGTGATCCTGGGCGGCGTGGAACGGCTGTCGGTGTCCGGGGACGGCAACACCATCACCTACTGGCCCAGCACCGCCACACTCACCGACAGCGGCAACGGCAACACCTACTTCAAACGCTGACCCGCGGGCCGGGATGCCGACTCTGGCACTATGGATCTTCGTGGCTACTCTGTGGGCGATCAGTGATCTGCATGTCGGGCATCGTGGAAACGAGGAGATCGTCGACAAGATCCGGTCCCAGGAATCGGGGGACTGGCTGATCGTGGCCGGTGATGTGGCCGAACGCACCGACGACATCATCGACACCCTGCGCCGGCTGAAGCTGAAGTTCCACACCGTCATCTGGGTTCCGGGCAATCATGAGCTGTACACCACCAGCCGGGACCCCCGGCAGGTGTTCGGGGTGGCCCGCTACGACTACCTCGTGCAGGCGTGCCGGGACATCGGGGTGATCACCCCCGAGGACATCTACCCGCTGTTCGATCCGGGCAACGGGAAACCCCCGGTCCGGGTGGTGCCGATGTTCCTGCTCTACGACTACACCTTCCGGCCCGAGGGCACCACGACGGCGCTGTCGGCGCTGGCGCTGGCGCGGGAACGCAATGTGGTGGCCACCGACGAGTTCCTGCTCTCACCCGAACCGTTCCCAACGCGCGATGCCTGGTGCCGGGCCCGGATCTAGGCCACCCGCCTGCGGCTCGAAGCGCTCGACCCGAACGAGAAGACGGTTCTGATCAACCATTGGCCGCTGCGCCGGGAACCGACCGACGTGCTGACGTATCCGGAGTTCGCGTTGTGGTGCGGCAGCGAGCTGACCGCGGACTGGCACACCCGGTTCAATGCGGTGTGCTGTGTCTACGGGCACCTGCACATCCCGCGCACCACCTGGTACGACGGTGTGAAGTTCGACGAGGTGTCGGTCGGCTATCCGCGGGAGTGGAAGAAGCGCGGGCTGCCCGAGCCGCTGCTGCGCAAGATCGTCCCCGATGAGGGGGTCGGGCCCGATGATCTATCGGAGTTCGGTGAACGTTTCGAGGTGACATCGGAAATGCGTGCCAAGCGCGAGGATATGCTGCGTCGTCGTGCCGAGCGGATAGAGGCGCGTAGGCGTATGGCCGAGGGTTCCTGACTGCTCCGCAGGGTGCGGATCAGCCCTGGTCGCCACTACGCGGAATGGGATTCAGGTCACCCTAACTTTGAAAGTTCGGGCACCCGAAACTAGGGTATCGGGTATGTGGACAAGGTACCGGTTCGAGTGGGGTTCGGCGGTTGTCGCGGCCGTCGTCGCGGTGGGTGTGTTGACCGGATGCTCAACGGATAAGTCCTCGGACGACGACAAGCCGACGGTGGTGACCACCTTCACAGTCCTGGCAGACATCGCATCCGTGGTCGCCGGTGACCGCCTGCGAGTGGAGTCCATCACCAAACCGGGTGCTGAGATCCACGGCTATGAACCCACCCACGGGGATATCCGGCGTTCGGCCAAGGCTGACCTCATCGTCGACAACGGGCTCAACCTGGAATCCTGGTTCGGGCAGTTCGTCCAATCCCTCGATGTCAAACATGTCGTCATCAGTGACGGCGTCACCCCGATCGACATCGCCTCCGATGCGTACGCGGGCAAACCCAATCCGCATGCGTGGATGAGTCCGCTCAACGTGGAGATCTACGTCGACAATCTGGTGCGGGCGTTCACCGAACTCGATCCCGATGGCAAGTCCGCGTTCGAAGGCAATGCCGTGGCGTACAAAGAGCAGTTGCGGGCGGTGCACGACGAACTGGTGAAGGCACTGCGTGGGATTCCGGAGAAGCAGCGCGCGCTGGTGACCTGTGAAGGTGCATTCTCTTATTTGACACGCGATGCGGGTCTTTCCGAACGTTACATCTGGCCGGTGAACGCCGAGCAGCAGGCGACGCCGAAGCAGGTGTCGGCGACCATCGACTACGTTCGCGCGAACCAGGTGCCGGCGGTGTTCTGCGAATCCACCGTATCGAACAAGCCGATGAAGCAGGTGGCGTCGGCAACCGGTGCCCGGTTCGGTGGCACCTTGTACGTTGACTCACTGTCCGAAGCGAACGGGCCGGTTCCGACGTATCTGGATCTGATCCGCCACGACACGCGGACCATCGTGTCTGGGCTGACGGGCCGGTGAACCGATGACCGCAATTGATTCGGAGGCGATCGTCGTCGATGACGTGACCGTCCGTTACGGCGACATCGTCGCACTCGACGGAGCGTCGCTGACCCTGCGGGCGGGCACGGTGTGCGGGCTGGTCGGGATGAACGGCTCCGGCAAATCGACGCTGTTCAAGACGATCATGGGGCTGGTACGCCCCGACGCGGGCACCGTCACCGTCCACGGGCGGGCACCCCGCGATGCGCGCCGGTCGGCATCGATCGGGTACGTCCCCCAGTCTGAGGACATCGACTGGCAGTTCCCGGTGTCGGTGGAGGACGTGGTGATGACCGGCCGCTACGGGCAGCTCGGGTTCACCCGCCGGAGCCGCAGGGAGGACCGCGCCGCCGTCGACGACGCACTGGCGCGGGTGGAGCTGACCGAGTACCGGCAGCGGCAGATCGGCCGGCTGTCGGGTGGGCAACGCAAACGGGCGTTCGTGGCGCGCGGCATCGCGCAGGGGGCGTCGATCCTGCTGCTCGACGAACCGTTCGCCGGCGTCGACAAACGCACCGAGGCCACCATCACCGCGCAGCTGCGGGCACTGGCCGCCGACGGGGTGACGGTACTGGTGTCGACGCACGACCTGCATGCCTTGCCCGCCCTCGCCGACGAGGCGATCCTGCTGATGCGCAAGGTCCTCGTGCACGACACCCCCGAGACGGTGCTCAAACCGGAGAACCTGGTGCGCGCCTTCGGTGTCGACCCACTCGACCTGGCGCCCGGAGGTGCTGCGTGATCGACTATCTGATCGACCCGTTCACCTATTCGTTCATGTCGCGTGCGTTGCTGGCGACCCTCATCGCGTCGGCGGTGTGCGCGCTGCTCTCGTGCTGGCTGGTGCTGATCGGCTGGTCGCTGATGGGCGATGCGGTCTCCCACTCGGTGCTGCCCGGGGTGGTGCTGGCCTATATCATCGGCGCCCCGTTCGCCCTGGGAGCGGTGGTGTTCGGCTTCCTGTCGGTGGCGTTGATCGGCGCTGTTCGCGACCGTGGCCGCATCAAGGAGGACGCCGCGATCGGCATCGTGTTCACCACCCTGTTCGCGATCGGTCTGGTGCTGATCTCGGTCACACCCAGCCAAACCGACCTCAACCACATCGTGTTCGGCAACGTGCTCGGGGTGTCGCGCTCGGATGTGGTGCAGATCGCGGTGCTCGCCGCGATCGTGGCGGTGGTGCTGCTGCTCAAGCGGCGCGATCTGGTGCTGTTCGCGTTCGACCCGATCCACGCCCACGCCATCGGCCTCAACCCGCGCGTACTCGGCGCGCTCCTGCTGGGCCTGCTCGCCCTGACCACCGTGACCGCGCTCCAGGTGGTCGGGATAGTGCTGGTGGTGGCGATGCTCATCATCCCTGGCGCGACCGCGCACCTGCTCACCGACAAATTCAGCCGGATGCTCGTCATCGCCCCGATCGCGTCGATGCTGTGTGGCCTGATCGGCCTGTACATCTCCTACTACCAGGACGTCTCGCCCGGCGGCATGGTCGTGGTCGTCCAGGGAACCCTGTTCGCCCTCGTCTACCTGTTCGGCCCGAGCCAGGGGATCATTGTCGAGTGGCTGCGGCGGAGAGGGACGCGTGCGGCGCATCGTAGCGGAGGGATCGCTGCCACTCCTGCTAGCATTGAATTCAGTGCTAGTAGGAGGTGAATTGTGGCGACCTTGACAATCAGGGATCTTGATGACGACCTGAAATCCCGGCTGCGTATACGTGCAGCCGAGCACGGTCGATCGATGGAGGCTGAGGTTCGTGAGATATTGCGAGCCACGCTGGACGAACCTCGTGGCCAGCGCGGACTTGCCACGAGGATCCGTCGCCGCCTCGCCGGGGAGGGTTTTGACGTGGAACTGCCTCCCCGCACCGATATGCCACGCGTGGTGGAGTTCGACGAGTGATCGTCCTCGATACCAATGTGGTGTCGGAGGTGATCCGTGCCGAATCGAATCCCCAGGTGATCGGGTGGATCGACGGCATGCTTGATGACGAGTTGTTCATCACTGCCGTCACCGAGGCTGAACTCTTGTACGGGGTGGCGCGTCTGCCGGGCGGCAGGCGGAAGTCCGCACTCGCCGGAGCGATTGAGGACATTGTCGAAGGTGATTTCCGCGACAGGATATTGCCGTTCGACCATGGCGCTGCGAGCCACTACGGGCGCATCGCGGCCGGTCTCGAGCGGGTCGGCAGGCCGATCGCTGCGGCGGACGCGCAGATTGCCTCAATCTGTTCGTTCTGGGGTGCGACTTTGGCGACTCGCAACGTATCGGACTTCGTCGCTACGGGCATCGAGCTTGTGAATCCTTGGGGTCACGTGATCGGTGGAGAGAGATCCGATGCCCGTACCCGCTGACTGGACCCCGCATCGTCGTGAGGACGGTGAACTTCTCGGCTGGATCATCGCCGACGACGCGACGAGGGAGATGTGGTCGGCATACGGCGTACTGGGCCGACGGCGCCTCCCACTAGACTTTCGGTCGGAGTTCCGTGGAGAGGATCTGGGTGTGATCGAGCAGGTTGTGCCGGCCGGTGTCGCGTCGGTGGAGACGTTCGCCGACCCGCCGGGTATCGCGCCGATGCCGGGGGAGGAGGCGATTATCGCCCGCGCCGTCGACAAGCGGCGCCGCGAGTTCATCACCGCCCGCGACTGTGCGCGCAGGGCGATGGCGCAGCTCGGTGTGGAACCCGCACCGATCCTGCGCTCGGCCACCGGGTCGCCGCAGGAGAAGGCCGCCCCGATCTGGCCGCAGGGCATCGTCGGCTCCATCACCCACACCGACGGCTACCGCGCGGCGGTGGTGGCCTACAAGCTCCAGATACGATCCTTGGGTATCGATGCCGAACCGCATGAGGCGCTGCCCGAGGGGGTGCTCGATCACACGAGCATCGCCGAGGAACGCGCTGTGCTCGCGACTCGGCCCGCAGGGCTGCACTGGGACCGCCTGCTGTTCTGCGCCAAGGAGGCCACGTTCAAGACGTGGTTCCCGCTCACCAAGCGCTGGCTCGGATTCGAGGATGCACACATCACCTTCGAGCAGACCGGTGAGGCCGGGGGCACGTTCGTGTCGAAGCTGCTGGTGGACGGTTCGGTGATCGACGGCGGTACGCCGCTCGCCTCGTTCGACGGCCTGTGGCGCGTCGAGCAGGGGTTCATCCTCACCTCGATCGCGCTGACCTGACATGGCCGATGTTTCCATCGAGAACGCCGGGCTGCTGATCGTCGACAAGGAGGCCGGGATCACCAGCCACGACGTGGTGTCCCGGTGCCGAAAGATCTTCAACACCCGACGAATCGGACATGCCGGCACCCTCGACCCGATGGCGACGGGGGTGCTGGTGATCGGTATCGAACGCGCCACCAAACTCCTCGGCCTGTTGTCGTTGACGACGAAGGCGTACGAGGCCACGATCCGGCTCGGCGCGTCCACCACCACCGACGACCGCGAGGGTGAGGTTCTCGAAACCGTCGACGCCTCAAGTGTTTCCGACGACGCGATCCGGGCGGGCGTGGCCGCGCTGACCGGCGACATCGAACAGGTGCCGGCCAAGGTGAGCGCCATCAAGGTCGACGGCCGGCGCGCCCACGCCCTGGTGCGCGGCGGCAAGGAATTCGATCTCGAAGCCCGCCCGGTGACGGTGTCCCGCTTCGACATTCACCACATTCGCCGCGACGACGAGGGTTTCGTGGACCTCGACGTGACCGTCGAATGCTCGGCCGGTACTTATATCCGTTCCCTGGCACGCGATCTCGGTGCCGCCCTCGGTGTCGGCGGGCACCTGACCGCGTTGCGCCGCACCGCGGTCGGCCCGTTCACGCTCGAACACGCCCAGCACCTGGACGAGGTCCGCGAGAACCCGCACGTCAGCCTCGACATCGACCAGGCCGTCAAACTGTCGTTCCCGCGCCGCGACATCGACGACGACGAAGCCGAATCCATCAGCCAGGGCCGCTGGCTCGAACCGATCGGCCGCAAGGACATCTACGTCGTCGTGGATCCCACCGACAAGGCCATCGCCCTCATCCAGGAGAAGGGCCGCCGCGCGAGCTCAGTGATGGTTGTCCGTCCGGCAACGCTGCGCTGACTCCGGCATGGCCTCCCGGACAGAATCGGCCTCCAGATCAGGAAGATTCCCGCCAACTCGTGTCGTGTATTCCCTGTCGAATACCGGTGCCACGGTATCGAACAGTTTCCACGAGTCCTCCGCGTGATACACACTCGGCAATCGTGAGATCTCCGGCAGAGCCTCGTAGGCGTGCATGCAGTCGTTGTATCTGGCCTCGGTAAAGCGATTGCCTTCGTCGGTCAGCATGGACGAGTCGATCTCGCCACAGCAGTAGTCGCCGAGGTACTGACCCGGGGTGACCAGCCGTTCGGTGAGCAGGTGAAAGGTGGTCACCGGACGCATTATCGGCGGCCCGCCGGGATTGTGGAAGGGAACGGCGTCGGCCACGAGTCCCCGAGAGTGGGCCCACGCGTAGTACATCCCGATATGGGTACCCGCCGCGGCAAGATCGTCGATACCCCAATCGTCGAGGGCGTCGCCGTGCCAGGACTGATCGTCGTAGGTCATTCGTCGATCATGACACCCGGCAACGACAGAGTCCCGGACCAACGCCACTGCCGTGTGGGCGCCCGCTGAGTAGGCTGGGCTCGGGACAACAGTTCGTAGGCAGGAGAGTGTGCGTGAAGGCATTGTTGTTGTCATGGGGTGCGGGAGCGGTTCCAGGATTCCTCGACCGGCACACCGGTAAAGCACCGGCGGACGTCCGGCTCGGCTACCTCAACGACGCAATGCTTCCTTTCGCCGGCCAGGACTTCGCCGGTACCGAGCATGGCCGCCTCGAACAGCTCGGATACCGGCCTCGTAGCATCACCGCGGGCGAGATCGGTTCGGCCGACGAATTGGCCACCATCCTCGACGAACTCGACGCGCTGTACGTCTGCGGCGGTGAGACCTTCGTTCTGCTGGGCAACCTGCGGCGGCACGGACTCGATGAGGTGCTCATCGACAAAGTTCGTCCTGGTGAAGGCACTTCGACGTCACTGCCCTACATCGGGCTGTCCGCGGGGGCGGTGATCGCGGGAACCAGCATCGAACCCGTGTCGCTCATGGATGATCCGGCAAGCGCACCAGACCTGACCGACTATCGCGGGCTGGGTTTCGTCGACACCGCGATAGTGCCCCACGCGGACAGCAAGATCGACCTCTTTCCGCCGACACTGTTCAGCGAGATTGATCGGACCTATTCACCCCGGCACCAGCTGACCTTCCTCAACGACGACCAGGCGATCCTGGTGGAGGGTACGCAGACAACAATCATCGAATCTCCCTGATCGTAGCGTCGACACTGCGCCTTACGCCGCCGGCGCGGAGCAGCACGCAAGATCCTGAGTGAATGTCATCGTCCTCCGGTCAGCAATGTCAGAATCTCGTGGACCTGATCGACGAGTTGTGTGGGGTAGGGGGTCGGATCCACGCGGGTGATACGGGTGACAGACATGGATTTGACCTGTTCACACATTGCAATCGTCGCGGTGGTAGCGGATGGGGTGAAGTTGACGTGAGTGGACCAGCTTCTGTCGGTGTGCGTCAGGGGAACGGCGATGACCAGACTTCGCGCCTGATGCAGCGGCGGCTCGGACAGGACGAGCCAGGGCCGGTGCTTGGCCTGCTCACGGCCGACGGTCGGGTCCATATTCGCCCAAACGACATCGCCACGGGCGGGAGTGCGGGTCACTCGCCTGCTTCGAAGCGGGTGATCGCATCGTCGGCATCGGCCGCGAAGGCGGCATCTGCCTCATTGAGCGTGTCTGAGGTACTCCTTGTCGACGGACTCGGATTCCAGAGCAGCCCAGAACCGCGCCCTACGCCGCTGGCGGAGCGTCTCTTCGATGAACTGGCCCTGAGTGAGGTGGTCAGCCCGCGCGGCGTCGCGCACGCGATCACGCACCTCACGAGGGACCTTGATAGTAGCCATCTCAGTCATACCGACAAGGTTACCGAGGGAGTTTGTCGGCGGTGCAACGTATGGTTTGACTCACCTAATCTGCCCGCGAAACACCCCTCGGTGCCTTACATAGGTTTGCCGGCAAATGATGTGCCCCGGGACGGATCAGGCGACGTTGCGTGGTCAGCCTTCGAAGTGTGTCTTTAGGTGGTGGACGTCCGGCCTGAGGTGATCGGAATCCCTGCGGGTTGGCTCGCTTCGTCATCTGGTGACGATGAAGATGGCTCGGGCGGCGATGTCGCCGAGGTCGACGGTGGCCCGGTCGTCGATGCTGACCGAGATGGTGCCGGCGAAGGGGCGCTTCTCGCGGATGGTGAGCACTGAATCGAGGGCTACGCCGACTTCGTCGAAGTAGCGGAGCATGTCGGGGTCGTCGTCGGAAATGCGTGCGACACGGCCGGATTGGCCGATGTCGAGGTCCGAGAGCAGGCAGGCGTCGGGGGTGGGGACCGAGCCGTCCATGCGGGGGATCGGATCGCCGTGCGGATCCCGTTCGGGGAAGCCGAGTTTCGCGTCAAGCCGGGCCAGCATGCGGTCGGAGACGGCATGTTCGAGAATCTCGGCCTCATCGTGGACTTCGTCCCAGCCGTAGCCGAGTTCACGCACCAGGAACGTTTCGAGCAGGCGGTGGCGGCGCACCATGTGAATGGCGGCGGTGCGGCCCTCCTCGGTGAGGGTGACCGCGCCGTAGCGTTCGTGGGACACCAGTCCCTGCTCGGCGAGTTTGCGGATCGCCTCGGACGCCGTCGACGCCGATACGCCCAGCGACTCGGCGAGCATCTTGGTGGTGACCTTCACCTCGGCCCACTCCTGGCTGGTCCAGATCACCTTCAGGTAGTCCTGCGTCACCGCCGACAGGTCGGCGACCGCACGCCCGGTGCCGGGGCCGGAGGGCCGCGCCGAGCGAACGCGCGAGTTGGGCATACCAGCCACTGTAAGGCATTCGGTTGAGATCCACGCGCGGCGACGGACGCCACGCCGTGGCGCCGTTCACGTCGCCGTCGCCGGCATGTGGGGTGTCCGTGGTGGTTGCAACGGCCGCGCGGTCGTAGGCTTGTGCGCGTGTTGCGTTGGAGAGGCTTGGAAGACATCCCCGCCGATT
>Ga0116175_1002780_pt1 | contig 10311 bp, 10 predicted proteins | sample AD_UKC125_MetaG_FD_89802 | JGI IMG/M metagenome (GOLD analysis project Ga0116175, IMG submission 89802) | Active sludge microbial communities of municipal wastewater-treating anaerobic digesters from USA - AD_UKC125_MetaG | ecosystem: Engineered > Bioreactor > Anaerobic > Digestate | place: USA... | reverse complement strand
GGCAATCCCTGCAGCCCGCTCTAGTTTCTCTAAGCTGGCTCCAGGCGCACCCTGCCGCAGATTATCTGCGATCGTCCCTGAGAATAGAATGGCCTTTTGTAAGACGATGGAAACGGTCTGACGCAGTGTTTTTTGATTGATGTCTTTTACGTTTCGTCCGCCGATAAGGACGGAGCCTTCCTGAGGATCAAAGAGTCTTGGAATCAGTTGTGCTAAGGTGGATTTGCCGGCACCGGTGGCTCCGACCACCCCTACCATCTGACCGGGCTCAATCTCAAAGGAGACATTTTTCAAGGTTGGCTCGGTGTCATGGGGATAGGTGAAGCTGACATTGTCGAAGACGATTTTTCCAATCAAGTCCTCATCAGGACTGTCTACAAAGGTCATGGCTGGCTCAGTATCCAGCACTTCGTTGATCCGTTTGATGGAGATGGCCGCCCGCGAGGCCTGCATTCCCATAAAGCTGGTCATGATAATGGCAAACATAATTTGCATGAGGTAGCTCATAAAGGAGGTAAAGCTCCCAATCACCTCAACATTATCTTGGACCATGCCTGAAACCAGATATAGGGAGGCAAAAATGGCCATATAGGAGATGAACATCATCAGGGGCTGTAGGACAGAAAAACCATAGCCAATAAAGAGGTTGAGGTCCAACAATTCATTAGAAGTCTCTTTAAACTTCGCATATTGATTTTTTTCCTGAACAAAGGATTTGACCACACGGATACCACGGAGGTTTTCCTTGGCGATGCTGTTCATTTTTTCCATTAGGGTCTGGAATTTCCCAAAGCGAGGACCCATCTGGCTCATGACCAAGGCCATGACAGCAGCTACCAAGACCACCATGACGATGATCATCCACCAGAGTTCTGGCAGGGTCGTAACGGCCATGAAAAAGGCACCGATAAAGAGTAGGGGCACCCGCATCAAGATGGTAAAGAGCATCATGACCAAGTTTTGGATCTGAGTGACGTCATTGGTCATACGGACCACCAGATTTCCAGCGTTAAATTCTTCGATATTGGCATAAGAAAACTCTTGGATTTTTCGGAAGGTCTTCTCACGAATATCGGCTGATACACCTTGTGCAATCTTGGCAGCCACAATGGTGTTGACCAGACCGGCCACCAGACCGATCCCCGCGATGATGAGGAGCCATTTTCCCACACGGAAAATCTCATCCTGATCGTTCATCAAGACAGCAGTCAGAACCTCTTTTAAGTAACTGGGCTGCAAAAGTGTTGTGATGACGACCGTCGATACCAAAAGGACCGAGCCAAGTGCGTACCACTTATAGCGTAAAATCGCCTCTTTAAACATGATTTTTCTCCTTGTATTGCTTGATATTTTCCTTAAGCTGATGGGTAATCCGCATCATGGCCTTAAAATCCTCTTGAGGAACCCCCTTAAAGAGAGAGTCCACCATTTCCTGGTGCCAACTCAGCAACGGATCTAATTTTTTCTGACCCAACTCGGTCAAAACCACCTGCTTGTAGCGCTTGTCCGTCCGAGATGGAAGGATCTGAATAAAGCCATTTTTCACCATTCGTTTGACCAAATTGCTGGTCACCGACTTGGAGATACATAATTCCGCTTCGATATCTTTGACAAAAATCTCCTGATCCTGATTTTTACCAAGATAAGAAAGGACATGACCTTGTGGACCAGCCAAATGTTCCACACCGTATTGCTTGGCAATCTGATCACTCAGATGTTCGAGCTGGTGCAAAATACGGCGTAATTCCGCCATTTGAGACATAGGCAAACCCCTTTCTTTAGTTATCATGGAAACTATTATAGTTCTTAAGAGAACTATTGTCAAGATTTTGGTACTGGTTTTTGATAAACATATGAAAAAGGGAGCGGGCTGCTTCCAAAGGTTTGGCGATCGGATGAACTCCATTCGCATCATTGGCAAGAGAAGAAACCTGCTCCAATCTCTTTCTTTGTTGACGAATCTTCCTGCAAAATAGTGACGACTGCATCAAAAATTTCTAATTTCTTCATAACTCCTGCCCCTTTACTTCTTTTTCTCATTGTATCATATTCATTTCTGTGCAGGGATTTTCAAGGGACAAAAATAGCCTATAGATTTTACTTTCTGCAGTTAGATTTTGTAGCTTTTGCTATCGGTAAGCCTTTTCTTATGATATAATGAAGGAAATAACCATTGTAAGGAGCAAGTATGGAAAAACAAAAAATTGCCGTCTTGGGGCCTGGTTCTTGGGGAACAGCCCTATCACAGGTATTAAATGATAATGGCCATGAAGTGCGGATTTGGGGAAACCTAGAAGACCAGATTGACGAAATCAACGAGAAACACACCAATACCCGCTATTTCAAAAATATCGTTTTAGATGAAAAGATTAAGGGTTACAAGGATTTGGCTGAGGCTTTGGATGGCGTTGATGCTGTTCTTTTTGTTGTGCCAACAAAGGTGACCCGTCTGGTAGCCAAGCAAGTGGCGTCTGTTTTGGACCACAAGGTGGTGGTCATGCACGCCTCAAAAGGCTTGGAGCCTGATACCCACGAACGCCTATCCACCATTTTGGAGGAAGAAATTCCTGCTGAGCTTCGTAGTGAAATCGTGGTCGTTTCTGGTCCAAGTCACGCCGAAGAAACCATTGTTCGGGACATCACCCTCATCTCAGCAGCTTCCAAGGATATGGAAACAGCCAAGTATGTCCAAAATCTCTTTAGCAACCGCTACTTCCGCCTCTACACCAATAATGATGTTATTGGGGTAGAAACAGCTGGCGCCCTTAAAAATATCATCGCAGTTGGCGCGGGCGCCCTTCATGGTCTGGGCTACGGAGACAATGCCAAAGCGGCTATTATCGCGCGTGGTCTGACTGAAATCACTCGACTAGGTGTAGCCATGGGTGCTAACCCTCTGACTTACAGCGGTTTGTCTGGAGTTGGTGATTTGATTGTTACTGGCACTTCTGTCCATTCTCGTAACTGGCGGGCAGGTGACCAGCTGGGTCGCGGTGAAAAATTGGAAGATGTCGAGCGCAACATGGGCATGGTCATCGAAGGGATTTCCACTACCAAGGCCGCCTATGAATTGGCCCAAGAACTAGGTGTCTATATGCCCATCACTCAGGCTATTTACAGTGTGATTTACCAAGGAGCCAGCATCGATGAAGCCATCAAAGGCATCATGTCTGGCGAATTCCGCCAAGAAAACGAATGGTCCTAATCAAGGAGAGTATAGATGAAAAAACAAGTAAGAAAAGCTGTCATTCCTGCTGCGGGCCTTGGAACACGTTTCCTACCTGCCACCAAAGCATTGGCCAAGGAAATGCTGCCTATCGTTGACAAGCCAACCATCCAATTTATCGTCGAAGAAGCCCTAGCTTCTGGCATCGAGGATATCTTGGTAGTCACAGGTAAATCGAAGCGATCCATCGAAGATCACTTTGATTCCAATTTTGAATTAGAGTATAACCTTAAGGAAAAAGGCAAGGATGATCTCCTCAAGTTGGTGGATGAATCCACAGGTATTCGCCTTCACTTTATTCGCCAGAGCCATCCAAGAGGACTCGGGGACGCCGTCCTTCAAGCCAAGGCCTTTGTCGGCAATGAACCCTTTGTCGTTCTTCTAGGTGATGATCTGATGGATATCAACGGGACCAAGACTCCATTGACTAAACAACTCATTGATGACTATGAAGCGACCCATGCTTCTACCATCGCCGTCATGCCAGTGCCTCATGAAGAAGTTTCTGCCTATGGTGTTATCGCCCCTCAGGGCGAAGGAGTCAACGGACTCTACAGCGTTGAAACCTTTGTTGAAAAACCAAACCCAGAAGATGCTCCATCTGACCTTGCCATCATTGGTCGCTACCTCCTGACTCCTGAGATTTTTGACCTCTTGGAAAAACAGGAACCGGGTGCCGGCAATGAGATCCAACTGACCGATGCCATCGATGCCCTCAACAAGACCCAACGTGTCTTTGCTCGCGAGTTCAAGGGCAAGCGCTACGATGTTGGTGACAAGTATGGCTACATGAAAACCTCTATCGAATACGGCCTCAACCACCCACAAACCAAGGAAGACTTGAAAAATTACATCATCGCCCTTGGTAAGGAATTGGAAGGCAAAACGAAAAAAGCCGACTAAGATAAAAAGCATAGAAATCCTTTGATTCCTATGCTTTTATTTTTTATAGAGCTAAAAAAATCATACTGAGAGCAAGTAGAACATAAATCCCTCCTGCCAAGAGCCGTTGCCAGGTTTGAAACATTCGTTTTTCAATAATGGTTGGCAAGAAGACGGCTGCCAGAAGACCACCGACTAAACCACCAATATGGCCAACCAAGCCGACATTAGGCATGAAGAGGTTGAAAATCAAGTTGACCACAATGAGGGCTTGGTAAGACTGGCCCATCTGCTTGAGATAGGGATTGTGTCCAAAATAACCCACTACAGCAATTGAGGCAAAAGCCCCGAAGACTGCCGTTGAGGCCCCTGCTGCCACCACATCCGGTGTCAATAAGAGGGTGAAAATATTGCCCATGATACCGGATAGGAGATAGAGAAGGAGAAAGCGCCAAGAGCCCCATACCTGCTCGGCCAACTGCCCAACGATATAGATAGCAAATAGGTTAAAAAGAAAATGCTGCCAGCCGATATGGACAAAGATAGGCGTAACCAATCGCCAGAGCTGACTAGGGTCATGCTTGAGGAAAAGGCCATAAAGACCACCAAACTCGAAAATGGTGGCACCAGATGTGCTGTCACTAAAACGAAAAATCTGGATAGCCATAAATACAAGGGTTGTGATTATTAAAATCCCAAAAGTTACGGGTCGTCTTTTTAATTCTGTCATCTATAAATCACCTCCTGAACGGGAATATCGTGGCTTTCTTCCGAAAACTCTTTTCTCTGAAAATCATAAATGGTACTGATGGTGGCTCCTTGGTAATCAGCCAGATAGCGGTCATAATAGCCTCCACCGTGCCCGATGCGGTAACCACGGTCATTAAAGGCCACACCAGGTACATGAATCAGGTCAATGTCCGCTTTATCAACAGCCTGTCCAGCTATGGGTTCAAGCACCCCAAAGTAACTCTCAACCAGCTGCTCAGCTACATAGGGCAGAAAAACCATCCGTCCAGGACCCACTACCTTGGGAACAAGGACCCTTTTTCCAGCTGCCTGGGCTGCCTCAATCAGACCATAGCTGTCAAATTCATGGTCCATTGGCAGGTAAGTAGCGACAGTCTGGGCAGCTTGATAGCTGGGGTGGGCTAGGACGAGGGCCGTCATTTCTTTATCAGTTGCTGCTTTATGCTCCCTGTCCTGTATGTCTAGGGCCTGCAAAACAGCTGCTCGAATGCTTTCTTTCATGGGAATTTCCTATTTTCTTAAAGATTAAGAAAAGACTGGGCTGAAGCAGTCTTTTCACATTTACCGAATCCGCGTTTGGAGAAAGGCGGAAATCTTTTCTACTGCAAAGGGCAGGGCTTCTTCCTTGGGACTCATCTGGGGATGATGGAGGGCGTAAGGTGTGTCGACACCCAGCCAGAACATGACACCCAGAATCTTATTTAAAAGATAGCCGAAGTCCTCTCCCGTCATGGCAGGCGGGCAATCAATCAGGTTGACTCCTGGGCTCTGCTCAAAAAAGTCCATCAGGTTACGGGCCAAGTGAGGATGGTTTTCGACAGGCAGGTAGCCTCCTTGATTGAGAACGACTTCTACTTCCATACCAAAGGATGCAGCCACACCCTGGGCTATTTCTTTCAGCCTTTGTTGTATATGTAGGCTCATATCTTGAGTCAGGCTGCGGATGGTTCCGTGGAGCTTGGCGGTATCTGCAATGACATTGTTGGTGGTGCCGGCCCGCATGGAGCCAAAGGTCACGACTCCCCCTTCAATAGGGTCGACACTGCGGCTGACAATGGTCTGAACTTGCGTGATAAAATAGGCTGCGGCGACTAAGGCATCATTGGCCTGATGGGGGAAGGCGGCATGTCCACCCTTGCCCTTGAAGGTCACCCAAACTTCACAAGTCCCAGCAAACAGGGTGCCTGTATTGGTCGCTATATCTCCCACCTTCAAATCCGGCCGCACATGCAAGCCATAAAATTCATCGGGTTTCCAGTCGCCAAAGGCGCCATCCTCATACATGAGCATGCCTCCGGCCGCATTTTCTTCAGCCGGTTGGAAGAGAAAGAGGAGGTTGTTTTTAGGCTGGTCGTGGACCAGTTTCTCTAAAAGTCCAAGTCCGATGGTCATGTGGAAATCGTGGCCACAGGCGTGCATCCGCCCCTCATGCTGGCTTTGAAAGTCCAGTCCGGTCTCTTCTACCACTGGAAGACCATCCATATCTGCCCGCCAGCCAATAGTTTTTTCAGGAGCGGTTCCCTTTACAAAAACCAGGATTCCTGTGCGCCAGGTCCGCTGCTCAACAAAGTCTTTTCCAGCTGTGATACTGGCGATTTTGTCTAAGAGATAGGCCTGGGTTTTATATTCTTCCAGACCAATTTCAGGAATCTGGTGCAAATCACGCCGGATGCTGATTAAATCAAGTGTCATATCCATCTTTCCTTCTAAGAAAAGCCTGAAAAATCAGGCTACAATGTTTTTCTCAAGTCAGGCTTAGAGGTTGCGCAGGGCATCTTCCAAGGCTGTTTTTTGCTGGGTTTTTTCGTCGATTTCCTTGATGATGCGGGCTGGAACACCTGCCACTACGACATTTTCAGGAACATCCTGGGTGACGATGGCACCAGCTGCCACAACAGACCCGTTACCAATTTGTACGCCTTCGATAACCACAGCGTTTGCTCCAACCAGGACATTGTCTCCCACGCGAACGGGCTCAGCTGAAGCTGGCTCAATGACTCCTGCCAGAACCGCACCTGCACCGATGTGGCTGTTTTGACCAACAGTCGCCCGCCCGCCAAGGATAGCGCCCATGTCAATCATGGTTCCAGCACCGATTTCCGCACCGATATTGATAACAGCTCCCATCATGATGACGGCATTGTCACCGATAGTCACCTGGTCGCGGATGATGGCACCTGGCTCAATCCGAGCGTTGAGGTTGCGCTTGTCCAAAAGAGGAACAGCAGAGTTGCGGCCGTCTTGCTCCACCACGTAATCCTTGTTTTCAGTCAAATTGACCAAAAGTGGCTCGATATCTTTCCAGTCCCCGAAAAGAACATTGCCCAGTTTGGTCACCTCAACTGGTACAGGACCTGCCAATTCTCCCTCAAAAGTAACCTTAACATTGGTTTTTTTCACCGCATTGCCAATAAAAGCAATAATTTCCTGGGCAGACATTTTTTGTGTAGTCATCATGATACCAAGAGTGTTCAAAAGCAGGCTGAACCTATTTTCAAAATGCCCTAGTTCGGATTCAGTTGAACCTTTACCAAACACTCTATTCCTTCCAATTCAATTTTTTCTCGTATGTTTTATCATTATAGCAAATTATCTGAAAATTTGGAAAGGATAGGGTTGAAAAAAGACCCTAGATAGGGTCAAATGTAATATCTAATTTTAAATATACTATTTACTGTAGATTGATTTTCGCTTTTTGAGTACCCCAAACACCTGTTTGAACTTGGAGCTGGATTGCAGGATCATCGATGACTTCTTGTGTCACATCAAATACAACTTTACCAGCAATTTCAGTTCCAGGGTTCAATTCACTCAAGAAGAATTTGCCCGCCTCGTTAGCATAAATGCCCGCCGAAGAGTCCGAGGAATACTCAACATCGCCACGGAAAAGTGTGAAAAAATTAGAATCGACTGTAATGGCTTTTTTGCCAACATTTTTAACAGTTACGTCGAGAATTAAATACACGCCGTTTGCATTTTTTCCAAAATCACCACCAACATTTGTCGCACTTGATTTTGAATGTACAATGTATTCTACATCCCCTACCTTGACGACCTGTCCCATTCCAACCACTTGTTCAGTTTTTTCTACTGTTGTATTTGTCTTTTGCTGTTCAGTACCGGACGCTTGCTCAGTTTGAGTGTTTTCTGAATTACTAGATTGTTGACTGTTTTTAGACGAATTATTATTCCCAAATATACCGACTAATCCAGCTACAACTAATAAAATAAACCACCAGCGTTGGTAAAATGGTTTTTTCTGAATGTATACATTCCCATTTTCATCCCTAATTTTCTTTGCCATTTTCCATCTCCTCAATTAATAATTTTTTTCAAACTCTATTATATATATATATATAAAATTTGTCAAGATATTTTAAAAATATTTTTTACATAAATAATCGTGTTTTTCCGCACAAAAAAACCTGGATTTCTCCAGGTTTTCATTTCTAGTGATTACAAGCTGTTGACAACTGCCACGACATTCTCAACGGTAAAGCCGTAGTTGTCGATGACGGTTTGGGCTGGTGCAGAGGCACCGAATTTGTCGATTCCGATGACCTTGCCATCTAGGCCGACATATTTGTACCAGCTGAGGCTGGCTGCCATTTCGATGGCGACGCGGCGGCGGACTGCATTTGGCAGGATTTCTTCCTTGTAGGCTGCATCTTGGGCATCAAAGAGTTCCATAGATGGTACAGAAACCACGCGGACCTTGGTGCCTGCCGCTTCCAATTCTTTGGCAGCTTTGACAGCCAGGTTGACTTCTGAACCGGAAGCCAGCAAGATGGTATCAAAGCCTGCTGCTTCATAGACCACATAGGCCCCTTTGGCTACCTTGTCAAAATCTGTTCCTTCTTCTACTGTCAAGTTCTGACGGGTCAAAACAAGGGCTGTTGGAGTAGAGCTGCTGTTGACTGCCAAGTGCCATGCTGCCTGTGTTTCACGCGCATCAGCTGGACGGATAACATTCAGGTTTGGCAGGGCACGAAGTCCTGGCAATTGCTCAATTGGCTCATGGGTTGGGCCATCTTCACCAACGGCGATGGAGTCATGGGTGAAGACATAGGTCACTGGCAAACCTTGCAAGGCTGACAAACGAACCGCTGCCTTGACATAGTCTGAGAAGACGAAGAAGGTACCGCCATAGACACGAAGTCCGCCGTGAAGGGCCATACCGTTGAGGATAGCTCCCATAGCAAACTCACGCACACCGAATTGGATGTTGCGGTTAAGGACGTGGTCCGCATCCTGAAGACCCTCACCCTTGATGTAGGTCATGTTGGAATGCGCCAGGTCAGCAGAACCACCCAAGAAGGTTGGCAGCTTGCTGGCGATGACATTCAGAGCATCTTGGGAAGAATTACGGGTTGCTTGAGAGAAGCCAGCTTCCAAGGCAGGGAAATCTGCTGAGGTGATGGCAACTGGATCCTTGCCAGCCGAGATAGCAGCCAATTCTGCCCCTTCTGCTGGATAAGCAGCCTGGTAGTCTGCAACCAATTGGGTCCAAGCCTCATGGGCCGCTGCACCACGATCTGCCACATTAGCCTTGAAGTCCGCATAGACAGATGATGGAATATCAAAAGGTTCGTAGGTCCAGCCAAGGGCCTCACGAGCCGCTGCTGTTTCCTCAGCACCTAATGGCGCACCGTGGGCCGCGTTGGTTCCACCCTTGGTTGGAGCCCCGTGGCCGATAACAGTTTTCACTTCAATCAGGGATGGTTTGCCGGAAGTCTTGGCCGCTTCAATGGCGATGTTGATGGCTTCTACATCAGTCCCATCTTCCACCAAGGCTGTGTACCAGCCATAGGCTTCATAGCGGGCACGGACATTTTCTGTCATGGCATCGTCCAATTCACCATCCAAACAGATATTGTTTGAATCGTTGAGAACAATGAGCTTGTCCAATTTTTGGTGACCGGCAAAGGAAGCCGCTTCGGCAGAAACCCCCTCCATGAAGTCCCCATCGCCTGCGATGGCATAGGTGTAGTGGTCAAAGATTGGGAAACCTTCTTTATTGTACTTAGCTGCTAAGAAACGCTCTGCCAGGGCAAAACCAACTGCGGTTGAAATCCCTTGTCCAAGCGGACCTGAAGTAGCGTCCACACCAGCAGTGTGACCAAATTCAGGGTGACCAGGCGTCTTAGAACCCCATTGGCGGAAAGCCTTCAATTCTTCCATGCTGGTATCTTCATAACCAGTCAGGTGCAGAAGGGCATAAAGCAACATGGATCCATGTCCAGCGGACAGGACAAAACGATCACGGTTGAGCCAGTTTGGTGCCTCAGGTGTGATGCGCATTTGTTTGGTAAAGAGGGCATAGGCCATCGGTGCAGCTCCCATTACTACTCCTGGGTGACCCGAATTGGCCTTGTTAATGGCATCCACACCTAAAAAGCGGATGGCATTGACGGATAAATTTGACATAGTTTCCTCCTATTGTTGGTAGATTT
>Ga0116175_1002774_pt1 | contig 10320 bp, 7 predicted proteins | sample AD_UKC125_MetaG_FD_89802 | JGI IMG/M metagenome (GOLD analysis project Ga0116175, IMG submission 89802) | Active sludge microbial communities of municipal wastewater-treating anaerobic digesters from USA - AD_UKC125_MetaG | ecosystem: Engineered > Bioreactor > Anaerobic > Digestate | place: USA... | reverse complement strand
GTTCCTTCAGCAAGTGGTGAAACTTCAGCAAAGTCTGCTGTATTTGTTACGATTACCATCGTAGTATCATCTAGACCTGCTTCAGCAATTTTCGCAGCATCGAATTTAGCGATTGGAGTACCAGCTTTTACTTTATCGCCAGCTGCTACTAATTTTTCAAATCCGTTACCGTTCATTGAAACAGTGTCAATACCAATGTGGATAAGAATTTCAGCACCAGAAGCTGTTTTCAATCCGTAAGCATGACCTGTTTCAAAAGCAATTGTTACTTCTGCATCTGCTGGTGCATAAACAACACCCTCAGAAGGTTTAACAGCCAAACCTTTACCCATAGCTCCTGATGAGAAGACTGGGTCATTAACATTTTCAAGAGCAACTACATTACCTGAAAGCGGAGAAACAAGAGTTTCTTCAGAAAGCAAAGCTGTTATAGCTTCATTTGCTAGAGCTGCTGTTTCCTTTGCAACAGCAGAAGGTTTACCAGCAACTGGCTCTTCATCTTCATAACCAAAGAGGTATGTCAAAGCGAAACCTGCTGCAAATGATACTGCTACCATAAGGAAGTATTGTGGTAATTGACCGTCAACATATAGAAGTGTACCTGGAATAATAGTAATACCGAAACCATTACCAGCAAGGCCAAGAAGAGATGCTACAGCACCACCGATTGCTCCTGCAATAAGAGACAAGAAGAATGGTTTACGGAAACGTAAGTTCACACCGAAAATAGCAGGCTCAGTAATACCAAGGAAGGCAGAAAGAGCAGCTGGGAAAGCAAGAGCTTTCAATTTAGGATTTTTAGTTTTAACACCGACCGCTACTGTAGCAGCACCTTGTGCTGTCATAGCTGCAGTGATGATAGCGTTGAATGGGTTAGCACCAGTGTTTGCTACCAATTGTGATTCAAGCAAGTTGAAGATATGGTGTACACCTGATACGACGATAATTTGGTGTACCCCACCAATAAGGAGACCGCCCAAACCGAAAGGTAATGAAAGGAGTGCTTCAGTCGCATAAAGAATATATTGTTCAACAACGTGGAAGACTGGGCCAATCACAAAGAGACCAAGTACAGACATTACAAGGAGCGTAATGAACGGTGTCAACAATAAATCGAGAACTTCAGGAACAATCTTACGAACCCATTTTTCAAATTGAGCACCAATAATACCGATGATAAAGGCTGGCAGAACAGAACCTTGTAAACCTACAACAGGGATGAAACCAAAGAAGATTTGTGGAGTTACATCACCACCTGAAGCAACAGCCCAAGCGTTAGGCAAAGATCCTGAAATCAACATCATACCAAGCACAAGACCAATTGTTTGGTTACCACCGAACACACGGAAGGTTGACCATACAACCAAGGCTGGCAAGATGATAAAGGCTGTATCTGTTAAGATTTGAGTATAAGTAATGAAATCAGCATTCCATTCTGTAACTCCAAGTGCAGTCATGATTGCTTCTTGAGTCAAAAGACCACGAAGACCCATGAAGAGACCTGTTGCTACAATTGCAGGTATGATTGGAACAAAAACGTCACCGAAAGTACGGATCGCACGTTGGAAAGCATTACCTTGTTTAGCAGCTTCAGCTTTTTGTTCTCCAGTAGTCGCAGTTGGCAAACCAAGCGCTACTACTTCATCGTAGATTTTGTTTACTGTACCAGTCCCAAAGATGATTTGGTATTGACCAGAGTTGAAGAAAGCACCTTGTACTTTTTCGATGTCTTCTACTGTATCCTTGTCGATTTTTCCTTCATCAACAACCATAACACGAAGGCGAGTCGCACAGTGGGCAACGCTACGTACGTTTTCGCGTCCGCCAAGAGCGTCAATGACTTTTTTTGCAATTTCTGTATTGTTCATCTTGCAAAAATCTCCTTATAAATATTTTTTGTTTTTGAAAGTGTTTTCAAACTTTCGATGCTTTAATTATATCATTTTCTATCTATATGTCAAACGTTTATCATATTTTTTTTTGAATTTGTTAAAACCACTGTTGAACCTTGATTTTTTACAAGAAAACGTTTACTATATTAATTGAAAAAATAGAATTTTGGAGAAAATTATGGCATTCACAACTGAGGAACGTTACAGGGCTTACGCTGACTGGACACCCGAATACATTGAAAAAATTAAAAAGAATACTGAAAGTTCACCTTGGAGGACCAACTTCCATATCGAAACACCGCATGGACTCTTGAACGATCCCAATGGGTTCTCTTATTTCAATGGAAAATGGACTTTGTTTTATCAATACTTTCCTTTTGGTGCAGCCCACGGCCTAAAATCATGGGTACATGCTGAATCAACCGATCTGGTTCATTTTGAAGAAACAGGTACTGTTCTTTATCCAGATACTCCTTTAGACAGTCACGGTGCCTACTCTGGCTCTGCCATGGAATTTGGCGACAAGCTCTTCCTCTTCTATACTGGAAATGTCCGCGATAAAAATTGGGTTCGCCATCCATACCAAATCGGTGCCTTGATGGACAAGGACGGTAAAATTGAAAAGATTGATAAAGTCTTGATTGAGCAACCAGAAGATACCACCGACCATTTCCGCGATCCACAAATTTTCAACTATAAAGGGCAATATTACGCTATCATCGGTGGACAAAATCTGGATAAAAAAGGAATTGTCAAACTTTATAAAGCTGAAAAAAACGACTACCTCAACTGGTCCTATGTTGGTGACCTAGATTTTTCCAATGATATGACGGCTTATATGATGGAATGTCCGAATATTGCTTTTGTTGGTGAGCAACCCATCCTACTTTACTGTCCTCAAGGCTTGGACAAAAAAGTGTTGGACTACGGCAATATCTATCCAAATATGTACAAGATTGGTCAGAGTTTCGATCCTGAAACAGCTACTATTGTAGAACCAGGTGAATTGACCAATTTGGACTATGGTTTTGAGTGCTACGCAACCCAGGTCTTTAATGCACCGGACGGTCGCACACTCTCTGTAAGCTGGTTGGCTCTTCCTGATGTGGAATACCCAACAGATGCTTATGACTACCAAGGCTGTCTGTCATTGGTTAAAGAATTAACCATCAAGGACGGTAAGCTCTACCAATATCCAGTCGATGCTATTACCAGTCTTCGTAAAGAAGCTCAGCCGTTTTCAGCCCAAAAAGAAACCAATAATGTTTACGAATTGGAACTTGATTTTTCAGCGGGCACGAAGCACGAAATCGTATTGTTCGCAAATGAAGAAGAAAAAGGCTTGGTCTTGTCTGTAGACACTGAACAGGGCCAGATTACATTAGACCGTGGCAACTGTGGTCAGCCATTTGCTTTGGACTTTGGGACAACTCGTTCATGTGAAATTGAGCCTGGAGCAATAACTGCAAATATTTTCATCGATAAGTCAGTCTTTGAAATTTTTATTAATAAAGGAGAAAAAGTATTTTCTGGTCGCGTCTTCCCAGATGCCGATCAAAACGGAATTGTCATCCGAACAGGGGCACCGACTGGAACCTACTATCACTTAGATTATGGTCGCAAAACTAACTGATGTAGCACAGTTAGCTGGGGTTAGCCCCACCACTGTCTCACGCGTTATCAATAAAAAAGGATACCTATCTGAAAAAACCATTCGCAATGTCGAGGAAGCCATGCGTGAACTAGGTTACAAACCGAACAACCTGGCACGTAGCTTACAAGGTAAATCCGCAAAATTAGTTGGTCTCATCTTTCCAACCATCAACAATATTTTCTATTCTGAGCTAATAGGACATCTAGAAAAAGAACTTTTTGATCGAGGTTATAAAACCATTATTTGTAATAGCCAACATGAATCCGATAAGGAACGTGAATATCTAGAAATGCTAGCAGCAAACCAAGTTGATGGTATTATTTCAGGCAGTCACAATTTGGGAATTCAAGACTACGATCGTGTCGTCGCACCAATTATTGCTTTTGACCGCAACCTCTCTCCTTCCATTCCCATTGTCTCCTCCGATAATTTGGCTGGCGGGACATTAGCTGCCCAAACCTTACAAAAAGCGGGATGTCACAATCCATTAATGATCACGGGAAATGACGACTCTAATTCTCCAACTGGACTACGACAATTGGGCTTCACTTCTATTTTAGATGAAGCTAAAGTTTTTAAAATCGCAAGCGACTTATCCCCAGTAAGAAAAGAAATGGAGATTCGCTCAATACTTGAAAAATACAAACCAGATGGCATTTTTGTTTCCGGCGATGCGACAGCTATGCTGGTTTGGAATGTGGCTCGTTCTTTAAAATTATCCATTCCAGAGGATATCAAATTAATTGGTTATGACGGTACGAGCTTTATTGAGAGTTATTATCCTCAATTAACAACCATCAAACAGCCATTGGTCGAGATCGCACGGTTGTTAGTCGATTTACTGATTGATAAGATTGAGGGAAAGCAACTCCCAAAAACAGACTATATTTTACCAATCACCCTTTTAGCTGGCGCGAGTGTGTAAAAAAGACTGTACTTGAGTTGACATCAAGTACAGTCTTTTTCACTTTTCATTCTACAATAAAAGAAGAAACCTTATTTATCTTCTTCTTTTATAAACTGGCTTAGTACACCGTTGACAAATTTAGCAGATGCATCATCTGAAAATTCTTTGGCTAGTTCAACTGCTTCATTGACTGCAACACGACCTGGCGTTTCTTCAAAATATAAAATTTCAAATAATCCTAATCGCATGATATTCTTATCAATTAAAGTCAAACGATCCAAGGTCCAGCCTGATTTTAGTCGAGTGGATAATTCTTTATCCAACTCCTCACGATAATCCGCTACACCATTAACAAGATTAAGAAGGAAAAGTGGAATTTCAGTTCCTTCTTGATCATCTTCTTTATCATAAAGGTAAGAAAACTGAGCAGCTTGAACGGGTTCTTGTCCAAATTCAAGCGATACGATTGCCTGCAATACACATTTCCGCAAGGCATGTCTATTATTCTTCATCAAGGAAATCCTCTCCGAATAAATCTTTCAATGCTGGTTTTGGTGTCTTATCAGGAACAATGCCATTGACATGGATATTGACAGCATCAACTTGTACATCTGCATAATTAAGAACTGCTGTTTTAACAGCACGTTGAATATCCATAGATACAGCAGGTACATTGACACCATACTCTAAATAAACATAAATATCTGCAGTTACTCGACCTTCTTCATCCGTCTCAAGGTAAATTCCTTTATTTAGAGGTGTTTTCGACCAGCTATCCGCTACTCTTTTGTTCTGGAGGGAATGTACCCCATCCACTTTAGCGGCAGCAATGCCTGTAATTACTTCAAGAACGCGTGGCGCAATAACAATTTCGCCCTGATATTCTACTGTCATAGGCTCTCCTTTCCTAAGAGGAAACGCTTAAGCGCGTGAAACGTAAGTTCCCTCTGCTGTATTAATAACAAGTTTTTGACCTGCTTCAATAAAATCTGGTACGTTAACAACAAGACCAGTCTCCATAGTCGCTGGCTTACCAGAACCTGTCACTGTTGCACCTTTGATAGATGGTTGTGTTTCAGCAACAACCAATTCAACAGTTGTTGGGACAGTGACACCAATCACTTCTGTTCCATAGAATTGAATTTTTACATCTGAGTTTTCTAACATGTATAGTAATTCTTCTTGGATTGTAGCTACTGGAATTTCATATTGATCATACGTTTCAGTATTCATGAAATAAGCAGTGTCATCCATTTGGTAAAGATATTGAGCTGGAACAGTCTCGATAATAGCTTGTTCAAATTTTTCATCGGGACGGTAAGTTGTATCGAAAGTAGATCCTGTACGCACATCGCGCAATTTCATACGCATGATGGTGTTGCCTTTACCAGGCTTGTGATGACTTGCTTCCAAGACCTTAATCAACTTACCTTCGGCTTCAAAGGTCATACCTGCTCTAAGTTTACTTGCTTCAATCATTTGAATGTTTACCTCTTAAAAATAATTTATTCGTTTTATTTTACCACAAATCAGCAAATTTCTCAAATGACAATCAATTCTTTTGGAGCTAGCGTCAAAACTTCACACCCTGTTTCAGTGATTAATAAGTCATCTTCGATCCGAACACCATATTTGTCATCCAAATAGATTCCAGGCTCATCCGTCAAGACCATACCTGCCTTGATGGCTTCGTCAGATTTTCCAAAATACGGATACTCATGAATATCCAGACCGATACCGTGACCGATGCCATGTGTAAAGTTGGCTCCGTACCCCGCCGTATTGATAATCTCGCGAGGAATAGCATCAAACTCGCGGTAGGTGACACCTTCCTTGGCCTGCTCAATTAAAGCCTTATTGGCACGCAAGACCACATCATAAATCTCACGCTCTTGATCTGTCACATGACCGATATGGATGGTCCGCGTCATATCACTAACATAATGCTGATAATAGCAACCAAAATCCAGCGTCAAGGTCTCACCAGTTTGGATAACCTTTTCAGACGCTCTTCCATGAGGCATAGCAGAGCGGTAGCCAGATGCCACGATGAACTCAAATGATGCCCCTTCTGCACCGAGTTGACGCATGCGGTGGTCAAGAAAATGATTGACGTCCATCTCGGTCGTCTGACCTGGTTTGATAATGTCAAGAACATCAATAAAAGCCTGATCCGAAATTTGACATGCACGGCGAATGGTCGCAATCTCCGTCTCATCCTTGATCATGCGCAAATCCTCGATAAAATTAGACATGGCAACCAATTGGTAATCCGCAAAGAGGGCAGACAATCCTTGGTAAAAACCATAGGTCACCTGACTGTCAAAGCCAATCTTGGTAAGACCATCTTCTTTGATGATTTTAGCAATTTCTTCCAAGGCCTGACGACTTTCAATAATGTCAAAACCTTTTACTGATGCCTTGGCTATCAAGGTATAACGCGAATCAGTCACAAACAAGCGACGCTTGCCACTGATGAAGACAGTCGCCTCTGTCCCCCAAAAACCAGTTAAATAATAAATATTATTTTGCCCTGTCACTAAGATTCCATCAACCTCTGATTGAGCTAATTTTGCTTCAAATTTCCCAAGTCTTTTTTGCATTCTACACCTCCGAAGATTTTGTAACTATTATAGCAGAAATGAAGATATATAGCAGAAATGAAGATAATTACCAATAAATTCTTAGCAGGACAAGCAAAAAGCCGCTAGAGCGACTTTATAAACTTGCTTATTTCAACTTCATTTTCAGATATTGGCCTGTAAAGCTGGCTGGATTTTGAGCAACTTCTTCTGGTGTTCCTGTCGCGACAACGGTACCGCCACCGACACCACCTTCTGGCCCCATGTCGATAATGTAGTCTGCTGTTTTGATCACATCCAGATTGTGCTCAATGACCAGAACAGTATTACCATCATCAACAAAACGAGCTAAAACCTTTAACAATTGAGCAATGTCTTCGGTATGTAGGCCAGTCGTTGGCTCATCCAAAATATAGAGAGATTTACCAGTTGATCGCTTGTGAAGCTCAGATGCCAATTTCATCCGTTGGGCTTCACCACCTGACAGGGTTGTCGCAGGTTGTCCAAGAGTAACATAGCCCAATCCCACATCTTTAATGGTGCGGAGCTTCCGTTCAATTTTTGGAATATGTTTAAAGAATTCCACCGCATCATTGACCGTCATATCAAGGACCTGAGCAATATTTTTCTCCTTGTAGTGTACTTCCAAGGTTTCAGAATTATAGCGTTGACCATGGCAGACCTCACATGGGACAAATACGTCTGGAAGGAAGTGCATTTCGATCTTGATGATTCCGTCGCCCGAGCAGGCCTCACAGCGCCCACCCTTGACGTTAAAGGAGAAGCGTCCCTTCTTGTAGCCACGGATTTTGGCTTCATTGGTCTGAGCAAAGAGGTCACGAATATCGTCAAAAACACCTGTGTAGGTAGCAGGGTTGGAACGCGGTGTTCGTCCAATCGGGCTTTGGTCAATGTCAATCAGGCGATCCACATGTTCAATTCCAGAAATGGACTTGAACTTGCCTGGCTTGTCCGAATTGCGATTGAGTTTCTGTGCAATAGCTTTTTTCAAAATGGAATTGACCAGAGTTGACTTACCAGAGCCAGACACTCCTGTCACCGCCACAAATTTTCCAAGTGGGAAACGGACCGTTACATCTTGCAAGTTGTTTTCCTTGGCACCTATCACCTCTAAGAAACGACCATTTCCAACACGACGCTCTAAAGGAACTGGAATTTGGCGCTTCCCAGAAAGGTACTGGCCTGTAATAGACTTTTTATTTTTAGCAACTTGATCCGGAGTCCCGGAAGCAACAACTTCTCCACCAAACACACCAGCACCAGGTCCAATATCGATTAACCAATCTGCCTCACGCATAGTGTCCTCATCATGCTCCACCACAATCAATGTATTGCCCAAATCACGCATTTTCTTAAGACTAGCAATCAGACGGTCGTTGTCCCGCTGGTGCAGACCAATTGACGGCTCATCCAAGATGTAAAGGACACCAGACAGGTTTGATCCAATCTGAGTCGCCAAACGAATCCGCTGACTCTCACCACCTGATAGAGTTCCAGCTGCTCGGGACAGCGTGAGGTAGTTAAGACCAACGTTGTTGAGGAAGGTCAGGCGATCCTTGATTTCCTTGACAATAGGAGTAGCAATCGTCGCTTCATTTTCAGACAAGGTAAGATTTTCAATGACTTGCAAATGATCCGCTACGGACAAGTCAGACAACTTCCCGATATGAAGTCCCTGCTCACCACCGACTTTAACAGAAAGGGCTTGGTCATTGAGGCGATAGCCGTGGCAGGTCCCACAGGTCAATTCATTCATGTAAGTCTTCATGACTGTCCGTGTATAATCACTATTGGTTTCACGGTAGCGGCGGTTTATATTAGTAATCAAGCCTTCAAATGGAATATCAATATCCCGCACCCCACCAAATTCATTTTCATAGTGGAAATGGAATTCCTTCCCATCAGAGCCGTTGAAAATCAGATTTTTTTCAACCTCAGTTAGCTGCTCGAATGGCGTATCCATATCTATCCCAAAGTGATTCATGGCCTGCTCCAACATTTGAGGATAATAATTCGATGAAATTGGATTCCAAGGGGCTAAAGCACCTTCACGCAAGGTCTTGCTGGCATCTGGGACTATCAAATCTGTATCCACTTCGAGCTTCATGCCAAGTCCATCACAATCACTACAAGACCCAAAAGGCGCATTGAAGGAGAAAAGACGTGGTTCTAACTCTGGCACCGTAAAACCACAAACTGGACAGGCATAGTATTCGGAGAATAGCATTTCCTTGTCGTCCATGGTATCGATGATAACATAGCCGTCCGCAATTCGAAGCGCTGCCTCAACCGAATCAAACAAGCGAGAACGAATGCCCTCTTTGATGACAATCCGATCGACTACAACCTCAATATTATGTGCCTTACTCTTTGACAACTCAGGAACTTCCGACACATCATAGACATCTCCATTGACACGGACCCGAACATAGCCATCCTTCTGAATTTTTTCAAAAATTGTCTTATGTTGCCCTTTTTTCTTACGTACAATCGGCGCCAAGATTTGTAACCGCTGGCGTTCAGGCAATTCCAAAACCTCATCAACAATTTGTTCTACTGAAGATGCCGCAATTGTACCGTGACCATTGATACAGTAAGGCACCCCAACACGCGCATAGAGCAAACGGAGATAATCATTGATTTCCGTAGCCGTCCCCACTGTCGAGCGTGGGTTACGCGAGGTTGTTTTTTGGTCTATGGAAATAGCAGGGCTAAGACCTTCAATAGAATCGACATCTGGCTTATCCATATTGCCCAAGAACTGACGAGCATAGGCAGACAACGATTCAACATAACGACGTTGACCTTCAGCATACAATGTATCAAAAGCCAAACTCGACTTACCAGAGCCAGATAAACCAGTTACCACCACCAATTTCTCACGCGGAATGGTCACATCAATGTTTTTTAAATTATGGGCACGCGCCCCATGAATCACAATATTTTCTTGCATAATTTAAGATACAGAGCCCGTAAAACGCACGGTGAAAATAGGCGGTAAGTCCGAAATCTGTGATTTCGAAGACGCACCCCCGTCAAGACAACTTGTGCTTTCACAGGTCGAAAACCGAAGAAAGCACAGATGTCTACGACGCAGAAGCCAGTTCCACACGCTTAAACATGAAGAAACCAGCAATTTTTCACACAGCGTTTAGGGCGTGTTCAATTCCTTTCTAGATATAAGTGTGTTAAGAAAGCGAGAAGAAAATAGGAAAATGTGATGTCACTTCGTGACAAAACATTTTGTCTTTTTCTCGACGCTTT
>Ga0116175_1002770_pt1 | contig 10337 bp, 8 predicted proteins | sample AD_UKC125_MetaG_FD_89802 | JGI IMG/M metagenome (GOLD analysis project Ga0116175, IMG submission 89802) | Active sludge microbial communities of municipal wastewater-treating anaerobic digesters from USA - AD_UKC125_MetaG | ecosystem: Engineered > Bioreactor > Anaerobic > Digestate | place: USA... | reverse complement strand
TACCTCGAAGCCCGGGAGATGAGCCACGTGCGCGGCGCCCCGTGCCATCCGCAGACCCAGGGCAAGATCGAGCGCTGGCACCAGACCCTGAAAAACCGCATCCTGCTCGAGAACTACTTCCTGCCCGGCGACCTCGAGGCCCAGATCGAGGCCTTCGTCGAGCACTACAATCACCAGCGTTACCACGAGAGCCTGAACAACGTGACCCCCGCCGACACCTACTTCGGCAGGGCTCCGGCCATCATCCAACAGCGCGAAAGGATCAAACGACAGACCATCGAACATCGGCGCTTGCAGCACCGCAAGCTCGCCGCCTAACATCAATCCCCAGACGAGGCCCGCACTCCGCTAATTTACGCACCGATCTGTGCCAAATGTTCTGATGACGGACAGATTTGACGGCGGCGAGGTGCGCATCGAGGATCCGCTTGTCGCCGCTCACCAGCGCCAGGATCGAGGCGGACTTGGGCATCGAGAAGGTAAGGTCCAGGCCCAGGCGCCGCCCTTCAACCTGACCCACCATCTCCCCGGTAGGCAAGCGCCCATTCAAGATCGCTTCGAACTGATCGCGTTCGACCTGACCCTCAAGTCCGAGTGCGCGCGCACCCTCGCCGCCCCAGACCCCGGCTTCCGCGTGTTCATCGGCCGTGTAGTAATTGTCGTTCGCGAAATATTCGGCTGCGCCGCTCGACGATCTGACGGATGCGATGGAGTGCATGGGTTACATCTCCGGTCCGTCATCGTGGCTGGGGACATCGATCTCGGGCTCGCGCGTCTGCTGCTTTTCGAGTTCCGCCGAAACGTCGCGGTCGATTGCTTCGGCAAGTTCGCGGGCGGCTTGGGTGGACCGCTGGGCAGGGACCTTCAGCCCGGCGCTGCGGGGCGTCTTGGGCGCGGTTTCGGTCTCGCTGGAACGCGCAGCTGCTGCGCTCTTCACGATCTCTGCGCTGGCGACCATCGAGCGGCCAAGGCTCGGTTGCGGTGCAACTGTCGGCTCAGCCTGTACGGTAGCGAAGTTCAGCTCTTCCTGTCGGGGTGTGGGGTTTGGCTTTGCCGGTTCGCCGTCGACCTCGGGTGCGGGGGCGAGTTCGAGTTCGTCCTTGGTCTCGCGCCCGCCGCCTTCACTTTCCGCGTCATCATCGGCATCGCGGGCAAACTCGATCGGCTCGACATGGGTGCGCAGGACATAGCCTTCGGCAACCTTGGGATAGTCCTTGTAGGTGAGCTTGATCCGAGCGGCATCGAAGCCTTCCGGGAACACCAGGAAGCCGCGCAGAGAAGGCAGTTTCATGATGTCGTCGGGCAGCACCAGCGGCTGCACTTCGGAGCGCGGGGTGATCGTCGCCGCGTCGCGGATGTTGGAATAGCCGTAGCTGTAGGCCTCATCCATCATCCTGACTTCACGGTGGCCGATGTAGTCCGAGCAGTGCTCGGCGGTGTCGCGGTCGGCTGCGGCGAGAACGAGCTTGGTCCGCGCGAGCGAGGCAAGGTTCTGCGCGCCTTCCTTGCCGTAGGTCTCGGCCAGCTTGGCGAAGGAATGGATGCCGAGCACGAAGGCACCGCCGAAGCCGCGCGCGGTCTGCAGGCCGTCCTCGATCGCCGGGAGGCGGTGCAGGGCATGGACCTCGTCGAAGAAGAACCAGGTACGCAGGTCCCGGGTTTGCGGCAGGCGCATCAGGGTGTGGACCGCGAGGTTCATCCAGAGCGAGAGCAGCGCCCGATTGAGCACCAGTTCGTTGTGCGAGGAGGTGATGAACAGGATCGAACCGGGCTTGTTCTCCGCGCGAATCCAGTCGGAGATCGAGAACGCCTCCTTGCCCTCAGGGAGAAAGCGCAGGGCCTGGGCATTGGTGTTGAAGACGGCGCGGATCGATTCCGCCATCTTGGCCGCCTCGGGCGCGGTCAACGGATCGGCAACGGTGTGCTCTAGGAGTTTGTGGACCTCCTTGAGGTCGGCCATCATCAGCTTGCTGGCGAGCGCCTGGTTGGTGGCCTCGCCAAGTTTGATCAGCTTGATGCAGGTCTCGACGAACAGCGTGCGCGCAGCCAGCATCCAGAACGGCTCGGCACCGCCGCCATCTGCCGGAAGCAGGGCTGCGGCGATGCCGGTGAAGTCGGCATGGTTCTTCGCTTCGGCGAACACCGACCAGGACGGACAGCGCTCATCCATCGGGTTGAGGATGGTGTCGGTTTGGGGGTTGTAGAATGCCTCAACGTAAGCGCCGGTGAGATCGAACACGACGGCCCGATCGCGCCGCGCGCGCATCTGCGCAATAAGCGCACGCATCTGCGTTGTCTTGCCCGTGCCGGTCGAGCCGATCATGATGGTGTGGGCCTGTTCGGTGCGCTAGGGGAAGGGCACACCCGCGATCGAATAGACGTGATGAATGCCCGCCTCCTTGCGCGTCGCGAGGCTCATTTTCATGACCTCGTCGAAGCTCTTGCCGGGCAGGCGTTCGGCGATCTCTGCGCCGAGCATATCGCGGTTGTGGGCATTGATGACATTGGCAAGCTCGGCGGCATCAACCAGCATGGCGCCGCGCTGATGCCGCTCCTCGAGGATCGACTTTCCGCGCCGCTTGGAGAAGTCGACGAACCACACCGCGATCGGCACCGCGACGAAGAGCGAGATGAACAGCGAGCCCCAAATGGCGCGCATCAACTTGTTCCAGGCGATGACCACATCGGGGTGCGAAGCGACCATACCGACAGGCGCCCGGACGACTTCGCCGGAGGGAAGGGTGAGGTTGAGAATCTTGGCGTGCGAGAACTCCATGAAGGTCCATCCAGCGGCGTAGATCCGCATCAGGATCATCTGGATCTCTTGGCTCTCGAGCAGCAGCGCGAGGACGATCGAAAGCGCGATGCAGAAGGTGAAGAACCACACCAGCAGCGGCATCTTCGCCGAGGCGAACCACATCATGAATTCGTGGGTGATGAGCTGCGAGCCGCGGGTGAAATCGCCGGCGTTGCGCGGCATGTTCCCGCGCGCGGAATGGTGTTGCAGCTTGCCCGGCCGCGCCCGGTCGGACCAGGTATCAGGACGCGGCACAGAGCGCCTCCATCCGGCGTTCGGCTTCGGTGATCAGCGCGCTATGGGCATCGGGGTACTGGCGCTGCACGATGAGGTCAGCGACCAGGAACAGATACTCGGCCGAGAACTGCCGGCGCCGGTCCGCCTCGCTGGTGCCCGACATGACGCCCAGGAATTGCTCAAGCGCGATTCGCAAGAGGTTCGATCGGGAGACGTTTTGCGCGGTTGCGGCAGCCTGCGCCGCATCGGCCAGCGGCTGCGGAAGCCGGAGGGTTATCAGAACTGTTTCAGTCATCACCACGCCCTTCGAAAGGGCCTGGTGGAGATTGCGCGAGAAGGGTTTTAGGGCATCGGCGGGCCCTTGGCAAGAATGGGGTTGGGGACCAAATGGCGTATTACATTGTAATACCGATGAAATCGCGGAATTCCGGGACTTTACCGGCAGGATACAGCGCTGTAATACGATGTATTACCAAAGAACCACTCTGTACACACACGCATTTCCGCCATTTTCCCTACGGTCCTGCCGTGTACGGTCTGCATGTCAATTCGATAATCTCAAGCACAAATCGGCATCGGTTGGTCAGTGCATTTTCGGGTCAAGAATCGGGACTTTCCCGCGAATTTTGATGCCTTTGCGGCGACTGAGGATTGATGGGCGCCGCCCATGTCCCGGTAGAGATGTTCCGTATATATTCCGGATTGGGGACCAAATAGCCATCACTGGCAATCAAGCTGCGCGAGGGGCGGAAGCCACGGCCTTTCGCAGACCATCCTGCCCTCGAAATCGCCATTGTGATGACACAGAAAATGCCCCGGTGGGAGTTCCACCGAGGCATTGAAATCTCTGCCGTGGCTGAGGGTATGCGGCGCTATTTGGCGCGCCGCTTCTTGGGTTCGTCCTTGCTGGCTTCCTTGGCCTTGGCGAGGAAGTCGACCTGCTCGGCGATGATCTCGCAGCCGTAGCGATCGATGCCGTTCTGGTCGGTCCACTTGGTGTAGTGGATGCGGCCGGTGACCATGATCATTGCGCCCTTGGCGACGTGGTCCGCGACGCATTTGCCGATGCCGTTGAAGCAGGTGATCCGGTGCCATTCGGTTTCGGTCTGCCGGTTGCCTTCGCTATCCTTGAAGCTGTTGGTGGTGGCGAGTGAGACGGTGGTGATCGAGGCTCCCGATTGCGTGGTGCGAACTTCGGGATTGTTGCCAACGAAGCCGACGAGGGTGACGGTGTTTTTCATGATTGCGGACCTTTCGAAGCTGTTCAAACCGTCCAAGGGACCATCCCTTCGACTGAGCCCCGATGAGGCCGGGCACGGACAGGTCTGCACCGATCGCAGAGAGGGAAACCCCGCTCGAAGGGGTGGTGCGGGCAGGCGCCCGAAGGGTGACAACACGGCCCTGAAGACGCGCGGGTTGCATGGCTTGGCCGGGTTCGGACAGGGGCGTGGATCAAGTCATGGAAGGGGATGCTTTCTTGGACATCCGAACGTAGCGCCAAGATCTGCCCATGAATTACCTGCCGCTCAGTGCATCTTCGGCAGGCAATCCCACCTCGCGGCTTGTGAAATCCCCGGCACCCGGCCTACTGTCGCGCCATGAATGCTGTAGAGATCGAACAAGCTGTAACCGACCTGGCCGCCCTGCCATTCGACCGGGCGGAATTCCCGTTCGCGTTCCTGGAGGCGTTCGGGAACAAGGCCACCACGATCAAGAAGCTGCGCAGTGGTTCGTCCAACGCATCGGACGTTCCCGGCGGCATCCTTCAGCGCAGCCACATCCATATCGCGACATGCAACCAGGGCGCGGTCGACAAGACCCTGAAGGCGCTGCGCGAAAGCCCGAAGACCGCCGCTGCCAAAGCCAAGTTCATCCTCGCAACCGACGGCGAGGATTTGCAGGCGGAAGACCTGATCAATGGCGAATCCGTCGCCTGCACTTATGTGGACTTCCCCAACCATTTCGGCGCGTTCCTGGCCTTGGCGGGCATCACCACCGTCAAGCAGATCCGCGAAAACAGCTTCGACATCCGCGCTACCAGCAAGCTGAACAAGCTCTATGTGGAACTGCTGAAGGAAAACCCCGACTGGGCCACGGCGGAGCGGCGGCCGGACATGAACCACTTCATGGCCCGACTGATCTTCTGCTTCTTCGCCGAAGATACCGACATCTTCCGCAGCGAAGGCCTGTTCACCGCCACGGTCGACCAGATGAGCGAGCGGGACAGCAGCAACACGCACGAGATCATCGCCAACATCTTCCGGGCCATGGACATCAAACCGGGTGACCGGGCGAAGGCGGGAATTCCGCCCCATGCCGATGTCTTTCCCTATGTGAACGGCGCGCTGTTTTCGGGCAGCGTGGAAGTGCCGCGCTTCACCCGCATGGCGCGCAGCTATCTGCTGCATATCGGCGGGCTGAACTGGAAACAGATCAACCCCGACATCTTCGGCAGCATGATCCAGGCCGTGGCGGACGATGAAGAGCGCGGCGCGCTCGGCATGCATTACACCAGCGTGCCGAACATCCTGAAAGTGCTGAACCCGCTGTTCCTCGACGACCTGCGGACGCAGTTTGAGGAAGCGGGCGACAATGGCCGCAAGTTGCTCAACCTGCGGAACCGGATGGCAAAAATCCGGGTGTTTGATCCTGCCTGCGGATCGGGCAATTTCCTCGTCATCGCCTACAAGCAGATGCGCGAAATCGAGGCTGACATAAACGTCCGACGGGGTGAGCCGGACCGCAAAAGCGACATTCCGCTGACCAACTATCGGGGCATCGAGCTGCGCGACTTCCCGGCGGAGATTGCGCGCCTCGCGCTGATCATTGCCGAGTTTCAGTGTGATGTGACCTATCGCGGCCAGAAGGAGGCTTTGGCCGAGTTCCTCCCGCTCGATAGCCAGAACTGGATAACCTGCGGCAACGCCCTGCGGCTTGACTGGTTAAGCATCTGCCCACCGACCGGGATAGGCGTTCGGGTACAGGCCGATGATCTGTTCGGGACGCCACTTGATCAAGCCGAGATCGATTTCGCCAACGAAGGTGGGGAGACGTATATTTGCGGGAACCCGCCCTATTTAGGCAGCAAGAGGCAGGTTGAAGAGCACAAAGCGGACCTCAAGAGCCTGTTTCAGGCGTACACAGAAGATTGGAAAATTTTGGACTACGTTTCAGGCTGGTTCCTGAAATCAGCGGAGTACAGCCGTCACACCACTGCCGATGCTGCACTGGTTTCGACCAACAGTGTTTGCCAAGGGCAGCAAGTCCACGTTCTTTGGCCATTGATCGCTCGGCTAGGCGGGAACATCGTTTTCGCACATACGTCTTTTAAGTGGGCCAATTTGGCCAGCCAAAATGCGGGCGTCACGGTGGTGATCATTGGCATTTCACAAAATGCCAGCAAGCAGCGAACGCTTTATGAGGATTCTGCAGGGGGCGGAACGGTTTCCAGAACTGTGGACCAAATCAACGCTTATCTCGTCCCATCGAAGGACACGATAGTTGAGCCGCTACGGCGACATATATGCGGCCTTCCGGAAATGTTCCGAGGCAATTCGCCGACCGATGGCGGGCACCTGCTGCTAACACGGGACGAAGTGTCTCGTTTAGGATTATCGAACAGTCAGAAGGCTAAGTTTATACGCCCATTTGTTGGTTCGGCAGAGCTTATCCGTGGACTGCAGCGTTATTGCATCTGGATTGAAGACAGCGATATCGCCGAGGCTCAGGCAATTGCCTCGTTTGAGTCGCGCTTCAATGAAGTGCGAGATTTCCGGTTGGGTAGCGCAAAAGCTGCAACTGTTAAAGCAGCGGCATGGCCCCATCGTTTCGATGAACGGAAGCCCTTACCTGCTAAACCAACAATATGTATCCCGGTGACAAGTTCGGAGAACAGAGAGTATTTGCCAATTGGCCTCCTTCCCCCTGGAACCGCCGTCTCAAATCTGGCATTTGGAATGCCCATCGACAACATATGGGTGCTAGCTTTGATTGCATCGCGACTGCAGTTAGTATGGATTGCAACTGTGTGTTCTCGGATGAGAACTGATTATCGGTTCACAAACACTATGGGCTGGAACACCTTCCCGGTCCCCAAGTTGACCGAGCAGCACAAGGCCGATCTTACACGTTGTGCCGAGGACATTCTCCTCGCCCGCGAGGCGCATTTCCCGGCGACCATCGCCGATCTTTATGATGCTGAGAACATGCCTAAAAGCCTCCGTCATGCGCATGAGCGCAACGACGAGGTGCTGGAGCGCATCTACATCGGCCGCCGCTTCAAGAACGACACCGAACGTCTCGAGAAGCTGTTCGAACTCTACTCCAGAATGACCAGTGCCAAGGCGGCGTGATTAGTGATGGCTGGCCGGGTGCTGTTCCAGATGTGGGGGCCGTTCCGCGACGGCTTGATCGCCAATCACAGATTCTATGTGTCCGAGGCCAGAACACGCCTGCTGTCGCAGTTCGGCACCATGAAGGAAGATGCGGACCGATACGCGGATGACTGGCTGGCCAGTCGGGCACCCTACTTCAATCCTGACCGGGATGATCCTGCGGATGCCTATGAGCAGGCATGGGACGAAAGTGTCTCATTCTACCTGCAACTCGAAGACTTGCAGAAGGCAACGCGATTGAGCGTGATCGCCGGCATGTACCATGAATGGGAAAAGCAGCTGCGCGATTGGGTCACGCGTGAACTGGGCCGGGTTATCCATGGCAACCACTCGCGGGCTGCGCTTTGGAAGGCTACCATCGACCAGCTTGTCGACTTTCTTGAATGCTGGAACTGGCCGGTCCGTTCACGTCCATATTTTCAGCGGCTGCATCAGTGCCATCTGGTGGTGAACGTCTATAAGCACGGCGAGGGCATTTCGTTTGAGAAGCTGCATAAGGATGCCCCGCAATTCCTGAAGCGCGATGATTTCCCCGAACCGTTGCTGCGTTTTCCACCTGACTATACAAACCTCACCGTGACCGACGATGACCTCGACCAGTTCTCCGATGCCATCGTTGCATTCTGGCAGGATGTCCCGGAAAACACTTTCGCGTCGCAGATTGGCGAACTGCCGAAGTGGCTCAAAAATGCGATTGAGAAGGATCAGCCACCTGCTTGACCCTGTCATGTTCGGGCGCTCTCAACGCTGGCGCGCCATTTTGACATATGGAAATCCATAAATCAGAAAATGGGGCAGAAACTGAAACAAGCCCTTTGTGTCAGCGCGAATCTGACATATGAAAATCTCAATGGCAGATTGAGAGGCGTTTTCTGAGATATGGATCTTTCAGCCTATCAGGCAGGGCAGCTTGAAGCCCAGTTGGAATACCGCAGCTTCCTGCCGGAGCCGATCAACCATGGCTGGACGATATCCGACCCGCAGGTCCTGCAACTGCTCGGTCAGGCCGACCGTGCGCTTGGCGAGCTGAACGCTTTTGCCCAGCTGATCCCCGACATCGAATTCTTCATCCGCATGTACGTGGCCAAGGAAGCCACGCAATCGAGCCGGATCGAGGGCACCCAGACCAACATCGAAGATGCGTTCAAGGACGCGGAGGATCTGCTGCCTGAGGTTCGCGACGACTGGAGCGAGGTTCAGAACTACATCCGCGCCATCACTTTTGCCATCGACAGCCTGGAACGCCTGCCGCTGTCCAACCGGCTGCTGCGCGATACCCACGCCATCTTGCTCGACGGGGTACGCGGTGAAACCAAGCGGCCCGGCGAATTCCGCATCAGCCAGAACTGGATCGGGGTAAGCCTGAAGAACGCCGTCTTCGTGCCCCCGCACCACGATCATGTGCCAGAGCTGATGAGCGACCTCGAAAAGTTCCTGCACAACGCCGAGGCCATGGTGCCCCCGCTGATCAAGATCGCAATCGCCCACTACCAGTTCGAGACGATCCACCCGTTCCTTGACGGCAACGGACGCTTGGGGCGGCTGATGATCTCGCTCTACCTCGCCTCGGAAAAGCTGTTGGTGAAGCCCGCGCTTTACCTGTCGGACTATTTCGAGCGGAACAAGACGGCCTATGTCGACCACATGATGGCCGTGCGCCAGGGCAACCACTTGCGCGACTGGCTGGTTTTCTTCCTCCACGGGGTGGAAGAAACGGCGCGCGGATCGGCGGGCGTCTTCCGCGCAATTCTCACGCTGAAGGAGCGGATTGAGCGCGAAGTGCTTCCTCGCTTCAGCCATCGCCGGCAGGAAAACGCGCAGCAGTTGATGCGGTATCTCTATGGTCAGCCGGTTACCGACGTGAAGGCGGTGACGACATTGCTTTCCACCACGACCAATACTGCCGCATCACTGATCAACGACATGGTAGAGCATGGCGTGCTGGTGGAAATGACTGGCCAAAGACGCAACCGCCTGTTTTTGTTCCACGACTATCTCGACCTCTTCCGAAAGTAGCTTCCGCATGGCCGACGACAAGATCATCCCTGCCGTGTCCTTCAAGGCCGCCCACACCGGCGTGTCGACGAAGTCCGACGAGCTGGGAATGCGGCCAATGCAGGCGCAGGTGTACGAAAAGCGCGGCGAGCAGTATCTGCTGATCAAATCGCCGCCAGCTTCCGGCAAATCGCGCGCGCTGATGTTCGTGGCGCTGGACAAGCTGACCAATCAAGGTGTCCGCCAGGCCATCATCTGCGTGCCGGAACGCTCCATCGGCGCGAGCTTCGGCAGCGAACCTCTCAGCAAGTACGGATTCTTCGCCGACTGGGTTGTCGCCCCGCAATGGAACCTCTGCAACACGCCCGGTGCTGACGATCCAAAGGTGGCAAAGTCCAAGGTAAAAGCGGTCGGCGAATTCCTCGCCAGCGAGGAAAGGGTGCTGGTCTGCACCCACGCGACCTTCCGCTTTGCGTTTGACGAGTTGGGACCGGAAGCGTTCGACAACCGCCTCATCGCGATTGACGAGTTCCACCATGTTTCCGCCGATGCCGGAAACCGCCTCGGCGCACAGCTTGCGCAGCTGATCGGACGGGACAAGGCGCATATCGTCGCCATGACCGGCAGCTATTTCCGCGGCGATGCCATCCCCGTGCTGGCACCGGAGGATGAGGACCGGTTCGAGCCTGTCACCTACACCTATTACCAGCAGCTCAACGGGTACGAGTACCTCAAGACGCTCGACATCGGGTACAGCTTCTACACCGGCCCCTATACCGAGAAGATTTCGGCGCTGCTCGATCCGACGGTGAAGACGATCGTCCACATCCCGTCGGTCAATTCCAAAGAGAGCACCCGCACCGGAAAGCACCGCGAGGCCGAGGACATCATGAACCACCTCGGCGATTGGCAGG
>Ga0116175_1002761_pt1 | contig 10356 bp, 8 predicted proteins | sample AD_UKC125_MetaG_FD_89802 | JGI IMG/M metagenome (GOLD analysis project Ga0116175, IMG submission 89802) | Active sludge microbial communities of municipal wastewater-treating anaerobic digesters from USA - AD_UKC125_MetaG | ecosystem: Engineered > Bioreactor > Anaerobic > Digestate | place: USA... | reverse complement strand
GCTGCTGTCACCCAGAAGTTGCAGGCGGGGAAGTAGGCATTCGACGGTTCGTCTGACGGTCGGTCCCGCGGCTGCTTTTCCGGCCGTTGTCCTTTGCCCACGGTGTGTCGAGGCCCACGGTGTGTCGAGCCAACAACGTCGGGAAAGCTCGTGGGGTCGCAAGCGTGCGTTTGCCGGTGCGGGCCGAGGTGGCATGCGCCTGCACCGGGAACGAACCTCTGGGTCCGAGGAGACCGAAACCGATCTCTGCCTTACGAGGCCGAACCACCGCGGTCCGCCATCAGCGGTAGCGACCATTCTCCCTCTACTCCCACGAGGCGGGCGCTCTCCAGCCAGCGCAACAGCATCCGGGTCTCGGCGGTAAGCGCAGCTCCGGTGGGCGCGGGTCTGCCTCTCACCTCCTCCGCCGTCTGCACCGCGGTGCGCAGGACCTGATGCGGGTCTGCGGTCACGGGGCAGAACACGGCGTTGGCCAGCCGGCCGAACCTGATCACATGGAGATCCCAGCCGCCGGGCCTGCTGGCCGCCGCGATGACCTGCGGCAACTGGCAGAAGGACCGCAACTGGGTACCTGAGGCAACGCCTCGCAGAGCAGTCTCCATCCGGTCTCGCCACAGAGCGGCCTGCTCAAACCGCTGCGAGTGCGCGAGTTGTCTCATGCGCTCGCGCAAGGACTGTTCCAGTCGACTACTGCGGCCGAGCAAGATGTCGCGGGTCTGATCGGTGATCGGCGCATACGTCTGCGGGCTCACGTCGCCCGTGCAAGGCGCCGAACACTTGCCCATCTCCGCCAGTACACAGGCCGGGCTCGGATGGCCGAACCGCAGGCGTTCGGTACATGTGCGCAGACTTGTGACCTCGGCGATCGCCGCCGCCGCCTCCGAGGCATCCCGGCGTGACCCGAAGGGACCGAGATAGACAGCACCGGCGGCTTCATCATCTGCCACCACGCGCACGATGGACAGGCGGGGGTAAACCTCCGCGGTGAGCTTGAGCCAGACGTTCTTCTCCGGATGTCGGGAACGCCGGTTGTACGGCGGCTTCCACTGCGCGATCAACCGGACCTCGCGCACCCGCGCCTCCAGATCGGTCGCGCACGTGATCGCCGTGACGGACTCGGCGATACCGACCATCTCGTTCATCCGCGGTCGCTGTTCGGCGCTGGTGAAATACGAACGCACGCGCCGGCGAATGTTCCCCGATACGCCCACGTACAGTGCTCGCCCCTCGGCGTCGCGGAAGGTGTAGACCCCAGGACTCTCCGGAAGTCGGTCCGCGAGGTGACGCTTGCCCCGGCGCTGCGCCGGGACCTTTCGCATCGACGACGACAACTCCTCGACCGTGAGGATGCCCAGCGACCCCAACCGTTCCAGCAACCCGTGAAGCACGTCCACGGTGGCACGGGCGTCGTCGAGAGCGCGGTGGGTCGGGGTGACGGATGCGCGGAAGAACTGGGCCAGTGTGGCCAGCTTGTGGTTGGGCACCTCATCGCGGCTCAGGATGCTGCGCGCCAGGCGGGCGGTGTCGATGATCTGCGGCGAAGGCCATGTGACATCCAGCCTGCTGCAGGCGCCTTTGAGGAAACCGCTGTCGTAGGGGGCGTTGTGAGCAACGAACACCGCACCAGCCATGAAGTCCAGCAGCATGGGCACGGCAGCCTCCTCCCGGGGCGCAGCGGCCACCATGGATGGCGTGATCCCGGTGAGCACCGTGATGAACGCCGGAATCGGCTGCTCGGGGTTCACGAAGGTCTGGAACTCCCCGATGATCCGGCCGCCGCGGACTTTGACCGCTCCGATCTCGGTGATCCGGCCCTGCGTGGGGCTGCCTCCAGTCGTCTCGAGGTCGACGACGCAGAAGGTCGTGTCGAGTAGGGGTGTCCCGTCGAAATCGAGGTTGAGCTGAGCGCCGGTGGTGGACACGGGCAGAGCGGTCATGGTCTCGACGCTACGAGAGACCTCTGACAAAGCGCCGCAACTGCGCGCATAGGCTGGTCCGGTGGCGATCACAGCACCGAATGAGACGACCCGGTGGCGCTGTTCCCGGTGTGGCAACTTGACCCGATTTGATGTCGTGCGTGCGACGAGGGCCAAGCAGTACTGGCATTTCGACCTCGGCGGCGAGCACCGCGTGGAGGACATGGATGTCCTACGAGATGAGATCGAATCCGTGACCTGTCGCTGGTGTGGGGCTGACGATGCGGTCGAGATCGTGCCACGGGCAGCCGATGCCTAGCCTGCCGCTGGCCGGGGTGCGGGTGCTCGACATGACCCGCCTACTGCCCGGCAACTACGCCACGGTCACATTGGTGGAGATGGGCGCCGAAGTGATCAAGGTGGAGGCGGCGCAGGGAGACGGCACGCGCTGGGTGGGGCCCTTCCTCGCCTCGGGTGAGTCCGGCGCCTTCGTGCAACTCAACCGAGGTAAGGGCAGCGTCGTGCTCGATCTGAAGGATCCGGCCGGGTCGGCGGAGTTCGCGACGTTGATCGCAGATTCCGATGTGCTTGTGGACTCCTTCCGTCCTGGGGTGCTCGACCGGCTCGGCTTCAGCCAGGAACAGTTGCGTGCCCTGCGCGAGAACCTTGTGCACGTCAGCATCGACGCGTACGGATCGGGCGGGGAACTCGAGCAGGTACCCGGACACGATGTGAACGCGCTGGGCTATGCAGGCGTGCTGACCCTTGCTGGCGACCCGGCGCTGCCCGGCCTGCAGGTCGCTGACCTCGCCGCCGGCCTGCATGCTGCCCTGGCCGTCCTCGCCGGACTGCGGGTGGCTGCCCGCGGGGAGTTCGCCCGCTACGAAGTGTCCATGGTCGACTCGGCACTTGCCATGGCGCAGTTGCCGCTGGGAGGGTGGCTGGCCACTGGTCAGTCGCCGTCGACGCCCTGGGATCTGACCGGCCGCTGGGCCTGTTACGACATCTATGAATGCGCCGACGGCTTGTGGATCACGGTCGGCGCACTGGAGCCGAAGTTCTTCGCTCAGATTCTCGACAGCCTGGGACTTGGCGACTGGAAGGTCAGCCAGTACGACGACTCACGGCAGGAGGCCTTGCGCGAGGTATTACGGGACGTGTTCGGCGCGCAGCCCCGATCCCACTGGCTGGACCTGTTGGCCCAAGCCGATACCTGCGTCGGTCCCGCACTGACTCTCGCTGAGGCGATGCAGCACCCAAATCTCGGGCAGCGCTCGATCCTGCGCACCGTGCGCGCCTCGGATGGCAGCCTGCACGAGGTCTTCCCGGCCCTGCCGTGGTTGCCCTCGGCGCCCGAGGTGTTCCCCGGTGCGCCGGGGCTAGGCGCGTCGGGCACCTGAGGTCGGGGCAAATCCTCCCGCCGGCACTTTGTCGTAGGTGGTTCCTATGGTCGCGGTACGCACCGAGGATGGAGGAATCACGAGATGCTCATCGATTGTGGTAGATGTGTCGCCAAGCCCGTGGCTTGTGCCGATTGTGTGGTGACGGCCCTGCTAGACAGTCCGGCGGATGGTCATTTGACAGCCGACGAGGTGGCGGCAGTGGACGTATTGGCGTCCAGCGGCCTCGTATCACCCCTGCGATTCGTACGCGCTGTGTGAGGGCTCGGCTTGACCGACGAGTTGGGTGCACAATTGACCTATGGGGACGTATCGCTTCTGGCCCACAGTCGTGGCCGTCATGGCGTGCGCCGTATTCCCCGTAACGCCGGTTCACGCGGACATCGATCAGCAGATCCAAGATGTGCAGTCGCAATTGAGCCAGTTGCAGCAGCAGGCGGCAGCGGCCGCGGAGCAGGTCAACGACGCCACCCTGGAGTGGCAGGAGGCCCAGCAGGCTGTGACGGCCAAACAGGCCGAACTGGCGACCACTCAGCAGGCCATGACCACCCAGCAGCAGAATCTGAACCAGGTCGTCAGCCAGATCTATCGCAATGGCGGCATCGACCCGACCTTGCTGGTGCTGGCCTCCGACCGCCCCTCGGACTTGCTGGCGACGCTGGACACCGCCCGGATCATCGCCAGCGAGCAGAACGGTGCCCTGGAACGAACCGTGGCCACCGAGCAGCAGATGGTGCGCGATGAGGCGGCCCTGGCGAAGGCCGAGAACCAGGCGGACAAGGCCCGCAATCGCATCATCGATGCCAAGGCGGCGATTGACGAGAAGGTCGCGGAGTCCACGGCACTGTTGTCGCAGTTGCAGGTCGAGCAGCAGCGCATCCTCGCGGAGCAGTTGGCTCAGCAACAGCAGCAGCAGGCCGATCAGGCCGAAGAGGCCGTCCAGCAGGTCGAGCAACTGCCCGACTCCACAACCAAGCCCGTGGTGGAGTACGCCATCAAGCAGGTCGGCAAAGCCTTCAAGCAGGGGGCCGCCGGACCGGACGACTTCGACTCCTCGGGTCTTACGAAGGCGGCGTGGGGGGAGTCCGGAGTCAGACTTCCGCATTCTGTGCAGAAGCAGTTCAATGCCACGGAGCGCGTCGACATCACGGGCCTGCAACCCGGTGACATCGTGTTTCTTTACGGAACCGGGGAGCATGCGGGTCTGTACACCGGAGACGGCTACTTCGTCCACGCCAAGAGCCCGCGTGATGGTGTGGTCTACGAGAAGCTGTTCACCAACGAGTTCATGTCGCAGTTCGCCGGTGCCGGTCGGCCCAAGGTCTGACCGGAGTGGAACGCACGCTGGTCGTGACAAACGACTTTCCGCCGCGCGCTGGCGGGATCCAAGCCTTCGTGCACAACGTGTTGCTGCATCAGTATCCCGAATCCGTTGTGGTGTACGCCCCCCGGTGGAAGCGCGCAGATGCATTTGACGCCGAACAGCCCTTTCCTGTGATCCGGCACCGAACCTCGTTGATGCTGCCTGAACCACTGGTGCTCAACAAGGCGCGCCAGATCGCCGCGGACTTCGACTGCACCCGCGTGCTGTTCGGGGCTGCGGCGCCCCTGGGTCTGTTGGCGCCCAGATTGCGCTCGCAGGGCCTCGGGCCCATCGTGGCGATGACGCACGGTCATGAGGCTGCCTGGGCCAGCACCCCCGGCGCGCGGCAGGTGATGCGTTCCATCGGTGGTTCGGTGGACAACATCACGTATCTGGGGGAGTACACCCGTACCCGAATCGCCGCGGCGCTGAGCATGCCCGCTGCGTCGCGGATGCGCCGGCTGGTTCCCGGTGTGGACGTGGATGCCTTCCACCCGACCGTGCGGGACCGCGGTCGGGAGTTGCGCGAGGAACTGGGCCTAGGTTCCCGGCCGGTTGTGGTCGTCGTCTCACGTCTGATGCCGCGCAAGGGTCAGGACACCCTGATCAGGACCCTGCCTCATATCCAGCGCGCGGTGCCTGACGCCGCCCTGCTGATCGTGGGAGGCGGGCCCTACCGGTCGACGCTGGAGAAACTGGTGGTCGAGCACGGGCTGGGCAACAGTGTCGTGCTGACCGGCACGGTTCCCTGGTCGGAACTGCCGGCCCACTATGCGGCGGGCGACGTGTTCGCCATGCCGTGCCGCACACGCAACAGGGGTTGGGACGTCGAGGGCTTGGGGATCGTTTACCTGGAGGCCGGGGCGATCGGCATGCCCGTCATCGCGGGGAATTCCGGGGGCGCTCCGGACGCGGTCCTGGATGGTGAGACGGGGTATGTCGTGGACGGCCGCAATGAGGCACAGGTGGCTGAACGGGTCATCGAGCTGCTGTCAAACCCGGCTCTGGCAGCGCGCCTGGGCCAACGCGGTCGGGAGTGGGTGGAGCAACAGTGGACGTGGCCGATCGTGTCACGCCGTCTGACTGACCTGCTCGACGGCCACGACCCGGACCTCAGGCACCCGATCGCTGGGCCGCAGTAGTCGCCAGAGACCCCACCCGGTGGCAGTGAGCAGAAGCAGGATGCGAGCCCCGTGGACGCTGAGTTCGGCGAGGTCATCGGACATCAGCCAGTTGTAATGCATCGGGTAGAGCACCTGTCCTACCGCGGCCACCGGCATCAGTACGACGATCACCGGTCGCATCACGGTTTCCTTCGACAACAGGCACACGGCCGCGATGGCAGCGACCCAGACGAAGTACTGCGGCGACAGCACCCGAGAGGTGACCATGGACACCAGCACCAGAATGAGGGCGATATCGGCGGGCAACCGGTGATCGAGGCGGCCGGTGAGCCGCAGCAGCGCGATGACTCCCAGTGTGACCAGACCCGCAATGGTGACCGCGGCGGCCACGGTATCTGTGCCCTGGGCCATCACTTCCATGGCGCCGTACCGGTACTCGAACCTCCGGGGCCATCCCAGATGCCAGCCCAGAAGGAAGACGAAAGCGGGCACCGATTCGATCTGTAGCCCGCGGGCAGCCTGTTCGGACGCGAACGACCCGGCGCCGTCCATCGTCACCAGCAGGACTGCCACGAGGGCTGCCGCGGTCACTGCAAAGCCCAGAATGGCCTTGGGCCACGATCGTCGGGGCACGGCTACCAGAAGCAGGACCGGCCACACCTTCAGCAGCGCGCCCACTGCCAGCCAGGCTCCGGACCGCAGTGGTCGTGCCAGGGCCAGCAGGCCCAGCACTGCGAAGAGCGCCGGCAGCACATCGAAGCGGGTCAGCCACACGGGCCCGATCAGCATGCCGGCCGCGATCCAGGCCCAGGGTCCCTCGATCTCGCCACCACGCCGGGTCGCTCGCATCAGCACGACGAACGTGGCCGCGTCTGCGGCGAGCATCAGCACCACGAGGCCGGCGGTGGGGGTGGGTGGGATCAGGGAACCGAGTGCCAGCAACGGGCCGACCAACGGCGGGTACTGCCACATGTCATCCCCGACCGGGAACTGGCCTGTGCGCAGCAGTTCAGCCCACTGGGCGTAGAGGGTGACATCGTTGATCACCATCGTTCCGCCCAGATAAGGGATCACGCCGAAGGGGATGAGAAGTAGCCAGAGCCGGGTGCCGATGAAGGCCAAAGTGGGCAGCAGCCACCATCGCGAACGCACACGTGCAGTATCGCAAATCAGACGGTGGGGTCCGATTGCCGCAGTAGGCCGAGTTTGAGGGCGGTCATGAGAGCCTGCGCGCGATTGCCCGCACCCAGCTTCTCATACAGCTTCGAGATGTGGGTCTTGGTGGTCGACTCGCTGATAAACAGCCGCCGTGAGATCTGGGCGACCCCCAGCCCATCGGCGAGCAGTTGCAGCACTTCCCGCTCGCGGGGACTCAGCTGTGGTCCGCTGGGGCTGAGCTTGCGCTTCATCGCGTCGGCCAGGTCCTTGGCCGTGAAGGACTGCGGAGTGGTGGCCGCGTGCCGGGCGGCTGCCACGACGTCTTCGGAGGGTGCGTTCTTGGGAACGAACGCGCTGGCACCGGCTTCCAGAGCGGCGAACAACTGCTCGTCGCCGGCGTACATGGTCAGGATGACGATGCCGAGTTGCTGGAAATGCTCACGGGCGTTGGCCGCCAGCTTCAGCCCCGATCCGTCCGGCAGGCGGACGTCGAGGACTACGACGTCCGGATGCGTGATCCGCAGGAGGCGATCTGCATCGGCGATGGACCCGGCTTCTCCCACGACCTCGAAGTCGCCGTCGCGCTCAAACGATCGGCGTAACCCCTGCCGGATCAGTTCGTGATCGTCCACGAGCAGAACAGTGATTGCCACCGACTACTCCTCCCTCTCCCCAGCTGCTGGCTGCAGCACCGCCTCCAGAACGGTGCCACCGCCTTCCCGCGCCCGCCACGTCAATTCTGCCCCGATGCGGTCGGCGCGCTCCTGCATAATGTCCAACCCGAAGCTGTCGTTGCGCGGTGAGTCCATTCCGTGTCCATCGTCTGCCACCTCGAGGAAGGCTGTCGGGGGATCGGCGCGATACGTCACCCACAGGTTGTCGGCTTCGGCATGTCGGCGCACGTTGGTGACTGCCTCCTGCGCGATGCGCAGAAGCTCGGTCTCCTGCGGCAAGGACAGCCGGTCGTGACCCTCGTCAATCACCAAATGCACCGTCAATCCGGCTGCTGAGGCCGCCTGTTGGACGTAGCTGGTCAAGGCTGAGCCGAGGCCCACTCCCGGCTGGATGTCGGCCCGGAGATCGAAGATGCTCAGTCGCAGCTCGCTGATGATGCGGCGCACTTCCGCGCGGATCTCATCGGCGAAGACCTGGTTGTCGGTGCCCTGCAGATCCGCGACCAGGGCGTCCATTGCGTACCCGACGCTGGCCAGTTCCTGGGCGATGCCATCGTGGATCTCGCGGGCCAGCCGTCGGCGTTCCTCCATCGTGGCGGCCTGGCGGACCTCGGTGAAGATCCGCCCGCTGTCGATGCGCAGGGCGTACTCATGGGCCCGTTGCACCGCCTTCTTCAGGGCCGTGTAGTCGAAGGGCTGCTGACTGTCGTTCTGCAGCACCGCCACTCCGACCAGTCTCGAGCCGAGGGTGAGCGGAATGACCGCCTCCTGTTCCGGTCCGTGGGTGATCAGCCCCTTCGCAGTCTGCGGTTTGCCGTCACGCACGGCATCGATCACCGCGACCGGGATCGCCGGAAAGACGCTGCGGTCCGATCCCTTGAGGGCATAGGGCACGAAGCGGTCCTCTTGATTGAGCAGGAGAATCGACCGTTGACTGGGAACGTCCTTGGCCAGTTGATCCAGCGTCTGCTGGGCCAGTGCCACTTCATCCAGCCCGACGGGCAGTTGCCGCGAGATGGACTGCAGCCGTGTGAGCAGTCGATGAGCCAGGCGGTACTCCTCACCGCTTCGCCGGCGCTGGCCGATGACGACCAGCGTGACCCCCACGGCCACCAGCACGCCGAGGGCGACCAGCAACAGTTCCACGACCCGATTCCACCACGACGGGGTGTGCGCAGTCAGCCGTTCGGGTGAGGGGAGGTGACGCGAAGTCGGCCACCGGTGTCGGAGAACGGTCTGTCGCCCCCCAGCCCAGGCCCCCGAGGTGATGTGCCGGCGACGACTGGTTCAAAGATCCGCACGACGGCCGGGATGACGCGGAGTTTTGACCCTTACTGCGCCCGATATGCCGGGTATGACCGCTCAGATAGGGTCAGAACTCCGCGCCACGGCCTGCCGAAGCGGTCCGCGTGCGGATCTTTGAACCGAATGTGGCCTTGTGGCACAGCAGAGGGGGCCCTCCCACGCGGGAAGGCCCCCTCTGCCGACTGTCAGGCGTACAGTGCCTCGACGTCGCTACCGAACTCCTTCATCACAACGTTGCGCTTGAGCTTCATCGAGGGGGTCAGTTGGCCACCCTCTTCTGTCCAGTCAACGCCGAGAATGTGGAACTTCTTGATGGCCTCGGCGTTACTGACCGCCTTGTTGGCCTGGTCCACTGCCTGCTGCATCTCAGCGATCACCTTCGGGTTGTTCGCAAGGTCGGCGATGGGTGTGTCCGCGGGCAGGTCATTCTGATCCAGCCAGGTGGGAACGGCCTCGGGGTCCAGCGTGATCAGAGCCGCGATGTACGGCTTGTTGTCGCCCACCACCATGCACTGGCTGATGAGCATGTGGGCGCGCAAACGATCCTCAAGCACAGCCGGCGCCACGTTCTTACCCCCTGCGGTGACGATCAGCTCCTTCTTACGACCGGTGATCCGCAGGAACCCGTCCTTGTCCAGCTCGCCGATGTCCCCACTGTGGAACCAACCATCGGCCTCCAGCACCTCAGCGGTGGCCTTCTCGTTGTTCCAGTAGCCACGGAAGATCTGCCCGCCCTTGAGCAGGATCTCGCCGTCCGAGGCGATCTTCACGCTCGCCCCCGGGATGGGGCGCCCCACCGAACCCACTCTGATGGCGTCGGGCCGGTTGACCGTGGTGGCCGCTGAGGTCTCGGTCAGGCCGTAGCCCTCGAGGATCGTCACCCCGATGCCGCGGAAGAAGTGGCCGAGGCGGTCACCGAGAGCGGCACCACCTGAGACGGCGTACTTCACCTCACCGCCGAGGGCGGCGCGCAGTTTGCTGTAGACCAACTTGTCGAACACGAAATGCTTGATCTTCTGCACCAGGCTGGGACCACCGGTGTCCAGGGCTTTGGAGTACGAGATCGCCTCCGACGCCGCCATGTCGAAGATCTTGCCCTTGCCGTCGTTGACTGCCTTCGTGCGGGCGTTGTTGTAGACCTTCTCGAACACCCGGGGCACGGACAGCAGGAACGACGGCTTGAACTCGCCAAGGTGGGCGACGATGTTCTTGACGTCCGAGGTGTGACCCAGCACGGTCCCGGATTCGATGCAGCCGACCTGGATCACCCGACCGAACACGTGGGCCAATGGAATGAACAGCAACGTCGACGAGGTCGAGTCGAACAGGTTCGGCATGCTCTTGACCACGTTGTCGACCTCGAAGCGGAAGTTCGACTGAGTGAGCACACAGCCCTTGGGCCGACCGGTTGTGCCG
>Ga0116175_1002759_pt1 | contig 10362 bp, 10 predicted proteins | sample AD_UKC125_MetaG_FD_89802 | JGI IMG/M metagenome (GOLD analysis project Ga0116175, IMG submission 89802) | Active sludge microbial communities of municipal wastewater-treating anaerobic digesters from USA - AD_UKC125_MetaG | ecosystem: Engineered > Bioreactor > Anaerobic > Digestate | place: USA... | reverse complement strand
TTGTTCTATGCTTTTCATTGGATATTCTCCAGTGGATGTAACGTAAACAACCCGTTTCTCTCCCTTTGCAACCGCAGGAAGATGTTGTGGGAGAGAGCTTGTTGGGGGTTAGAAAATAGCATTTCAAAGTAGCAAACGCTTTGCCCTCTCCCTAGCCCTCCCCCACGGGGGAGGGAACAGGTTGCTTGAAGAATTTAGCGTTTCAGGAATCTCAAACTTCTTCCCGTTTAACCGCGCGCTTTTTCCAGCGCCGCTTTCAGTTTGCCCAAGGCTTTATCAAAGGTTTCGTCTTCAATGGTGAGCGGATACAGGAAGCGGATGACATTACCGTGTGCGCCGCAGGTGAGCAGCAGCAACTGATCGGCCATCGCCGCCTGTTGTACCTTGGCGGCAAACGCGCTGTTGGGTGTTTCGTCATCGCCAAACTCGATGGCCACCATCGAGCCTAAGCCGCGGATTTCGCTGATTTCTGCGATGTTCCATTCTTTCAGACAGGCCTTTAGTTTATCGCCCAAGGCCTGCGAGCGTTCGCACAGTTTTTCTTCGGCAATCACGTCCAACACCGCATTGGCGGCGGCAATACCCAAGGGATTACCGGCATAAGTACCGCCCAGCCCGCCTTTGCGCGGTGCGTCCATCACTTCGGCGCGCCCGGCCACACCGCTCAACACGAAACCGCCCGCCAAGCTTTTCGCCATGGTGATGATGTCGGGCTGCACATCGTAATGTTCCATCGCAAACAGCTTGCCGGTACGGGCAAAACCAGCCTGTACTTCATCAGCAATCATCACAATGCCGTGTTCGTCGCAAATCTCGCGCACCGCGCGCATAAATTCCGGCGGGCACACATTAAAACCGCCCTCGCCCTGTATCGGCTCGAGAATAATTGCCGCCACATCTTGCGGTGCGATGTCGCTTTTAAAGATGCGTTTGATGCTTTTTACCGCATCTTCTACGCTAATGTTTTGGGTTTTGGCCGGAAACAGACCGTGGTACACCCCCGCCGGCATCGCGCCGAAATCGGCTTGGTACGGCAACACCTTGCCGGTGAGCGCCAGCGTCATCATGGTGCGGCCGTGGAACGCGCCGCCAAACGCAATCACGCCGTTGCGCTTGGTCGCCGCGCGGGCGATTTTCACCGCATTTTCCACCGCTTCGGCGCCGCTGGAGAAAAACTGGCTTTTCACTTTACCGGAAATCGGCACCAAACCGTTGATACGCTCGGCCAATTCAATGTAGCTGTGATACGGCACGATTTGAAACGCGGTGTGGCTGAACTTCTGCAACTGCGCTTCCACCGCTGCGATTACTTTCGGATGGCGGTGGCCGGTATTCAACACACCGATGCCGCCGGCAAAATCGATAAACTCGCGCCCGTCGGCGGCTTTGATCACCGCATTTTGCGCACTTTCGGCAAACCAGTCGCACATCACGCTGGCGCCGTTGGGAATCGCTTCCCGCATTCTTTCTAACCAATCAGCCATTTTTCATCCTTTTCCTATTCTTTTGCGACATTTGCAAGCTGTTCAATGCTTTTATACGCTTGTGATAAACCGTTAATAACAATCAAAAAATCATTTTAAACGCGTTTAAATAGTAGGGTTGTGGCCGATGTTTGTCAATCAGCCAAATAAGGCTTTCAGACAGGCCTATTTTTTTTCATATCTAATGCCCGGTATCTTTATGGATATTTATGTAGTATTGTCTTTCCAATGTTGCTAACTTTTCTTATAAACAATGCCTGCCTGAAAAGCCACTCCACACTTTCAGGCAGGCATTCCCCCTAAATAAATCATCATGCAAACCCTGATTTACCGCCGATTTCCACCCCTAAATGTGTTGCTGCAAGACGCCACACACTACCCGCACTTGGCTGTTTGCCTTGAACACAGCGAGTTTCCCGAGCTGCCTCGTCCCCAAGCCGGCAACGCTGCTGAAGCAGAACTTTATCAGCGCTTGCAAGCACAACTCGCCTGCCTGCAATGGCATGGTGCCAATCTGTTTGACCACCTGTTACCAAATGCCCAGTTGTGGCTGATGCCGCCCGCCATCTTGGATAGCCTGCACGATTATTTTGGTGACCAACTGCAATGGCGCGGCGAGCCGATTGCACAAAAAAATAGCGAAGCCGTCAAACCTTGGTTTATCCCGCCGCCTTCCACGCCGGTAGAACAGGTAGCCGTTATCGGCGCAGGCATTGCCGGTGCCACTACCGCCCGTGCGCTGGCCGAACGCGGGGTAGCGGTTACCGTATTGGAAGCGGGCGAACCGGCCGGCCGCGCTTCCGGCAACCGCCAAGGTTTGCTGTATGCCAAAATTTCAGCGCACGCCACCGCGCAAACCGAATTACTGCTGTGCGGCTATGGTTACAGCAAACGCCTGCTTGAGCGATTATTACCCGACAGCGAATATTGGGGCGCTTCCGGCGTACTCCATCTTGATCACGACGCCGCTGAAGCTGAACGCAACCGCGCCTTGGGGCAAATGCAGGCATACCGCCACTTATTTCATCATCTTGATGCTGAAGCCGCCTCCGCACTAGCCGGCATTGAGTTATCGCAAAGCGGTTTATACTGGCCGCAAGGCGTGTGGCTGAACCCCGCCGCTTGGGTGCACGCTCTGCTCGATCACCCCGCCATCACCGTGTTAAACCATCATCCGCTGCAACACGCCAGTCACGACGGCCAACGCTGGCAACTCACCACCCCGCAGCAACGCCTCAGCGCCAGCCATCTGGTGTATTGCACCGGCGCCGACAGCCGTCATCAAGCCCTGCTCAGCCCCTTGCCTTTGCACAGCATCCGCGGACAAACCAGCCTCGCCGCCGCCAACACCTATTCCGAGCAACTGCATACCGCCCTCTCCGGCGCCAGCTACCTCGCTCCCGCCTGGCAGGGCATCCACACTTACGGCGCCACCTTCATCGCCCACGATGCCGACAGCGATTGGCGTGAAACCGACGAACAGGCCAATCGCCAGGAATTGGCCGCACTGCACTCCGAATTAGCAGAAAGCCTGTCTGAAAACCCGGAAAATCTGCGTGGCCACGCCGCCATCCGCTGCGACAGCCCCGACCACCTGCCCTTAGTCGGCCCCTTAGGCGACATCGCCGCCATGCAAGCCGTTTACGCCAAGCTCGCGCTCGACCGCAAATACCGTCTCACCGCGCCCTGCCCCTATCAGCCCAATGTCTATCTCAACACCGCCCACGGCAGCCGCGGGCTGGCCACCGCGCCCTTATGTGCCGAAGCTATTGCCGCCGACCTACTCGGCCAGCCTAACCCGCTCTCGAGAGCCTTACGCGCCGCGCTGCACCCCAACCGCTATATTGTGCGTGCGATTGGTCGACAACAACCTTTGCTGTAAGCATAGTGTACGGTTATAAAATGCCTGTCTGAAACAAGCCGGCGTGCTTAACTTTTCAGACAGGCATTTAGTTTTTAAACCAAATAATCACCAAATAAATTAAATGTGTTATGCTAATCAGAAAATCCGCCGCCTACCGCCTCACGGCTGCGCTTATCATGCCTATCCCTCAAATCTCTTACCTCGCGATATAGTGCCTCATCGCCACTTCTATTCCAAAACCGGAACCTGTACCCACTTGAAGCAGTCTTGATTAAGACCTCCAGCCAACACCGATTTGAGCCAACACTACCATGAACCTTCCCGCCGAAACCGGATTTGCTCCCACGCGCCCCAGTCTCAATGCCATGATTGAGCAACTGATTCAGCGCGCTTCCGGTGCCCGCTCGCGTTCCGGCAACCAAATCGAATTACTGTTGGACAGCACCGAAAACTTCCCAGAATGGGAAGCTGCCTTACGCGGTGCAGAAGAAAGCATCTGCATCGAAATGTATATTTTTGCGACCGACGAATTCGGCCGCACCGTCCGCCAGATTCTGCTCGATAAACTGGCAGAAGGCGTTACCGTCGCGCTGGTGTACGACTGGGTTGGCAGCGTGGGCGCTTATTTCAGCCGTTTCTTCCAACCTTTGATCGAAGCCGGTGCCGAAGTACGCGCCTATAATCCGCCCGGCTGGTTCGGCGGCCTCGGTTTACTGTCGCGCAATCACCGAAAATCGATTATCGTCGACGAAAAAGTCGCTTTTGTCAGCGGCCTGTGCATATCTTCCGCCTGGCACGGCAAACCGGCCAAAGGCATCGAACCGTGGCGCGATACCGGCCTCAAACTCAGCGGCCCCATCGTACAAGACGTGCTCGCCGCCTTTGAAGACACTCTTGTCTCACAAGGCGGCACCCTGCCCGCCGGCTTAAAAAATTACGAAAACGGCGAAGCCCACCCAACCGGCAGCGCCACCGGCCGAGTATTGGCCACCACCCCGGCCAACATCAACACCATGCGGCTCGATCTGAACATCATCGGCCTGGCGCAACAAAACCTGTGGATTACCGACGCCTATTTCATGCCCACCCGCATGTATATTCAAGCCTTAATCAACGCCGCCCGCGCCGGAGTCGATGTGCGCGTATTGGTACCGCGCACCTCAGATATCAAATGGATAGGCACCGTTTCCCGCACCCAATACCGCCAATTACTCGAAGCCGGTGTACGCGTGTTCGAGTGGAACGGCACCATGATTCACGCCAAATCGGCGCTGATCGACGGCCAATGGGCGCGAGTCGGCAGTACCAACCTCAATTTGTCCAGTTGGTACGCCAACCGCGAATTGGATATTTCCATCGAAGACCCCGATACCGTGTATCTGTTAGAACGCGCATTTCTGAAAGATTTGGAAAACGCCACCGAAGTGATTCTCACCAAAGAACAACACGCCGAATTACAAAAACAGCGGGCCGGTATGTTTAAAGGCCATAAAACCCTGCACCGCGGCCAAGTAAAAGGTATGATGCGGCAAGTGATGCAATTGAGCCAAACCTTCGACAGCAACCTCGCCAGCACCCGCTTGGTAGGCGAAAGCGAAGCTTGGGCTTATGTGAGCATCGGCATCGGCATGCTGCTGTTGGGCGCCTTATTATGGTTTTTACCGCAAATTTTGCTGTGGCCGTTGCTGTTTCTCCTCCTCATCGGCGGCCTGAGTCTTACCGTACAAGCCTTGAGAAAAGTATGGCAGATTCATAGAGGGCAACGCTGAGCGCGAATTTGTTGCGTTTATCCGAATTTACCCAAAAATTAAACAGTTATCTGCAATAATCCACCCATAAACTTTTAATAAAAAAATACTCACTCAACAGCAGAATACTCACTGAAAAGGGAACATCATGCGTATCAGTAAAACCATCATCATTTTGGTAGCCGTGCCGATTATCGCATTGCACTGGGTTCAATCTCGCCCCGATGTTGAACAAAAAATCAAAACCGCGTTCAGCAAAGAACAGTTGCTGGAACCAAAATTTAAAGATCAGCAACAAAAAGCCGAGCACGACAAAAACAAAAATCCGTTATTCCCCTCTGCCAATACTTCTGCCGCCGGTCATACTCAGGCTTCGGCGCAATCCAAATAATCTCATTCCCACCCCGTCGGCGTTGCTGCTGTCGGGGATTTTTATAACTAAAATGCCTGTCTGAAATTTTTAGCTTTGTAAAAACTTTTCAGACAGGCATTTTGATTTTTTGATTTACCGATACAGAATGCCTGTCTGAATATTTTGTTGGCAATAAACTCTCTCACCATAGCCCTTCTTCCCCGCTTTCTCTATAATCACCTTTTTCATCAAACCCCGTCATTACAACCCCATGTCCGAACTCTTTGCCCCCGCTGCCGTTTCCGTATCCGAGCTGAACGCTTTAGCCAAAAGCCTGCTGGAAGACAACCTGTTCGGCCTGTGGGTGGCGGGCGAGGTATCCAACCTTACCCGCGCCGCCAGCGGCCATTATTATTTTTCACTCAAAGACAGCCGCGCCCAAGTACGTTGCGCCATGTTTAAAGGTACCGCCGCCAAGCTGGCTGCGCCGCTGAAAGAAGGCGACCACATCGAGTTGACCGGCAAAATCAGTATTTATGAAGCACGCGGCGAGTTTCAGATCACCGTAAACGAAGTGCGCTTAAAAGGCCTGGGGCAGCTTTATGAAGCCTATGAAAAACTGAAGGCGCAATTGCAGGCTGAAGGGGTGTTTGCGGCGGAACGGAAAAAAACACTGCCTGCCCACCCGCGTACCATCGGTATTGTTACCAGCCTAGCGGCCGCGGCGTTGCGCGACGTGGTATCCACTTTAAAACGCCGTGCGCCGGAAATTCCGTTAATTATTTATCCCACCGTCGTTCAGGGTGCGGGCAGCGAGTTGCAAATTGCCCAAGCAATTCAAACCGCCAGCCAGCGCAATGAAGTCGATGTGTTGATTGTCTGTCGTGGCGGCGGCAGCATTGAAGATTTATGGTCGTTTAACGAAGAGCCGGTGGTGCGGGCAATTGAAGCCTGCCCAATTCCGGTAGTGAGCGGCGTCGGCCACGAAACCGATTTTACGCTGGCTGATTTTGTGGCCGATGTGCGCGCGCCTACACCTACCGGCGCAGCGGAATTGGTCAGCCCCAACCGCTTGGAATCGCTGCATAAGCTTGCCCAAGCCCAAAGCCGGTTAAAAAACGTGTTGCAACAGCGCTATTACGATGCCAGCCAGAAAGTGGACTGGTTCGCTCGCCAAATCCGCCACCCGCAACAAAAATTAAATGAACAACGCAATCAGTTATTCTCCTTATCGCAATCGCTACGCTTTGCCATGCAAAACAACGAGCGTTTCAATCAGCAAAGATTGTCGCGCCAGCAACAACAACTTGCCCACCTGCGCCCCGATCCCTCGGCTTTCAACCGCGAAATCAGCAGCCTACAGCATGTTTTAAAACAAAATTGGCAGATGTTGTTTAACCAACGCCAACAGCATTTGGAAAAACAGGCGGCTTTATTGGAAGCCGTCTCACCACAACATATTCTCGAGCGTGGTTTTTCGGTGGTGAAAAATAGCCGCGGCCAGGTGATTCGCAGTGCTGCGTTATTAAAACAAGGGCAGAAACTGCATATTACTTTCGCCGACGGTGAGGCCGATGTTCGAGTAACCGCTGAAACGGCACAGCCGGATTTGTTTGATTTGTCGTAAGCAACCGGAAATAATATGCGCCCATTTGGCTGGATAGCCAGATGGGCGCATATTTTTGGGTATTCGACAGACAAAAAAATACACACATTCGAAAGAATGTGTGCCAAGTCTACAAAGGAGAAATAGAGGAGAAACTATCAAACAGCCACCGGCTGCTCGATGGAATGTATTATGGGTGAAAGTATTAAAGCCGGTCAATTCTTTTTTTCAATCAGGTTCATATTTTTTGTTTTTTTGTTGAAAAAAGTACAAAATATTTCGTTTTCAAAAAAATTTTCGTTCTAAATCGCATAAATTTTCAAAATCGAATAATTCCAATTGTATCAACGGATCTTATTTAAGGTGATTATTCATTATCTACTGGTACTTCTTTATCGAATCCATGCCTGTCTGAAAATAAATTAGCCGCCCGATACGTTAGCTGTATGATAATCACAACTATCCAATCATTAATCGAAAGGGAATAACCATGTTTGCGGGCATCGATTTGGCTGCCGACTGGAAAAAAACCGGGCTGGCCGCTTCCTTTTATCGAATTCATCCATTCACAGTCAAACGGAACCCTTCAGGCACCCCAAAATACTGATTTAGCTTGGCGTAAAACACTAACCTTACGAGCCACCGATTTATTCATCCAACAGCAAACCGGCCTGAATCCCTTAAGCGTTTCCGCCAGTTTAATCGCCCATCCGGCATTTCGGTGGGCGGGCATTGAGGCTAAGCTACGTGAGTTGCAGCTTAATGTGGCACGCGATGGCTTAGGCAAAATATGTGAAGTTTATCCTGCCGCAGCCCTGTGGGCGTTGACATTACCCCATCAAGGCTATAAAGGTTCACATATTGCAAAGCGCATCCAATTGCTTGAAGCGATTCGACAAAAACTTCCGTTTCTGAGATTCAATGGCTGGGAAGCCCTGTGCAAAAACAACGATAATGCACTCGATGCGGTTATCGCCGGCCTCACCGCATGGTTGGTTCACAAAGGATATGCCCAAGCACCGACTGGGATCCAGCAAGAAATTGCCTTGCGCGAAGGTTGGATTTGGTTGCCTGATAGCTTAAAAATAAACATGGATTTGATTTAATCCATCCCTATCAATGCCTGTCTGAAAAGCTATAAAGCATAGTTTTCAGACAGGCATTGCAAATGGTATAGTGATTTTCCTGATTACCCGTTATGAAAAAGGAAGCGCTATGAATCTACCTTACGCCGCCATGTTGAACCAAATGAGTGAAGCCATTGTTTATGCGGATGAAAACGGCGTTATCCGCTTGTGGAATCCGGCTGCGGTAGCGATGTTCGGATTCACGGAACAAGAGGCGGTCGGGCAAAGCCTCGATATCATGATTCCTGAATATTTACGTGAAGCGCATTGGCGCGGATTCCATGCTGCGTTGGCCGCCGGTAAAACCAAGCACGGCGGTAAAGCGGTTCGCACTAAAGCACTGCATCAAAGCGGTGAGTTTATTTATGCGGAAGTGAGCTTTTGTGTGGTTGAGGATGCGGCCACCGGCCAACGCGGTTCGCTGGCTTGTGCGCGGGCGATTGAAAAGAAGTGAGCGGATACATAATTAAAATGCCTGTCTGAAAGCAAGCTTTCAGACAGGCATTTATGCTAAAAAGGCTGCTTTCAATCTCGCAGAAACTGCCCGCAGCATTGTTTGAACTTTTTACCCGAACCGCAGAAACAAGGTGTTTTCATGCCCGGCAGCGGCACGGTGGGGTCGATGAAATACCAGCGTTGCTCAATTTGTACAAAAGCCGATAATTCATGGTGGCAGTGTGTTTCACCTTGTTCGCGAAAACGTGCTTCAAATTCCACTTGAGCATGATGTTTGCCGACTTTCGGGCGATGCTGTAATACGGTCAACCCCAGCCATTCTGCTTGGCGGCTCCACGCTTCGATGGCGCCGCGGTTCAACAACGATTGTTGGGCGGGAACGGTGGTGGCAATCAGATAATCAATTTGCTGCAAGGCATAAGCCGCATAGCGCGAACGCATCAACGCTTCGGCATCAGCGGCGTGGCGCTCGCCTTGATGCAATGGGGCGCAGCAATCGTGATAAGGCAAACCGGATGAGCAAGGACAAAGAGTAGTCATCATAGAAGTGTAAAAAGTTTTCAGACAGGCATTATAGCCGGAAGACTTGATTTTCAATAAATATAGCGAAAGCACTAAAAAATTGATACGGCGTTATCTCGCTTTAGCTCAAAGAGAACGATTTTGTAAGCCGCTAAAAGCGGCAACAGAATCGGTTCCGTACTAACTGTACTGTCTTCAGCTCGCTGCCTTGTATCAGTTCTTTATTACTTTTGCTATATAAACATCCGGCACCCAATAAAATGCCTGTCTGAAAATATGGTTCAGACAGGCATTGTTCATTCCATTTCTTTATTTCTGCGCGCCCAACTTAGCAATACACTGTTTATCGCGCGCATTAAAAGCATCGGCGCCGCCCAGCAGAGCAAGCTGCTCTTCAGGGCTGATTTTGCTCATTGATTTCAACTGATTGTGATTGAGTTTTTCCAAAGGCTCGTCCCACATGCACACGCAGTAATTCAGAATCACTTTATCCGATTGACCGGCCAAGCCGTTGGCCTGTAAATCCTGTTGCCATTTTTCGGAATACGGCACGTTTTTTACGCAGGATTCGATGATGGTTTCTTTGGCTTGGGGCTTAGTCATCGCGCATTTCGACAGAAAGAAGAAACCGAGCAACATCGACATCACCACCCAAAACCAAATGCGGATGGTACGAATTTTGGCTTTGGCACGGCGCGTTTTTTCTGCTTTATCCTGCTCTTCTGTTGAAACCGACGGCAACGGTTTATCCTTGTCGTCCATGCAGGCTCTCCATGCGGATCATCACAACCGGTTTGTGTACAAACGACAAGGCTTCGATTTCGGCAATCGCTTTTTTCACTTTTTTCTCTTGGGTACTGTGGGTGAGAATCACGATTTCCGGCCTGCTGTCGTCTTGCACGCCTTTTTGGATCAGGGCTTCAATCGATACGTTTTCATCGGCCAACAAACCGGCAATACGGCCAAGCACACCCGGCTTGTCTTCCACCCGCACACGCAGGTAGTAGCTGCTGGTGATTTCATCAATCGGTAAAATGCGCTGTTCCTGAACTTGGCTTGGCTGGAACGCCAGATGCGGCACGCGGTTGCCCGAATCGGCGGTAATTAGGCGGCTGATGTCGATGATGTCGGCCACCACTGAGCTGGCGGTTGGCAACGCACCGGCACCCGGGCCGTAATACAGAGTTTCGCCCACCATATTGG
>Ga0116175_1002757_pt1 | contig 10364 bp, 6 predicted proteins | sample AD_UKC125_MetaG_FD_89802 | JGI IMG/M metagenome (GOLD analysis project Ga0116175, IMG submission 89802) | Active sludge microbial communities of municipal wastewater-treating anaerobic digesters from USA - AD_UKC125_MetaG | ecosystem: Engineered > Bioreactor > Anaerobic > Digestate | place: USA... | reverse complement strand
CTGCGCTGGTACCTGGACTACTCCTGCCGCGACGACTACGGCGCGGGCCTGGCCAGCGTCTCGGCCTGGGCCGGCATCCACTACTTCGCCAGCCGCCACGGCTTCCATGCGCCGGGTGACGACGCGGGCGAGCGCGAAGGCGTGCTGACCTGGCCCGAAGGCAATGCCTGGCTCACGCGCAGGATGGCGGCGCCGCTGGTCGAAGGGGCCGGCGGGCGCCTGCGCGCCGGCCGCGTGGTGCAGCGCATCGAGGCCGGCAGGCAGGGCGTCACCGTGGACGCCTGGGACGCCGCGACTGATACCGTCGAGCGATGGCAGGCCATCAATTGCATCGTCGCGCTGCCGGTGTTCGTGGCAGCGCGCGTGGTGGTGAACCCGCCGGACTTCCTGCGCGAGGCGGCGGCGCGCACCCGCTATTCGCCCTGGCTGGTGGCCAACCTGCACATCGAGCGTGCGCTGCACGACCGCCCCGGCGCCCCACCGAGCTGGGACAACGTGCTGTACGGCAGCGCCAGCCTGGGCTACGTGGACGCGATGCACCAGAACCTGCAGCGCGTGCCCGGCGCCACCGTGCTGACGTACTACCTGGCTCTGGGCGACGCGCCCGACAACCGCCTTCGGTTGCTGCAGCAGCCGTGGAGCCACTGGCGCGACACCATCGTGGCCGAGCTGTCCGTGCCGCATCCCGACCTGCGTGAGAAGCTCCGGCGCATGGACATCACCCGCTACGGCCACGCCATGGCGGTTCCGGTGCCTGGAACGCTCCGGAACGGCCATTTTCAGGTTCGAAACCGGCTTTCCCCAGCGTCCGCCGGACACGAGCAGCTGCAAGAATATGAGCGCCTGACGCCTTCCGAAGGCCGCCTGCATTTCGCCCACAGCGACTGGTCGGGCTATTCGGTGTTCGAGGAAGCCTTCACACGCGGACATGCGGCGGCGGTATCTCTGCGGGCCTGAGAGGCCGGCGCCGTGTCCTCCGGCTGGGCGATTCACACGGCCGCGCCAGCGTGGACAATGGCGGTCCTGCGCCCAGTTCACCCTCTGCCATGAAACAAAGCACGCTTGCCTTCCCGACGATTCAACGCCTGACCACCATGGCCGCGCTGGTGCTTGGCGCGCTGTTTCTCGGGGGTTGCGCGACCGAAGGGGCTGGCCCCGTCCAGGCACCGTCCAACGCGCCCGCCGCGTTCGAGCTCACCATCGCCCACATCAACGACCACCATTCCCAGCTCGACGCCTTCGCCGCCACCGAGCTGGTGCTCGACGGCGTTCCGACGCAGGTGGAACTCGGCGGCTTTGCGCGCCAGACTTCACTGTTCAAGTCGGTCGCGGGCACGCCCAACCTGCTCAAGCTGCACGCCGGCGACGCGATGACCGGCTCGCTGTACTACACCTTCTTCAAGGGCAAGGCCGACGCGCGGATGATGAACACCATCTGCTTCGACGCCTTCATCCCCGGCAACCACGAGTTCGACGATGGCGATGCCACGTTGAAGGCCTTTCTGGACGAGCTGGCGCAGGGCCCCTGCCAGACCCCCACGCTGTCGGCCAACATCGTGCCCCAGCCTGGCACCCCGCTGGCGCCGGCCGGCGGCAGGCCCTACCTGCAGCCGTCCATCGTGAAAGACATCGGCGGCGTGCGCGTGGGCCTCGTGGGCATCACCATTGCCGGCAAGACGCGGGCCTCCTCGCGCCCCCTGGCCAGCACCCAGTTCTTCGATGAAGCCCGCTCGGCGCAGGCGGCCATTGACGCCCTCACCGCGCAGGGCGTGCGCCACATCGTGCTGATGACGCACCACGGTTATGACGCCGACCTCGCCCTGGCCGCGCAACTGACCGGGGTGGACGTCATCATCGGCGGCGACTCGCACACCCTGCTGGGTGACTTCAAGGCGCTGGGCCTGCCCAGCGGCGGGCGCTACCCCACCGTGGCGCGCAACGCCGCCGGCGAGCGGGTCTGCATCGGCCAGGCCTGGGAGTACGGCAAGGCCTTCGGCCTGATGAACGTCCGGTTCGACGCCCAGGGCCGCGTCAGCCAGTGCAGCGGGCAGGCCTCGCTGGTGATCGGCGAGCCGTTCAAACGCAAGGACGCCGCGGGCGCCTGGCAGCCGCTGCCCGCGGCCGAGGCCGCGGCGTTGCAGGCCCGGCTGGCGGCCAACCCCGCGGTGCGGGTGCTTGCGCCCGATCCAGCCGCCGCGCAAACGCTGGCCGGCTTTGCCAGCCAGGTGGCCACCGAGAAGGCCCGCACCATCGGCACCGCCAGCGAGCCCCTGTGCCTGGTGCGCGTGCCCGGCGAGCGGGCCGACCCGCGCGCCGGCGCCGGGTGCGAGGCCGCCAGCAGCCTGGCGCGCGGCAGCGACGTGGCGCAGGTGGTGGCCGAGGCCTTTCTGCGGGGTAGCCGGCGCGCGGACTTCGCGCTGCAGAACGCCGGAGGCGTGCGGGTGCCGGTGCCGGCCGGCACGCTGAGCATGAACACCGCCTTCACCGTGCTGCCCTACACCAACGTGCTGGTCGAGCTGGACCTGACCGGCGCCGAGGTGCTGGCCGCGCTGGAAGACGGCGTGGCCAACCACCTGGACCTCGGGCAGTCCAACGGCTCGCACCCCTACGCAGCGGGCTTGCGCTGGGATCTCGACATGAGCCAGCCCAAGGGCCGGCGTTTCAGCAACGTGCAGGTGCGCAGCAAGACCACCGGCGCCTGGACCACGCTGGGCCCGGCAAAGACCTACGTGATGGTGACCAACGACTTCGTCGCGGCCGGGCGCGACGGCTACGCCACACTGGGCCCGGTCTATGCCGCCGGCCGGTATGTGAACACCTACCTGCTCTACACCCAGACCGTTGTGGACTACCTCACGGCCACCGGCCCGCTGGCGCGGCCGTCACGGGCCGACTACTCGCACCAGAAAGTGATCACCCGGGGGGGCGTGGCGCTGCCGTGACCGATTATTGGGATGATTCTGGCCATTCCCCAGCGCGGAATGGTCACAATCAGCTATCTTTATAGAAGCACCTGAACCGTTTTGCCGGTGCCGCCGACGCGCCCTTCTCAGGCGCTGGCGGTCATGAAGGCCTTCTGGTAGCGCTCCAGGCTGTTGAGCGAGCCGCAGACAAACAAGGTGTCGTCCGCTCGCACCTCAAAGCCTTCGCCAAACTCCACCAGCACGCCGCCGCCGCGCTCCACGGCCACCACCTTGGAGCCGGTGCGCTCCAGCGCCTCGCAGTGCCAGGGGTGTTCACCCACCAGCGCACCCGCGTTCACGCGGATGAACTTCACCCGGTTCTCGACATGCGTCGTCTGCTCGCCCAGCAGGTGGTAGGCCAGGATCTGTCCCGCCACCTGCCCGACCGAAATCGCAAAGTCCGCGCCCGAGCGGTACAGGCGCTCGGTGTTGGGCGTGCGCAGCACACGCACGATCAGGGGCACGCCGGGCGCGTAGTCGCGCACCACGGCCGTGGCAAAGACCGATTCGCTGTCGTCGCTGAGCGCCAGCACCACCGCGCTGGCCTCGCGCACGCGGGCTTTGTCCAGGCTGGCGCGCTCCAGCACGCTGCCGACCACATCCACCCCAGGCCCGGCCATGCGGTCGATCACGGTGCAGGTCTCGCCGGCATCGAGCAGCATTTCGACCACCTTCTGCCCGACCGAGCCGTAGCCGGCCAGCACGATCGGGCCGGCGCGGCGGATCGGCATGGCCATGCGCTCGACGTCGGCAAGACCCTCATGCACCCCCACCACCACCAGGATGGCGCCGGGCTGCACCTGGGTGTCCGGTCCCTTGGCGGTGGTGAAGAGGCCGCCGAACCATTGGCCGATCACCGCCACGCCATGGCGCTCGCGCAGGCGCAGGTCACCCAGTCGCTTGCCGGCCAGCGCACTGTCTGCGCGCACCCGGAACTCCGCCATGCCGACCCGGGCGCCGAGCAGGTGCATGCCTTCAGCGGGCGGGCTGATGCGGTGGCTGGCACGCGACGCCAGCGCGGCGCCCAGCACATGGGCCGGCGTGAACACCTCGGTGGCGCCGATCTGGACCATGGGCGCCCGGTACAAGGGATCATTGGCCAGGGCAAACAGCGGGCCGGTGAAGCCAAATTCGCGCGCCAGCAGCGTGCAGGTTGCGTTGGCATGGTCGTTTGAGTTGGTCACCACCGCGCGCGCCTGCGCTGCGGGCGCCAGCACCGAGGGGTCTGCGGCCAGGTTGCCCAGCACCACGTTGAAGCCACGGTCACGCAGGCTGCGCGCCTGATTCATGTCCTCTTCCAGAATGACAAACGGGCTGTTCGCGTTTTCGAACTCCACCACCAGCGACTCGATGGCGGGTCCGTAGCGGTAGAACAGCACCCGTCCGTCCATCGGCGGCAGCACCTGCGGCAGGCGAACCTCGAACTTGTCCTCGAAATACGGCAGCATGAGGACCGGGAAGATCAGAAAGACCAGGCACTGGCCGATGAACGGCGTGATGATCACGAACATCGCCATCACCGGATGGTTCCAGCGGTTGTCGGCGCCGTAACCCGTGTTCGTCATGGTTTCCGAGGCCCACTGCAGTGCTTGCAGCAAGGTGCGCGGGCTGCCCTCCAGATGGTCCATTCCCAGCATGTAGAGGGTGCCCAGGATCAGCACGGTCAGGGGCAGCAGCGCCAGCAGTGCCAGCAGCCGGCGGGCCGGGCTCCATGTCTTGTATTGCATGCGGAGGTACTTGTCGATTCAGGCGTCTTTTCGGCGAGCAGCCCGAGGCTTGTCTCAGGCCGCCACGCGCACAGGCGGATGGGCACTACGCTGCACCGTCGCTTGCAAGCGCTCAGCGTGCACCCCACGCAGGTAATCTTTCAGCGCTCGGGCCGGAAACGTATTGATCGCGATCAACAGGTCAGCACCCGCCCGCCAACGCGGCACGCCCTCGTAGAGGCCGCCCAATGTGGCGATCATGGCCGTCAGTGAACGCGACAGGTGCAGGTATTCGCCGCGCAGCACCAGGCCGAGCTGCTGGGTGTTCGACGCAAGCTGCAGCAGGGTATTGGCGCGCTTGAGCCAGCCGTCGGGCCCTTCGCGGTACAAGGTCCAGGCAAAGCTGTAGGACAGCGGGCGGATCTGCTTCTTCTGCAGCGTGCGCACCAGCGTCTCGCGGATCTCGCCGCGACGCGCTTGTGCGGCCTCGGGCTCGGTGCTGATGGCAATCAGCGCATCGGTCAGCAGGTCGGCATCGGCCACCAGCGCGCCCTTCAGGTAGTCGAGCACCGGCTTCACCTTGCCTGCCAGCTGCACCGTGTTGCCCCAGTCGATCAGGTGCAGCCGGCCTGCGCGGTCCACCATGACGTTGCCCGGGTGCAGGTCGCCGTGCAGCTCCTGGTAGACGAACAGCTGGCTCAGGATGGTGAACAGGAACTTGCGGGCCAGTTCGCGCCGGTAGGCCAGTGGATCGGCCGGGCGGAAGTGCTGCACCGCGCGCGAAATGTTCACCGCGCCTTCCACGTATTCCATCTCGATGACGCGCGGCGTCGCCCGGTACACCTCGGGCACGCGCCAGACGGTGCTGGAGCGGGCGCGGCGCGAAAAGGCCGCCTGCACCTCGGCCTCGCGCTCGAACTGCAGCTCGCCGCGAAAGCCCTCGACGAAGCCGTCGATCTGCTCGGTCATGGCTTTCAGGAAGGGCGTGAGCTTGCCGTGCGGCGCCCAGTACTGGCTGGACACCAGCATCAGGCCGATGGAGGTCTTGCCCATCAGGAATTCACGGTCGAGGTTGTGGCGACCGATCTTGATGATCACCGGCACCAGATGCTCCACGCCATTGACCGTGAATGGCTTCTTGGCCAGGTAGACCGAGCCAATCGAGCCCGACTTGATGGGCCGCTCGGCATCGAAGCCGAAATAGATGTCCTCGGGCGGGCGCCCGAAGCTCTCGATCAGTGCGGCGCGCGCCTCCTGCGCCGACATGGGCGGCACGTCTTCCTGGAAGACGGCCAGCTCACGCGCGATTTCCTCGGGCAGGAAATTGGCCGTGGCGGCCGCCACTTGGGCCATCTTGATAAAGAAGGGGCCGAACTCGCGCACCATCTTGGCGACGATCTGCGCCTGCGCGCGGTAGTCCTTGGGATCGGCCTGAAAAAAAGGCTTGATGTAGCGCAGCGCCTTGATCTGGCGGCGGATGATCTTCAGGTCGCCACGCACCACCTGCACGCGGCGCAACAGCGCGTCCATGCGGTTCTGGTTGCTGTAGTAAATGTCTTTCAGCTCGTTGATCACCTCGACCAGCAACGGCTCGTAGGTCTTGAGGATCAGCCGGGTGATGTCCAGCCCCAGATCGGCCAGGCCGCGCAGCTCGGGGTCGGACATCAGCTCGTGGAAGAAGGTCCAGAACTCGTCGACGATGGCCTGCGGCACCGGAATCGGCGAGCGGGCCACCGATTCGCGCACCACGTAGTGAATGAGGCTTTCGGTGGACCCTTCGTTCGGCAGGAAATTGCGCGAACGCAGGTAGGCCGTGACGGTGCGCGTCTTCTCGGTCAGCGGGTGGGCATAAAGCGCTTCGAAGATGCGGTCGACGTCGCGGCTGAACTCGGCCTCGCCGATGTGGGTTTCACCGCCGAACTTGCGGATCAACGGCCCGAAGGCGGTGATGACGCGGGCGGTGGATTCTGGCAGTCCGGCCGCCTGCCGGGCCAGGTCGCGCGCGCCGCGCAGCAGGCGCAGGCCGCCGGTGCGCGCGCCCGCCGGTGCCGGCGGCTGACGGCGCGCAGCCCCTCGGGCAGGCGCTTTGGGTGCAACCGCCGCGGCGCCGCCAGTTGGACGGGCGCGGGCACGGGGTTTGCGGGGCGTTGTTGGCTTGGGCACAACGGAAAATTATAGGTGGGCACCCCACAGGACCGCCCGCAGGCGCCCTTCAGCGCAGATGCTTGATCCGCCGGGCCTGGAACGCCTCGGCAATCGACAGGCCGCGCTGGCCCGGCACCAGCGTGCAGCACTGACCGGCCTCGATCGTGCCGCCCTGCTTCACCGCAAGATAGAACCCGCAGCACCCGGCCAGCATCATGTCGCGCGCGGCCTGGGGGTAGCCCATGACGGCATTGAACTTGTAGCAGGGCTCACGCGGCGCCGTCACGCGCAGCACACAATCGGGGAAGTGCAGTTCGTCGCCGACCCAGACCTGCGCCTCCAGCAATCCCTGCAGCGAGAGGTTCTCGCCGACAAAGCCACTCGGCAGCGCCTCGTCCCAGAGGCTGACACTGTGCTCCAGCCGCTTGGCCTGCCAGAAGGCCAGGTGCTCGGCAGGATAGGCATAGACCGCCTTGTCCAGCCCGCCGTGCACGCTGAGGTCGGCCTGTTCGTCGCCGGCCAGGCCGAGGCGGGCCACCGCGACCGGCCCCGCCACCGACTCCTTGCCGATGGCCGACAGCACCCGGCGACCGCTGGCCAGCAAGGGGCGCGCGATGCCCAGGTTTACGCTGATCAGGCGCGCCGCCGCGGGGTCCGCTGGGGTCATGCCAAAGGCTCCCGCTCAGGCCGGGTCAGAGGCGCGCCTTCAGAAGGGCGTCGATCTGCTCGTCCTTGGCGGTCCAGATGTCGGCCAGCCAGCGGTGCAGCATGCCGCGAAACTCTGCATCGCCCTCGTAATCACCGACACAGAACTCGGCCGGGATCGGCAACTGCCGCGCCCGAAGGATCACGCGCGGCGTGGTGCCGCACAGGAAGTGCCAGAAGGTCGGCACACCGCCCGGATAGACGATGGTGACGTCGATCAGCGAATGGAACTGCTCACCCATGGCATTCAGCGCCAGGGCCAGCGCGCCGGCCTTGGGCTTGAGCAGGTGGCGGTAGGGCGAGGACTGGGCCTGGTGCTTGGCGCGGGTGAAGCGCGTGCCCTCGGCAAAGTTCATGACGCTGGTGGGCACGAGCGCGAACTTGGCGCAGGCCTTGCGCGTGGTCTCGCGGTCCTGCTGGCGCAGCTCGGGGTTCTTGCGCAGCGCGGCGCGCGAATGGCGTTTCATGAACGGGAAATCGAGCGCCCACCAGGCCAGGCCGATCACCGGCACATAGATGAGTTCTTGCTTGAGGAAGAACTTCAGCAGCGGAATCTGCCGGTTCATCACGTGCTGCAGCACGAAGATGTCCACCCAGGACTGGTGGTTGCAGTTGACCAGGTACCAGCCGCGGTAGGGCAGCTTGGCCACGCCCTCGACATCCCATTCGGTGCGCTGGGTCAGCCGCATCCAGCCGCTGTTGCAGGCGATCCAGGCGGTGGCGATGGCATTGAGCACCGGGTCGATCGCCTTGCGGACCACCGCAAACGGCAGCACCAGCTTGACCAGCGCCAGCGCCAGCAGCAGCGCACACCAGAACAACGTGTTGATCACCAGCAGCAGCAAGGCAATGATGCCGCGCACGACGGGAGGCAGGAATCCGAGCATGGTCTGTACCAGAGAGGGAAAGGGAGTCAGCACCCGATTGTGCCTAGGCTTTGACCGTGTGGTGGCCTCTTCGCGTCGCGGCGGCATCGCTGCCCGATGCCGCAATGCAGCAAAAGGCCGATTGCTACAATGAATTTTCGCCAGGATGCGGCCCACCCAACCGGTGCTGCCGCCCATCCCCTCCGCCCTTCTGCTCCTCCTGGAAACCATCCCCATGCAACCCACCGTCAAACCCCAGAACCCCAATTTTTCCTCCGGCCCCTGCGCCAAGCGCCCCGGCTACGACGTGGCCGCCCTGCAGCTTGACGTGCTGGGCCGCTCGCACCGATCGGCGCTGGGCAAGAAGGCGCTGGGCCTGGCCTGTACAGAAACCGCGCGCCTGCTGGGCCTGCCCGAAGGTTACCGGGTGGCCGTGGTGCCGGCCTCCGACACCGGCGCGGTGGAAATGGCGATGTGGTCGCTGCTGGGCCCGCGCGGCGTGGACGTGCTGGCCTGGGAGTCGTTCGGCTCCGGCTGGGTGACCGACATTGTCAAGCAGCTCAAGCTGCCCAACGTCACCAAGCGCGAAGCCGGCTACGGCGACATCGTGGACCTGTCCACCGTCAACTTCGACAACGATGTGGTCTTCACCTGGAACGGCACGACCTCGGGCGTGAAAGTGCCCACCGGCGACTGGATTCCGGCGGACCGCGCCGGCCTGACGATCTGCGATGCCACCTCGGCCGTGTTCGCGATGGAGCTGCCCTGGGACAAGCTCGACGTGATCACCTATTCGTGGCAGAAGGTGCTGGGCGGCGAAGGCGCGCACGGCATGCTGATCCTGAGCCCGCGCGCGGTGCAGCGCCTGGAGAGCTACAGCCCGCCCTGGCCCCTGCCCAAGATCTTCCGCATGACCTCCGGCGGCAAGCTGACCGAGGGCCTGTTCAAGGGCGAGACCATCAACACGCCGTCGATGCTGTGCGTGTCCGACTACCTGGACGCGCTGGCCTGGGTCGAGCGCATCGGCGGCGTCAAAGCCACCATGGCCCGCAGCGAGGCCAACCTGAAGGTGATCGCCGACTTCGTCGCCGCCAACGACTGGATCTCCTTCCTCGCCAAGGACCCTGCGACGCGTTCCAACACCAGCGTCTGCCTGACGCTGAAGCTCGAGGAGGCGAAGGTCAAGCAGGTCGTGAAGCTGCTGGAAGCCGAAGGCGTTGCCTATGACATCGGCGCCTACAAGGACGCGCCCGCCGGCATCCGCATCTGGTGCGGCGCCACGGTCGAATCGAGCGATCTGCAGGCCCTGATGCCCTGGCTGAGCTGGGCCTACCAGAGCGTCAGCGCCTGAGACAGAGGCCCCCGCCATGTACAAAGTCAGAACCTACAACCAGATCTCGGTCAAGGGCCTGGACCGGTTTCCCCGCCAGTCCTATGAAGTCGGCAGCGACATCGGCCACCCCGATGCCTTCCTGCTGCGCAGCCAGAAGCTTCAGGGCGTGCCGGTGCCCGAGTCGCTGCTGGCGGTGGCGCGTGCCGGCGCGGGCGTCAACAATGTGCCGATCGGCGACTACAGCAAGCTGGGCATCGTGGTGTTCAACACGCCGGGCGCCAACGCCAATGCGGTGAAGGAACTGGTGATGGCTGGCATGCTGCTGGCCACGCGGGGCATCCTGCCCGGCATGGCCTACGTGCAGTCGCTCACCCACCTGACCGACGCGGCCGAGATGTCGGCGCTGCTGGAGAAGGAAAAGGCGCGTTTTGCAGGCGGCGAGATCAAGGGCAAGACGCTGGGCATCGTGGGCCTGGGCGCCATCGGCTCGATGGTGGCCGAAATGGCGCTGGCCATGGGCATGAAGGTGGTGGGCTTCGACCCGGCGCTTTCCATCGACGCGGCCTGGCGCCTGTCCAACGAAGTCACGCGCATGGAGAACCTGCCGGCGCTGCTGGCGCGCTCCGACTATGTCTCGCTGCACGTG
>Ga0116175_1002755_pt1 | contig 10366 bp, 7 predicted proteins | sample AD_UKC125_MetaG_FD_89802 | JGI IMG/M metagenome (GOLD analysis project Ga0116175, IMG submission 89802) | Active sludge microbial communities of municipal wastewater-treating anaerobic digesters from USA - AD_UKC125_MetaG | ecosystem: Engineered > Bioreactor > Anaerobic > Digestate | place: USA... | reverse complement strand
GGATCGCCCAGGACCTGCCCTTCCACGACCCGACCTCGCTGCTGCTCAGCCCCGACCACTACGTCTGCCGGCTGCTGCACGCCGACGGCGTCGACCTCGCCGACCTCGGCATGGGAGCCGCCACCTCCGGCCGCGTCCTCGACGCCGACGGCGCCCGCCGCGCCTGGCGGATCTTCTGCGAGCGCTGGCCGCTCTACCGCGGCACGCCGAGCCGGTACTGGATGGAGACCGAGCTCGTCGAGATCTTCGGGGTCACCCAGCGCCCGTCCGCGCGGACCGCCGACGCGATCTACGACCAGATCGCCGCGTGCCTGGCCGACCCGGCATACCGGCCCCGTGCCTTGATGGACCGCTTCGACATCGCCCTCATCGCGACGACCGACGACCCCTGTGACGACCTGCGCCACCACCGCGCGCTCGCCGACGAGGGTTACCCGCGCCGCGTGCTGCCGACCTTCCGCCCCGACCGCTATCTCGAACCCGCGCGCCCCGACTGGCCCGCGCTCGTCGCCGCACTCGGGCAGGCCTCGGGCATCGACACCGGCACGTATGCCGGTTACCTCGCCGCCCTGGAAAACCGGCGCGCCTACTTCAAGGACCACGGCGCGGTGTCGACCGACCACAGCCACGCCGACGTCGTCACCCTCTCGCTCGCCAACGCCGAGGCCGGCGCGATCTATGCGGCAGCCCTGGCCGGCACGGCCACCGCCGAGCAGTGCACCGCCTTCCGCCGCCACATGCTCGTCGAGATGGCCCGGATGGCGGTCGAGGACGGCCTGGTCATGACCCTGCACCCGGCGGTCGCCCGCAACCATCACACCGCGGCGTTCGAACGCTTCGGTGCCGACGTGGGCTTCGACATCCCGATCTCGGTCGAGTTCACCCGTGGGCTGCAACCGCTGCTCGAGCGGTTCGGCACCGCGGCCGGCTTCCACCTCGTGCTCTTCACCCTCGACGAGACGACCTTCTCCCGCGAGATCGCGCCGCTCGCCGGGGTCTACCCCAGCGTGTATGCCGGTGTGCCCTGGTGGTTCATCGACGCGCCCGAGGCGATCCGCCGGTTCCGCGGTGCGGTGACCGAGACCGCCGGCTTCAGCCGCACGTCGGGCTTCATCGACGACACCCGCGCCTTCTGCTCCATCCCCGCTCGCCACGACATGTCGCGGCGCCTCGATTGCGGCTTCCTGGCCCGGCTCGTCGCCGAGCACCGCCTCGACGAGGACGAAGCCGCCGACACGGCATACGACCTCGTTGCCACCAACCCCCGGAAGGTCTTCAAGCTATGAGCACCCCCGCAGCTGTCTCGCCCCGGCCCGCCCCCACGAAGGGCCGCCGGCTCTCCCGAGCCACCGACGGCCGCCCGGCCGCGCCGGTGCGGATCGTCCATCTGGGCCTGGGCAACTTCTTCCGCGCCCACCAGTGCTGGTTCACCGAGAACGCACCGGACGCCGCCGACTGGGGGATCGCCGCCTTCACCGGCATGGGCCTGGGCCCGGCCGAGGTCATGGCCGCACAGGACAACCTCTACACCCTGGTCGTCAACCACCCCGAAGGCCCGCGCCCGGAGGTCATCTCGAGCATCGTCGCGGTCCACGGGTCCGACGACCACGCCGCGTGGCTGGGCTACTTCGCCGACCCGGCGCTGTCGATCGTCACGAGCACGGTGACCGAGGCCGGCTATCGCCGCAACGAGTCCGGCGGCCTCGACCTCACCGACCCCGCCGTCGCCGCCGACATCGCCATGCTGCGGGTCGACCCCCGGGCCGCCGTGACGACCGCCCCCGGCAAGTTCGTCGCGGGGCTGCTCGCTCGGCGCGCCGCCGATGCCGGCCCGCTGACCTTCGTGCCGTGCGACAACGTGCCCGACAACGGCGAGATGGCCCAGCACGTCATCACCGACGGCGCCCGCGCCGTCGACCCGACGCTGCTCGCGTGGATGGACACGCACGTCGGTTTCGTCACGACAATGGTCGACCGGATCACCCCGCGCGCGACCGACGCCGACCACGATGCACTCCTGGCCCAGACCGGCGTCGACGACCCCGCGCTCGTGGTCACCGAACCCTTCATCGAGTGGGTGCTCGCCGGCGAATTCGTCTCGCCCAGGCCCGCGTGGGATGCCGCCGGCGCGACCTTCGTCGAGGACATCGTGCCCTTCGAGAACCGCAAGCTGCGCCTGCTCAACGGCTCGCACTCGCTGATGGCCTACGGCGCCTCGATCCGCGGCGCCGAGACCGTCGCCGACGCCATCGCCGACCCGGTCGTCGAGGGCTGGGTGCTGCAGTGGTGGGACGACGCCGCCCGGCACCTGCCGCTGCACGCCGAGGAGATCGCGAGCTACCGCGCGGCCCTGCTCGAGCGCTACCGCAACCCCAACATCCGCCACCTGCTCGCCCAGATCGCCGCCGACGGCACCCAGAAGATCCCGATCCGGATCGTCCCGACGCTGCTCGCCGACCGCGCTGCCGGGAGTATGCCGTCCGGCGCGGTGCGTGCGGTCGCCGCCTGGCTGTGCCACCTGCGCGGCCATGGCGCGCCGATCACCGATGCCCACTTGGGGGAGGTCGCCGGGCTCGTCACCGGGTCACTGGCGGAGTCGGCGGTCGCCCTGTGCGGCTGGCTCGGCATCGCCGATGCCGAGGTGGCCGCCGCCGTCGCGAACGCTGCGGCCGAGATCCTCGACGCCGTCGAGATCGTCGACGGGGCTTGAGGGCACGCGAGACGATGTGCTCATGACCGGCCCGCCCCGCGAGGTCGTCGTCGGGATCGACGTCGGCACGACCGCCGCCAAGGTGTCCGCCTTCGGCGTCCGCGCCGGTATGCCGTGGCGGCATACGGTCGTGCGCGAATACCCCCTGCACCACCCCGAACCCTCCTGGGCGGTCCAGGAGCCCGCCGTGGTGCTGGCTGCCGCCGAAGCCGCGCTGGCCCACTGCGTCGCCGACGTCGGCGCCGAACGGGTCGTCGGCCTCGCGTTGAGCACGGCCATGCACGGAGTCGTCGGGCTCGACGCCCACGGTGTCCCGCTCACCCCGATCCTCACCTGGGCCGACGGCCGCTCCCGCAGCCAGGCCCAACGGCTGCGCGCGAGCGGGCAGGGCGAGGCGCTGCTGCGAGCGTCAGGCACCCCGATGTATGCCGCCGCGCCGCTCACCAAGCTCATGTGGCTCGCCGAACACGATCCGGCGCTGTGCAGTCGGGTCGCGACCTGGGCCGGGCTCAAGGACCTGCTCGTCCACCACCTCACCGGGGCGCTGGTCACCGAGTTGTCCAGCGCCTCCTCGACCGGGCTGCTGTCGCTGGCGACCCTGGCCTGGAACCCCGAAGCCCTCGACCTCGCGCGGGTCCGCCCCGGCCAACTCCCGCCGATCCGGCGGACGACCGACGCCGTCCCGCTGGCTGCCGGCGTCGCGTCGCGCGTGGGCTTGCCGGCCGGTATGCCGGTCGTCCTCGGCGCCGGGGACGGGCCGCTGGGCACCCTCGGCTCGGGCGCCATCGACGCTGGCGTGCTCGGGGTCTCGATCGGCACCAGTGCGGCAGCCCGGCTGCTCGTGCCGGGGCCCTGGTCCGACCCCGCAGGACGGCTGTTCTGTTATGCCCTCACCGACGACGAGTGGGTCGTCGGGGGAGCGGTGAGCAACGGCGGGTCGGTGCTGCGCTGGATCGGCGAGCTGTGCGGAGAGATGTCTGACGACGCCCTCGTCGCCGCAGCTGCTGATGTGCCGCCGGGAGCCGAGGGCCTGGTCATGCTGCCCTTCCTGCTGTCCGAACGCTCACCCCTGGTCGACGAGGACCAGCCCGGAGCCCTGCTCGGGCTGCGCTCCCGCCATGGCGCCGGCCACCTGGCCCGGGCCGCGGTCGAGGGGATCTGCCTGCACCTGGCCGCTGTCGTCGCCGACCTCGACCGGGTGTCGCCGGTGTCGGCGCTGCGGGTCACCGGAGGGGTCTTCCGCTCGACCCTCTGGCGCGACGTCCTGGCCGCCTGCGTCGACCGACCGGTCGTCGTGTCCGACGGCCCGGAGGGGTCGGCCCTCGGTGCCGCCGCGCTCGGCCTGGTCGGGCTCGGGCGCGCCGCGACCCCGCGCGAGGGGCTCGACCTGCTCGGCGGGTCACCCAGCGCTGACGACGCGAGCTACCGCGCCGGGGAGGTGAGCGTCACGGCATACCGGGCTGTGCAGGCGCGCCTACCCGAGCTCGCCGCCGCGTATGCCGTGCTCGCCGGCGCGCTCGTCCCGCATCACCCCGCCGGCTGACCGCCATGCGCCGCGACCCGGGTCCAGCGCCCAGTGCCTCTGCGGTGGCAACATCCGGCAACCCGGAAGCCCCGCGCGACCGGCACGGCATACCGGAATTGCAGTGTGACACAACGAAACTGAGCGCTCCTGCGGGTCTGTCGGGGAGCCATCAGGAGCGCTTCGCAACAACTGGCAACTGATTGTCGGTGCCCTCCCGCCGGCCCTGTACTGGAGCGGTACAGGAACCCACCGACCGGCCGGCGCAAGCCCCGGATCTCGACTAAGGATCGCCATGTCATCGACTGCCGCACCCACCGAAGCCCGCGGGGCCTTGGAGCGGATGAAGCCGACGGCTCTGCTGGGCTACGGCCTCGGAGACTTCGGCTGCAACCTCGCCTTCGCGCTCTCCACGAGCTTCCTGCTCTTCTACTACACCGACGTCGCCGGCCTGTCCGCCGCGGCCATCGGCACGATGTTCTTCGTCGTGCGCATCTGGGACGCCTTCGCCGACCTCATCGCCGGCCGCGCCGTCGACCGCACGATGACCCGCTTCGGCAAGTTCCGCCCGTTCATCCTCTTCGGCGCGGTGCCGCTGCTCTTCCTCTCGGTGCTCACCTTCTGGGTGCCGCAGTCGATGCACGTGACAGCCGACCAGCCCAACGCCGGGCCGGCCCTGCTCTACGCTTACCTCACGTATGCCGTGCTCGGCCTGGGCTACTCCTTCGTCAACATCCCCTACGGCTCGCTCGCCTCGGCGATGACCCAGTCGGTCGGGGAGCGCGCCAAGCTCGTGGCCGCCCGGTCGTTCGGCTCGGCATCGGCTGGGGTGTTCCTCACCTACCTCATCACCCCGCGGATCAAGGACCTGCAGGACAAGTCGACGGCGCTGCAGAAGCAACTCACCGCCAAGCCCGGCGACGCCGGCGTCAAGGCCCAGATCGAGCAACTCCAGGTCGACCTGCAGGGCGTCTTCACCCAGACCACGTTGCTGTTCGTCCTGCTCGGCTCGATCGCGTTCTTCCTCACCTTCTGGTTCTGCCGCGAGAACGTCGTCCGGGCCACCCCGCGGGTGACGATCAAGGAGACCTGGGACACCCTGCGCAACAACAAGCCGCTGGCCTTCCTCTGCGGCGCGAGCTTCTTCTACCTCATCGGCCTCTTCGCGGTGCCGGCCGCCTCGATCTACTACGCCCGTTACATCCTCGGCGACACCGGCCTCACCGCCCCGATGTCGCTGGTCAACGCCGGCATCGGCCTGCTCGTCACCCCGTTCATCCCCGCGATCATCAACAAGGTCGGCAAGAAGAACCTCTTCCAGTACTGCGGCCTGTTGACCGTCTTCGGCGGTGTGGCGCTGTTCTTCTCGCCGACCGGTGCGGTCGCCCTCGCGATGGTCATGCTCGCCATCAAGGGGGTCGGTGCCTCGCTCATCAACACGACGATGTTCGCTCTCGAGGCCGACACTGTGGAATACGGCGAGTGGAAGTCGGGCAAGCGCTCCGAGGGTGCGACCTACTCGATCTTCTCCTTCACCCGCAAGATCACCCAGTCCCTCGGTGGCGCAGCCGGCGCCTGGCTGCTGGGCGCGGCGGGCTATGTCGGTGGCGCGGCGACCCAGTCCGAGTCGGCGCTCACCGCGATCCGCGCCTCGATCGGGCTCGTTCCTGCCCTGATGGCGATCCTCGCGATGGTCGTCTTCTGGAAGTACCCGCTCAACGACGCCCGTTTCCGCGAGGTCCGCAACGAGGTCGAGGCCCGCAAGGCCGCGCTCGACTCGGTCGTCGTCGGTGAGGGTCACGTCGTCAAGAAGTGACCCCGCCGGGTCGGGGGCCGGAAGGCGTCACGATCCGCGCCGAAGGTGCCTGACCGGCATACCGAAGGGTCCGTCCCGAGGGGGGACGGACCCTTCCACGTATGTGGGGGGGTCAGAGCCAGCGGCGCACGCGCTGCCGGTAGTCGTCGTACTCCGCGCCGAAGCGCTGCGCGAGGTAGGCCTCCTCGGGCCGGATGACGAGGACGTGGAAGAGGGCGAAGACCGCGGGCAGGATCGCGATCGGCCACCAGGTGGCGAAGAGCAGGGCCGCACCCACGCACCAGAGGAAGAACGCCAGGTATGCCGGGTTGCGGCTCCACGCGAACGGCCCGCTGGTCACGAGCGCGGCTCCTGCCCGCCAGGCCACCTTCGTCGTGCCGTAGAGGTTCATCTCGCGGGTGGCCCAATACATGCCCGCGAGGCTCGCGAGGAGCAGGGGCATACCCAGGCGGGTGAGGCTCTCGCCGGTGATCGGCCAGGGGCGCAGGTAGTTCACTCCGAGGGCCAGCGCGAACGGCACGAGGATGACCAGCGACGGGGGCGGCCGCCAGCCGGTGGGCTGCTCCGGTGTGGGCTCGGGCGTGGGTGAGCGCGTGGCCTTCGGCACGAAGCCCACCCTATGACCGACGTGTCTGCGCGTTCATGGGGTCGTGGCGCACGGTGGCCGGCAGGCCCACCCCGCGAATCGACAAGAAGTCGACTTTCACCGCCTCGGCGAGCCCGGGAAAGTCGACTTCTTGTCACCTCACGGGAGAGCGCGGGAGAAAGTGGCTGGATCCGCGCCGGACGCGGCGCACGCGGCGGATCGGGGGCCCCGAACCGGACGAAGCCCCGGTGTTCCGCCAGCCGGAACGGGGGTGGTCAAGGGCGAGTGGCCTGGGTGGCATACCGGAATGACGAGCAGCCGAGCACCACACGCAGCACGAGCAGCACACGCAGGAGGTATGCCGTGACCCCCTTCATGATCCGGGTCGCCGAGATCGTCGGCGCGGACACCGACGAGATCGACGAGCCGGCGATCCCCGCCCTCAGCCCGGCCCGCCGCCGCGCCGCCAACCTGGGCGCCGACCGGCACATGGCGCTGCGGGCGCTGTCCGAGCAACTGGTCTGCGAGGCCAATGCGGTGCTCGCCGACGAGGACGACCACCTGAGCCTCACCGACGAATACGGCGGTGACGAGCTGGCTTTCGGGATCTTCTTCCGGGGACGGCAAGCCCGGGTCTCGACGCGGTTCGTCGGGCACACGGCATACGGGCAGTTGGTCGTCGACGGGCTGCCGGCGAGCGAGCCGATGGAACTCACCGACCCCGACTCGCTGCCCGACCTCATCGTCATGCTGCTGCTCGAATCCGGCCTCACCCGCCACCCGCACTGACCGCGCAACGTCGCGCGCCCGCACACGCCCGGACGCCCACGTTCCCCACCGTGGAACGGCGCTAGGACCGCCCCACCGAGACCCGCACAGTTCCGCCAGGACCATCTTGAGGAGGAACCCTTGCAATACGAACTCCGCACCCAGGTCATCGAACCGATCCGCAAGACCTTCACCCACCTGGTCGAGCGTTACGGTGACCGCCCCGCCTCGCGTTACGAGGAGGGCACGATCGGCTTGCAGGCCACCGAGCACTTCCACTACCGCCCGCTGTGGGCGCCGGACAAGGAGCTCTACGACCCGGCATACAGCCGCTTCGTCCTGACCGACCCCTACTCCTTCACCGACCCGCGGCAGCTCTACTACGCGCCCTATGTCACCGCGCGCTCGCAGCTGCACGAGGGCTTCGGCAAGACGCTGGACTATCTGGAGTCGCACAACCTGCTCGCGCGGCTGCCCGAGGCATGGCGGCAACTGCTCACCGGGTTGGTGCTGCCGCTGCGGCACTACGAGTCCGGCGGCCAGATGATCTCCAGCAACGCCTGCCGGTTCGCCTACGGCACGACGATCGCGCAGTGCGCGGGGTATGCCGCCTTCGACCGGGTCGGCAACGCGCAGATCCTCAGCCGGATCGGGCTCGCGCTCGGCGGCGGCACGACCGACGCGCTCACCGAGGCCAAGGCCGCGTGGATGGACGCCCCGGCGCTGCAGGGCCTGCGCCGCTATGTCGAGGAGGCTATGGTCGCCGGCGACTGGGGGGTCGAGATGGTCGCCCTCGACCTGGCCGACAGCCTCCTGTATGCCGTGCTCTACCGGCACCTCGACGAGGTCGCCCTGCTCGGCGGGGCCGGGTCCTACAGCCTGCTCGCGCAGCACCTGGCCGGGTGGTTCGCCGACCAGCGCCGCTGGGTGGACGCCCTCTACAAGGCCTGGACGGTCGACCCGGAGACCGGCGCTGCCAATGCCGAGCACCTCAGCGCGGTCGCCGCCGAGTGGTTGCCCAAGGCGCAGGCCGCTGTCGCCCAACTCGCTGCGGCGATCGACGACCTCGTGCCCGACGCCGGAGCGGTCGGTGCCGTGTCCGCGGTCGCCGCCGCCGTGACCGCGTCCCTGGCCGCGCTCGGCGTCGATGTCGCTGCTGGTGCCACAACGAAGGAGGAGTCGGCATGAACGACCCGGCAACCCGGATGGTCTCGGTCGACCTGCAGGAGAACGAAGAGAACCGGGCGGTCATCGAGGCGATCGAGGCCGACAACCCGGACGTGAGCGTTCGGCACATGCCGGGCGTCGTCAAGATCGAAGCCCCCGGCCGCCTGGTCATCAAGCGCGAATCGGTCGAGGCCCGCCTCGGCCGCGACTGGGAGACCCACGAATTCCAGATGGCCATCATCACGCTGGCCGGCAATATCACCGAATGGGACGACGACGAGATCGTCCTGGCCTGGAACGCTCGGCGTTGAAAGGGATCGACACACCATGACGGCAACCCCGACCCGCCCGGCCCGCAAGCTCTCGATGAAGGCGCGTTACTCCGCGCTGACCCGGGACCTGGACTGGGAGCCGAGCTACGTCAGCTCGGAGGAAATGTTCCCCTACACGAGTTTCGAGGGGATCAAGATCCACGACTGGAGCAAGTGGGAGGACCCCTTCCGGCTCACCGTGGATGCCTACTACAAGTACCAGGCGGAAAAGGACAAGCGCCTGTATGCCGTCCTCGACGGTTTCGCGCAGAGCCAGGGTCACCTGTCGCTCTCGCAGGCGTCCTACCTCAACGCCATGAAGATCTTCCTCGGTGGCGTGACCCCGCTGGAATACCAGGCGCACCGCAACTTCGCGTTCCTGTCGCGGCACTTCAACGGCCCCGGCCCGCGGTTTGCCGCGTTGTGCCAGAGCCAGGACGAGATCCGGCACGCGCAGACCGAGATCCACACCCTGTCGAACTACAACAAGTACTACTCGGGGATGCACTCGTTCCTCAAGCAGCACGACCGGGTGTGGTACATGTCGGTGCCCAAGTCCTACTTCGACGACGCGCTGTCGGCCGGGCCGTTCGAGTTTCTCATCGCCATCGGGTTCTCGTTCGAATACCTGCTGACCAATCTGCTCTTCGTGCCCTTCATGTCGGGGGCGTCGTTCAACGGTGACCTGCCGACGATGACCTTCGGGTTCTCGGCGCAGTCCGACGAATCACGGCACATGACCCTGGGCCTGGAGGCGATCAAGTTCCTCCTCGAGCAGGACGAGGACAACGTCCCGATCGTGCAGGAATGGGTCGACAAGTGGTTCTGGCGGGGCTATCGCGTCGCCGCGATCGTCGCCCAGATGCTCGACTACATGCTGCCCAAGCCGGTCATGTCGTGGAAGGAGGCCTTCGAGCTCTACTTCGAGAAGCAGATGCTCGAGGGCCTGTTCCCCGACCTGGAGTACTACGGCATCAAGCCCCCGCGGCACGTGCAGCAGGCGATCGACGAGAAGGAAGCCCTCAGCCACTTCGTCTACTGGGTCTTCTACAACTTCTCCTTCGCGGCCAACTTCACGACGAGCATCCCGAGCAAGGAGCACCAGGCCTGGCTCGCGGAGAACTACCCCGACACCTTCGTCGAGTACTTCCAGAAGCCACGCTGGGACAAGGCGCAGCGGATCGTCGACAACGGCGGCCGGTTCTTCTTCATGGGCCTGCCGCAGCTGTGCCAGGTGTGCCAGATCCCGATGACCTTCCCGGAGCCGGGCGATCTCACCACGATCTGCCAGCGCACCAGCGACTACAACGGCGAGCACTTCAACCTGTGCTCCGACGGCTGCAAGTGGATCTTCGACCGTGAGCCGGAGAAATACGTCCAGGCCTGGTTGCCGGTGCACCAGATCTACCAGGGCAACTGTGGTGGCCCGACCGTGCCCGATGTGCTCGCGTGGTACGGCATGCAGGAGGGCGACGGCGGCGAGATC
>Ga0116175_1002754_pt1 | contig 10366 bp, 3 predicted proteins | sample AD_UKC125_MetaG_FD_89802 | JGI IMG/M metagenome (GOLD analysis project Ga0116175, IMG submission 89802) | Active sludge microbial communities of municipal wastewater-treating anaerobic digesters from USA - AD_UKC125_MetaG | ecosystem: Engineered > Bioreactor > Anaerobic > Digestate | place: USA... | reverse complement strand
GCTTTCAGATAATTGAGTGCGATAAACTGCTTGTCGGCATCCACTTCGGCCACGGCCACTTTCATTTGCGAGCGCGGCAGAGCGTCAAACGGAATGCCGCTGGCGCGCGCCACCATGGGCAGACCGTCGATGCGCACCAAATCGTCTTTCAAAAGCGTGGCGGTTAATTCTTTAATGCCTTGCTGCTGCAAGTAAACCAAGCTCCAATAGGCTTCCATTTGGCGCTGGAAATCGGCATAGGCCGAATAGGCGGTGTCGAAATCGCGCAGCGCGGCGAATAAATCGGCATCGTTTTTCTGATAAAGCGGCGCGGCTTGCGGGTCAATCAGGCTGATGATCTGCTTTTGGTTGATGTAGTCGGCGGCGCGGCGCAGCGGTGAGGTAAACCAGCCGTAATGCTGCACGCCCATGCCGATATGCGGCTCGGATTGGGTGCTCATGCGCACTTTGCCCGCGGGCTGCACGCGGAAAAGGCCGGGCAGGCCGGCTTGGTCGAGCATTTGGGCCCAGGTGCTGTTGGCCAGAATCATCATTTCGCTCACCAAGGTGTCGATGGGCGAGCCGCGCTCGCGCCGGGCCACGGAAACCAGGCCGTCTGAAGCCAATTCGATGCTGTAATCATATTGTGCAGCACGCTCAGGCTCGTATTTGCCGCGCGCTTTTTGGCGGGCGATGGCCAATTGGTAAAACCAAATCAAATCGCGGTGGTGGGCAAACAGGGCTGCGCCCTCGGCATCTAGGCCGCTTTGGGCATTGAAATGCGGCTCGATGGCCTGAATGCGCAGGTTTTCCACGATGTTTACCGCTTCGATTTTGCACCCCGGCGCGCTGACGTTGAAATCGGCATCCACATCGAAATAAATGCTCACAGCGGGGCGGTAGCCGCCGGCATCGAGGCTGAAGGCGGCGATCCAATTCTCGGGCAGCATGGTGATTTTGTCGCCGGGGAAATACACGGTGCTTTGGCGCTCAGCGATGGTTTTTTCCATGTCGCTGCCGGGCGCGATGGCCAGCGCGGGTGCGGCAATGTGTATGCCCACGCGTTTGCCGCCGCCGGCCAAATCGGTGAGGCTCAAGGCATCGTCCACTTCGGTGGTGGCGTCATCGTCAATTGAGAAGGCTTCCACTTCGGCGCGGGGCAAATCAGCCAAAGCGGGCACGGGCAAATCGGCAAAGGCAATGCCGCGCGGAAAATATTTCATTTCGAAGCCGTCGCGCAAATATTGCGGAATCGAAGCCACGCCGCCGCTTTGCTGCGCCAAAGCCAGGGGCGAGAGCTTCATGGCATCGGCCGCTTTGGTGAAGGCTTTATAAGTGAGCGCCTGTTTGTCGGGCGCGTGCAGAATGGTTTTCAAATCGGCGCTGATTTCGGCGGGCAGGCCGCCTTGCTGAAGCTCGGCCGCCCACGCTTCGATTTGCGCATCTTGCTGCTTTTTGCGCTCGATGGCGGCCAATGCCTGCTTGAGCGTTTCTTCCGGCGCGGCTTTAAACACACCTTTGGCTTTTTTATAGAAATACATTGGCGCGCCATAAAGCGCCATCAGCGTGGCGGCCAGCTCGATTTGGCTCGGCGCATGGCCGAAATAGTCTTCCGCAATGGCGGTGGCGGAAAATTCGGCTTCGCCGCACACTTCCCACAGCAAATCGGTGTCGATTTCGGCCGCTTCAGCTTGGGCTTTTTCCAGAAAATCAGCCATCGGCATCTCGAATTCGGCAAATACATTATTGGCTTTCACCTTGGTGCGCTTGCCGTGTTGGGTGTCGACCTGATAAGTGGCATCGTTTTTCTGCACCACGGCGGCCACTTTGAATTGGCCGGATTCTTCATAAAAAATATTCATTTGCGGGCTATTGGGCTTTCAGACGGCCTGTATCGGCGGCCGGATAATCGGAGCGCAATTTTAGCAGAATTCGGCCAAGCGGTGCGTGCGCACAAGGCCGTCTGAAAAAATTGCCGCCACTCTCAAAAATATTACATTGAATAAAAATAATTATTATTTATAATATCGGCACTTTAAAACAATACACACACGGAAACCCGATGCAACTCACCCGACTCTCTTTCGTTCTTGCCACCTGCAGCAGCACCCTTTATGCCACCGACACCGCCATCGAGCTGCCCACCGTCAATGTGCAGGCCACCGCGCCTGCGCGCACGGTAAGCGAAATCGGTGCCGCACAGATCGAGCGCGAGCAACCTGCCGATTTGAAAGCCTTGCTGAAAAACCAGCCCGGCGTGGCCGTGAGCGCCTTGCAGCGCACCCGCCAAGGCAATGATTCGGTGAATATCCGCGGCCTGAGCGGCAACCGCGTGGGCATGAGCATGGGCGGCATTCCCCTGCCCGAAGCGCAGGAAAGCCGGATTTTCGCCTCAGCCGGGCTCGCTTTCGGGCGCGGTAATTTTATCGAACCCACCGCCTTGCGTGCCACCACCATCGCGCGCGGCGCCGAAGCCGAAGGGCTGGCCGGCTCGGTGCAGTTTAAAACACTGGAGCCGGCCGATGTGCTGCAAAACGAAAATTTCGGTGCCTATGTGCAAAGCGGCTATCAAAGTACCGACAGCAGCCGCCATATCGGCGGCGGCGCAGCAGCAAGCACCGGCATTTGGCAGGGTATGCTAATGGGCACTTACCGCCTCGGCCACGAAACCGAAACCCGCGGCCATGTGGGCGGCGACGGCCAAAGCCGCACTGAAGCCGACCCGCAAGACTACAACAGCCGCTATTTCCTCACCAAACACCATTTCCAGATTGCACCCGAACACCGCCTGAGCCTCACCGGCGAGCATTTGCGCCGCCATCAATGGCTGGATCAGCGCTCGCAGCTGGGCACTTACACGGAAGACCACACCCGCGACAGCCAAACCCGCAACCGCCTCTCGCTGGCACACCGCTACCAAAGCGAAGAGGAGCATTTGCAGCAAATCGACAGCCAAATCTACTGGCAAGACAGCCGCACCGACAATCTGCGCCAACGCAGCAACAGCCGCAGCGCGCGCACCGACACCGGTGCCGCCCGCGACCTTGTGTGGGGCGTGCGCAGCGAAGCGCTCAGCCACATCAATACCGGCGATTGGCGCTACGGCCTGCAATTTACCCGTCACGATTTACGCTACGATGCCGTGCAAACGCCTGCCGCCAACAGCCCCTTCAGCCCGATACACGACCCCTCCGCCGACACCGTGCGCACCACCGCCGCCCTTTATGCCGATGGCAACATTGATTTCGAAACCTGGCTGCTGCAACCGGGTCTGCGCGCCGACTATTATCAACTCAGCCCCGATACAGCCGACTACCAACAAATCAGCAGCGACATTGCCCAGGTGCAAAAACAACACCGCTACGCACTGAGCCCGCGCATCGGCGCTGTGTGGAAACATTCCGCCGCCTTTCAGCCTTATGCCCAATATTCGCGCGGCTTTCATGCCCCGTCTTCCCAGCAAATCTCCAGCTCTTGGGGCATCAATAATGTTTACTCGATTATCGGCAATGCACGGCTCAAGCCCGAATATGCCGACAACTTCGAAATCGGCGTGCGCGGCAACACCGGCACCGTTGAATACCGGTTGGCCGCCTTCAACAACCTCTATAAAAACTTTATCGACTACAAAACCCAGCAAACCTACATTCCCGGCCGCCAATTGTGGCTGATTCAATACCACAACTTCGACCGCGCGCGCATTTACGGTGCCGAAATGCAGGCCGCATGGAAATTCGCCCCACGCTGGACGCTCAACGGCAATCTCGCCTTCGCCCGCGGCTACACCAAAAACAGCGCCGACACCGAGGGCAGCGGCGACAACAACGGCGGCAAGCAGCCCATCAACAGCATTTTGCCGCTCAAGCTGCAACTGGGCGCCGCCTACGACACCGAACGCTGGGGCGGCAATGTGCTGCTCACCCGCGCCAACGGCAAATCATCCGATCAAATCAGCGGCAATATGTATAACCCCACCCGCCACTACACCTTGGTGGATATGGGCGCTTATTGGCGCCCCACCAAAAAGCTCAGCCTCTCGGCCGGCGTAGCCAACCTCTTCAACCAAAAATATTGGGATTGGGGCGACATTTCCTACTTGGCCGCCCGCAGCACTTATGCAGGCAGCTTCGACCAATCGCTCGGCCGCGACGTTCCCTCTTCTTTCAACGCCACCAATGCCGACGCCTTCACCGCACCCGGCCGCCATTTCAATGTGGGGCTGCGCTATACTTTTTAAGGCCGTCTGAAAGCCGGGCCGCCGGCTCGAAAACACATGTGCGGTTGCGGTTTGTCTGTTGCTTAAAGGCCGTCTGAAAAAACTTCAGACGGCCTGCCCTGCAAACGAAACCTGTTACAATAGCGTTTTGCTTTTTCACACAGCCCCGCCATGACCGATCCTGTTTACATTCCCCTGCGCCTGCACACCGAATTTTCCATCACCGACGGCACCGTGCGCATCAAGCAAGCGGTGAAGCAGGCTGCCGCTTACGGCCTGCCGGCGCTGGGCGTGAGCGATTTGATGAACACTTTCGGCTTGGTGAAATTCTACAAAGCCTGCCGCAGCGCCGGCATCAAGCCGATTGCCTCGGCCGATGTGTGGATTGAAAACCCCGAAGCGCCCGAAAAGCCTTTTCGCGCGATGCTGATGGTGAGAAACGATGCGGGCTATCTGCGCTTAAGCGAATTGCTCACCGCCGCTTATGTGGGCAAAGACCGCAATATCGACCATGCCGAGCTGCGCCAAAGCTGGCTTGCCGATGGCGACAACAGCGGCCTGATCTGCCTTTCGGGCGCGCATTATGGCGAAGTGGGTGCCAATCTGCTCAACGGCCACGAAGAAGCCGCCCAAGCCGCCGCGCAAAAATACGCGGCTTGGTTTCCCGATGCGTTTTACTTGGAATTGCAGCGGCTGCCCGAGCGGCCGCAATGGGAAACTTCGGTGGCCGGCAGCCTGCAGATTGCCGCCGCGCTCGATTTGCCGGTGGTGGCTACGCATCCGACTCAGTTTCCCAACCCCGATGATTTCGAAGCGCATGAGGCGCGGGTGTGCATTGCCGGCGGCTGGGTGTTGGCGGATAAAAAGCGCCCGCACGAATTTGCACCGAGCCAGTTTTTCGTGTCGCCCGAGGTGATGGCCGAGCGCTTTGCCGATTTGCCCGAAGCGCTGCAAAATTCGGTGGAAATCGCCAAGCGCTGCAATATCCACATCACGCTGGGCAAAAACTTTCTGCCGCAATTTCCCACGCCCGACGGCATGTCGCTCGATGATTATCTGAGCCTGCTTTCCAATCAAGGCCTGCAAGAGCGCATGCTGCAGCTTTACCCCGATGAAGCCGAGCGCGCAGCGCAGATGCCCGAATATCAGGCGCGGCTGGATTTCGAGCTGAAAATCATCATTCAAATGGGCTTTCCGGGCTATTTCCTTATCGTGCAAGATTTCATCAACTGGGCGAAAAACAACGGCTGCCCGGTGGGGCCGGGGCGCGGCTCGGGCGCAGGCTCGCTTGTGGCTTATGCGCTCAACATCACCGACCTCGACCCGCTCGAATATGCGCTGCTGTTTGAACGCTTTTTGAATCCCGAGCGCGTGTCCATGCCCGACTTCGATATCGATTTCTGCCAGAGCAACCGCGGCCGCGTAATTGAATATGTGCGCGAGAAATACGGCGCCGATGCGGTGAGCCAGATTGTGACTTTCGGCACCCTGTCGTCCAAAGCCGTGATTCGCGATGTGGGGCGCGTGCTCGAGCTGCCGTTTGGTTTGTGCGACAAATTATCCAAGCTGATTCCGCTCGAGGCCAACCGCCCGGTGAGCCTTGAAAAAGCAATGGAAATGGAGCCGGAAATCCAAACGCTGATTGACAACGAAGATGCCGGCCAATTAATCGATTTGGCCAAAAAGCTCGAAGACCTCACCCGCGGCTTGGGCATGCACGCGGGCGGCGTGCTGATTGCGCCGGGCAAAATTTCCGATTTCAGCCCCGTGTATCAGGCCGATGAATCGGCCTCGCCGGTGTCGATGTATGACAAAGGCGATGTGGAAGACGTGGGCTTAGTGAAATTTGACTTTTTGGGCTTGCGCAACCTCACCATTATCGAAATGGCGCAAAACTTTATCGCCCAAACCACCGGCGAAAAAGTGGACGTGAGCCAGATTCCGCTTGATGATGCGGCCGCCTACAAAATTTTTTCCACCGCCAACACCACTGCGGTGTTTCAGTTTGAATCCACCGGCATGAAAAAAATGCTGCAAAAGGCCAAGCCCACGCAGTTTGAAGAGATTATCGCCTTTGTGTCGCTCTACCGCCCGGGGCCGATGGATTTGATCCCCGATTTTATCGACCGCATGCACGGCGCGCGCTTTGAATACCTGCACCCGCTTTTGAGCGACGTGCTCGCGCCCACTTACGGCATTATGGTGTATCAGGAGCAGGTGATGCAGGCGGCGCAGGTGATCGGCGGCTACACGCTGGGCGGCGCGGATTTGCTGCGCCGCGCCATGGGCAAGAAAAAAGTGGAAGAAATGGTGAAGCAGCGTGCCACTTTTGTGGCCGGCGCGGCTGAAAAAGGCATTGCGCAGCAAAAAGCCGACGAAATTTTCGACTATATGGAAAAATTCGCCGGCTACGGCTTCAACAAATCACACGCCGCCGCCTATTCGCTGGTGGCCTACCAAACCGCCTGGCTCAAAGCGCATTATCCGGCCGAATTTATGGCCGCCACCATGTCGAGCGAATTGGACAACACCGACCAACTCAAGCTTTTTTACGACGACGCGCGCGCCAACGGCCTCGAATTTCTGCCGCCCGACATCAACCAATCCGATTACCGCTTCACCCCCAACAACCAACGCCAAATCCGCTATGCCCTCGGCGCGGTGAAAGGCACGGGCGAAGCGGCGGTGGAAGCGATTGTGGCCGCACGGCAAAGCGGGCCGTTTCAAGATTTGCTCGACTTTTGCGAACGCGTAGGCAAAGCGCACATCAACAAACGCACCGTGGAATCGCTGATACGCGGCGGCGCGTTTGACAGCATCCACCCCAATCGCGCCATGCTTCTGGCCAACATCGATTTGGCCATGAGCAACGCCGAACAAAAAGCGGCCAATGCCAACCAAGGCGGCTTGTTTGACATGATGGAAGACGCCATCGAGCCGGTGCAGCTTGCCGATGCGCCCGAATGGAGCGAATCGGAAAAGCTCGCCGAAGAAAAACAAGTGCTCGGCTTTTACTTTTCCGGCCACCCTTTTGGCCCGTTTGCCGCCGAAGTGCGCCAATTTGCCCCGCTGCGCCTCAACAAGCTCAAGCCGCAGGAGCATGTGCGCGTGGCCGGCTTCGTTACCGCCGTGCGCACCATGATGGGACGGCGCGGCAAAATCGCCTTTGCCACCGTGGAAGACCAAAACGGCCAAGCCGAAGTGATGGTGAGCGGGCAAGTGCTCGAAGAAGCGGCAGGCCGTCTGAAAGCCGACCGCGTGCTGATTATGGAATGCAAAATCAGCCGCGACGATTACAGCGGCGGTGATGCGCTGCGCATCATGGCCAACAGCGTGCTCGATCTCTCCACCGCGCGCGAGCGCTTCGCCCGCAGCGTGCGCCTCAGCTTGGCACCGCATCACGACATTTGCGCATTGGCCGAGCTGATTGAAAGCAGCCGCCAAGAAGGCAGCCGCATCCCGCTGCAATTGAGCTACGGCAACGCAGCCGCAAGCGGCGATTTGCGCCCCGGCGCCCGCTGGAGCATCAGCCCCAGCGCCGATCTGTTTCACCGCCTCGAAGCCCTTTTGGGCGCGCGCTCGATTCAAGTGGGCTGGTAAAGCAAAAGGCCGTCTGAAAATCTTTTCAGACGGCCTTTTTCAATCATCGCAGCAAATTACCAAATATCCGACTTGATGCGCCGCTTCAAGCCCGGGTGCTCAGAGAGCTTGAACTGCGGCTCTTTGCCCAGCTTCAGCTTGGCCTGATAATCTTTGAGCAGCATAAACACCAAGGGCGACAAAGCCAAAATAGCCACTAGGTTGATTAAAGCCATCACGCCCATCGACAAATCGGCCATATCCCACACCAGCGGCACGCTGTTTACCGCGCCGAAATACACCATGCCCAGCACACACATGCGGAACACCGCCAGAATCGTCCAATGGCTTTTGATAAACTGCACATTCGATTCGGCATAAGCATAGTTGCCGATCACTGATGAGAAAGCAAACAAAAACAACAACACCGCCAAGAAATCTGCGCCCCATGCGCCCACATGGCTCACAATCGCCGCTTGGGTGAGCTGCACACCGGTGAGCTCGGTGGTGGTGTGCACATCGGAGAGCAGCAGGATAAAGGCCGTGCACGAACACACAATGATGGTGTCGACAAACACGCCCAGCATCTGAATCATGCCTTGGCTCACCGGGTGCTTCACATCGGCTGCGGCCGCCGCATTCGGCGCCGAGCCCATACCGGCTTCATTCGAAAACAGGCCGCGCTTGATGCCCAGCATCATCGCCTGCGCCATTGCCGCGCCGATAAAGCCGCCGGCCGCCGCTTGGAAATCAAATGCTTTATCAAAAATCAGCGCAATCACCGAGGGCACCGCCGATAAATTGGTGGCAATCACATAAAGCGCCATCAAAAGATAGAGCAGCGCCATCAACGGCACAATCGCTTCAGCCACTTTCGACACCCGGCGGATGCCGCCGAAAATAATCGGTGCGGTTAAAATCACCAAGGCCACGCCGACCAGGTGCTTGTTCCAGCCCCATGCCGACTCGGTGGCCGCCACAATCGAATTGGCCTGCACCGCGTTAAACACAAAGCCGAAAGTCAGAATCAGGCTGATTGCAAACACCACGCCCAGCCAATGCTGTTTGAGGCCTTGGGTGATGTAATAGGCGGGGCCGCCGCGGAAATGGCCGTTTTTGTGGTCGCGCACTTTGAAAAGCTGCGCCAGCGATGATTCGGCAAAAGCCGAGCTCATGCCGATCAGCGCCGTTACCCACATCCAAAACACCGCGCCCGGGCCGCCGAGCGACACGGCAATCGCCACGCCGGCGATATTGCCCACGCCCACGCGGCTGGCCAGCCCCGTGGCAAACGCCTGAAACGGCGTGATGCCGTGCGGGTCGTCACCGGCTTTGCGGCCGCCGAGCATTTCTTTGATGCTGCGCCCAAACAGGCGTACCTGCACCGCGCCGGTGGCAAGGGTGAAGAAAAGGCCGGTGCCCAAAAGCAGATAAACCAAGCCGTTCCACAAGGGGCCGTTGAGGTCGTTAATCCATTGGTGAAATTGTTCGATCATCGTGTGTCTCCAAATTGCGGCGGCCGCATGCCATGCTGCGGGCCAACCGGATGCCTGCATTTTAATAGATTCAACACAAAGATTGTAATTTATTTACAAAAATAAAACGCTGTATTATCAACAATAAAATCAATTTATCATTAATATATTGTTGACAATCATTGATAAAAAGGCCGTCTGAAACGTTTCAGACGGCCTTTTTACGGTTGATTGCAGAATGAAAGTGATACAAGGCAGCAAGGCGCAGACAATACACCGCAGCAACGCCGTAGCACTTTTTTATGCATTTCACTATCGCATTTCAAATCAAGCAGCATGTTGTGCGCATCAGCGACTATCCGCTGCCACCGCTTCAACGATTTTATCCGCCATGCGCGCGCTGGCGCCTTGGTGTTGGCTGATAAATGCCTGTGCTTTTTGCGCATAGTGCGCGCAATCGGCCGGATGGGCGAGCCATTCTGCGACTGCATGCTGCCACTCTTCGGCGCTGAACACCTGCCGCGCCGCACCGGCTTCAAGTGCGCCTCGGCAGGCCGCGGCGAAATTATAGATGGAAGGGCCAAACAGCGTGGGCACGCCGCAGGCAATCGGCTCGATGATGTTTTGGCAGCCGGTGTCCACCAAGCTGCCGCCGACAAAGGCAATATCGGCGGCCAGATAATAGCCGAACAATTCGCCCATGCTGTCGCCTATCCACACTTGCGTGTCGGCGGCCACGGGCTGGTTGTCGCTGCGTTTTTGCACTTTGAAGCCGTGTTGTTGCGCCAAAGAGAAGGCCGTCTGAAAGCGCTCGGGGTGGCGCGGCACAATCACCAGCAAAGCATCGCCGCGATAGGCCTGCCAGGCTTCCAGCAACAGCGCGGCTTCATCCACGCCTTTGTGTTCGCGGGTGCTGGCGCACACCACCACCGCCCTGTTGCCGATGCGCTGCTTGAAGGCCGCCGCACACGCGTGCATGGTTTCAGACGGCGTGATGTCGTATTTGCTGTTGCCGCACACATGCACGTTGGAAGCACCGATAAAGTGCAGCCGCTCGGCATCGGCGGCGGTTTGGGCATAGCAGCCGCGCAGGCCGGCCAGCGCCGGTGCCACCAGC
>Ga0116175_1002753_pt1 | contig 10367 bp, 11 predicted proteins | sample AD_UKC125_MetaG_FD_89802 | JGI IMG/M metagenome (GOLD analysis project Ga0116175, IMG submission 89802) | Active sludge microbial communities of municipal wastewater-treating anaerobic digesters from USA - AD_UKC125_MetaG | ecosystem: Engineered > Bioreactor > Anaerobic > Digestate | place: USA... | reverse complement strand
GCGCGTCTACCGCTATCATCGCCATGTTGGAGGATTCGCCTAGTGGCCTATGGCGCTCGCCTGGAACGCGGGTTGGGTTAACAGCCCTCAGGGGTTCAAATCCCCTATCCTCCGCAGTTGATCCGGCCGTCCGGATCCAAAGGGAGTGTAGGTGTCACCAGCTGACACCTACACTCCCTTTAGTCTGACGGACCGGTCGGTGTCGTAGCTCCGTCGTAGACTGCGGCACGACGACTCGGTTTGAGGGAAGGTACGTGCCATGCCCGATCACTCCCCCGAGGCATTGCGGCGCGCCCGTCCGGGTACGAACGCGACATCGCAATCTCGGCGCTCGTACTGTCCGCCGCCCGAAAGCAGCCGCGCGGCGTGTCACCTTCACCGATTCGACCAAGTACGCCGACGGCAGGCGTGACCTCCGACTGTCGTTTCCCGAGCACTTCCGCGAGGCCGTCGCAGCATACAATGCGGTGGTCTTCGACAACGGCGTGTCAGGCCACAAGGCGCATCACGGCGACGTGTTCGACCTCCGGCCCGACGACGATGCCGACGCACCCCCCGACTTGGTCTACCTGGAGCCGCCATACGCCCCGCCGACCGATGACGCCGACTACATCAAGCGGTATCACCTGCTCGAAGGTCTCAGTGACTCTCGAAGGTCTCAGTGACTATTGGCGGGACATGGAAATCATGGAGAACACCAAGACCAAGAAACTCACCAAACGGTTCACCCCGTTCGCGTACAAGCGAACCATCGAGGAAGCCTTGAGCCGCAGCTTCGAACAGTTCGAGGACGCCGGCACGATCATCCTGTCGTACTCGTCAAACGCGCTGCCGCCGGCAGACCGGATCGTAGACCTGCTCGGCAAGGTCAAGCCACACATCGAAACGATCGCGGTGGACCACAAGTACAGCTTCGGCACGCACGCGGCCGCGACCCGTCAGAACGTGTCCGAATACTTGTTCGTGGGGACCGATGAGTAACCCGATCTCACTCGCCGACTACCGCTCGAACCTTCGCAGCATGAGTGATTGGGTCAACCCGACCATCGTCACGCCGGAGATGGAGCGAATTACGTCAGCAGGCCGATCACTTTCGCATCTGCGGATGTTCGACGTAGCTACTCTGACCACCTGGGTCCAGCAGAATCCGCGTGAAGCGTACGTGCTCGGTCTCGTCGTGGGCCTCGGTCAGGAGAAACTGAAGAACCGTCTGCGGGAAGCCTTCGGCACAACGGGCTGGGTCAAGCTGGCGCGCGAAAAGCCACAAGATCTGATCACATGGTTTATCGCCACATTCGAATTGGACCGGCTACTGACTGAGCAACTCGGCCGCACCTACTCGTTCGGCGATGTGCTGGTCGCCCGGGCGGGTACCCGCGTCACCGCAGCTCAAGCCGGAAAGTCCGGCCGCAAGCTGGAAGACCTGATCGAGGAGATCGCCATCGACCTCAGCCTGCCGTACGCCACGCGCGGCCGCTTCATCGGTCGGAATCTGCTCACCGCACCATGTTTCGGCGATCTGCCCCGAGTCGACATCGCCATCCGGTAGGCACCGGCGGCCATTCCTGCAGCCGGATCCAATGGAGCGTAGGTGTCACCTGGTGGCACCTACGCTCCACTTGTTCGTACACGGTGCGTTACTCCCGCGCGGATGACACCAGCTGCGGTTGCGCGGAGCGATGACCGCGCACCCGATCGGCCAGCCCGTCGAGGCGCCCGAGTTGCTCGTCGGACAGCACGACCTCGACCGCCGCCAGATTCTCCTCGACCCGCTCGGGGAACCGCGAACCCGGAATCGACACGGCCTGAACACCGATCTGCCGCGCCTTGTTGTAGAACCAGGCGAGCGCGAGCTGCGCGCCCGTCAGCTCGGCATCGCGGGCGATCTGCAGGAATTCCTCGAGCACCGGCTGGTTGTAGGCGAGGTTGGTGGGGGTGTAACGCGAGATCTTGAGCCGCACATCCCCGTCAACGAGATCGTCGTAGTTCAGCAGCCCGGTCAGCCACTTGCGGGCGAGCGTCGAATAGGACACGAAACCGACCCCGTGTTCCAGTGCCGACGGCACGACGAAACGCTCGACGTCGCGGGAGACCACGCTCCACTCCGACTGGATGGCCGCGATGGGGTGCACACCGACAGCCCGGCGGATCTCGTCGCCGGTGGCCTCCGACAGCCCGATATGCAGAACCTTGCCTTCTTCGATCAATTCCTTGATGGCGCCGACCGTTTCCTCGATGGGCACCAGCGGGTCGACACGATGCTGGTAGTAGAGGTCGATGCGGTCGGTGCCGAGGCGCCGCAGGCTCAGCTCGACCTGTTCGCGGATGTACTCGCGGTCGCCGCGCACACCACGCTGTCCGACTCCGCTCTGCTTCACGATCCCGAACTTCGTCGCCAGCTGCACCTCGTCGCGCCGTGCCCCGACCAGCTTCCCGATCGTCGTCTCGCTGCGGCCGTCACCGTAGCCGTTGGCGGTGTCGATGAATGTGACACCGCTGTCGACAGCCTGGTTGAGCGTGCGCAGTGCGTCATCATCGGTCACCGCGCCATAGACGTCGGTGAGCGACATCCCGCCGAATCCGAGCGCTGAAACCTTGAGCCCGTCGCCGAGCTCCACTATCGAAGCCATAATCTTCCCTTCCCATCTACACCGTGGTCGTAGGCGCACACTAACGATCACTCTGGCCCCGGGCGGGTCTACTGAATCTTCACGTGCAGGTCAGAGGCTTTAATTCGGGAAAGTTCTAGGTCACGGCGATCGCTGTTCCGGCACCGAACCAGCATCGCGGATCCGCGCCATCCGACTGTCACGATCGGGCCGTGGTCCTCACAACGTCGACGTGGCAGCTGGGGTCGTGAGTGGTTCGACAAGCACCCATATGTGATATATATCACAGGAATCTGTTAACTTTTGCTGTACTTCTTCTCATGTTTGGCATGAATGGCAAAATCCTTTCCATATCTATGGCGACTCGGCGCGAGTCAGCAGCTCCAGGAACTGACGGTTGATGAAGAGGCGATCACTGGTAGTGAGCGGCGGCCATACGCACCAGAGGATTCAAGCCGTTATCGCTATGAACAAAGCGCTCCCACTCAGATAGCTTGTCCACGATCACATCCCGGCCCTCAGGTGGGCTGTAGATGACTTCGCCCGTCACAGGGTTCGCAATCCTCGTCCCCGGTACGGCACGCACCTTCATCTCCCGAGCTTTGATGATGCTGCACACGGCAGACGCAGTCGAAGAGGTAAGGGTTCTCGATCTCAGAGCTCGCCTGCGCTTCCAGTACAGGAATTGAGTTGATCAGCACAGTTGGGTTGGACATCGAGACCGCAGCCTGATCCAGCTTGGCCAGTGCCGAGGTCGCACCGATCGAGGCCCTGAGTACAGCCCTGGATTCGAGGGCGTCCACGTCAGGCGGCGGTAGCGCGTTGTACGGCCGGCCAGGCTCCCAGGTCATGTCGCCCACAATCCCACAGCGCCGGTGGTAGCGGTCAAAGTCACATACCGGCCCGACCAGTCGCCTCGATCCGGTCGTACACCTCCCACGCGCCGATCGTCGCGCGAATCGCGGCGATCAGGGTGAGCGGGCGGTCGAGCATCGGGTGGTGGCCGCTGTCGGGCAGTTCCACCATCGGCACCCGGTGGTCGAGCAGTTCGTTGATGTCGGCGGCCATGTCGTCGGGGATAAGGCCGTGCTCGCAGCGCACGTAAGCGGTGCGCACCTTCATCTCCGGCAACCGGTCACGCAGTTTGAAACCGTGCTCGTTGGGGCTGAAGATCCCCCGGTCGAACTTCCACACCCAGGTGCCGTCGACCTCGCGCACCGATTGTTCGGCGATGTTGCGGCCCACGTACGGCAGCACCACGTCCTGGGCGGGTTGCGGCCGGAACCGGGCGACGATCTCCTCCAGCGTGGACTTGCGGGGGCCGTTCCGTTTCTGTTCCGACTGTGCGCGTTTTGCCATCGAACCGACCTCGGGCGGCACGTCGTTGAGCGGCGAGTCGACGATGATGATCCCGGCCAGCTCGTCACCGAAGTCGACGGCGATCTGGGAGGTCACCCAGCCGCCCATGCTGTGCCCCACGACGAACGGTTTGCCCTCGATGCCACCGGCCCGCGCCGCCGCCATCGCCTCCTTCGCCCAGGTCTGTGTCCGGTAACTGTCCCGTCGGCCGCTGTCGCCGTGACCGCTCATGTCGAGCGCGACGATGCGGTGGGTGCCCGCACCGAACGGGGCGACGTGATCCCACCACGCCGAGTTGGCGCCGCCACCGTGCACCAGCAGGATGCCGGGGCTGCCCACCGTGCCCCAGGCGCGGTAGTGGATGTCACAACCGTCGACCGTCGTCGAGCCGTGCTCGGGTGTGTGTGCGATCGCCCGGGTGAACCATGCGGGTTCGGCTGTGGATGACAACGCGGGCTCCTTTCGGCTGTGCGATTCACCTAATCACACCACCTGCCCATGCGCCCTGTTCGGTCGCCGGAGAACGCGTCGTCAGCGCAGATTCAGATCGAGCGGCGAGGCCGGGCCCGTGCTCAGGACCGCCAGCGCCTCGGGCCGGATTCCGGGCCGGAAGGTGACCTTGGCACCACGCACCGACCTGCCGTCACCGATTCCGGCGAGATCGACGTCGGCGATGGTGACGCGGCGCAGGGCGTCCGTGCCGTTCATGTTGGTGGTCGAGGTGCGCATGCTGAGCACGCCCTTACCGTTGCGCACGGTGATGATCGGATCGGCGAGAGCGATCTCGAACAGGTGGAATCGGGTGAACGCGACGATCGTGCCCGTGAAACGCAATGTCCCGGTGCCGTTGTGGACGGCCCCGCCGGTGCGGGTGAACGTCAGCCGGTCCTGGTCGTCGAGACCCGCGCCGTCGGCGCCGTACACGGTGCCCTGCGCACGCTCGGTGACGGTGGCATAGAAGTTGGGCGAGTAGGCCCAGACCAGGTCGGCGGGTGCGGGCTTCGGCGTGTTCGGTCCGGGCTGCGTCGAATAGTTGACCGGCACCGACAGTTCCTGTGCGGCGTTGGTGGCCCCGGCCGCGCCGTAGGTGTAGATGCCCCACCGGGCCCCCGCCGGGATCTCCTTGGGCGTGGTCGCCTTCAGTTCGGCGGTGAACGATCCGTCGGCGGCCAGCGGCACCCACTGCTGGCGGATGGTGCGCCGCATGTCGAACGGCGTCGAGGGCACCCTGGCGAGCGCCTCGCGGGACATCGCCCACTGCACGCCGAGCCTGCTGGTCGCGCGCGCCGACTCGGGAGCGTCCTGCGACGGCTTCCACGTGGGTGCGAACGCGCCGAACGCGATGAAGGTGCCGTGCGGGACGCCCGGCGGAACCGGCAGCGGAAAGCCGTCTGTGTTGGACTTCGGGTCGAAGCCGCGGCCCTTCACCACCAGGGTGTCACCGGGATGCACGCGGGTGGTGCCCACCGGAGTGACACCGTCGGCGAGGTATACGTCGATGTGCGGCCGGAAAACGGGTGCGGCGTGGGCCGATCCGGTCAGCCCCGCGCCGGACACGACAAGGGCCACCGCCAGCCCGGCCACCACCATCAACATGCCGACCCTGTTGCAGAACCTCGTCGTCACCATGAGTGCACCCTAATACCCGGGAGCTCGCGGTGACCACCGTCCTTGGTCACTACCGGAGATCCCCGGCCGCAACATCCCCGGCTGCAACATCCCCGGCCGCGACATAGGGTCTATAGGCATGGGACCGGACGCATGAACCAGTACGTTCTCGTCGCCGCGGGACTGCTGGCGCTGGTCGCCGGCGCCGAAGCCCTCGTCCAGGGTGGTGCGACCATCGCCACCCGGCTCGGCGTGTCCCCACTGCTGGTGGGGCTGACGGTCGTGTCGATCGGTACCAGCCTCCCCGAGCTGGCCGTCGGTATCGACGCCGCCCTCAACGATGCGGGCACGATGGCGATCGGCAATATCGCCGGCACCAACATCGTGAACATCCTGCTCATCCTCGGTATGTCGGCCGCGATGGTCCCGCTGGTGCTGCATCGGCGAACCCTGCGCGTCGACCTGCCGTGCATGGTGGTCAGCGCCATCGCGTTGCTCATCCTGTGCGCCGGCGGCACCCTGTCCCGCTTCGATGGCGCGGTGCTGCTCATACTGGCCGTGACGTACACGGGTTTGGTGATTCGCGCCGACCTGACGTCGAAATCGTCACCGCCCGAAGCGGAGGAGGCTCCACCCGGACCGTGGCCGACCGCGCTGCTCCAACTGGGCGGCGGCATCGCGGTCGTCGTGCTCGGCGCCGACTGGCTCGTCGACGGCGCGGTACAGGTGGCCACCGACCTCAACGTCAGCGAGGCCGTCATCGGCCTGACCGTCCTGGCGATCGGCACATCGGCGCCCGAACTGGTCACCACGCTGGTGTCGACGGCACGCGGCAACCGCGACCTGGCCATCGGCAACCTCATCGGGTCGAGCGTCTACAACATCACACTGATTCTCGGCGCCACCGCGATGGTCGCGCCGATACCCGTCGACGACGACCTGCTACGTATCGACATCCCGCTGATGACGGCGGTGGCGCTGCTGTGCATCCCGGTGTTCATCTCGGGACGGCGGATCTCCCGGCTCGAAGGCGCCGCCTTCGTCGCCGCCTACGCCGTGTATCTGACGCTGCTGTTGGTGTTCCGGACCTGACCGCCCGCCACGCTAGCCGTCGACCCGGTTACCGTGCTCATCCCAGTGCGACGCAACCTTCTTGCTCGGCTGGACCCGCGGTGGCTCACCCGGCATCTTCGGGTAGCTGGGCGGATACGGCATATCCCCCAACCCGTTCTCCTCGTCGCGGGACACCAACTCGAGCAACGGTTCGATACCGGCACGATGATCGTTGATGTCGGCCCACGGATCCGGGCGCCGGGCCAGCAGGTCGGGAACGGTGGCCATGGTGAACCCGGCGGGGTCGACGTCGGCGAGTTCGTCCCAGGTGACCGGTGTGGACACCCGGCCGTCGGGGCTGCGCCGCACCGAGTACGCGGCACACATCGAACGATCACGGGCGTTCTGGTTGAAGTCTATGAAGATGCGTTGTCCGCGTTCCTCTTTCCACCACGAGGTGGTGACCGCGTCGCGGTCGCGGCGTTCGAGTTCGCGGGCCAGCGCGATCACCGCACGACGCCCGGCGATGAAGTCCCAGCGCGGTTCGATGGGTACGAACACATGAATGCCCCGGCTGCCCGAGGTCTTCACGAATCCGGTGAGCCCCAGTTCCGTCAGTAGCGGCCGCACGAGGTCTATCGCGACCCGGCGCACATCGTCGAAATCGGTACCCGGCGAGGGATCCAGATCGATGCGCAGTTGATCGGGATGATCGTTGTCGGGGTGCAGCGTGGGCCAGGTGTGAAAGATGACCGTGCCGTAGTTGGCCGCCCACACGATGTCGGCGGGAACGGTGGGCCGCAGCGCATCGCCCGTACGGCCCGACGGGAACGTGATCGGGGTGGACAGAACGTGATCGGGACGTGTGCGCGCGATGTGCTTCTGGTAGATCTGATCGCCGTCCACGCCGTCGGGATAGCGTTCGATGAACGTCGGCCGGTCCCGCACCGCCGCCATCAGCGGCCCGGCCAGCGCGATGGTGCGATAGTAGCCGACGAGATCCCTTTTGCGGCCGCCGTTCTCGCCGAGCTCGGGAAAGTAGATCTTGTCCGGGTTGGACAGCCGGACGGCAATGTCGTCCACGTCGAGTTCCTCGGCGGGCGAACGTGATGCCACGGTCAGCTCCCTTCCAGCACATCGTGCAGGTCATAGGTGAGCGGCACCTCCAGTTGGCCGTAGCCGCAACTGTCGGGCGCGCGGTCCGGGCGCCACCGCAGGAAGGTGACGGTGTGCCGGAACCGGTGGTTCTCCATCTGGTCGTAGGCGAATTCGGCCACCAGTTCGGGCCGCACCGGAATCCACGCGCCGTCCTTGCCCGAACGCCAGCGCGTCTGCTCCCCCATCGCCGGGTTGTCCGGATCCAGGCGCATCGGTTCCAGGAGTTGTTGCAGTTCACGACGTTTTGCGTCGGAAAAGGCGCTGGACCCGCCCACCATGTGCAGATCGCCGTCGTCGGTGTGCAGACCGAGCAGCATCGAACCGAGTCCCGTTCCGCTCTTGTGGACCCGGTAGCCGATGATCACGCAGTCGGCGGTGCGCTTGTGTTTGATCTTGATCATCTCGCGCTTGTTCTGCACATACGGGCCCGCCAGCCGTTTGCCCACCACCCCGTCGAGACCGGCACCCTCGAACGCCGAGAACCATTCCCGGGCCAGCTCCGGGTCGGTGGTCACCCGACTCACATGAAATCGTCGATCGCGGCCCCGGTCATCGCCATCGGGTTCCACGGCGTCGAGCAGTACCCGACGGCGCACCTCGAACGGCTTGTCGAGCACGCTCGCCTCCCCGAGAGCGAGGGCGTCGAAGCCGATGAACATCGCCGGGGTCTGCTCCGACAGCTTGGTGATCCGGGATCCGGCGGGGTGGATGCGCTGGGACAGCGAATCCCAGTCCAGCCGATGAGTGTCGCCGATGAGTGCGGGCACCCCCAGTTCGCCGTCGAGCACCACCTTGTCGGGGAGTTCGCTCCTGGCCGCGGCCACGATCTCGGGAAAGTACCGGGCCAGGTCCTTGCCGCCGCGCGAACCGATCGCCACGTCGTCACCGTCGCGGAACAGCAACGCCCGGAAACCGTCCCACTTCGGCTCGAACGACCAGGTCGGTTCACCGTCCGGCTGGTCGGGGATCGCGGTAACCGCCTTGGCGAGCATCGGCGCGACGGGCGGCAGAACCGGAAGCTGCATACGCACCATCGTGCCACGCAAGATCGTCCGATATAGGGGTTCGCTCGGCCATATGCCCGAGCCAGGGACTATATCGGAAGAAAGTTGCGCGGAGCCGGTAGCCTCGGACCCGATGACCACCGCAGCCGGCCGTTTCGCCCCGTCCCCGTCGGGGGCCCTGCACGTGGGGAATCTGCGGACCGCACTGCTGGCGTGGCTGTTCGCCCGTACCACCGGGCGGGCGTTCCGGATCCGGATGGAAGACCTGGATCGCACCGCGCTCGGCGCCGACGCACAGCAACTCGCCGACCTCGCGACGCTGGGCATCGAGTGGGACGAGCCGGTGATCCACCAGACCGACCGGCTGGACGTGTACCGTTCGGTGATCGCCGAACTCACCGCCGCCGGCGAGACGTTCGAGTGCTTCTGCACGCGCCGCGAGATCCTGGAGGCGCCGTCGGCCCCGCACTCCCCCGACGGCGCGTACCCCGGTACCTGCCGCACCCTGACCGCCGCCCGCCGCGCCGAGAAGATCGCCGCAGGACGGCCACCGGCCATCCGGTTACGCACGGCCGTAGACGAATTCACCGTCATTGACACACAACTCGGCGAATACACCGGCATGGTCGACGATTTCGTGATCTGCCGGGGTGACGGAACCCCCGCGTACAACCTCGCGGTGGTGGTCGACGACGCCGCGCAGGGGGTCGATCAGGTTGTCCGGGGCGATGATCTGCTCTCGTCCGCACCCCGGCAGGCGTATCTGGCGACGCGCCTGGGGTACCACCGGCCCGGCTACTCACATGTGCCGATGGTGCTGGGCGACAAGGGTGTCCGGCTCAGCAAACGCGACGGCGCGGTCACCCTCGGCGATCTTGCCGCCGCGGGCGTGTCCACACCGATCGTGCTGTCCCGGATCGCCGAATCCCTCGATCTCGCCGAACATGGCGAGATCGTCGACGCCGCCACGCTCGCAACGCGGTTCGACCCGGCGGCGCTCCCCCGCGATCCGTGGATCGTGACCCCCGACATCTGGGGCTGACCGTTCCGGCCGGGACCTCGCCCCCGGCGGGGCCTCATCAGTCGGTGGTGGCCAGGAGCCGCTGCAGGACGTCGTTGAGGGTGAGCATGCCGATGCTGACGCCGCCGTCGGTGACGGTGGCGACGTGGCTACGGGTCTCGCGCATCTTCTGCAACACTTCGTACACCGGTGAAGTGGCATCCAGGGCCAGCACAGGCCGCATGAGATCGGCGGCACGGACCCCGTCATCGGCGGCGGCAACCGCGTCACGCACATGCACCACGCCGTCCACCAGCCCGTTGGCACGCACCAGTATCCGGCGGAATCCGGTCTGCCGGCTCATGTCCCGGATCTCCGCGGCGGTGGCATCGGGCCGGACACCGGTCAGCGTCGCCCCCGGCGGCAGCACGTCGCGGACGGTCAGCTTCGACAGCTCCAGCGCACTGGCCAGGCGGGTGTGATAGGCCTCGTCGAGCGTGCCGACGTCGGCCGAGTGTTCCACCAGGTGCGCGAGGGCCTCCGAATCCTGCCCGGAGGCAACCTGATCGACGGCCT